>Ga0302299_10000130_pt1 | contig 33864 bp, 35 predicted proteins | sample III_Fen_N3_4_FD_198795 | JGI IMG/M metagenome (GOLD analysis project Ga0302299, IMG submission 198795) | Peat permafrost microbial communities from Stordalen Mire near Abisko, Sweden - III_Fen_N3_4 | ecosystem: Environmental > Terrestrial > Soil > Wetlands > Permafrost | place: Sweden: Abisko...
TTCGGGTTGATCGGGAACGGGTCCATGGAGACCTGGCCGACCGCGGTGCCGTCGCCGGTGATGGAGGTGACGCTGACCTGCTGGGTCTGGCTGGTGTTGACGAGCGTGGCGACGAAGGTGCCGAGGTTGGCTTCCTTGCTCACGATCGCGGCGTTCAGCACGTTGACCGTGCCGTCGCGGTCGTTGGCCCCCGAGGTGATGTTGTTGATCCGATCCGTGGGGTAGTTGAAGCCACAGGCGGCGAGAGCGGAGACGAGCGCCAGGCTCGCCGCTACGGTCGCGAGAGTCCGTCGCAGGTTCACGGGCGACAGACTAGCGGGCGGCTGCCGGGGTCACCGCGACAGCCCGACCGTGCTCCCGACGAGCGCCGCGAGCCCGGTCACGACCACGCAGAAGGCGATCGTCAGGACCATCAGCCGGGGCGCGCTCACCCGGAGTGCGAGACGCAGCGGGAGGTGCCGGCGGCCGGCCCGGTTGTCCTCCACCAGGCCGCGGAGCGAGGTCAGGACATGGACCCCGATACCCAGCGCGGCGGCGACCAGGGTCATCGCGACGGTCGGTGGGTCGCCGTCCGCTCCGCCGCCCCACCCGCCGTACGAGAGGTACGCCGGGTAGAGGGCGAACGAGACCGCCCATGGCAGCCAGGAGAGCGAGCCGGCGCTCAGCCAGCGGTTGCCGGCCACGCCCACCAGGACCGAGAGCAGGTAGCAGAGGCCGGCCGGGATCCCGCTGGAGAGCGCGAGCGGCACGAGCAGCAGCACGGCACAGGCCAGCGCGAAGCCGACCGTCCCCCGCTCGAGAGCGTCCGTGGCCAGGGGCTTGTCGGTGCGCCCGGCGGCCCGGTCGGCGGCCTCGTCGACCAGGTCGTTGTCCCACCCGAGCACCGCCTGACCGACCAGCACCGTGGCCAGGACCAGACCCACCTCGCGTGGTGCACGTCCCGACACGGCAGCCGCGACGGCCATCGCAAGAGCGGTGAGCACGGCCTGCCGGGGATGGGCCGCGCGCACCAGCAGCGCCGGCGTGAGCGCCGTGAGCGAGCCGTGCCGCGCCCCGGAGGAGGCCTCCGGGGCGGGTGGTGCGGATGGTGCGGACATGGACCGCAGTATCCGACATGGACCGGGTGCGGGGGACCGGTCACCGGCGCCGTACGCGGGCCGAGGGCACCCGAGGACGCATATGCCGGCGGCGTCTGTCAAGCCCTCAAATGGCCTCTGACCTGCGACGACGATGAACGGGGCGACCCACCTCCCGTGTTAGACTGGTCACCTAAGAAGGGTGGTACTGAAGAACATGTCTTTCACCGTGGGCGAAACCGTTGTGTATCCCAATCACGGCGCCGCCGTCATCGAAGACATCGAGATGCGGACGATCAAGGGTGAGGACAGGGAGTACCTCGTCCTTCGTATCGTCGCCCAGCAGGACCTCGTGGTCCGCGTCCCCGCCTGCAACCTCGACCTGGTCGGTGTGCGCGACGTGGTCGACAAGGACGGGCTGGACCGTGTCTTCGACATTCTCCGTGCGGCACACGTGGAGGAGCCGACCAACTGGTCGCGCCGCTACAAGGCGAACCTCGAGAAGCTGCACAGCGGCGACGTGATGAAGGTGTCGGAGGTCGTGCGCGACCTGTGGCGCCGCGAGCGCGACCGTGGCCTGTCGGCCGGTGAGAAGCGGATGCTGGCCAAGGCCCGGCAGATCCTCGTCTCCGAGCTGGCTCTGGCCGAGAACACCAACGAGGACAAGGCCGAGGCGATCCTCGACGAGGTCCTCGCTTCCTGACGCTCGACCGACGCGGCCCCGCACACTCCGGTGTGACGGGGCCTTGTCGTGTCCGGAGCGGCCTCCGTGGTCGAGCGGTGCCGAGACTACGATCCCCGCACCATGACCTTCTACGACGACGAGCCGCCGACGCCTCGTGGCGTCGTGGTCGAGCGCGGCCGTGGGTCGCTGCCCTTCAGCCTCCTCCACGGTGAGCCCCTCGTTGCCTGCGCGGCGTGGGCGATGGGGGAGGCCGGCATCCTGCTGCTCGACCTGGTGACGCCGTGGGACGACGTCCGCGACGCCGGTGCGCCCCTGGTCTGGCACGACGCGCTGTGCCCGATGACGCCGCCGGACTTCCTCGCCGACTGTGTACGACGTGCGGTCGCGGAGGACGCCGTGGTGGTCGGCGTGCTGCCGGTCACCGACACGGTCAAGGACCTCGTCCCGCGAGACGGGGTGACCCTGGTGGCGCAGACCCACGACCGGGACCGGCTCCGGCGACTGGCCTCCCCGCTCGTCCTGCCGCCGTCGGTCGTCGCCGCGCTCGACGACTGGCCCGACGAGGACCTGGTGCGCGCCGTGGCCCACCTCCGCGCTCGTGGCCCGGTGCTGTTCGTCGAGGCGCCCGCCTCGGCCGCGCGCGTCTCCTCGGCGGCCGACGTCGTCCGGCTCGAGGCCCTCACGGCGCGCTGAGGGCCTCCGCGACCAGGAAGTCGTCGGCGACCGTGAGCTTGAGGTTGCCGGCGTCCGACGCGACCGCGACGACGGCCACCTCGCCGTAGGCAGCCAGGCAGCCGGCCGTGTCGGTGGCCTCGAAGCCGTCCGCCCGCGCGGCGCGATGCGCGGCGAGCAGGTCGGCCGCGCGGAACGCCTGCGGCGTCTGGACACCGACGAGCCGGTCCGGGAGCGCGGCCCCGTCGAGGTCGACCAGGTGGTCGAGCGGAGCCACCGGGATCGCACCCCCGTGCTCGGTGACCGCCGCCAGCACCCGCGCATAGAGGTCCTGGCTCGCCAGCGGCCGGGCGGCGTCGTGCATCGCGACCACGTCGATCTCGCCCGCTTCGATGTCGTCGGCCAGCAGGGAGAGCGCCTGCCACTCCGAGGCATGGCGGGTCGGGCCGCCGGTTACCATCGCCACCTCGGGACCGTCCTCGTCGAGGAACGGCTCCACGGTGGCGCGGACCGTGTCCTGCTCGCCGTCGCGCACCACCAGCACCACGCGGCGTACGCCGGGGACGGCCCGCGCCGTCCGCACCGACCGGGCGACGACCGGGACGCCACCCAGCGGGAGCAGCACCTTGTTGACCTCGGCGCCGACGCGGGTGCCGGCACCGGCCGCCAGGACGACCACGGCTGCACGCATCAGGGGACCCGCATCAGTGCACGAGGGCGGTGGCGATGGCGGCGATCCCTTCGCCGCGTCCGGTGAGTCCCAGACCATCCGTGGTCGTCGCGGAGAGAGACACCGGAGCGCCGATCGCACTCTCCAGCACGGCGGTGGCCTCGTCGCGCCGCGGACCGAGCCGCGGGCGGTTGCCGATGACCTGCACCGCGACGTTGCCGATCTCGTGACCGGCGCGGCGTACGCGGGCTGCGGTCTCCGTCAGCATCGCCACGCCCGACGCTCCTGCCCACTCGGGCTCGGCGGTGCCGAAGTTGGAGCCCAGGTCGCCCAGTCCCGCGGCCGAGAGCAGGGCGTCGCACATCGCGTGAGCGCAGACGTCTCCGTCCGAGTGCCCCCAGAGCCCCCGTGGCTCGTCGGGCCAGGCAAGACCGGCGAGGTGCAAGGGGACCCCGTCGGCGAGACGGTGCACGTCGACGCCGACGCCCGTTCGCACTCCGTAAGAACTCAGGGCCACGGGGATGATCATGCCTGAGCAACAATCGGGGCGTGCGGTCGCGATGGCTCTGGGCGCTCGCCGGCGCGCTCGCCGGTGTGGCGGGTCTGGCGACCAGTCTCCTGACCGCCGCCCTCCTGGGTCTGCGAGGCAACCCCGTCACCGACGTCGCCGAGCTCGTCGTCCGGATGACGCCCGGCAAGCTCGCCGAGGACGCGATCCAGCTGGTCGGTCACCAGGACAAGCCACTGCTGGTGACCGGGGTGCTCGTGATCCTGCTCGCCCTCTTCGCCTCCTTCGGGGTGCTCGCCAGGCGGTCGCCGGGTGGTGCGGTCGGCGGCTTCGTCGTCCTCGGGGTGATCGGGCTGATCGCGGAGCAGTCGCAGTACGGGGCGCCGGTCAGCGGGGTCCTGCCGATCGTGGTGGGGTTGTTCACCTGGCTCGGCTGCCTGTCCGTGCTCACCGCGCAGCTGCGACCCCAGCCCTTCCGCGACACCGACCCGCAGCGTCGCTTCCTGCTGACGGCGACCGGCGTCGGACTGGGCAGCCTCGTGATCGGTGCTCTCGGCCGTACGGCTGGCGCACACCGCCGGGCTGTCGATGCCGCCCGCAGGTCTCTGCGGCTGACCGGCGTCACCTCGCCCCCGGTGCCGAAGGGCGCCGAGGTGGGGCTGTCCGGCATCGAGGCGTGGCAGACGCCGGTGAGCCACTTCTACCGGATCGACACCTCGTTCGACCCACCGTCGCTCCTGCCTCAGGACTGGACGCTGCGCATCCACGGGATGGTCGACCACGAGATCACGCTGACCTTCGCCGACCTGCTGAAGCGGCAGCGCAGCGAGATGTGGATGACGCTCAACTGCGTGTCCAACCCCGTCGGCGGCGATCTGATCGGCAACGCCTGGTGGAGCGGCGTACGGCTCAAGGACCTGCTCGCCGAGGCGGGAGTGCAGTCCGGCGCGGACGCGGTGAAGCAGACCTCGGACGACGGCTGGACCTGCGGGACGCCGCTCTCGGCGCTGACCGACGACCGCGGCGCGATGCTCGCCATCGCGATCAACGGGCAGCCGTTGCCGATCGAGCACGGCTTCCCGGTGCGCACGCTCGTGCCCGGGCTCTACGGCTACGTGTCGGCGTGCAAGTGGGTGCGCGAGCTCGAGGTGACGACCTTCGACTCGTTCACGGCGTACTGGACCTCACGCGGCTGGTCCGAGCAGGGCCCGGTCAAGCTCGCGTCCCGGATCGACGTACCGAACGACGGCGCTCACGTCGGCGCCGGACGGGTACGGGTCGGGGGCAGCGCCTGGCAGCAGCACACCGGGATCAGGGCCGTCGAGGTGCAGCTCGACGGTGGTGCCTGGCAGCCGGCCGCCCTCGGCCGCCCGTCGATCAAGGACTCGTGGGTGCAGTGGGATGCGACGCTCCATGTGGCCTCCGGCGACCACCAGCTCCGGGTCCGCGCGGTGAACGACCACGGTGAGGTGCAGACCGCTGTCCAGGCCCAGCCCGCCCCCAACGGTGCCTCCGGCTGGGACACCGTCTCGTTCACCGCGACCTGATCACCAGGCGCCTCCGCGTCCGCGGGGCGGGAGGGGGTGGTCGTCGTCGTGGATCACGTAGACCAGACCGCCGGAGCCGTCGAGCCAGGCGCGTTCGAGCTCGGCACGGTCGAAGGTACGACGCACGCTGCGGTCGGTGGCCGCAGCCGGGTCGTTGACGACGACGTCGCCGTGCGTCGTGAACCCGCAGATCACGAGGAGGTGGCCGTCGGTGCCCCGGGTGGGAGCGCCGCGCAGCGCCCCGTCCGGATAGGCGACCGAGGCCACGAGCGGCATGCCGGCCGCGACGAAACGCTCCGCCTCGCGGAGGTCGTGGAGCCGCGTGAGGAAGGCGTGGTCGGCGAGGGAGGCGGCCCAGGCCACGTTGAAGGACCAGTTCCCGGTGCCGTCGTACGCCGGGTCGAAGACCTCGCGGGCGGCGGCCTCGATGTCCGTGCCCGCGGGCAGCCTCCCGGCGTGGGCGAGCACCATCGAGACCGCCGCCGGCGAGCACCAGCCCGCGCCACCGAGCTCGCGATACGTCATCTGGGAGAGACGTGGCACGTCGAGCACGCGCTCCTCCGTCCCCAGTGGCCGAGACGTGTCCGACCGCACGCGTCCGGCCGTGACCACGGCGCCGATGCGGTGCAGCTCGGGAGCGGGGTCCCCGTGGAGCTGCACCCGCAGGCGGTAGGCGTCGGGCCGCGCGCGCGGACGCCAGAGGTCGGTGTCGACCTCGGGGTCTCCGGTGACACTGGCGCGATGGGTGGCGCGCCGACCGGACGACCAGGCGCCGAGGCCGGTCCACGTCCGGCTGCCGGAGGCCTGGGCGGCCACCTCGACCCAGGTCGACCTCGGGGTGGTGGCCGACCACGAGGCCACCAGCTCGGAGAACGCGAAGCCAGGCTCGCACCAGGGTGAGGTCCAGCTCACCACGGCCGCACCCCGGCGGCGCACCCTTCCGTCGGCGCCGGACCACGCGTCGTACCTGATCCGGCGGGGCATGCCCCGACCCTAGGCCTGCGTGCCTCCCAGGGGTCGTCGAGGAGTCGGGGCTGCCCGGTGCCCGCCCCTACGATGGGCGGGTGACTCTCAGGCTCCACGACACCGCGACGCGCGAGATCCGCGACTTCGTCCCTCTCACCGAGGGCAAGGCCGGCATCTACGTGTGTGGGCTGACCGTGCAGAGCGAGCCTCACGTCGGCCACGTGCGCTCGGCGGTCAACTTCGACGTGCTGCGCCGGTGGCTGATGGCCTCGGGCTACGACGTCACGTTCATCCGCAACGTCACGGACATCGACGACAAGATCCTGGCCAAGGGTGAGGCGCAGGGGCGGCCGTGGTTCGAGATCGCCTACCTGATGGGGCGCGAGCTCGACAAGGCGCTCGACGCGATCAACGTGCTGCCGCCGACCTACGAGCCCGCCGCGACCGGGCACGTGCCGGAGATCCTCGAGCTGATCGGTCAGCTGGTGACGCGCGGCCATGCCTACCCGGCCGCGGACGGCTCGGGTGACGTCTACTTCGACGTGCGCTCGTGGCCGGCGTACGGCGAGCTGACCCGGCAGAGGATCGACGACATGGAGGCCGCCGAGGACGCCGACCCGCGCGGCAAGCGCGACCCGCGCGACTTCGCGCTCTGGAAGGGCTGGAAGAAGGCGCACGAGCCCGAGACCGCGGCCTGGCCGTCGCCGTACGGTCCGGGGCGTCCGGGCTGGCACATCGAGTGCTCGGCGATGGCCGCGAAGTATCTCGGACCCGCCTTCGACATCCACGGCGGCGGCGTCGACCTGCGCTTCCCGCACCACGAGAACGAGCTGGCGCAGTCGCGCGCGGCCGGCCAGGCGTTCGCGTCGTACTGGCTGCACAACGCCTGGATCACCACCGCCGGCGAGAAGATGTCGAAGTCGCTGGGCAACTCCCTGCTGATCCCCGAGGTGCTCAAGCGGGTGCGTGGCATCGAGCTGCGGTTCTACATGGTGTCGGCCCACTACCGCTCGCACGTCGAGTTCTCCTTCGAGGCGCTCGACGAGGCCGCCCAGGGGTTCCGCCGGATCGAGAGCTTCCTGGACCGGGCCGGTGTGTCGCGCGACCAGACCGCCCGTCCGGTCTCTCGGGACCAGGTCCCCGATGCCTTCGCGGCGGCCCTCGACGACGACCTCGGTACGCCGGCCGCGGTCGCGGTGATCCACGACCAGGTGCGTGAGGGCAACCGTCGCCTCGCCGCCGGCGAGTCCGCCGACGACGTGGCGGCCGGTGTCGTGGCGATGCTCGAGGTGCTCGGCCTGAACCCGGCCGACCCGGCGTTCGCCACGCCCACCGGCTCCGACGACGCCAAGCTCGGCGCCGCCGTCGACTCCCTCGTCGCCGGCCTGCTCGAGGAGCGCGCCGCCGCCCGTGCCGACAAGGACTGGACGCGTGCCGATGCGATCCGCGACCGGATCGCCGCTGCCGGCATCGAGGTCGAGGACACCCCCGACGGACCGAAGTGGACGGTGCGCTGATGCCCGGTAACTCGAAGCGCAAGGGCGCGATCCGCAAGTCGTCCAAGCGACCGACCGCCGGGTCGGGCGGGCGGGTCCGGCAGGGGCTCGAGGGCAAGGGCCCGACGCCGAAGGCTGCCGACCGTCCCAACCACAAGGCCCACAAGTTCAGGACGAAGGCGGAGCAGTCGGCGTCCGCGCGCCCGAAGCGTCGCAGTGCCGGCGACGACGAGTGGATCGCCGGGCGCAACTCGGTGGTGGAGGCGCTCCGGGCCGGCGTGCCGGTCAGTGGCGTCTACGTCGCCGAGGGCACCGAGCGTGACGCTCGGCTCCGGGAGGCGTTCAAGCTGGCCGCCGAGGGAGGCATCTCGCTGCTCGAGGTGACCCGGGCCGAGCTGGACCGCCGTACGGACAAGGCCGTCCACCAGGGGCTGGCAGCGCGGATCCCGGCGTACGAGTACGCCCACCCGAGCGACCTGCTCGACGACGCCGCCGAGCGCGGCGAGGCACCTCTGATCGTGGCGCTCGACTCCGTGACCGACCCCCGCAACCTCGGCGCCGTCGTCCGCTCGGCCGCCGCGTTCGGTGCCCACGGCGTGGTGGTTCCGGAGCGCCGGGCCGCCCGGATGACCGCCTCCGCCTGGAAGTCGTCGGCCGGAGCGGCAGCGCGGCTGCCGGTCGCCCATGCGACGAACCTCGTGCGGACCCTCAAGGACTACCAGGACGCCGGCTGCCAGGTCGTCGGTCTGGCCGCCTCTGGCGACCTGACGCTGCCCGACCTGCTCGCCGACCCGGATCTGGCGTCCGGTCCGCTCGTGGTGGTCGTCGGCTCGGAGGGCGACGGGCTCTCCCGCCTGGTGGGCGAGACCTGCGACCGGCTGCTCTCCATCCCGATGGCATCGTCCGTGGAGTCCCTCAATGCGGGTGTCGCAGCCTCGATCGCCCTCTACGCCCTGGCCCAGCACCGCTGAGTCGGTGTGACGCTTCGGCGCCCCGTAGGGGCCGGGCGTCACAGGGTGGCATCATCGACCGGGTGGGTACGACGGTGGAGCGGCTGCTCCCGAGCGACGACGGGGTCGGTGAGGCCCTGCTCGAGCTGACCCGTGAGATCGCCACCAAGGAGCTCGTGCCCCAGGTGCACGACGCCGAGGAGCGGGGTGAGTTCCCCGCGGCGGCCTACCGGCTGCTGGGGAGGTCCGGCTTGCTGAGCCTGCCGTTCCCGGAGGAGTACGGCGGCGGCGCGCAGCCGTACGAGACCTACCTGCAGGTGGTCGAGGAGATCGCGACCGCCTGGCCGAGCGTCGGGGTCGGCGTGAGCGTGCACGGCCTGACCGCGAACGTCGTGGCCACCCACGGCAGTGCCGACCTCCGCGCGGAGTGGCTGCCGAGGATGCTCAGCGGCGACTGGCTCGGCGCCTACTGCCTCTCCGAGCCGCAGGCCGGTTCCGACGTCAGCGGCATCCGCACGCGGGCCGTGCGCGACAGCGACGACTACGTCGTGAACGGCACCAAGCAGTGGATCAGCAACGGCTCGTGCGCCGACTACTACATCCTGTTCGCCCGGACGTCCGACGACCCCAAGCGCGGCCTGTCGGCGTTCGTGGTGCCGAGCGACACGCCGGGCATGACCTTCGGTGCTCCCGAGAAGAAGATGGGCCTGGCCAGCGACGTCACCACACAGGTGATCTTCGACGGCGCCCGGATCCCGGCCGCTCAGCTCGTCGGCGACGAGGGCGCGGGCATGAAGGTCGCGCTCTCCGCCCTCGACGCCGGCCGGCTGGGCATCGCCGCGGTCGCGACCGGCATCGCCCAGGCGGCCCTGACGCACGCCGTGTCCTACGCCGGGGAGCGGCGGCAGTTCGGCCGGCCGATCGGCGAGCTGCAGGGGCTGCAGTTCCTGCTCGCGGACATGGCGGCGGACGTCGAGCGCGCCCGCGCGACGTACCTGATGGCGGCGCGGCTCAAGGACGCCGGCCGGCCGTTCGGTCGGCAGGCGAGCATCGCCAAGCTCACCGCGTCCGACGCGGCGATGCGGGTGACGACCGACGCCGTGCAGGTGCTCGGCGGGAACGGCTACACCCGGGAGTACCCCGTCGAGCGGCTGTTCCGCGACGCCAAGGTCATGCAGATCTTCGAGGGCACCAACCAGATCCAGCGGATGGTGATCGGGCGCGACCTGCTGCGCTGAGGCTCAGAGGACGCCGGCGTCCTGGTCCTGGTCCTCGTCCAGGGCCGGGTTGACGGCGGGGGCCTCGTCCGCGGTCACCAGCTCGTCGGGCTTCTTGACCAGGACGTTCGCCAGGTAGTCGGGGGCGGCCTCGAGCAGAGGGATCTCGTGGCCGGCGCGCTCGGAGAGGTACCACCGGTGCACCAGGATCTCGTGGAAGATCTCGGCCGGCTCGAGCTTGGAGCGCGCCTCCGGCGGCACCATCGCCATGGCCGGCTCGTACATCTCGGTCAGCCAGCGGTTGGCGGCCACCGACCGGTCCTCGCGGCCGAGGTCGTGGTGTGCGATGAACCACGCCACGTCGTTGAGGAGGCGGCGCGCCTGGGCGTCCTCCACGTCGAGCCCGGTCAGGGCCTGGAGCTCGCGTCGGTGGTGACCGAGCTCGACCGCCTTCGGCTGGATCCGGATCCGGTCGCCGTCGAAGTCGGTGACGATGTCGAGCTCGTCGACGTCGAAGCCGAGGTCGTTGAGCCGCTCGATGCGCTCCTGGATCCGCCACATCTCGTCGCCGTTGAACTCCTCCTCCTCGGTCAGCTCGTTCCAGAGCTCGGTATAGCGCCGCTCGATCAGGGCCACGGTCTCGTCGCCCTCCACGTGGGTGCTCAGCCACCCGGCGGCCTGGAGGTCGAGCAGCTCGGCGAAGACGTTCTCGCAGGCCACCTGCACATCCCACTCACGCATCCGCCGGGAGAGTGCCGGTCGCAGCTCACCGGTCTCGGCGTCCACGAGGTACGCCGCGAACCCGCCGGCGCTGCGGCGGAACAGCACGTTCGACAGCGAGACGTCGCCCCAGTAGAAGTCGGCCAGATGCAGCCGCACGAGCAGGACGACCAGTGCGTCGACCAGGCTCGGCAGGCTGTCGGCGGACATGCCATGGGCGAACAGCGCCCGATAGGGGAGCGAGAACGCGAGGTGCTGGGTCATCAGGGCGCACGGGAGCTCCTCGTCGTCGTCGGTCTCGCGGCCGGTGACGACGCCGACCGGCTGCACCGCCGGCAGGCCGAGGCGCTGGAGGTCGCGGAGCAGGCGGTACTCCCGGAACGCCATCTCCTCCTGCGTCTCCTTGATCGCATAGGTGCGGTCGCCGAGACGGACGATGCGGACGATGTGACGGCTCAGGCCACGGGGCAGCGGGACGACCAAGTCCTCCGACCACTCGTCGAGGGGCACGGACCACGGCAGGTGCACGATCTCCGGGTCGGGCCGGCTGGCCACGAAGTGCAACGCCATGACGCCAGGCTAGTGGCGCGAGGAGCCCCTCAGCGGCCCTCGAGGAAGACGGCCCCGGGGCCGCGGTCGGCCACCTCGTCGTCGGGGTTGCTCAGCGCGCAGCGCCGCAGGCTCAGGCAGCCGCAGCCGATGCAGGAGTCCAGGGTGGTGCGCAGCCGTTCGAGCTGACGGATCTGGGCGTCGAGACGCGGCCGCCAGCCGCGACTGAGGCGGGTCCAGTCGGCCTTGGTGGGTGTGCGGTTGCTGGGCAGCGTGGCGAGTGCCGCCTCGATCTCCTCCAGGCTCAGCCCGACCCGCTGGGCGGTTCGGATGAAGGCCAGGCGCCGCAGCATCGCGCGCTCGTAGCGGCGCTGGTTGCCCGGCGTACGACGTGAGGAGACCAGGCCGAGGTCCTCGTAGTAGCGGATGGCGCTGGGGGCCACACCCGAGCGCTCGGACAGCTCGCCGATCGTGATCTCGGTCATGTCGACGAGGATGCCTTGACTTCAAGTTCACTTCAACTTGTGGAATGAGTGCTGTGAACATCGACCAGCTGCTGACGCGGATGACCGGCGACGAGAAGCACTCGCTCGCCGCGTTCTCGACACTCGACGTGATCCGGGTGCTCTACGAACGGGTCCTCGACGTGTCGCCCGAGACCGTCGACGACCCGCGCCGCGACAGGTTCCTGCTCTCGAAGGGGCACGGCCCGATGGCGTACTACGCCGTGCTGTGCGACCGCGGCTTCTTCCCGGCGGCCTGGCTCGACGGCTGGGGCGCCTTCGACTCGCCGCTGGGCTACCACCCGGACCGCAACCTGGTGCCGGGCGTGGAGATCTCGTCGGGATCGCTCGGCCACGGGCTGCCGCTCGCAGTCGGTACGGCGCTCGGCCTGCGGGCGCAGGGGATCGGTGCGCGGGTCGTCGTCCTGGTGGGCGACGCGGAGCTCGACGAGGGCTCCAACCACGAGGCGCTCGAGGTCGCCGCGGCGCTGGGCCTCGACGCGCTGACGGTCGTCGTGGTCGACAACCGGAGCGCCAGCTACGCCGTTCCAGGGCGGATCGCCGAGCGGTTCGCCACCGAGGGCTGGCTGGTCACCACCGCCGACGGGCGTGACCACGAGGACCTGGAGAAGGCGCTGTCCGAACGCGGGGTCGGCGTACCGAACGCCGTCGTCGCGACCGTGCTCGACCCATCGACCGGCTCAGGACGACGCAACGAGGAGGCGGCGGCATGACGATCCTGACCCGCGACACCCGGGCCCAGTTCGCCCGGACCACCAGCGACGTACTCGACGAGGACCTGTCGACCGCTCTGGTGTACGCCGAGATCTCGGCCCGCTTCTTCGGCGACGCACAGCGTGCCCACCCGGACCGGGTCGTCAACGTCGGCATCCGCGAGCAGCTGCTGGTCAATGTCGGGGCGGGACTGGCGCTGACCGGGATGCGCCCGATCGTGCACACCTTCGGCACATTCCTCGTCGAGCGCGCCTTCGAGCAGGTGAAGCTGGGCTTCGCCCACCAGGGCGTCGGCGGGGTGCTGGTCGGGGTCGGCGGCTCGTTCGACGCGTCCCGCTCCGGTCGCACGCACCAGGCGCCGGGTGACGTCGCGCTGATGGACTCGCTGCCGGACGTGACGATCCACGCACCCGGCACCGCCGCCGAGACCGACGAGGTCATCCGCCGGGCGGTCGCCGAGGACGGGCTCCACTACGTACGGGTGGTCGAGCAGACCAACCGCGAGTCCTTCCGGGGCGCCGGCCTGCACGTCGTACGACGGGGGTCGGGCGCGACGGTCATCGCCCTCGGTCCGGTGCTCGACGACGTGCTCGAAGCGGTCGCGGGACGCGACGTCACGGTGCTCTACGCGCACTCCGTCCGCCCCTTCGACGCGCCCACCTTCCGGAGCCTCCTGGCCACGCCCGACGTGGTCCTCGTCGAGCCCTGGCTGGCCGGGACCTCCGCGCGCTGCGTGGCCGACGCGTTGGTCGACGTCCCGCACCGTCTGCTGGCCCTCGGCACGCGCCGGACCGAGCTGCGGCACTACGGCAGCCCCGCCGAGCACCAGCGCGCCCACGGCCTCGACGCGGCCGGGATCCGCCGCTCCCTGGAGTCGTTCCTGGCTGCGTGATCCAGGCCCGGCCTCGTTAGGCTGACCCGGCCGCTCCTCACCAACGGGGCGGCGTCGCCGGTGTAGCTCAGACGGTAGAGCGCTTCTCTTGTAAAGAAGATGTCGCGGGTTCGATTCCTGTCACCGGCTCCAGGGTCCCCGTCGGGATACCCGGCTCACCGGGGGTCCCGTCACTTCTCGGCCGTTGCAACCCCTGAGAAGCGCGAAGAGTGCCTGTGCGGTGGGGCGCACGAGGCTGGTGAGACCACGGGCTCAGCGGCTGATGACGACGACCTGGGACCCCGTGTCGGCGCGGTCCTCGTGCGCGCTGGCCACGGCGCCGACGGCGGACCCGCCGGCCACGACGACGAACGCCGCCACGGTGACGACGGCGGCGAGCAGGCGTCGCCGGCGGAACGTCCGTTCCTCGGGTCGGAGCTCGAGGTCTTCCCACGGCACAGGATCGGTCATGTCTCGATGGTGGCCCCGCAGCATGAGCAGACCCTGTGCGCTTCCTGACCTGCGCCTGTGAGCGGGCGCGGGGGTTCGGCCATGCAGGCGACAGGTCAGCGGACCTGCGCCACCTCGAACTCCCGGGTGGGATGGGCGATGGCGCCCTGGGCGGCGATGATCCGGAGCTCGCGCTCGCCGGAGTCGAGCGTGGCCTTCAGGACGGCGTACACCGACGAGACGGTCGAGGCGAGCGCGTCGGCGGGTGAACCCGTCTCCTTGAGGTGGGCGGTGAAGAGCGCGGCGGTGAGGTCGCCCGAGCCGTTGGCCTTCATCGGCAGCCGGGGCGTACGGACCGTCCACGCACCCTCACCGGTCACCGCCAGCAGCTCGATCGTGTCCGCGGGTCGGTCGGGCCGCAGGAACGACGTGACCAGCACGGTCGAGGGTCCGAGGGCGCGGGCCGCGTCGGCGGAGTCGAGTGTCGAGGCGAGGTCCTCGGGCTCGGTCTGGGTGAGGAACCCGAGCTCGAACTGGTTGGGCGTGATGATGTCGGCGACGGGGACCACCTGCTCGCGGATGATCGGCGGGATCGCGGGGTCGACGAAGCAACCGCTGGTGGCGTTGCCCATCACCGGATCGCAGGTGTACGTCGCGGCCGGGTTGGCCGCCTTCACCTGCGCCACCGCGTCCACCACGACCTCGCAGATCCCGGGACCGCCGAGGTAGCCCGAGAGCACGCCGTCGCAGGTCGGGAGTACGCCGCGCTCGGCGATGCCGGTGACCACGGCGCGGACGTCGTCGGGCGAGAGCAGCGGGCCGCGCCACGCGCCGTACCCGGTGTGGTTGGAGAAGACGACGGTGTGCACGGGCCAGACCTCGTGGCCGAGGCGCTGCAGCGGGAAGGTGGCCGCCGAGTTGCCGACGTGGCCGTAGGCCACCGACGACTGGATCGACAGGAAGCGCATCCCGTCATCTTGTCATCGAGGGCTGTCAGGCCCCAGCCCTACGGTGGCCCCATGGAGAGATTCGTCGACCAGGACCTGACCGGAGCCGAGTTCCGCGAGTGCGTGATGACCGGCGCGAGACTGATCGGGGTCGTGCTGCAGGACGCCGAGATCGACGGCCTGGTCAGCAACCTCGTCGTCAACGGCGTCGAGGTGAGCGGCTACGTCGAGGCAGAGCTCGACCGCCGCCACCCGGTGCGGGTCCTGATCCGGTCCGACGACCCGGCCGAGCTCCGCGAGGGGTGGCGCATGCTGCGCGCCGACTGGGAGACCACCTACGCGCGGCTCGAGGCCGCGCCCGGCGGCACGGAGCACCAGCGCGTGGACGACGAGTGGTCGGCCGTCGAGACCCTGCGCCATCTGGTCTTCGTCTTCGACTCGTGGTTCCGCCGGTGCTGTCTCGGGCACGCCGACCAGTTCACGCCGATGGGGCTGGCGACCGACTACGTGCCGGACCAGGAGGAGCAGGGTCTCGACCGTGCCGCCGCGCCCACGCTGGCGGAGGTCGGGGCGGTGCGCGCTGCGCAGGCCGCCGAGCTCGAGGCGTGGCTGGCGGCGGTCACGCCCGACGCCCTGCAGGCGACGGCCCCGGTTCCCGAGGACCGTGGCTGGCCGCCGTACGCCCGCGGCCGGACGGTCGCCCAGTGCCTGCACACCGTGCTCGACGAGGAATGGGCCCACCACGGGTTCTGCGTACGCGACCTCGACCGCCTGACCGCGGCTCCGCCCGACCACGGGTAGCAACCCGCTGGCTAGGGTCGACGCCATGAGCGAGATGACCTACCGCCCGTTGGGCGACTCGGGCCTGGTGGTCAGCGCCGTCGGCATCGGCTGCAACGCGTTCGGCCGACGTGTCGACCTCGACGGAGTCCGCGAGATCCTCGACGCCGCCCAGGACGTCGGCGTCACCCTGCTCGACACCGCCGACACCTACGGCGGCCAGGGCGCGAGCGAGCAGATGCTCGGCGAGGCGCTCCAGGGCCGGCGCGACGAGTTCGTGGTCGCCACCAAGTTCGGGATGGACATGGAGGGCGCGAACGGCCCCGACCGCGGAGCGCGTGGCTCCCGCGCCTACGTACGCCGCGCCGTCGAGTCGTCCCTACGGCGGCTCAGGACCGACTACCTCGATCTGTACCAGTACCACGAGCCCGACGGCGTGACTCCCATCGAGGAGACGCTCTCGGCCCTCACCGACCTCGTCCGCGAGGGCAAGGTCCGCTACCTCGGCGTCTCCAACGTCGCCGGGTGGCAGGTCGCCGACGCCGACTGGACCGCCCGCACCAGCGGCTTCGAGCGCTTCGTCTCCGTCCAGAACCGCTACTCGCTGCTCGACCGCTCGGTCGAGGCCGAGGTCGTCCCGGCGTGCGAGGAGTTCGGACTCGGCGTGCTCCCCTACTTCCCGCTCGAGTACGGCCTGCTCACCGGCAAGTACCGCCGCGGCGAGCCAGCCCCCGCCGGCTCGCGAGCCGCGGCCATGGCCGCACCCTGGCTGGAGAACGCCGACTGGGACCGGATCGAGCGCGTCGCGGCCTATGCCGAGCAGCACGGCGTCTCGGTACTCGATGTCGCCATCGCCGGGCTGGCCGCCCAACCCGCCGTCGGCTCGGTCATCTCGGGCGCCACGCGCGCGGAGCAGGTCCGTGCCAACGCCTTCGCGCTGCGCTGGGAGCCCACGGCAGCCGACCTGGCCGAGCTCGACGAGATCACCCGCGGCTGACCCGGAGCGCGGGTCCCGCCACCGGTCCTGCGACAGCTGGGTGTGTACGACGGACTGGCCCACGAGCGGCACCTGTTCGCGACGACTCCCGAGGCAATCGCCCATGCGCGGCTGCATGCGGGCCGCATCGACCACGCACCGGCGAACGACGCGGCCTAGCCCGGAGGTCGGCTCGCGAGCCGACCCGCGAGGGTCAGCGGACCACCGTGAGGTTGAACTCCGCCGTGCCCAGTGCACCCATGAGGCGGAGCCAGATCGGGAGCAGCATCTCTGCGCCACGCGCCGTCTCGAGGCCGCCGAGGTCGATCACGTCGTCGTGGCCGAAGCTCTCGAGCAGGCCGGTCACGGTGGCCTTCGCGGCAGCGTCGTCGCCCGAGACGAACTGACCCCGGCAGCCGCCGGACGAGCGGACCTCAGGCGACCTGGAGCGACCGCTTCGACAGACCCATCCAGAAGCCCTCGAACAGCTGCTCGCCGGGCGTCTCGGGGTCGGAGGCCGCCCCCAGGGTGACGAAGAGCGGCGTGTAGTGCTCGACGGTCGGGTGGGCGTACGGCATGCCCGGCGCCTGCGACTGGTACGACGCGAGCGCGTCCACGTCGCCGCGGGCCAGCGCCTCGCCGGCCCAGGTGTCGAAGTCGCGCGACCAGCCGGGAGCGGCGGCGTCGATCCGGAACTCGGTGAGGAACGGCAGCCCGTGGGTCAGGAAGCCGGAACCGATGATCAGCACGCCCTCGTCGCGCAGCGGCCGCAGGCGCTCGCCGAGGGCGAGCAGCCGGGTCGGGTCGGCGGTGGGCAGCGACATCTGCAGCACCGGGATGTCGCCGGCGGGGTACATGATCTTCAGCGGTACCCAGGCGCCGTGGTCGAGCCCGCGACTGGGGTGCTGGTGGACCGGCTCGGTGTCGGGCATCATCGCCGCGATCCGCTGCGCCAGCGCGGTGGCCGGCGGGGTCGCGTAGGTCATCCGGTAGTACTTCTCCGCGAAGCCGCCGAAGTCGTAGACCAGAGGCGCGCCGTCCGCGCTGAGCATCACCGGAGCGGACTCCCAGTGAGCGCTGACGATCAGGATCGCCTTCGGGCGCGGCAGGTCGGCGGCCAGGCCCGACAGCTGGCTCGACCACAGCGGGTCGTCGAGCAGCGGCGGAGCACCGTGGCCGATGTAGAGGGCAGGCATGCGGTCGTTCATGACAGACCAAATGATTGCATATTCAACTTTATTCCGCGAGGCGTGGTCCGGACCCCCCGTTCCACCCGGGCCCGGACTCCCAGTGTCCGTCGCCCGGCCCCGGCTGTCATGACCGGCACGGGCCAGGGGTCGCTGACCCGATCGGAAGCGTGTGCAGCGACGCGGAGCGGCCCTCCGCGGTGAACACCTCCACCGAGTGGCTGTCGGTCACGACCTCGACCCGCGGCACTCCGGTGGGCACCGTCCACCGGCCCGCGAAGCCGGGGACCCGGTCGTCGAGCCGTTCGAGCACGACTGCCGACCCGTCGTACGACGCGCGGACGCCGGACGCGATCTCGACCGCGGCGTCGAGCGCGAGGGGGGTGGTCGGCGCGAGTGGTCGCTGCCGGACGTACGGCGTTCCGTCGGCGTCGCGGGCCAGGCCGAGCTCGCGTCCTATCGACAGCTGACCGCGCCAGGGCTCGGTCGGCAGGACCTGGGCATAGGTCCAGGAGTCGAGCCAGCCGAGCAGCACCCGTCGCCCGTCGGGCGGGTCGGTGACCGTGACGCCCGCGTAGAGGTCGGGGCCGTGGTCGAGCGGCTGCAGGCCCCCCTCCGGGACGAAGCGACGGCCGTCGAAGTCGCCGAGCAGGTAGAGCGTCTCCGGCTCACGGGAGACCAACAGCAGCCAGCGGTCGCCGAGGGGGAACAGGTCGGGGCACTCCCAGACTCCCTGACCGCTCGGCATCACCACGTCGCTCTCGTGGGTCCACGCGCGGAGGTCCGAGGAGGAGTAGAGCGCGATCGCGTCGTCGAGCGACCGCGCGACCGCCATCAGCCAGCGGTCGCCGTGGCGCAGCAGCCGTGGGTCCCGGAAGTCCGTCGACCCGATGTCGAGGACGACACCGTGCTTGCGCCAGGTGAGCCCGCCGTCGGTGCTCGAGGCGAGGGCCTGGCTCTGGTTGAGGTCGCGACGACGCAGGCTCGTGTACGCCGCCACCAGGGCGCCGTGGCCGAAGCCGGCGGCGTTGTCGGCGTCGACCACCACGGACCCGGTCCACACCTCCTCCTCGACATCGCTCGGGATCGCGACAGGGAGGTGCTGCCACGTCAGCAGGTCGTCGCTGGCGGCGTGCCCCCACGACACGTCGCCGTGCGCCGGGCCGGGCGAGTGCTGGTAGAAGACGTGCCACCGGTCGTCGTACCGGAGCAGCCCGGTGGGGTCGTTGAGGAAGCCCGACGGCGGTGTCAGGTGCCGACTCGGGCGGGTCATGACGGCAGCGACCAGTCGACCGGCTCGCTGCCCTGCTCCTCGAGCAGCCGGTTGACCCGGGAGAAGGGCCGGGATCCGAAGAAGCCGCGCGCCGCCGAGAGCGGCGAGGGGTGCACCGACTCCACCCAGGGGATCGGGCCGAGCGCCGGCTTGAGCGACTGCGCGTCGCGGCCCCACAGGATCGCGACCGTCGGGCCTCCGCGCCGGGCGAGGGCGTCGATCGCGCACGAGGTGACCTCCTCCCAGCCGCGGCCGCGGTGCGAGGCGGACTCGCCGGGCCGGACGGTCAGGACGCGGTTGAGGAGCATCACGCCGCGGTCGGCCCACGTCGTGAGGTCGCCGTGGGGGGCCGGTGGGACGCCGAGGTCGGTCGACAGCTCCTGGTAGATGTTGCGCAGGGACGCGGGCAGGGGGCGCACGTCGGGCGCCACCGCGAACGAGAGTCCGATCGGGTGTCCGGGCGTGGGGTAGGGATCCTGGCCGACGATCAGGACCCGTACGTCGGCGAGCGGGCGCCGGAAGGCCTTGAAGACGTCGTCACCGGCCGGGAGATAGCTGCGCCCGGCGCCGAGCTCCGCGCGCAGGAACTGGCCCATCGCCGAGATCCGCTCGTCGACCGGCGCCAGCGCCTCGGCCCAGTCGGGCGCCATCAGCCCGCGGTCGACCAGCCCGCCCAGTGCGCTCACGCGCTCACGCTAGCGAGCGACGGGCCGGCGTAGCAGGCTGGGCGGATGACGCGTTCCCGCCGAGCCACGGTCGCCGACCTCCACGAGCTCGCCCGCTCGATGCCTGGCGTCACGGTCGAGCCCGAATCGAAGGGAAACGAGGTCTACCAGGTCAGTCGACGGAGCTTCGTCTACTTCCGCACCCCGCGGCCCGACGCCGTGGACCCCGAGACCGGGGAGAGGTACGACGACGTGATCGTGCTCTGGGTCGCCTCCGAGATCGACAAGGAGGCGCTCGTCGCGGACGAGACGACGCCGTACTTCACGACGCCCCACTTCGACGGCCACCGGTCGGTCCTCCTCCGCGCGTCGCGGATCGGGGAGCTGAGCCGCGGCGAGCTCGCCGAGATGGTGTATGACGCCTGGCTCTCGCGGGCCTCGCCGACCGCGGCCCGCAGGTGGCTCGCCGGGCGTGGGATGAGCACGTGATCTCCGCGCGCGAGCCCGTCCGCCTACCAGAGCGAGACGGCACTCAGGACCGATCGGGGGGAACCGCATGCTCGACCCGGTCGAGCAGCGTGAAGAAGCTGAAGAGGCGGCGCAGCTCTTCCCTGGAGGTACGGGGAAAGTACTCGCCCCCTTTGTCGGCCTCCGCCATGGAGTCCCACATCCTCACCACGGTGCCGATGAACACCAGCGCCGGGGACCCGAGCACGATCGCATCGCGGATCACGTGCGGGCGAGAGGTCGGTCGAGCATGACGACGGGGCTCCGGTGCGGAGATGGTGATGATCCGAAGATACGTGGGTCCCCTGGGGTGTCAACGCGACCGCGAGGGATCGGTGCGCCCTGGGTCTTCAGGTGGCGAATCGCCGTCGGCTCTCGTCTCCGGCCTCCGCGCGGTTCCGCGCAGCGCGTGCCCTGACGTCGGGTCAGGCGTCCTTGACGGGGACCTCGCCCGGAACCCACCCGGAGCACCCGTTGGTGCAGCCGATCACCTTCTCGATGAACCACTTGTTCTGGTCGCCCAGGGGGACGTAGTCGTCCATGACGGTCAGGGTGCCGCCGCAGCCGCGGGGACAGTCGAGTTCGCGGAGTGCCATGGCCCCAGGCTGCCACGGAACACTCCTCATTTCTCTCGAAGCCGCGTACCCGGCGTTCGCGGCGACCCCACCGCGGCTCAGGAGGACGGACGTGAGCGGCGGCGTCGGACGGCGTAGAACAGCGACCAGCCGGCACCGAGGGCCACGGCCAGCCCCCAGGCGGCGATCTCGGCGGTCCAGCCGGGAGGACGGTAGTCGACATGCACGGTCTCGCCCTGGGAGGAGGCGGGCAGGTGAACGGTCACCAGGTACCGGTCGACCGGAGGGGCCAGATTCCCGACGTCGGTGGTGTAGCCGGGCCAGTCGAGCAGGCTGAGCACGGCCGTGCCCCCGCCTGCGGGCACAGCGTCCACGCGGAACGACGTGCCGTCGTCCCCGGCCACGACGTCGGACACCGAGGTCTGCGGTGAGGTCCACACCACGCCGCCCGCACCCGGCACCGGCGTACGCCGGGTCCACAGCACCGCGTACTTCGTCCGGTCGGTGACCTGCCAGCCCGCAGGCGGGTGAGCCAGCCGGAACGTCGGGAAGTCCCTGCGGATCAGCAGCAGCGAGCTCACGCCCAGCAGGTCGACCCGTTGCCTGCCGGTGGTCGGCTCGGTCGTGAACAGCGTGCTGAGCAGCGCGGGGCAGGTGTTTCCCTGGTAGAAGATGCAGTAGCGGTGCTTGTAGGCGCCGTAGCTGATCGCCGTGTAGGTGTTCTGGATCGGGTGGTCGTTGAGGTACCACCCCGACCCGATCAGGAGCTGTTGAGCGGCCTGCGGGTTCGACTTGACCACCTGGTCCGACAAGCCGACCTGGAGTGTGTCTCCCACGGCGCCGGGCAGCGCCGCCTGGTAGGTCGCCAGGTCCGTGGGGGTGTTGCGCTGGGGCGCCGGCGGGTCGGGGTAGAACGAGTGCTGGAGCCCGAAGGCCGCCAGCGTGAGGACGCCCGCCGCGGGTGCCACCCAGGCGAGCCGACCCCGGACCACGAGCCACCAGACCAGGGCGAGGCCGGTGGCCACCAGCGCGATCGAGCAGAGGTGCGCCACCCACATCGAGGGTGCGCGCGCCAGGGCCAGGAACCCGGCCACGCCGACCCACACCAGGGAGAGCGCCAGGCGACGCACGGTCGGGCGGACGCCGAACCGGTGCCACGCCACGACGAGCAGCACCACGAGCGACATCACGAGGAACGGCTGGAGGCGGAGCGGCCACCGGAGGGGTCCCAGCTTGGCGGGTCCGTCGACGATGGCCAACGTCACCACCGTGAAGAGAAGCAGCCCGCCCAGCGGCCGCCACTCGCGTCGAGCGCGTCCCCAGTCGAGCCACAGCGCGGCCGGCAGGAACCACGCCAGGTAGGCGTAGGGCATCAGATGGCTGGTCGTGCCGTGCACCGCGGCCGTCGGCAGTACCGAGGCCAGCAGGGCCAGCGGGTCGGTGGAGAGCTTCCCGCCCAAGCCGCCGACCGCCTCGTTCCGGGAGGTCGCCGAGGCGGTGAGGACGCCGGGCAGGTAGACCGTCACGGCCACCAGCCCGAGGAGCACCCCGGAGACCAGCACCCGGCGGAACGCCGCCCGGTCTCGGCGCAGCACACAGTCGTAGAGGCAGGCTCCCAGGACGATGACGAGCATGATCGTGCCGAAGACATAGCCCACCGTCACCAGCAGGTAACCGAGCACGAGCGCCGGTAGCGGGTTGGCACCACGGAGCATCGTCCGGCGGAGCGCCCACCAGACCCAGGGCAGGAGTGCCCAGATCATCTCGGCGGCCGCCCACGAGGGCAGGTCGAGGTACTGCGTCATGCCGCCCATCGGCACGGCGACGGCGGCGACGTACGCCGCAGCCGGCGGCGCGTCGTACGAGCGGACCAGGCGGAAGACGCCGAGCGCGCCCACGACCGCAAGACCCGCCTTGACGACGTCGTTCACCACGAGCAGGTGCGAGGACCCCGAGGCCAGCAGCCCGATCGTCACCGTCAGTGGCGACCAGCCGCCCCACTGACCTTCGGCGGCGAGCCCGCCCGCACGCCAGGCATGCGGATCGATCAGGGGCGGCCATTGGCCGTGGCGCACCAGGTCACCGAGGTGGTACCACCAGCCGTAGTAGGCGGCCGTGGTGTCGCCCAACCACAGGTAGCGATGGTTGGTGACGAGCAGTGCGGCCATCATGACCAGCACCGTGAGCGTGGCGGCGGCCATCCAGACCACCTCTGCCCGGACCTGGCTCCGCCGGTGGTCGGGCTGCAGGATCGACGGCGAGCCTCCGTGCGGGGCGGGAGCGGCGTCGGACACCGGGGAAGGGTAACCGTGGGTGAGAAAGCATCCTTGCCGGGCTCGCCCGCTCCGTGCGCTCTTCGCGACGGCTAGGTCAGCTCCCGCTCAGCAACGCGTCGAGCCGCTCGCGGAGCAGCCGCCGCTCGGCACCGGTGGGAGCGAGGTCGATCGCGACCCGGAGCGACTCCGCTGCGTCGTCGACCCGGCCGAGCTTCGCCTCGAGGTCGGCCTTCGTCGCGGCGTGGAGGTAGTAGCCGGCCAGGTCGTCGCCCAGGTCCTCGACCATCGCCAGCGCTGCCGCCGGTCCGTGGGTCATGGACACCGCGACCGCGCGGTTGAGCTCGGTGACCGGTGTCGGCGCAAGCCGCGTGTAGAGGTGGCCGATCGCCTCCCAGTCGGTGTCCTCGGGTCGGGCGGCGACATCGTGGCAGAGCGAGATCCGCGCCTGGACGGCGTACGGACCCCAGGGCTGGTCCTGCGACGCCAGGAGCGCGGCGCCCTCGGCGATGGCATCGCCGTCCCACAGGGTCCGGTCCTGCTCGCCCAGGGGTACGACGCGCCCGTCGCGCACGCGGGCCGGCCGCCGGGCGTCGGTGAGCACCATCAGCGCCAACAGCGCGCGCACCTCCTCCTCGCCGGGCAGGAGGTCCGCGAGTGACCGGGTCAGCCGGATCGCCTCGGCGGAGACGTCGACGCGCAGCACGGAGTCGCCCGAGGAGGCGGCGTACCCCTCGTTGAACATCAGGTAGAGCACGCCGAGGACGCCCTCGACGCGCTCGGCCCACAGCTCCGGTGCTGGCACCCGGTAGGGGATGCCGGCGTGCTTGATCTTGGCCCGGGCGCGGACCAGCCGCTTCTCCATCGTCGGCTCGGTCACCAGGAACGCTCGGGCGATCTCGGCTGGCGTCAGGCCGCACAGGGTGCGCAGGGTGAGCGCGACCCGGGCCGGCATCGGCAGGGCCGGGTGGCAGCAGGTGAAGATCAGGCGCAGGCGTTCGTCGGGGATGTCCTCCGCATCGAGCGCCGCCACCTCGTCGGTCGCGTCGGCATGGGCCAGGTCGAGCTTCGCGTCCTCGGTCGTACGACGCCTCATCCGGTCGCGGGCCTGGTTGCGCGCCACCGTGCTCAGCCAGGCGAGCGGCGCGCCGGGCACACCGTCCCGGTCCCAGGCGACGACCGCTGCCGCATACGCCTCCTGTGCGCACTCCTCGGCCAGGTCCCAGTCGCCGCACCAGCCGATCAGGCCCGCGAGGAGCCGCCCCCAGCTCTGCTCGAAGCTGAGGGCGACCGCGTCCTCGGCGCGGGTCGTCACCGCCAGAGGGGACGGAGCTCGATCACGCCGCCGCCGGCGACCGGGTGCCCCGCCGCGACCTGGAGCGCGTCATCGAGGTCGTCGCACTCCAGCAGGTCGTAGCCCGCGATCTGCTCCTTGGTCTCCGCGAACGGCCCGTCGGTGGTGACCACCTCGCCGGCCACGCGGCGTACCGTCACGGCCTCGTCGGGGCGCTGCAGCGCCCATCCGTAGAGGCGTCGAGGACCGGCGTCGGCGATCCAGGTGTCCACCTCGTCAGGACCGTCGTCGACGTCCTCGCGGCTCGGTGCCGACCGCTCCTCGGCCGCCGACGACGCAGCAGCCATCGCGCGCCGCATGTCGGCACACACGAGCATCAGGTAGCGCAGCTTGCCGTCGGGCACCGGCTCGGGCACCAGCGGGTCGGGCATGCCCTCGGCGAACGCGCGCACCTCGATGCTGCCGACCTGCGTGGTCGGGTGTGCGGCTGCGACGGCCAGTGCGGAGTCCAGGTCGGGACAGTCGATGACGTCGTAGCCCGCGACCTGCTCCTTGGTCTCAGCGAACGGTCCGTCGGTGACCACGGGCGAGCCTCCGGGGGCTCGCACGGTCGTCGCGTCGGACACCGGGTGCAGTCGCGCGCCGTCCAGCAGGACGCCGCGCGCGAGCATCTCCTGGACCCAGGCATCGAGCGCCTCGGGCGATGCGCAGGTGGGGTCGTTCGGGGTCGCGTCCTGGTCGACGGCGTGGATCATCAGGTACTTCATCTCGGGAACCCTCCTCGGGACAGGTCGTCGACGGCTCCGGGCGGTGCCGTCACCCAGGGGACGAACGGCACCTGCTGCTGGAGGACACCATGTCCGAAACCACCCCGAGTCAGCGGCCGAGGGCGCGCGATCCGGCCGACCCGTAGCGACGGGTCGGGTTGGTCCCGATCTCCACGTCCTGGCTCGACGGCGCTGCAGCGCTCTTCGACGCTGCGGCTTCCTTCGACGCTGCGGATTTCTTCGACGCAGCCGTCTTCGGGGCAGCCGTCTTCTTCGCCGTCTTCTTCGCCGGCGCCCTCGTGGCGGTGGCCCTGGTCGGCGCGGCCTTCCGGGTCGCGGCCCGCTTCCTCGTCGTACGACGTGCCGGCGCGGGCGGCGCCTCGGGCTCCGACCACTGGTCGATCCACTCGTCCAGCACGACCCAGGTGCTGCTGCGCGCCTTCCGGCCGGTCAGCATCCCCAGGTGCCCGCCGGGGACGATCTCGAACCTCACGTCCCGAGCACCGGTGAGGAGCGGCACCGACGCCTTCACCGAGGCGACAGGTGCGATCCCGTCCGCCGCGCCCGCGAAGACCAGGACCGGCGCGGTGATGTCGCCGACCGAGAGGGTGCGGTCGCCGACCTCGAAGGTGCCGTCGACGAGGGCGTTGCCCTTGAGCAGCCGATGGTAGAGCTGGCCGAACGTGCGGCCTGGGTAGGCGATCATGTTGTCGGTGAAGCGGTCGACCGCCTCGATCTGGGCGAGGTAGTCGGCGTCGTCGAGGTTGCGGGCGATCGCGAGGGGCTTGGTCACCAGCTTCTGGAACGACGACAGCTGGAACGCCCAGCGCACCAGCGGCTGCGGCGCGCCGCCGGCCGCCTGGTAGAGCCGGGTGATCGCGCCGCGTCCGTCGGTGAAGTTCAGCAGCGGTCGCAGCGGCGCCACCAGCGGCACCTCGCGGACGTCGAACGGCGACCCGAGCGCGGTGATGGAGGCGATCGGCAGGTCCGGGTCGCCGGCGGAGGCGAGCAGCGCGAACACGCCACCCAGCGACCAACCGACCACGTGCACCGGCCGACCGCCGGCATGCGCGGACACCTCGCGGATCGCGGTCGGCACGACCTCCTCGATCCAGTGCTCCATGCCGAGGTTGCGGTTCTTGAACGAGACGGCGCCGTACTCCACGAGGTAGGTACGACGACCGGAGTCGACGAGGTGCTCGACCAGGGAGCAGCCGCGGCGGAGGTCGTAGCAGATCGCCGGGGCCGCGAGGGGCGTCACCAGCAGGACCGGGTCGCCCTGCTCGTGGGCGCGCGCAGCCGGGCGGTAGTGGTAGACCTCGCGCAGGGTGCCGTCGTCGATCAGTGTGCGCGGCATCGGCCGGAGGTCGGCCAGGCTGCCGTAGACGACCCGGTGGGCGACGTTGCCGGCGGCGGACACGACCTGATCGGGCTTCGGGATCAGGTCCATGGCTCGAAACTACCCGAGCCAGCGCCGGTCAGGCCCCGAGGCCCGACCAGCAGCGGCTCAGTCGATGAGGAACCAGCCACGGACCTGCGCCTCGTGATCGACGTACCGGTCGCCCGACACGTCGACGACGACCTTGTCGATCGTGCCGCCGGTGAAGGGGAACGGCGCCTGGTACTCGGGTGTCACGGCCGAGGCGCTGTCGCGCCCGACGCAGATGCCGTCGCCGGTGATGCAGAAGTATCCGGGCTGGGTGGTGATGGTCCCCGAGCCCACCGGTGCGTCGTCGACGTACAGACTCAGGGTGCCGACGGCCCCGGGCATGGCCGGGTCGGTGGACCGTCCTTCGGCGGTGAACTCGGCCACGAGCACGTGCGGTCCGGCTGCCAACGGGCTGGTCGCCACGACGTCCTGCAGATGGGTGCCGACCCAGTTGAAGGTGTAGCGCAACGTGCCGTCCTTGACGTAGAGCGCGTGACCGCCCGGGACACCGCCCGCGGCGAACACGACGCCTTCAGCATCGTCCGAGTCGAGGGTCACGCCGGCGGCGATCGTGTAGGACCGGCCAGGGATCTGCGGACCGGCCGACTCGGGAACGTCGGAGCAGTCCGGGTAGAAGACGTACTGGTCGCGGTCGGGAGCGCCATGGGGACGGGGCGAGAGCACCTGCTCGATGGCCGAGCGGTCGTCGAGGGGCAGGCCGTGGTAGCGGCCGGCATAGTAGAACCACAGGCCCTGCATCCGCCTCACCAGGTCGGGGTGCTCGGCGGCCAGGTTCTTCGACTGCGCCCGGTCGGTCTCGAGGTGGAAGAGCTCCCACTCGTCCTTCTCGAAGTTCCCCCAGCTGCCGAGGGGAGGGTGGACCGTGGTGAGCAGCCAGCCGTCGTGGTAGAGGGCGCGCTGGCCGAGCATCGTGTAGAACTGCGTCCGCTTGCCCGGGGTCTTCGGGTCGCTCAGCGCCGCGGCGAAGCTCTCGCCCTCGATCGGCAGCTGCTGGTGGCCCTTGATCACCTCGGGAGGCGTGATGCCGAGGAGCTCGTAGACGGTCGGGACGATGTCGACCGCGTGCACGTACTGCTGCTGCGGCTCGCTGCGTGGCTCGATCTTGGCCGGCCACGACACCAGCAGCATGTCGGCGGTGCCGCCCTCCTCGCCGGCCCAGCGCTTCCAGTACGGGAACGGCGTGTCCAGGGCCCAGGCCCAGCCGGTGTTGTAGTGGTTGTTGGACGCCGGAGTGCCCAGCTCGTCGAGGTGCGGCAGCGTCGTCTCGGCCGTGTCGGGCACGCCGTTGAAGAACCGCCACTCGTTGAACGACCCGTTCGGGCCGCCCTCCCCGCTGGCACCGTTGTCGGAGATGACGACGATCAGGGTGTTGTCCAGCTCACCCGCCTCCTCGAGGTAGTCGAGGATCCGCCCGAGCCGGTCGTCGTAGTAGGAGATGTAGCCGGCGAAGACCTCTGCCATCCGCGTGAACAGGCGCTTCTCGTCGTCGGTCAGGGTGTCCCACGGACGGACCGTGTCGAGCATCGGCCAGGGCTGGCCGTCGGGGCCGGTACGGCCGGGCTCGCCGTGCGGGTTGATCGGCGACAGCGCGGTGCCCTCAGGCAGCAGGCCCAGGGCGATCTGGCGCTCGAGGATCCCGTCGCGAATCGCCTCGTAGCCCTCGTCGAACACGCCCCGGTAGCGGTCGGCCCACTCGAGGGGCACGAGGTGCGGGGCGTGGCCGGCCTGCGGCGCCAGGTACATGAAGAACGGCTTGCCCGGGTCGATCACCTTGGCGTCGCGGATGAAGCCGATCGCCTTCTCGGCCATGTCGTCGGCCAGGTGGTAACCGTCCTCGGGCCGCGACGGCGCCTCGATCGGGTGGTTGTCGTGGACCAGGTCGGGGTAGTAGGAGTTCGTCTCGCCGCCGAGCCAGCCGTAGAAGCGCTCGAACCCGCGGCCGAGTGGCCAGCGGCCCTTGTACGCCGCGAGGTTGCACTCCTCACCGGGAGTGAGGTGCCACTTGCCGACGCAGTAGGTGTTGTAGCCCTGCTCCGCGAGGACCTCGGAGATCATCCCGCTCTCGAACGGGATCCGCGTGGAGATCCCCGGGAAGCCGGACGCGAACTCCGCGATGGTGGCCATGCCGTTGGTGGTGGCGTTGCGGCCGGTCAGGAGCGAGGCGCGGGTGGGGGAGCAGAGAGCGGTGGTGTGGAAGTTGGAGAACACCCGGCCGCGCTCTGCGATGCGCCGCATGTTCGGGCACTGCACCGGCCCGCCGTACGTGTCCATGGTCGCGAAGCCGAGGTCGTCCCATGCCAGGAAGAGCACGTTCGGCGAGCCCGGGGCCGCCTGGGGCGCGAGGTACGGCGCCCAGTCCGGCTGGGAGTCCCGAATGTCGACGTCGATCGTGCCGTTGAACAGGAGTGCCATCGTCGTGCTCCTTCGGGAAGGGCGTGGTGAGACGCCTCGGCACCCTTCAGCCTCGACTCCGCCGGGGACGGGTGCTTCACCCCGGCCGGGTGAAGTCACCACCTGTGCCCGGGGTGAGTGGCGCGCGAACGAGCCGGCGCGGGATCTATGCCCCGACCCGCGCCGGCCCCATGGCGTTCGCGCGCCACACCGGGTCCAACGAGGCCACCTCGGCCGGGTTACGCCTCGGCACGCTCCGCGACGAGACGCGCGGCCTCCTCGCCGGCGCGCGGGTCGCGGAAGGCATGCGCCAGGGCAGTCGAGATGCCGCTCAGCCCGGCGTGCGACACGACGAGGGCGACGTGCGGGAGGACGACCTCGTGGGCGACGAAACCGCGGACGAGCACCTGTCCCGGAGCTGGGACCTCGGCCGGATCCACGGCTCCGCCGAGGGTGAGCAACACCCTCGCCGGAAGCTCGGCGAGCTGCTCGACGAGGGCTGGCAGGATCGGGCGCTGGTTCTGCTGCGTGGTGCTGAGACTGGCCAGGACCCAGGATCCCCGGTCTCCACCAGTGCCTCGAGCCCAGCCGCGGCGAGCGCGCACGGCGAGCTGTCGACGTCCGGCAGCGTGACCGGGCCGACGTAGGAGACCGAGGCGTGCGCGCCTTCGTCGTCGAACTCCCTGCGGGTCAGGGCGAGCACCCGGTCGACCCCCGCCAGCAGCTCGGCAGCCGGCCGACCCATCACCATCTCAGCCCACGAGCCGCAGAAGAGTGACGCGAGAAAGTGGCACAGCACGGCTGTCGGCAGCCCCGAACGCGCCGCTGCGTCGTACGCCGCCTCCATCATGGCGTCGATCACCAACGCGTCCGGGCGGAGCCGTTCGACGACCTCGGTGATCTCGTCGCGGGTACGGCGGCTCCTGAGGTGGTCGAAGACGACCACGATCTGCTCGTCCTGGCAGACGCCGCTCGGCCACGCCGGTACCGACGGGTACGCCGTGAACGGGAGCCCGGCGGCCCGGGCGTGCACAGCCTGGTCGACCCAGCCGAGCAGGTGGACGTCGTGGCCCGCTCCGGAAGGGTCAGCCGTCGGCGGTCGGCTTCAGGTGCTTACCGTGCGGCGGCCGCACGTTGTCGAGCTCGGCCAGGAAGCTCCTCGCCCAGGCGGCGACATCGAACTGCTTGACGGTGCGGCGCATCGCCCGCATGCGTCGCTGCCGGTCCTTGGGCTCGGCGTAGTAGGCCTCGAGCAGCGCGGCCTTGGTGCCGTTCATGTCGTAGGGGTTGACCTGCCAGGCCTGGCGCAGCTCGGCGGCCGCTCCGGCGAACTCCGAGAGCACGAGGGCGCCGTCCTCGTCGTACCGGCAGGCGACGTACTCCTTGGCGACGAGGTTCATCCCGTCGCGGTACGGCGTGACCACCATGACGTCGGCGGCGCGGTAGAGGGCGGCCATCTCCTCGCGCGGGTACGACGAGTGGAGGTAGCTGATGACCGGGCGGCCGATCCGCCCGAGGTCGCCGTTGATCCGGCCCACCAGCCGGTCGATCTCGTCGCGCAGGACCCGGTACTCCTCGACCTGCTCGCGCGACGGGGTGGCGACCTGGACGAAGACGGCGTTCTCCACGTCGAGCTCGTCGTCGCGGATCAGCTCGGAGAAGGCGCGCAGCCGTGCGTAGATGCCCTTGGTGTAGTCGAGCCGGTCGATCCCGAGGAACACCTTGGTCGGGTTGCCCAGGGCGTTGCGGATCTCCGTCGCCCGCTTGCCCACGGCATCGGACTTCGCGAGCTTCTCGAAGCCTTTGTAGTCGATGGAGATCGGGAAGGCCGCCGCGCGGACCGTGCGGTCGTCGGGCAGGTAGACGAGGTCGCGGTGGGTCTTGTGGCCGACGCGCTGCCGGACCAGCCGGACGAAGTTGGCCGCGCCGCCGGGAAGCTGGAAGCCGACCAGGTCGGCCCCGAGCAGACCCTCGAGCAGCTGGCGGCGCCAGGGCAGCTGCTGGAAGAGCTCAGCCGGCGGGAAGGGGATGTGGAGGTAGAAGCCGATCCGGAGGTCGGGCCGCAGCTCGCGCAGCAGTTGGGGCACGAGCTGGAGCTGGTAGTCGTGCACCCAGACGGTCGCGTCCTCCGCCGCCCGGGAGGCGGCACGCTCGGCGAACCGCTGGTTGACGCTCACGTAGGAGTCCCACCACTCGCGGTGGAACTCCGGCTTGGCGATCAGGTCGTGGTAGAGCGGCCACAGGGTGGCGTTGCTGAAACCTTCGTAGAAGCCCGCGATCTCGTCCTCGGAGAGGGAGATCGGGTCGAGGGTCATCCCGTCGTACTCGAAGGGCTCCAGTCCGGTCTCGTTGCCGCCCGGCCAGCCCACCCAGATGCCGCTGTTGGCCCGCATGATCGGCTCGATCGCGGTGACCAGCCCGCCGGGTGAGCCCCGCCAGCCGGGACTGCCGTCGGGGTTCGTGATGCGGTCCACCGGCAGTCGGTTCGCCACGATGACGAGATCGGCGGGGTCGGGGGTGGACACGCCCCGACCCTAGCCCCGGTGCGGGGGAGAGGCCTCACCCCCCGGTGGGGTCTCCGGTCCCGTCCGCGTCGTAGTGGACCCCGATCTGGCCTCGTATCTCGTCCATGACGTCGAGCAGCTCGAGGGTCTGGGCGCGAGGGACCAGCGGGCTCTCGGTCAGCCCGTCGCGCAGGCAGTCCTGCACGTGGGCTGCCTCGTTGCCGAGGCCGGTCCCGAGGACGGGCGCCGGGGTCTCGATCCGCTCGGGCTCCCCGTCGAGCGGGGTCCATACGGCGTACGGCGGGTGGTGGAAGTCGCGCGGCAGGTCGAGTCGGCCGGCGTCGGTGGCGATGGTGGCCGTCCGTGGGCTGCTGGAGGTCATCGACGTGGTCAGGGCCGAGACCGCGCCGTGCTCGTGGGTCCCCGCGACGGCGACGTCGAGGTCGAACCCGGCGCTCGAGAGGTCGCCGCTCGCGGCGACCCGGACGAACGGGCCGAGCATCATCCGCGCGAACGTGAGCGGGTAGATCCCCATGTCGAGCAGCGCGCCCGCCCCGAGGTCGCGCTCGACCATCCGGGCGCTCGCGGTCTGCGGCACGACGAAGCCGAGGTCGGCATGCAGCTGCCGGGGCGTGCCGAAGTCACCGGCCAGGAGGCGGCGCTGGACCTCCCGGATGAGTGGATGGCAGGCCATCCACATCGCCTCCATGCAGAAGAGGTCGCCGGCCTCTGCGAACAGCGCCTCGCCGTCGGGACGGTTGAGTGTCAGGGGCTTCTCGCAGAGCACCGGCTTGCCCGCGGCGAAGGCGAGGCGCGCGTGCTCGAGGTGCACGGCGTGCGGGCTCGCGACGTAGACGACGTCGACGTCGGGGTCGCTCACCAGCTCGTCGTACGACGCGTGGGGGCGGGTGTCGACGTCACCGTGTGCGCGCGCGAAGGCCTCGGCGGACTCGAGCGAGCGCGAGCCGACGGCCCCGACGGCGGCGCCCGGGACGGAGCGGAGGTTGGTGGCGAAGTCGCGGGCGATGCGCCCCGTCGCGAGGATGCCCCAGCGGGTGGTCATGCCCCCAGTCAGTCGGATCGCGCGACGCGCCGCAAGCGAATGACACGGTTGTCATTCCTCGCGTAGACTCGCGGCCACGAGTACCGACGCAGGGTCGACGCAGGGGGAGACACCGATGGACGCCGCGCACGCACAGCCGAGCCGTGATGGTGAGGCTGTCCCGGGCCTGGGCGATCGCGATCGCGAGATCCTCGAGTTCGAGCGCCAGTGGTGGAAGTACGCCGGCGCCAAGGAGACCGCGATCCGTGACTCGTTCGACATGTCCGCCACTCGCTACTACCAGGTCCTCAACGCCCTCATCGACCGGCCCGAGGCCCTCGTCGCCGACCCGCTGCTCGTTCGTCGCCTGCGCCGGATGCGTGCGGAGCGCCAGCGTGCCCGCTCGGCCCGGCGGCTCGGGTTCGAGGTCTGAGATGAGGCGGCTCGACCAGCGCGGGGTGGTCTTCCCCTCGCCGGTGATGATCCTGAGCATCATCGCGGTGGCGATGGCAGGGGTCGCCTGGGTCGCCACGCGCCACAGCGCCCCTACCGAGCGCCTCGTCGAGCCGTCCGCGCAGCAGTCCCCGAGCGCCCACCACTCGACGTACCACCCGCCGAAGGCCCGCCACACCACGCCGGCGAAGCCGAAGGTCGACCGCTCCCAGGTCGTCGTCGAGGTCTTCAACAACTCCGGCGTGACCGGGCTCGCCGGCAGCGTGGCGGCCACGACGGCGCACGCCGGGTGGCAGGTCGTGGGCTCCGACAACTGGTACGGCACGATCCCGGCCTCGACGGTCTACTTCCCACCCCGGCTCGAGGCGGCGGCCCACCTGCTCGCGCTCGATCTGGGCATCCACCGGCTGAAGCCTGCCGTCACCCCGATGCGGCTCGACCGGCTGACGGTGATCCTGACCGGGCCGCTCGCCGCGCCCTCGCACTGAGTCTCGACCACCGACTCCGCTCGGCCCCCCGTCGGCGGGCCGACAGGGATGTGATGGGGTGAACCCCGTGCGGTTCACGTCCCCGGAGGCCGAAGAGCGCTACGCCGCGCTGGTCGCCGTGGCGTCGTCCACCGTGGTGGGCCTGGACTACGACGGCACCCTCGCCCCGATCGTCGACGATCCCGAGATCGCCCATATCCACCCCGATGCGCCCGCGGTCCTGATGGACCTGGCCGAGGTGGTGCGAGCCGTTGCGGTGATCACCGGCCGTCCCGCGCGCAAGGCCCTCGCCCTCGGCGGGCTCGACGAGGTGGGCCAGCAGATCGGCGACACCGGGCGCGAGCTGTTCGTGTTCGGGCAGTACGGCTACGAGCGCTGGAGCTCCACCCAGCGCCGCGTGGTCTCCCCGCGCCCGCCCCAGGGGCTGTCCGGGTTCCTGCGTGACCTGCCGCGGGTGCTCCGCGACTCCGATGCGGCCGAGGCGTTCGTCGAGGACAAGGGCCTGGCGATCGCCGTCCACACGCGACGCCTCGACGACCCGGCCGCGGCGTACGACCGGCTCCAGCCGAGGCTGCGCGACCTCGCCGAGCGCTACGGCCTGGTCGAGGAGCCCGGCCGGAACGTGATCGAGGTGCGCTCCCCTGGGATGGACAAGGGGGTCGTCGTACGCAACCTGG
>Ga0302299_10000131_pt1 | contig 33825 bp, 30 predicted proteins | sample III_Fen_N3_4_FD_198795 | JGI IMG/M metagenome (GOLD analysis project Ga0302299, IMG submission 198795) | Peat permafrost microbial communities from Stordalen Mire near Abisko, Sweden - III_Fen_N3_4 | ecosystem: Environmental > Terrestrial > Soil > Wetlands > Permafrost | place: Sweden: Abisko...
GGCCGATCGGAATCAGCCTCCGCGACACCGAGGAATTGGCAGTCTTCTTCGAGAGGCTCGACCACTTGATCGAGGAGCAACTCCTCGGCATGCGGGCGGCCTTGCACGCGACGAGCCGCGAGGCCCATGAGGAGGCCTGGGCCGCGGTCCGAGCCGTCGGAGTTCGCGACGGCCTGACCAAGGAGATCGACCGCGTCCGTAATAAGGCTCTCGGCTGGGCGTCGCGCGGATCGAATTCGATTCCTTACCGGCTCAATAACGACGACACGTGGCTGCAGATCAAGATCGAGGCCGGCGAGCCGATCGTCGACGCGGCGCTGGCGATTGCGCTCGGCAGCCGCCTGGATGAGGCCACGCGCGAGGTTCTCATCGGCCCCTGGTTGCGGGCCACGGAGGCGACGGAGTAGGTCCGAGGGTCGCGAGACGCGTCGGTCGAATACGCCCGGTAGCCCAAACGGGCAACGCCGACCCACGCGTATCGACCGTTTCATCGACCCGATGTACGCTCAGGTCGTGGCAGATCTTCATGTTGAATTGTTGGCGGTAGAGGACTGCCCGCACCTCGAGCAAGCGCGGCGCGACCTGGAGAGCGTTCTCCGCAAGGGGATCATCGAGACGCCGATCCAGCTGATCTTCGTCGCCAGTCAGGAGGACGCCGAGTTCCTCGGCTTCCAGGGCTCGCCCACGATCCGCATCCAGGGCGAGGACGTCGTCCCGCAGCCGGGTCTGCCGGTGGGGCTGACTTGCCGGGTCTACCGCGACGAGGGCGGCCGGGCTTTCGGCTCGCCCCCGATCGAAGCGATCCAGGCGGCCGTGCAGGCCCACCGTCGCGGCAGGCTCGAGGTCTTCCAGCGCGAAGAGGCGGCGAAGGTTGCCGAATTCGCGCGCCGTGCCGACGCAGCCGAAGACTCTTCCGAGGAAGGCTGATCGATGGGCATAGCCGCCACAGTTCGGGTGCTTCCGCATCGGACGATGCGCTCACTCTTCATCTCGCTCTCCCACCGCCGGTCGCTTGCCCGATTGGCGGTGCGAAGCCCGCTGACGCGGCCGGTAGTCGCACGCTTCGTCGCCGGGGAGACGATCGAGGAGGCTCTGACAGCCATCGCGGCCCTCAAGCAGGCCGGGATGCACACCACGGTCGACGTCCTCGGCGAATCGGTCACCTCGCCCGAACTCGCCGCCGCGGCCGCGGATCGCTACATCACGACGCTGCCCGCGCTTGCGTCCCGCGGCCTCGACGCGAACGTGAGCGTCAAACTGACGCAGATGGGTCTGGATATCGACCCTGCGGTGTGCCGCTCCAACGTGAGGCGGATCGTCGACGCGGCTCGGGCGGTGGACGGCTTCGTCCGCTTCGACATGGAGGACCACGCCAGGACCGACGCCACACTCGCGATCTGGCAGGAGGCTCACGAGTCGTATCCGAAGACCGGCGTCGTAATCCAGTCCTGCCTGCGCCGGAGTGCCGCGGATGTCGAGAGGATCCTGGCCGCAGGCGGCAGCGTTCGTCTCTGCAAGGGCGCCTACGACGAGCCGCGCAGCGTCGCCTACTTCAACAAGTCGACCGTGGACGCCAACTACGCGAAGCTGATGGAGCGGCTCCTGACCTCAGGCTCGTATCACGCGCTTGCCACTCACGACCCCAGGCTGATCGCGCGGGCGATCGAGATTGCGGAGCACGGCGGGATCGGCCCCGACCGTTTCGAATTCCAGATGCTCTACGGCGTGCGCCGCGATCTGCAGCGAACGCTGGTGGAGCGCGGATACACCGTCCGGATCTACGTCCCGTACGGCCATGAGTGGTATCCGTACTTCATGCGCCGCCTGGCCGAGCGGCCGGCCAACGTCGGCTTCATGCTCCGGGCGATCCTCAAGGAAGAGGGCCGCCGGGTTCGCGGCAGATAGCTCGGTTGCGCGACGGTCCCGGGACCGCGCCGATGATTCCGTCGCCGCTCACCGAGGAAACGCTCGCGCTGGCCGTCGGCGAGCTCGCCGCCCGCGATCCCGACCTCGCCGGCATCGTCGAACGGTTCGGGCCGCCGCCGATGTGGGATCGGCCGGCCGGCTTCGCGACTCTCGTCCACATCATGCTCGAGCAGCAGGTGTCGCTCGCCTCGGCACAGGCTGCCTTCGACCGGCTGTGCGCGGCCGTCGATCCGCTGACGCCGGATGGCTTCCTGGCGCTGGACGACACGCGGCTCCTCGCGATCGGGTTCAGCCGCCAGAAGACGCGCTACGTCCGGGATCTCTCCCAGGCGGTGGCGTCAGGGACTCTCGATCTGGACGGATTGGCGCGCTTCTCGGACGCGGACGCACGCGACAAGCTGGTCGCTCTCACCGGCATCGGACCGTGGACCGCGTCGATCTACCTGCTGATGGTGCTGCGGCGGCCGGACGTTTGGCCGGCGAGCGACATGGCCTTGGCGGCGGCCGTCGCCGAGGTCAGGGGTCTCGATCGCCGGCCCGACGCCGATCTGCTGGAGGCGCTGGCGGCTCCGTGGCGGCCGTGGCGATCCGTCGCTGCGCGCCTCTTCTGGCACGACTATCTGAGCCGCCGGGGGAGAGGCGCGTCCGGGCCGGGATGACGGCTCCTATTCGACCGGCTGGCGCAGCACCGTCTTGAGCTTAGCCGGGTCGGCGCGGCGCGGGTCGCCCAGGTAGATCTCGTGATGGGCGCCGCGGGGCCGCAGGCCCTGCTCGGCGATGAAGGCGTGGAGCCCTTCGATCGTCGGGCGCTCTTCGCTGTACGGCCCGACGTGCATGACCTGGGCGGAGCGCCCTTCGCGCCAGCGCTCGAGGCGCAGCCGATCGAGCGCTTCGGAGGTGCCCTTCTTGCGCCGGACTTCGGCGACGCCATTGTCGAAGACGCCAGGCGTGACCTCGTCCGAGACCGCCATGAGCACGCACCAGCCCCACTCCTCCTTCGGGACGTCCAGGTCGAAGGCCCCGTTCTCACCGATGACCCAAAGCGCCTCCAGAGGCAAGACGGGCACGATCACGCCGGCGGGCTTGAGAGCGAACTTGATCGTGTAGATGAGGCCGTAGAGGGCCGCGAAAGCCCTCTGGAGATCGTGCGTCGGGTGTCCGGCCCAATCGTCGACCGCGCCCCGGCCGTCGATCATCAGGTAGCCGAGTTCGGGGACGTCGACCAGGACCGGGTTTCGAGGCGGGTTGAACAGCGGCGCCAGCCTCTTCTTGAGGTCGGGCTGGGCGACCCGCGTTGCGGCGGCGGCGTTGGCTGCGGCCATCTGTCTCCCTCCCCGGCGCGTGGCTTCCGGTGGTGGACTACTCGAGAGACGCCGCCATCTGGGTGCAGTGCTCTTCGATGTGACCCGCGAGCATCTCGTCGACGATCTGCCGGATCGTCATGTCGCCCCGTTTCCTGTCGGATCCGCGGCGCGAGCACTGCCGATCGTCGAGTTCGAGCAGACGCCGGACCACCCGCTCGAGGTGGAAGTCCAGGCGTGCGTATAGCTCGGACACCGGCAGACTTCGATCGCGGTCGACAGTGAGGAGTCGGATCAGGTCGCTCGGGACGCGGCCGAACGGCACCTGCTCCGCCGGAGCGGCGATGATGCGCTCGATCTCGCCCATCCAATACGGAAGCATCTCGTCGATGTGGGCCAGGGTCTCGCGCGCGACCCACTCGCGGGACCGCGGCAGGTCCTCGGGCGGGGGCGGACTCATCTCCACCTTGCTTCGCAGCCGTACGAGACGGTCGCGGGCAATGCGCAGTCGCTCGACCTCCGGATAAAGGGTCGCCATGACCGGTCTTCTCTCCCTCCCCAGCAAAGCCGTGCAGTTGGCCGACCTCGCCCGGAGAGATTACCCGAAGCGGCGCCCGATGTGGGCCTGGGAGCTTGAAACGTTGCGCCGGCGCCGTGCGGCGGAGGGCCGGGGATTCGATACTGGGCCGATGAGCGAGATAGCGATCGAGGGCATGACCGCGGATGATTGGCCCGCTGTTCGGGCGATCTACGAAGAAGGAATCGCCACCGGTTTGGCCACATTCGAAGTGACTGCCCCCGAGTGGGAAGCCTGGAATCACGGCCACCGTCCCGATTGCCGGTTGGTGGCGCGTGACGGAAGCGGCTCAGTCGTCGGTTGGGCGGCGCTGAGCCGGTACTCCGCGCGCGCCGTCTACTCGGGAGTGGCGGAACTGAGCGTCTACATCGCCGCGAACGCGCGGGGCCGCGGCGTCGGGAACGCGTTGATGGTCGGGCTCGTGGTCGCGTCGGAGGCGGCAGGCGTCTGGACGCTCCAGGCCGGGGTCATGGCCGACAACCCGGCCAGCCTGGCGCTGCACGAGAAACACGGCTTCCGGCGGGTCGGCGTCCGAGAGCGAATCGGCCGCGACTCGACCGGTCAATGGCGCGACGTGGTGCTCCTGGAGCGTCGAAGCGCGGTCGCCGGGATCGAGTAGGTGGCCGCTCGGGATTGGACGTCAGGCTAGCAGGGAGCGCCGTCCGGACAGTTATCGTCACACGGCTCTTCAGCTGCCGAGACCGCCCCCTGGACCCCGGCGAACGGCCGGTCGAGGCGAGCGCCGATGCTGCGAAGCACTCGACTCGCAATGTGGGAGATGGGCTCGTCCGATCGGGTGAGACGGTAGATCTCGGCTTCGCGGTTCAACGCCGCGGATCGCTCTATCACGAGGAGCATCCGAGCACGGGTATCGATGCCGAAGTTGTTCATGGCTCGGAGTGTCGAATTCCTGTCGGCTCGACACAACTACCTGTCTCGCCTGGAGTGACTACCGAATCGCACAGCCACGGTACACAAACAGGGTGGCCGGGGAAGCCATGAGGACCTTCGGTCGCCTAGACCTCTTCGAGCAGCGTCGGGCGTGATTCGGACGGTGTGGCGACCTGCGCCAGCAGGACGCCGGCGAGCACAAGCATGGCGCCCACGACCTGCAACGGCGTGAGCATCTCACCCAGCAGCCCCACGCCCAGGGCGATCACCACGAGCGGCTCGACCGTGGCCATCAGCGACGCCTGGGCCGCCCCGATCCGCGCCACGGACGCGTAGAACGCCTGGATCGCGATCGCGGCCGCGAACAGGCCGATGCCGAACAGGCCGGGCCACGCCTGCATCGGTATCTGAGAGGGCAGGAGGGGCTCGCGGGCGGCGGCCGCAATGACCAGCATGGTCAGCCAGGTGCCCGTCATCATCACCGCTCCCGCGACCGGCGGCGAGACTTCGGCGCCCTTGCCCTTCGATCGCATGTCGGCGGTCTGCCCCGGCCGCTCGCCGGCCATCCAGGCCGCCAGGATGATATAGATCGCGTAGGCCAGCGGCGAGAGCGCGCCGATTGCGATTCCTAGTTGATCCACGCCGGCCTCGATCCCGCCTATCGTGAGAATCGCCCCAAACAGAACGACTGCGAGCGAGCCCCAGGCAAGCCGGCCACGGAATGGGTAGCCGAGCCGCATCGAGAGCACCGCGACCACCGCCGGGTAGGCGTACATCAGCAGCGCCTCAAGCGAGGTCGGGATGCGCTGGATGGCGGCGTAGTACACGCTCGCGGTCAAGACGAAGGTCGCGCCGGTGGAGAGGAGGCGCCCGGTCGTTCGGCGGTCGAGCAGGCGGAGTTCGGCGCGCGCCCTCGGCTGGGCGAACAGCCACAGCCAGCTGATGAGGGTGGCGAAGAAGAAGCGCCAGGCGAGGAGGGCGATCCAGTCGAGGCCGGCGCCGTAGACGCTCTTGGCGAAGAGCGGTCCGGTGCCGTAAGCCACGCCGGAAATCGCTCCCAGCGCAATGCCGACGGCTCTCCTGCGATTCATCCGGCAAGGCTATCAGGAGCCACGGCGAGTTTTCGCGGCCTACCCGACCGAGCTGGTACTGCGGTCGCATTAGTCCGGTGCGCCCCGGCAAGGGGTCGTTGACGCGGCGCACTATCCGTTCGGAGTAGCCCGAATCGCACCTCCGGACCCCACAACCAGACTACGGCCCGAGTACCTATCACACGGTACGAGTGACTCATATGCCCTTCGGGCGCCCCGCCGTAGGATCACTGACATCGAGCGACCAATTGGTTGCCGGATCCGAGGTCGAATGCGATGTCACGGGCCCGCGAATGCTGCCCACGCTGCGAAAGGCGCCTCGTTAGCACGCGCTTCGACACGACGTTCCGCCTGCCCGACCGGAGCGAACGTCTCTGCTTCGGCATCCCGGGCGGCCTCTGCGAAGACTGCCACCAGCTCTACATCGACCCCGAGCTGATCGAACTCCTCGATCTGGGCCAGGGACGCTGCGTTTTCGCCATCGAGAGCGATCTGGTCGTTCAGGAACAGGCCTGGTCCAGCGCCGACTGAGGTCGGCCCGCTCTCCGTTCCCTCGAGTTCGCCCTTTGTCTCGCGGCGCGGCTTAGCGCGCGCCCGGCTTGCGAACCCTTTCGGCGATCCACAGGATGACGGCCGAGCGGCGGCGCAACTCGCCACCTCCGTCGCGGCCCTTCAGCGTGGCGTCGAGTTCGAGCAGACCGGCCAGCGCCGCGTCCAGTTCCGGTAGCGTCCAGGTCCGCGCCTGGTTCGCGAGCATCTCTGCCCGGTATGGATTGAGCTTGAGCGTCCGGACGAGGGTGGCCGCGGGCGTGCCGGCGGCGAGCAGGTCGGCGATCTGGATCAGTTCGCGGATGCGGCGGTGGAGATGGACGACCAGGACGGGGGATGGGACGTCGTCGAGGCGATCTGCGAGCTCGGCGGCCTCGGCCGCGTGACGCATACCGACGGCGTCGAGGAACGCCCAGGTCGAGCCCGGTACGGCATCGGCGACGAGAGCCTTGACGTCCTCGGGACCGATCTGACCATCGATGCGATAGAGGGCCAGCTTCTCCAGCTCCGACACGGCCATCTCGCCCTGCCGGCGGCGATCGACATCCCGTTCGCGGACGAATGCCCCGACTCGCTCGGCCAGGAGTGCGGCAGCGGGCCCGGTGATGCGGATGCCGCGTTCCGCTGCACGATCGGCGATCCAGCGGGCCATCCCATCGCGGGTCGGGGCCTTGAATTCGCGGACTTCGCCACCGGCCGCGGCCACTGCGTTTCGCAAGGCCTCCAACGACGCGGGGCGTCGCGCCGTGCCATCCACCAGGTCCAGGAACGCCAGGGCGTTGCCGTCGGCCACCGAGTCGAGTACCGCCGAGAGGCGAGCGGCAAGCGGTTTGGTGGCAACGAGCGGCCCCGGTTCGGCGACGACCACGAGCGTCCCGCCTCCGAACATCGTCGCCGTCGCCACTTTCTCGGAGATCTCATCGGCGGAAGTGGCGTTGCCGGTGAGGCGAAGCCGTTCCAGCCTGGGACCGTCCCCCGCCAGCCGAGCGGCCAGGGCATCGGCACCTCGAGCGACGCTGTAGGAATCGTCGCCCCAGTAGTAGCCGAGCGGCGCGACCGGGCCGGTCACGTCAATCCCTGCCGCGCGAACCGGAAGGCGCGGCTCGTCCACTCCAGGCGGCGAACGTCCGTCGGGGCCGCGCACACAAGCTCGCACACCCGGGTCTCCAGTGCCTCTGCCCGCCGCCGCACGGCCGCCAGTGTCTCGGGCGACCACGTCCCTCGAGGCCGAGCCGCTCGTTCTGCAGGTGGATATCGGCGTTCCCATGACGCGAACCGCTCCGCCATCGACTCGAGCTTCTGTCCCGCTCGCTTGTCGGCGTAGGAGACTATCAAAGCCTCCAGCGAAGCGCGGGCAAACCAGCCGTCGAACCAGGAACCGTCGGCCAAACGCGTCACGGGGTGGCCGACGATAGCTTCGCCGAGCTCCGGATGGCCGCGCAGGGCGAGCCATTCGGCCGAACCCGAGCCATGTGCCAGATTTGCCACGGCCGGCCGGGCGGCGGCCAGTTTGTCGACGTCATGGAGGAGGGCGGCCGCTTCCACGAGGCGGCGATCGAGAGTGCGACCCGCCGACGCCGCCCGCAGCGCCAGCCAGCCTGCCGTCTCGGCGACGGCCCTGGAGTGGCGCAGGTGCCACGCCGGCGGCTCGAGCGAAAGCAGCAGCGCCGCGGATTCTCGACGGGTTGGGACAGGCATAGAACGAATCGTACAGGAGCCAGGGCCGCTCGGGCGCACCCTCACCAGCGAAGGTGGGCCGGGCGTCGACCGGCAATCGGCCGGACGACACCGTGACTGCCGCGGCGTCCAGCGTCGTATCGACCGTGCCGGCCTGATCGGTCCGCAAGACTGCTCGAGCGTGGGCTCGCAGGCGGCCCATCGTCGAGGGCGCCGGATGGCCGTACGTGTTCGCGGCCCCGACCGAAACCACCGCCACGCCCGGCTGTAGCGTCGCCAGCAGGTCGTCCGAGGATGCCGTGGCGCTCCCATGGTGAGCGACCTTGAGCATGTCGACCGCCGGGAGCGCGCGCGCCAGCAAGACCGGATCGACGTCGTCCTCGGCGTCCCCGGTCAAGAGGAACCGGCGGTTCTCGTACTCGCCGAGCAGGACGATCGAGGCGTCGTTGGTCTTTCGGTTGTCGGTTGCGGCGGGATCGAGCGAGGGCATTCGAACGGTCCCGTCGTCGGGCCAGAGCACGCGTAAGGCGACGTCGTCGAGGCGGAGAGTATCGCCCGTTCGCAGCCGTTCGGGCTTCATGCCGTGGGCGGCGAGCGCATCCAGCCAGGACCGATATATCGGCGTCGCCACCGCCCAGCCGGACTCGAAGGCCCTCGCGACGCGGTACTTCTCGATGACGGTCACGAGGCCTGCGACGTGGTCATCGTGCGGATGAGTCAGAACGATCGCGTCGAGGCGCCGATCCCAGGAAGGCACGTATCGGTCCAGGACCTTGAGGAGGACGCTGCCGTCCGGACCGCCGTCCACGAGAATTCGGCCGCCACGGTCGCCCTCGAGCAGGATCGCGTCGCCCTGGCCGACGTCGAGGACGATCACGTGGACGGAGCCGTCGGGCCGTGCCGCGACGACGCAGCCGGCAAGGGCGACGACGAAGGTAGCGCAGACGAAGACACGGAGGCGTCTGGGCCGATGAGTCGGCTTCTCGGGGCGTCTGGAGCCGGCCGCGAGGCCGGGCATTTCGCGCTTGCGCACCGGGTCCCGGGCGAGCTGCCAATGAAGCCAGCACACGCCGCCGGCCGACACGGCCGCCGCCACCGCGTTTGCCGGGAAGGCCAGCGTCTCATTCGCGCCGGGCACCGCGGCGGCCAGATGCACGACCCAGATCAGCGCCGCGAATAGGGCCCAAGCTGGCATGGCGAGGAGCCCGCACAACCAGCCTGGGGCGCCGAGCGTTGCCAGCCAACCCGACACGAACGCCACCGCGCCGGCCGCCATCGCCGGAGGTACGAGCGGTACGGAAACCAAATTGGCGACCGGGGCGACAAGCGCCAGCCGGCCGAAGACCAGCAAGACGATCGGCAGCGTGGCTGCCTGCGCCGCCAGTGAGATGCCGAGACTCTCGCGAAGAGGGGCCGGGAGCCACGGCGCGCTGCTCTCCAGCCGGTTGGTGAGCGGCGTCGCCCACGCCAGCAGCCCTGCGGTGGCCGCGGCCGACAGCTCGAACCCGACATCGCCGACCGTGGCCGGCTCGACGACCAACATCGCGGAAACGGCCCAGGCGAGCCCGACCATCGCCCTGGCGCCGCGCCCGCTCTCGACGGCCAGCAGCGCCACGCCCGCCATGACTGCTGCCCTCACCACCGACGGAGTGGCGCCCGCAAAGAGCGTGTAAGCCAGGATCGCCGCCAGCGTGACGATGGCGCGGCGCCGGTGGCGCATCAACCCGCCGAGCAGCGCCGCCACCGTGGCCGCGACCACGGCGATGTTCCAACCCGAGATGGCAACGATGTGACTGACGCCCGCGGTCGTGAAGTCGGCGGCGACGCCCTTGTCGACGCGGTCCCGCAGCCCGATGAGAATCGCCGCCGCAAGCCCGCCATCCGGCTCCGGCAAGACCCGCTGCAGGGCGTCGCCGGATGCTTGCCGAAAGCCCTCCAGGCGCCCCGCCGGCGAGTCGTCGTGGCCGGTGACCGTGAGTTCGGTCGGTTCGCAGGTGGCGGCGATGCCCTGGGCCGCGAGCCAGGTCTCGTAGTCGCTGTCGCCGAGCGGGCGGATGCGGCCGGTCCACTCGACCCGGTCGCCGGCAAGCAGCCGGGGGAATGCCGGCGCCACGGCCGAGCACCGCACCGTTGCGCCGCTGCCCGAGCTCGCACCGCCGTTCGCCCCACCGCTCGCCTCCGCGCCCGAGCTCTCCAGCGTGAGCGTGGCCAGCTGCTGGCCCTTACTCTCGCGCGCACTCTCGACGGTTGCCTGCCACGTGCCCGATCCCTGGGGGAGTGGCGCCTCACCGGGCGCCCCGCCGCCTGCGCCAGCCACCGCCAGCCGCGCCACCACGATAGCGGCCCCCAACGCGGCGACCGCCATGCTCCGCGCCCACGATCGCCGTCGCGCCAATTCCCCGACGTACGCGGCGACGACCAAGCCCGCGGCGACGCCGGCAGCCGCTGAGAGACCGATCCCCGAGGCTCCTGCCGCAGCCACGACCCCGATGGCCAGCCACGCCGGCCGGGGGAGCATGTCAGCCGACCGTGACGAGTGACCGGAACTTGGCCAGCGTCGCGGCCGACACGATCTTGCGGGTGACGAGGTCGTCGACTTTGCGGAACGGCTGCTGCTCGCGCGAAGCCACGATCTTCGCGGCGGTGACCGGTCCGATACCCGGCAGCGTGTCGAGCTGTTCGACGGTCGCGGCGTTCAGGTCGAGCGGCCCGGCCGATGCCCGAACCCCGCCGCTCGCCCTGGTCGACCCCGACGCGGTCGACTCGTCGCCGCGCCTGGGCACGCGAATCAGCTGTGCGTCCGCGAGCTTCGCGGCAAGGTTGAGTTGCGCCTCGGCCAGTCGCGGATCCACATCCGGTGAGTAGCCGCCGGCCGCCGTGACCGCGTCTCCGACCCGCGACCCTACCGGCAGCGAAAAGACCCCCGGATGCGCCACGGCACCAGCGACCTCGACGACGAGCATCGCCTGCGTGGCTGCGGGCGCCCCGGATGCGACGGCGCTCGCGCTCGAACCGGAAATCACCTCCACCTGCCCGCCCTGCTGACTCGCCACAACCAGCGCTGCGCATACCGACACCGCAACGAGAGCACCGGCCGCGGCGAGCAGGAGATGATGCCGCCCGAGGCCCAGTCGTTCGGGCGCAGGGTCTGGCCGGGCGGACTCGGGCGTCTCGATAGCCCGCCAGGGCGCGCTGGTATCCATCGGCGTCTCCGGTTCGGCGTGCTCGGCGGGGTTCGAGCGAACGCTATCGGAGGCCGATCACCGGCGGCTTAACCGCGGCTTATCGCGCGCTTGACCGGCAGGGGCGGGCCGGCGCCACGGAGCCGCAACGGTTCCACGGCTCGAGGGGCCCCGCCACGGGCCCGAGCCGCCACGGCCACGACCGGGTCGCCGCCTACGGCGCCCGCTTGACGATCTCCTGGAGGTACGCGTCGATCTCGGGCACCGAGCGGAGCGCCCGCTCGAAGTAGGCGTTGACCGATTTGAGCGCGGCGTTCTGGATGCCGGCCATGTCGGTGGCCCGGTCGTTTTCGATCTCGCGCTTCTGGACCGAGTTCCGCAGCTTCAGCAGGTGGCCGACCATCTCGGCCTCTTCGGGCCCGTCCAGCGCCTGTATCGCGGACATGATCAGCTTGTCGACCTGGGTGGTCATGGTCTCGGCGTCGAAGTCGTCACCTGAGTTGGCGGCGTCGTCGAGCGTTCGAATCAGGGCCGCCACCTGGTAGAGCGCCGTGATCGGCTCGTCGAAAAGCTCGCGGATGAAGGCCGCCTCGGCATAGTGGCCGTTCATTCGGAAGACGTTGTAGAGGCGTCGCGCGACCTTGCCGTAGTTCGGGTCTTTGACCGTGTACTTCCAGACCTCGTGCTCGAGCGCCTCGACATAGTCGTCGACGGTGTCGGCCGAAAGCTCCTTCACCAGCTTGGAGAAGATCGGGATCGAGTCGGCGTCGAGATAGACCTCCTGGAAGTAGGGATCGAGGAAGCCGTCGAGCGGCACGATCTTCCCGTCGGGGGCTTCCCAGGTCGTGTCTAGGACATTGCTGGCGTTGGCCAGCTTGCCGCGCGACTTGTCGGAGATGACCCAGTCGATCTTGCACCAGCCGGGATCGCGGGTCGCGTCGGCCCAGGTGTAGACGGACTTCGAGCCGTCCATGAGCGTGACTTCCATCTGCCCGGCGCGGACTTCGTCGACCGTCCACGACATCGGCGACTTCACGCCGACCGGCTTGCCGGCCTTCGTCGCCTCGACGGGATGCTGGCCGAATTTGACTTCCCACAGCCGATGGCCGGGCCCGCTCGCCGTCGCGAGGGCCTTCTCCCGGATCATGTCGGCCAGGATGGCGCAGGCTTCCTCGCGGGTGTCGGCCTTGATGTTGATGCGCTCGAAGAAGTCGCAGTCGGCCGGGAAGGCGTTGATCTTGCTCTGGGCGGCCGAACCCGAGATCGAGAGAGCGGTCAGGACGTTGGGCGGGCGGTCGTCGAAGCCGACGATCTTGCCCATCTCGCGGAAGCGGGCGAGATCCTCGGGCTGGAAGTCGAGCATCGAGACGCGGTGGCCATACACGCCGGTGTTGACGTCGACCACGAGGTCGCCGCCGGACTCCTCGTTGGCCATGGCTTCGACCCAATCCTGGGCTTCGCGCTCGTCGAGCTCGACGCCGAGACGTTGGGCCGACTCGACCACTCGGGCGATGGCTTCGGCGCGCTCCGCGCTGGTTTGACGGGCGCCGACGGCCCCGGCCGGCCGGCTGATGGTGCCTGGCTCCATGACGGCGTCTCCCTTCGCGTGCCACGATTCTTAGGCTGGGCCCGATTGTACGGCCGGGGACGCGGGATTCCACCGCGACCGCCATCCAGCGATCCCGCGGCCGCGAGCCGGGAGCCTGGAGCCGCGAGCCGGGAGGGATTTCCGGGCGGTCGGCGAGCTCGCCGGGATAATCGGCGCGGTCGAGCATTCGCACTGGGAGTAGCATTTCCCAGGACAACGAAAGGGGGCGAGGAGTGATCAGAAGGGGATTGGCGATCGCGCCGGCGCTGCTCTGCGCGGTCATCCTTGCGGGTTGCGCCGGGGCCCCGTCCGCGCCGCCCGGCGCCGGAGTCCCGTCCACGCCGCCCGGCGTCCTCCCACTCTCATGCGGATCGTCGAACATGACTCTGGCTGCCGTCATGCCGATAGTGCTCGGGCCGATCGCATGCACGAGCCCCGCTCCCATTGCGCCCGGCGGGGGTCTAAGCCTGGACGAGGCTGTCGCCGCCGCGCTGAAGCTGGCGCCGCCGTCCTCGGTCGCGCCGACCGTGAACTGGACCGCGGTCGGCCAGTACGGCAATTACGGCCACGCGCTCGTTCCGGCCGAAACATGGGTCTGGTCGATCGGTCTGGCGGGCGACTTCAAGGCCGTGGTTTGTCCGACCTCGCCGGCTCCGCCCCGTCCGTGCGGACCCGTGGCCCGGACGCAGCGGATCGTCATCGACTACTACACGGGCGCCTTCATAGAATCATCCGTCGACTAGGTGCGCGCCTAGCCCTACCGCACCACGATATTCACGAGCTTGCCGCCCGCGTGGATCACTTTGAGCGGCGTCTTGCCTTCGAGGGCGGCCACGATCTTGGGCCGCGCCAGGACGATTGCCTCAAGCTCGGCCTGGGACGTGGCCACCGGGACCATGACGCGGTCGCGCAGCTTGCCGTTGACCTGGACCGGTACTTCGCGCTCGTTCTCGGCCGCCGCGGCTTCGTCCACTGCGGGCCAGGATTGGGTGTGGATCGAGGACCACGCGTCTCCTCGAGCCTCGGCCAGCCGCGACCACAGCTCTTCTGCGATGTGCGGCGCGCAGGGCGCGAGCATCAACAGGATCAAACCGACGGCTTCATCCCAGGCCGGCGTGCCGGCAATTTCGGTGCCGCGATATCGCTGCAACAGATTCGACAGCTCCATCAGGTGCGCGACCATCGTGTTGAAGCGCATCTCGGCGTACTCGTCCGTGACTGCCCGAAGGGTTTGGTGAGCGGCCTTTCGCAGCGCCTTTTCGGCCGCCGCGCGATCCTGCCCGGCCGGGAGCACGCCCGACTCAGGGTCGCCGGCGTCGACGCCGTGGGGGTCCAACACCGTGTGCCAGACTCGGTTGAGGAAGCGGCTGATGCCGCCGATCCCCGTCGGACTCCACGGCCCGCCCTGGTCCCACGGCCCCATGAACATCAGGAAGATCCGGACGGCGTCGGCGCCGTGGCGCGAGATCAGCTCGTCGGGGTCCTGGACGTTGCCGCGCGACTTGCTCATCCGTTCGCCGTCGGCGCCCAGAATCTGGCCCTGATTGAACAGCCGCTTGAACGGCTCGCGCTCGTGGACCATGCCCAGGTCCGCCATCGCCTTGGTGAAGAAGCGGGCGTATAGCAGGTGCATGACGGCGTGCTCGGCGCCGCCGGTGTACTGGTCCACTGGACCCCAGCGGTTCTCGATCTCGCGGTTCACCGGTTGGGTGTCGTCATTCGGGGACAGGTACCGGAACCAATACCAGCTCGAATCGATGAACGTGTCGAGCGTGTCGGTCTCGCGCCGGGCCGGGCCGCCGCACTTCGGACACGTGGTATTGACGAATGCGGCGTCCGTCTTGAGCGGGCTCTCCCCGCGGCCGCCGTAGTCGACTGTGTCGGGCAGCCGCACCGGCAGCTGGTCGAGCGGCACTGGCACGATGCCGTCGGTGTCGCAGTAGACGACAGGGATCGGCGTGCCCCAGTAGCGCTGGCGGCTGATCAGCCAGTCGCGGATTCGGAAGTTGACCGAGGCCTTGCCCTTGCCCTGCTCCTCGAGCATGGCCACGATCGAGGCGAAGCCTTCCTTCGCCGGCAGCCCCGAATATGGTCCGGAGTTGACCATCCGATCGGTCGCGCCGTGAGCGATGTAGGCGACCTCCAGCGGCACCGAGGCGTCGGCGTCCGAAACCTCGGCACCGGCGATGACGCGCCTGATCGGCAGCCCGAACCTGCGGGCAAACGCGTAGTCGCGCTCGTCGTGGGCGGGCACGGCCATGATCGCGCCCGTGCCGTAGCCGGCCAGGACGTAGTCGGCGATCCAGATCGGGATCCGCTCGCCGTTGACCGGGTTGATCGCGTACGAGCCGGTGAACACGCCCGTCTTCTCGCGGTCGGTCGACATGCGTTCGATCTCGGTCTCGCGGCCGGCGGCCTCGATGTAGTCGGCGACTTCGTCGGCTTGACCCGAGTGCGTGAGCCTGGGGACGAGCGCGTGTTCCGGCGACATGACCATGAACGTGGCGCCGTACAGCGTGTCCGGCCGCGTCGTGAAGACGCGGAGCTGGTCGCCGCCGGGTTGAGCGTCATCCGGCGCGGTCGTGAAGACCACCTCGGCACCTTCGGATCGGCCGATCCAGTTCGTCTGCATGAGCCGAATCGGATCCGGCCATTCGATGCCAGAAAAGTCGAGCAGCTCGTCGGCGTATTTGGTGATGCGCAGATACCACTGATCGAGCTGGCGCTTTTCGACCCTGGCACCGCAGCGCCAGCAATGCCTATCCGTGCCCTCGACCTGCTCGCGGGCCAGCGTCCCGTCGTTGGGGCACCAGTCGACCGGCGAGCTGGTCCGGTAGGCCAGGCCGGCCTCCAGGAACTTGAGGAAGAGCCACTGGTTCCAGCGGTAGTACTCGGGTTCGCAGGTGACGACTTCGGCGTTCCAGTCGAACGAGGCGCCCATCGAGCGAAGCTGCCGCCGCATCTTGTCGATGTTCTTGAGGGTCCACTCGCGGGGGTTGACCTTGTTCTTGATCGCGGCGTTTTCCGCCGGCAGCCCGAACGCGTCGAAGCCGATCGGCATGAAGACGTTCTCGCCGCGCATGCGATGGAAGCGTCCCAGGGCGTCGGTTGGCGTCTTGACATACCAGTGCCCGATGTGGAGGTTGCCCGAGGGGTAGTCGTACATCGTGAGCAGGTAGTACTTGGGCCGGCTGTCGTCGCTCAGATCCGTGTCGGCGAGGCGAAGCTCCGCCCATCGCCGTTGCCATCGCGGCTCGATGGCCGTGGGCTCGTAACGGTCGACGCGGGTGCGCTCTGGTGCCGGCACGATGAACCTCTCAGTGGCCTGTCCGGGCCGCGGTGATCACCGGCGGCGCCGAGCGATTGACGAGCCACCAGTTTAGCGGAGGGCCCGCGCGAGTTGGGCGGGCACGAGGACCCTGGTTCTCCTTGCTGCCCCGCGTCCCGTCCCGCGACGCCGCCCAGCGCCGTGCCGAGGCGCCCAACGCTCGCGCGCCGCGGCGCCGCCCAGCGCCCGTGCCTCGGCGCCGCCCGGACATCCCCGACTTGGCCATTTGCTAATCCGGGTAGCAGCAGACCGGATTCGGCCGCTATCAGTGAATCGTTTCGGCGCAACGGCCTGTTTCCGGAGCCCGAATCACGCTCAATTGGTCGTCGACCTTCCTTTGGCGAACCGCGCCGACGCCCCGTGCGACCGGGAGATTCGGTCTCCTGCTACGGGGATTTGCATTTGTCCAGAACGCGAGGCCGGCGGTCGCAGTCGTGGGCCGATCCAGGAAGGAACCGAGCTGCCGGCCGTCGAGTGGCAGCCTTGTCCGCAGCAGGGTGTGGTGTTCGGCCGCATGGCGTCGATTGGTCTTCGTGTCGTCCACGATCAGCCAGACGCTGACGGCGGCCGCATGCCAGCCTCGTTCGGCCGCGATCGTTCGGGCAAGTCGATGCTTGCGGTCTAGTGTCCCGAGCAACTCGTTCACGTCGACCAGCCCGGTCTTGAGCTCTACCACCAGCACGTGAGCGGTTCCGGCATGCCACGCGAGTTGGTCGATCACGCCCCGTTCGCCATAGACCGAGAACGACACCTCGGGTTCGACGGCCCAGCCGTTGTGAGCCAGCACGAATGCGGCGAATTTCTCGCCGAGCATCGAGTGACGCCGGCACAGGAGGCGGTCCACCTCGCCGCCTCGCCAACGTCCGATCAAATCGACACGGACATCCAAGGACGCCGCGATGCTCCTGATCCTGCGCAACGACAGGTTCTCGCAATGCCCCCTTTCAACGAGCGACACCGTGGCGTGCGAGACACCGGCAAGGCGCGCCAGGTCTGCCTGGGTCAGGCTCCGCCTCTTTCGGACTGCCCGAATGATCGCCCCGAGTCGCAGGTCATCCACTCCAGGAGTGTGGCTACGCCGACTTAACTCGCACTTATCTGCCGAAATACCCCAGCCGCCTGCTCCGATCTACCCCCATCTTCCAGGTCGAATAGCGGGCGACCGCAGCATCGCCTCTGGCTAGGATTTCGTCGGGGGCGCGGTCCCGGCTTGGGATGCGGTCGGATCATCTGGCGGACGTCGAGTCCGCGTCCGTCTGGAGGCCTGGTAAATGGCAACCGATTCGCTCGCCGCTCGGCCGTCCGCAGTCGCAATTCCGCGACCGGAGCTCACCCTCGCCGGCAAGATCTGCGTCGCCTTCCTCGTGTTTCTGGGACTCGGTGCCACCGGCGGTGGCATCTTCATCGTCATGAAGCCGGACGGCAGCGCGATGCAATGGGACGTCAACATGCTTGCCGGCAGCCCCTTCACCGACTTCCTCGTCCCTGGCCTGGTCCTGCTGGGACTCTTCGGCGTCGGCTCCTTCGTCGTCGCCGGCATGGGTCTTGCGCGGTTCCGGCTCGCGCCGTTCCTGGCGTTCGCGATCGGCTGCGGTCAGATGATCTGGATCACCGTTGAGCTGGCCATCCTCAAGGAGCTGAGCTTCCTGCAGCCGACCATGTTCGCCATCGGCCTCATCATTGCCGCGAGCTCAGTCCGGTGGGGCTGGCCCACCTTCCAGGGCTGGCGCGCCGCCCGCTGAGCGGCAATAGGAGCGCGGAGCGGCGATCGAGACTCGCCGGGCCACGCGGGCAGCCGCAACCGCGGCACGGTGCGTCGGAGGGAGTTGGTGGAGCTACAGGGACTCGAACCCTGGACCTCCTGCATGCCATGCAGGCGCTCTTCCAGCTGAGCTATAGCCCCACGCGCCCGCGAATGTTACAGCAACCGGGGCCATCGGCGCGTGACGTGCGGCGCTGCGCCGACGCGGCACTTCGCCACGGAGAATCCAGAAGCCCGGCATTGCTGCCGGGCTTCTGTTCCCCTTGAACCATCTGCGACCGCCGGGCCCCTCGGCCCATTTCGCCTACCGGCGGCCCCCTCAAGCCGCTCGTCGCGTTCTTGCTAGCGGGCACCAGACGAGCTTCACCCGACGCATGTGACGGCGCCCGGGCCGCGGCGCTCGCGCTTCGCGGGTTACGCTGTGGCCGATGGCGACGACGACCGAATGGCGAGCCTCTCTCCGCCTTGCCGGCGGCCGCCTCGAATGCACTATCAGGCGCTCGTCCCGGGCCAGGCTCCTGCGGCTGACGGTCGACCCACGGCACACGGCCGTTGTCACGATTCCGGCTCGGGCGGCTCGGACGAAGGGCGAAGCCGAGCGGCTAGCGGAATCCTTCGTCGCCGAGCGCGAGGCATGGCTGCGCCGGCACCTCGACCGGCAGGCCCGCCAGAGAGCCGAGCTGGAGGCGATGGGCCCGCTTCGCGACGGCGGCACGCTCCTGTTTCGGGGCGAGTTGCACCGGCTGCGAGTCGAGGCGCCGGCACCCGCGCGACGCCGCACTGTCGTTACGCGCGAGGGCAGCGACGAAGGCGACGAACTGGTGATCCGAACGGGTGCCGGGGAGCGGCGCGACCTCGCCGCGATTCTCGAGGCGTGGTTGCGCGTGCGCGCGCGATCCGCGATCGAGCGCGAGATAGAGCGGCACTCGGCCGCCCTGGCAGTGGAGCCTGCCGCGGTGACGGTTCGGGACACGCGGACGCGGTGGGGGAGTTGCTCGCGCGCGCGTCGCCTGTCCTTCTCGTGGCGGCTGATCCTCGCTCCGCCGGAGGCGCTCGAGACCGTGGTGGTCCACGAGCTGGCGCACCTTCGGGTCTTCGGTCACGGCCCTCAGTTCTGGGAGCTCGTGGCCGCCCGTCGGCCGGATCACCGGCGTTGGCGGCGCTGGCTTCGAGAACATTCCATGGAGCTTCACGGAGCCCTGGCCGAGGAGTGAGCCGCTTGCCCGGGATGCGGGGCGGTGGCCGGGGTTGCGAAGGTGCCGAAGGCCCTGGCGAGCGCCGCCTGGTCGGCCTAGAGTGTCAATGCGCCGACCGTGGCATCTGGTCGATCGGCAACGGCATTCCGGCGCGAGCAGGCACAACAGGAGCTTGAGATGCCAGTCGTGACCATCTCTCGCCAGTTCGGCGCCGGCGGCTCGAGTGTCGCCGCGATCGTCGCCGCGGAGATCCACGCCGAGGTCGTCGACAAGACGCTAATCGAGGAGGTAGCGCGGCGTCTCGACCTCTCGGCGAGCGACGTCGCATCGGAAGAGGAACGCCCCAGACCGATGCTCGAGCGCCTCGTGCGATCCTTCTCGACCCTGGAGCCGGCCATGGGTGCCGGTTGGTCGCCCCCCTATCCCGATCCTCTGTTCGATCCGCGCCGCGCGATTATCGAGCTCACCGAGCAGGTCATCAGAGAGGTTGCGAACGGCGGCAACGTGGTCATCGTCGGTCGCGGCGCCGGCTTCTGCCTGCGCAAGAACCCGAGCGTGTTTCGAGTATTCCTTCGCGCCTCGGAGGCCGTGCGAGTCGGGGTGCTGATGGAACGTCTCGGTCTGAGCGAGGCCGAGGTGCGGGGCAAGATGCACGAGACGGACACCAACCGCGCGGCCTATATCCACCAGCTCTACAAGAAGGACTGGTGCGACCCGGACGAATACGACCTGATCGTGAACACCGGCCGGTTGGGATACCAGGCCACTGCCGATCTGATCTTGCGCGGCCTGCGCGAGCCACTTAGCTCGGGGGCGCGGGTCAGCTGAAGTTCGTCCCGCCAACGGCATCGCACGACGCCTGATTGCGGGCTCTGCCTCAGTTCCCCAGAGCGTCTCCGGGGACGACCCAGACGGGCCCGTTTTGGGAAGCGTGGTCCCATTGGGCGTTGGTCAGTGTCGCGCGCGAGAGCGAAGCGATGCTCAGGCTCACGAGAAGTGCCAGAGCCCAGATCACGACGATGACGTCGAAGTGCCGGGCGAGTTCCGCTCGCATGGCGAGCCCCCAAGAAACAGTTCTCCGGGCCGGCCCGATGCCGGATCCTGACCCGAAGCTTCGATCGTGAAGGGCCGGCCGGCACAGGGCCCGCGGACCCAGATTCCGGATGCCCCGCGGCCCTAAGTAAACCGGTTATCCATGACTTACTGCCTATTTATTTGGACTGGCGCTTCCGGCTTGGAACGATGCCGCGGCAGATTCGCGGACCCGAATTGAGAAGCGGCCGCCCTTTCCGGGCGGCCGCTCCAACGGCACAGGTTGGGACTCGGTCAGGGGACCGCGACGGCCTCCGGCTCGACTTCGAAGAGACCCGGGACGGAGAGGTACCGCTCCCCGGTGTCGTACGTGAAGGCCAGAATGCGGGCGCCGTCCTTGATCTCCGCCAGCTTCTTGGCGACTGCCGCCAGAACCGCCCCGGACGAAACCCCGATCAGCAGCCCCTCTTCACGAGCGGCCCGCTGAGCGAAGCTGAACGCGTCGGGCGCCGAAACCTGCACGACGCCGTTGACCGCGTCGGGATGGTAGTTGCCCGGCACGAACCCGGCGCCGATGCCCTGGATGGGATGCGGGCCTGGGTTGCCCCCGGAGAGAACCGGAGACAGCTCGGGCTCGACGGCGAAGACCTGGAGCTGGGGCCAGCGCGGTCGGAGCACCTCGCCGACGGCCGAAACGTGGCCGCCCGTGCCCACGCCGGCGAAGATGTAGTCGAGGCCTTCGGGGAAGTCCCGGGCGATCTCCTCGGCGGTGGTGCGCCTGTGGACTTCCACGTTTGCCGGGTTGTCGAACTGCATCGGCAGCCAGGCGCCCGGGGTCGAGGCGACGATCTCGCGGGCTTTGGCGATCGCGCCCTTCATGCCGAGCTCGCGGGCGGTCAGCTCGAAGGTTGCGCCGTAGGCGGCCATCAGCTTGCGCCGCTCGACCGAGAACTGCTCGGGCATGACGAGGATGAGCTTGTAGCCCTTGACGGCCGCGACGAGCGCCAGACCGACGCCGGTGTTGCCCGAGGTCGGCTCGACGATGACGCTGCCGGGCTTGAGGACGCCGCGCTTCTCGGCGTCTTCGATCATCGCAAGCGCGATGCGGTCCTTGATCGAGCCGCCGGGATTCTCCCGCTCGAGCTTGACCCAGACCTCGACCCGCGGGTCGAAGAGCCTGTTGATGCGAAGCTCGGTCGTGTTGCCGATGGTTTCGAGAACGTTGTTCGCCTTTGCCACAGGAATCTCCTTGGAGTTGGTTGGGACGCCCGCGGGGCCGAAGAGTCGGCCGCCGCCGGTTGGTTCGAACGGTCGCGCTAGATGACGAAGTCGGGCGCCTCGAAGTCGTCCCGGCCTTGCCGGACGTGAACCTCGCTGCGCTGATACACGATGGAATTGGGCGGGACACTGGCGGTGATCCAGACGTTGCCGCCGATGACGCTGCCCCGACCGATGACGGTCTCGCCGCCCAGGATCGTGGCGTTGGCATAGATGACCACGTCGTTCTCGATCGTCGGGTGGCGCTTGGTCGAGGCCAGTGACTTGGTGACCGACAGGGCGCCCAGAGTGACGCCCTGGTAGAGCTTCACGTTGTTGCCCAGGACGGCCGTCTCGCCGACAACGATGCCGGTGCCGTGGTCGATGATGACGGGGTGGCCCAGCGTCGCCCCCGGGTGGATGTCGATGCCCGTTCGCTCGTGCGCCCATTCGGAGAGAACGCGCGGAAGCAGCGGCACACGCAGCTCGTAGAAGCGGTTGGCGATGCGATGCACGGCGATGGCGAGGAACCCCGGATAGGCGAGGATCACCTCATCGACGCTTTCGGCGGCCGGGTCGCCTCGCTCGATTGCGGTGGCGTCGACGAGCAGCTGGCGGTGGATCTCGGGCAGCGCCTGGAAGAACGCGGCGGCGATCCGCGCGGGATCGTCGATCTCGTTTTCCAGCGGCCGGAGCAGCGACCGGAGTTCTGCCGCCGATGCATCCAGCGCATCGCGTATCTCGCCCGATGTGCCGTAAGCCTGCTCGGCTGCCTGCGGGAACAGCGTGTCGAGCAGCGCTCGCAGCCACGACCCTACGCGAGCTTTGGCGAGACGCGCCTGGGTGTCGTTGGCGAGCATGTCCTGGACGCGCTCCGCCAGCCCGTCCAGCGGGTCGTGCGCGGTCTTGGAGGTCTTGGCGGTGTGGATCGATCTCGGGAGAGCCATTTGGTCCTCGTGGCGGGTATCGCGGGAGCAGCAGATGGGACGCCGGCGGCTCGGGCAGTTGGGTGAACATGGCGAATGCCGGGGCCGACGGGCAGATGCGGGAGGAGGCGTGGCCTCAGCGCGGGCGGCCGATCGGCGTTGGCGCGGCGGCGTCCGCGAGGGGTAACAAAAAGCCGCGGGTCCTGAATGGAACCGCGGCCCCTGGGCGACTCGGCGGGCTCCTTTGTGGGAGCGCGAGACAGCCTTCTACCTCCTGCGGCGGGGCCGCCGGGGACAGAGGCAAGTGTGGCTGTGCGAGTCCATAGGCGAATCATGCGGGCTGCTATCGGCTGCCGTCAAGCGCCCCGGGTTGGCACGGGACCCATGCCTCATTGCCAGGCCGTCAGGCGAGACATCACGGGGCGACCCGAGGCCGTCCCGCCCGTCGCTTCGGTCGACCTGCGTGCCGGTCCCGGGCGAGCGCGATGCCGTGTCTCAGCTAGACTCCCATGGCCAGGTTGTTTTCGTAGGAGGAGGAATCCTGATGTTTCGAACAATTCGGAGGCCCAGGCGTGGTCTCCTCATCACGTCCATCGCACTGGCCCTGGCGGCGGCCGCCTGCGGCGGATCCTCGACGTTGCCGGGCGTCGTCGGGACCGGCGCTCAGCCGACGGTCGGCGGCGGCAACGGTGGCGTCGGTGGCACGGGCTCGTTGACATCGGGCCTTTCCGCCAACCTCGATAAGTTGGACAGCTACCAGTTCACGGAGACCATCGCCGGTAGCTCGTTCAGCGCGCAGGCGACAAGTGACAGCGGCGGCACAACGATCTCGGGCACGGTCATCAACAAGCCCGACAAGCGGTTGGCGATCAACTACGGCGGCACTCAGATCGTCGTGATAGGCGACCAGCAGTACATGTCCTCCGACGGCACCACCTGGGTGGCCGGCGGATCGAGCTCGTCGGCCTTCACCTCCATGCTTCCGAACCAGCTGTACGGAACCTGGTTCGACTCGTTCGCGACGGGCTTCAAGTCGGCCGGCGACGACACGCAGAATGGCGTCTCGTGCATCCACTTCAAGGGCGACACATCGCTTAGTGGCATGTACTCGCGCATCGCAGGCGTTCAGGGCACGTTCAGCGCCGACCTCTGGGTCGCCAAGGACGGCGGCTATCCCGTCAAGGGCGTCCTCGCTTACACCGCAACTTCCGGCGGCAAAGGCGGCGCCTTCGGGTACAGCCTCGATGTGACCCACGTCAACGACGCGGCCAACGTCGTTGCCCAGCCCTCGGTGGAGCCGATGCCGAGCTGAGCTTCAACTCCGTCGAATCACGGGGCCCCGGCCACTCGGTCGGGGCCCCGCGCTTGCCCAGCGTCGGAACCACGTCCTTCCACGGAAACGCACTTGCGGGAGTCTGGAAATGTCGAACTGGGCTGAATTCAAGGTTGCCGCCCCGGATCTGGCTGCCGCCGGCGAACGGCTGTTTCGCCGAGGTGACGTCGACGAAGCGCTCCTCGCTACCGTGAATGGCGGAGAGCCGCCGCGCATCCATCCGATCTGGGTCCGCGTCGTCGGCGACGAGCTATACGCCTTCATACTGCGTTCCCCGAAGCGCACTGCGCTGGAGCAGGACGGGCGCTTCGCGCTGCACTCCCACCAGGACCCCGCTGCTCCAAGCGAGTTCTCGGTTCGCGGCCGGGCCCGGTTGGTGGAGGAAGGTGACGTTCGCGACAGGGTGGCCTCGAAGTGGTACTTCGATGTCGACGACAGCTACCACCTGTTCGAGTTCGGCATCGACACCGCGCTGCTCGGGGTTCGGGACGGGCCCGACGAGTGGCCGCCTCGGTACACGTCTTGGACGGCTCCCGCGCCTGCGCTGTAGGCGGTCGGACCGGGACGCCCCGCGTGACCCCCGCGAAATTCCGCGATCGGCCGTGGTCCGGCCGGGGGCGCCGAATACTAGACTCGGGTCCAGGTTCGGCCGCCGTCCGTCGTCTCGACGAGGTACGTGCCGAGGGAAACCGTGGAGTCTGCGGTCCCATAATCCGCGACCACGGCCGTGGCGCTCGACGGGCCCATCAGGACCAACTCCGCGAACGACGTGAAGCCGGCCGGGAGGCCTGCCGCCTTGACGGAGGTCCACGTCTGGCCGCCGTCCGCGGTCTCCTCGATGATGCCGCCGCCGGTCGACACCCAGGTGCTCGACCCGCGCGTATCGAACGCCGGGGCCGCCCAGGTTCCGTTCCCAAATGAGATACCCATGGTCTCTTCGTAGGTTGTGGGGATACCCAGCCGATTGAACGTGGCGCCACCGTCGTGACTTACGAGCAGCGAGAAGAGCTGCTTCGTACCGCAGGTGCCTCCGCAGGTACCGATCGGCACCTCGATGTCCGAACCGATCAGCCTTGGCGAGCCAAGCTTGTAGTTGCCCGCCGCCGGCAGGCCCACGACATTCGACGTGAGCCAGGTGCTCCCGCCATCGGTAGTGTGGAAGAAGGGGTTGGCCAGGTCGTGCGGCCCCGTCTTCTCGATCGCGACGCCGGAATCGGTTGTCGTGAAGGTGGACCAGGCCCAGCCCATGTCGATCCGGCTGCCCGCCGGCGATCGATGCGGGACGAAGGACTGGCCGTCGTCGTCCGAGACGAATAGCACCGCGGAGCCGTCGTTCATCAATGCCGGCACTGTGAGCATGCTGCCGGGACCGGGCGTGACGTAGCAGAAGAGGGCCGCGCCGCTGGTGCGCATTACTGCCGCAGACGGTGTGAGCAGGACGCTCGACCAGGCGGCCGCGACATCGGACTTTCGATAGATTCGGCATCCATCCCTATTTCGCACGGTCAGCCACAGCGGCCGACCATCGGCTCCAGCCACTGTTTCCACCTGGTCGTAGGTAATGCCGGCAGGGTAGGCGACGTCAGCCCAACTACGCCCCCGGTCGTGGGACCACCACAGCCCGCCCATCAACTCCATCCAGGAGGACGAGCCGGACAGGTGCGGAGATCCTGGAAGACCGCCCGCCGGCGTTCTGCTGGCGGAGGGGCTTTGAGTGGAGGAGGGGGCCGAAGTCACCTGGGGTAGCTGGCTCTCCACCGGCGAGGCCGATGCGCCTGGCGCCAGAATCACGCCGCGCACTGCCGATGCGGCGACGACTGCCACGATCGCGAGCGCGGCCAGAGACGCGACAACCTTCGCCACGGCGCGGCTCTTGGGCGCGACTCGCCGTGGCGCCACAAGCCTCGAACCAGCTTCCATCGTCTCGTGCTCGAAGTAGCCGCGCACGGCGGCGACCACTTCCTCTTCAGAAGGCGCGCGATCGCTCTTCATCGAATTGCCTCCCGGACCCGCGCGAGGCCCTTGCGCAGCTGCGTCTTGACCGTGTTCGAACTCACGCCGAGCGCGTCCGCCGTTTCCTCGACCGAAAAGCCGCCGTAATGGTGGAGCAGCAATGCCGCCCGAGTCCTCGGCGGAAGACCGGCAATGGCTCGCCGCAGATCCAGGGACGTGCCCATATGGCCCTCGTCGTGCAACTCCTCCACGTGAAGCTCCAGCGACACGAAACGTCTGAGGCGCCGCCGAAGACGAAATGCCTCGCGGCTCTCGATCCGGACAAGCCATGCCCTCGCCGCCTCGGGGTTGCGGAGCTGGCCTGCGTTCCGAGTGGCGATTTCGAACGTGGATTGATAGAGGTCTTCGGCCTCGGTCCAGTTTCGAGTGATGGTGTGCGCTAGCGCCAGGAGTAACGCTCCGTGCTGAGCCACGAGCGCATCGATGTCGACGGCCACAACCGCAAGCGCGGATTGGTCGGGTGATACCTCGGGCTTGGCCACGGCATCCATCCTACGAACTAAGAGGCGCGGCGGCCACAAACGGGTGACTTGTCGATCGCGAATTGGGAGCCGCGATCCCGAGCTTGGGTCGGGCCGGTCAGCCGAACGCGGCGAATCCCGATCGACGGATGATGCGGAAGCGGAAGGCTCGCGAGCGGGGTGGTGGAGATGAGGGGACTCGAACCCCTGACCCCCGCGATGCGAACGCGGTGCTCTTCCAGCTGAGCTACATCCCCACGCGAGCGATGGGCAGTCTAGCACAGCACCCAGCGAATGAGCCCCTGAGAGAAGCCCCGAGGAATTGGCTCGCCGCGACGCGTCGGGCGAGTCTCGAGCCACGGCGCCTCCGCGCTCAGTGGCCGGTGCTCTCGTAGCGGCGTAAGCCGATGCGGAACAGCACGACCGCAATGAAGAGGCAGTACAGCGCCACGAGCGGCGTCAGCAGACCGGCCAGACTCCACGCCTCCATCCCGAAGACATACGCCGTCGGGAAGAAGCTGATGAAGGCGAACGGAACCGCCACCACGATGAGGGCCTGAACCCCAAGCGAGTAGATCGTGATCGGGTACTTGGCGAAGTCGCCGAGCTGGTGGACGAACGTCGGGACCAGGCTCCAGGGCGTGCGTATCCAGAAGGCGCTGGCGGCCGAGCCGAGGTTGATGGCGACGCGGATGGTCGACGCGCTGACGAGCAGGATCGCGAACATGACCAGCCGGCCGGGTGTCCATTCGATCGGCGAGTTGGCCATGCTGATGCCGATCAGGACCATACCGGTGACGATGTTGCCCAGGCCGTTGAAGCCGACAGCTCCGGCAAGAACCTGGACGATCGGCGAAATCGGGCGCAGGAGCATCTGATCGAACTGGCCGTCGTACACGAGCTGCGAAACCCGCCACGTGCCTTCGAAGAAGAGAGAACCGACGCCCTCCGTCACGTAGATCAGGGCGTACATCATCACGACCTGCCAGAAGGTCCAGCCGTTGACGCTCGGGATCCGCTGGAAGATCGCCCAGATGAACGCGAAGCCGACGATCTGCACCAGCACGGCCGAGAACATCAGGATGGCAAAATCGGCCTCGTAAGCCAGGATGGCTTTCATCTGCTGGCCGAGGCATCGGAAGTAGATATAAACGAGCCGGCGAGCCGGCCGAAGCCGGGCCGCGACGGCGACCCTAACCGCCATTGATCGTCACCACTCGAACGGCTCTGCCCCAGACCAGCCGCCCAAGTACGATCAGCCCGACTGCCCAAGCCGCCTGGACGGCCAGCATCAGGGCCGTCGTCGGGCCGTCCAACTTGCCGAGGTAGGTGAGCGCCGGCGTCGAAATCATGCCCTGGAACGGCAGGACCGCGGCGATCGCCCGCAGCCAGTCCGGGAAGAAGACGAGCGGGATCAGCGCACCCGAGAAGATGTTCTGGACGGCCATGCGGCCGACCGTGAGCCCCTCAGTTCCGGTCGTCCAGAAGGCCGCCATCGATACGCAGTACACGAGCCCGAATTTGATCATCGTGGCCAGGCCGGCGCTGAGCAGGAAGAGACCGGCGCGAGCCGGATCGGCCGGCAAGGCGATGCCGCCGAACGCAAACGCAACGATCGCGGCCACTGCCAGCGCCGAGGTGAACTCGAAAGGCACGGGACCGATGGCGCGGGAGAAACGGCTGGCCTGGAAGTCGATCGGGCGGGCCAGGTCGATCGCCACCACACCCTGCCGGATGTCCTCGCCCATGACCCACTCCTGGTACCAGGTCAGGAGCGAGTTCAGCAGGAAGGCGACCAGCAGATACGCCTTCATCTCAGGCCAGGTGAAGCCACCGAGCGCCCCTGGATTGCCCAGGAAGATGGTTTGCCACAGGTAGAACATGGCCACGACGTAAAAGATCGTGCCGATCATGTTGACGGCGAAGCCGGCCCGGTAGACGAAGGTGATCTCGAGGCTCGTCCGGGCGAATGAAACGTACTTGCGGAAGCCGCGCACTCTCAGGCCTCCGTCGCCATGGCTGCCGCCTCCACAGCCGGGCTGAGAGTCAGCTGGCCAAGGTAGACCTTCCTGATCAGGTCCTCGACTTCGGGCTCGTCGATCCGGAAGTCGACGACCTCGACATAAGGCATCACAGCCGCGGCAATCTCTCCGGCGGCGTGCTCGAACCGATCGAACCGAACCGACAGCCGCAGGCCGTCGCTTCCGATCTCGCAGGCCGGCAGACCGGCGCATATGGGGGTCATCGATTCGGGCGGTCGAGCCAGCTGGAAATGGATGACTCGATCGCGGGCGTAAGTGTCCTTGAGGGCGCGGAGGTCGCCGTCGTGAATGATCTTGCCGTTGTCGATGATCACGATCCGCTTGCAGATGTCCTCGATGTCGCCGAGGTCGTGGGTCGTGAGCATGATCGTGGTGCCGCGCTCCTCCACCAGGCCGCGGATGAACTTGCGGATGCTGTCCTTGACGGCGATGTCCAGACCGATCGTCGGCTCGTCCAGGTACAGCAGCTTTGGGTCGTGGAGCAGAGCCATGCACAGGTCGGCGCGCATGCGCTGCCCCAGCGAGATCTTGCCGGCGGGGAGGTTCATGAAGTCCGCCAGACCCAGGAGCTCGGTGAACTGGCCGAGGTTCTCCTTGTAGCGTTTGGGCGGGATCTCATACATGTCTCGAGCCAGGTTGAACGACTCGATGACGGGGATGTCCCACCACAGCTGGGTCCGCTGGCCGAAGACGACGCCCATCTTGCGGGCGTTCTGCTGGCGCTTCTCGGATGGCACGAGCCCGTCCACGACGAGGCGGCCCGAGGTTGGGACGAGGATGCCGGTCAGCATCTTGATCGTCGTCGACTTGCCGGCGCCGTTGGGGCCCAGGTAGGCGACGGACTCGCCGGCCTCGACGCTCAGGTCGATGTGGTCGACGGCCAGCTTGTCGCGGTATTTGCGGGTGAAGAAGTGTTTGAGCGAGCCGACAAGCCCGGGTTCCTTGACGGCCTGGCGGAACTTCTTGGTCAGCCCGCTGGCTTCGATCAACGGCATCGAGGTGGTGCGCCTCCGAGACGCGACGGTTGGACGGTGACGGAGTGTACTGCAACGTGGGCGCGGCCTGCGAGCGGTCTCCGGAGCGGGGCGATGCGGGCCTGTGCGAGGCTTGACTGATAGAACAGATGTTCTATTATTTATGGTCCCATGACAACCCCTTCGCCCAGCGTCCAGGCAGCTCTTGCGACCCTTCGGGATCGCTGGGGTGGGGCAGCTCCGCGCTGGGGCGTGGCCCGCGCACCCGGGCAAGCCGAGGTTGTGGGGGCGCTGGCGGTGGCGCCGCGGCCCGCTCCGGAAGACGAAACGGGGCCGCTGGGCCGGCCGGAGATTGCGCCGGCCCCGGCAGATGAACGGGCGATCCCCACCGGCTTTCGCGCGCTCGATGCCATCCTGGGTCTGGGCGGACTGCCTCGCACTGCGACGACGGCTCTCAAGGGGGATGGGTCGAGCGGCAAGACCACTCTGGGGCTGCGGGCCGTCGCCCAGGTCCAGGCCGCCGGCGGGATAGCCGCCTACTTGGACCTCGCGCGGAGCCTCGACCCGGTGGAGGCGGCGGCTCGGGGCGTGGCTCTCGAATGGCTGGTCGTACTCACGCCGGACACTCTCGAGGAGGCGCTGTCGATGGCGGCGATGCTCCTCCAGGACCGAACGGTGGACCTGCTGCTGTTGGACCTGCCGCCCCTGACGGGCGATCGCGCGGGTCGGTCCGCGGCCGTCCTCGGCGAGCGGCTTCACAGATTGGCGGCGCTGGCCCGCCGGGCCGAGGTCCAGCTGCTGGTGCTCGAGCCGCCGAATCTGCCCGCGCCCATTACCGGCGCCCTTGCTCAGATCGCCGCGCTTCGCCTGGAGCTGAGCCGGCGGGCGTGGATCCGCCTCGGCCGAGACGTGGTCGGGCAGCGGACCGAGGTGCGCGTCTCGAGGGATCGATACGGGCCGCCCGGCCGGGCTGTGGAGGTTCGAATCATGTACGCGGAGGGTGGACCGCGGGACGCATGCCTGGCTCGGGACGAACTGTTGAGAGAGATGGCGCCACGAAGCGGGCCTCGGGTTGCCGTCCCGCCGGCCGGGGTCGCGCACTTTGGGGCCGCGCGTTTTGGGGCTGCGCCGCCCGGTGGTTCGCGGCCGGTCTCCGTCTCAGCGGCCCGGCCATCGCCGCCTCCTCCTCAGCTCACTCTCCAGGTTTCCACCGATGCGACTCCTCCACCTCTACTGGCCCCACCTCCTCATTCGCCTGGCCCGTACCCGGTCCTCCGCACCCTTCGCGGTGGAGCCGATCGTGCTGGGAGGCATGCCGTGGACGAACGGGCGGGTGCTGGACGCGAGCAGGTCGGCACTGGAGCTGGGGGTTCGGCCGGGCATGCCGCTCGGCGCAGCTCACCGACTGGCACCGGAGGCGCGGTTCCTCGATTCGAATCCGGAGGCTGACGGTGCTGCCCTGGAGGTCGCGCTCGATCGACTGGCCGGTTTCAGCCCCGGCGTGGCCGGCGAGGCGGACCCGAACATGCCGGGCTTCGGGCGGGCGGAGGTGCATCTCGACGGGTTGGAACGGCTGTGGGGGCCGGAGCCGCTGATCGCGGACCGGATCGGCGAGGCACTGGCGGAGATCCTGCCGGGGCCGTTGCTGGCGGGTATCGGGGGGACGCGATTCGCGGCGGCCGTAGCGGCGTCGCTGGCCGGCAAGGGCGGCACGGCGAGCGGGATCGCGGGTGCGGGTGGAACCGCGGTGGTGGAAGGCGGCAGCGTGCGGCTGCGCGTCGTCGAGGCGGGCGCGGACGTGGACTTCCTGGCGCCACTGCCCGCGGCTGCGTTGAGCCGCGATCCGGAGGTGCGCGCCCGTCTCGATCGATTCGGGTTGCGTCGAATCGGTCAGGTCGCCGAGTTGCCACTCTCCGCGGTCGTGGCACGGTTCGGGCCGCAGGGGGAGCGGATCCATGCGCGGGCACGGGGCCTGGAGACGGAGCCGTTCCGGCCGCGCCGCGCCCCCGAGCGAATGGCTCTGGCACTCCCCGTCGAGCCGCCCGTTGCGGAGATAGAAGCGCTGCGCTTCGTCCTCCACAGACTGGCGGCGACATTCGGCGATCAGCTAATCGCGCGCGGCGCGGCCGCCGGCCGGGCCCGGCTGACCCTCGAGCTGGACGGCACATTCGCGGCCGGAGAAGTGCCGCTCTCGCTGGTCATCGACCAGCGCCTGCCCGAACCCACGTCCGAGGGTCTGGCCGTGGAACGGCTGCTCCTGGCCCGGATCGAGGCGTCTCCACCGCCGGCGCCGGTCTCCCGAATCGAGCTGGAACTGGGCGATGTGGCGCCGGCGGCCGGCTGCCAGCTGACCTTGTTCACGCCGCAGACGGGCAGAACGGGGCGGCTCGGCTGGCAGCTGGCCCGGCTCGGGCTCCGCTTCGGGGAGCACCGCGTCGGCTGGATGGAGATCGGCGATCCGGAGGCGCCGCTCGCCGAGGCGCGCTGGTCGTGGCGCCGCCCCGTCGGCGCCGGCGGAGTCGCCACTCCCGCAACTCCCGCCACTCCCGCCACTGCCACCGCCACTCCCGATCGCGGGCCGCACCGATGACCCGGCTGCTGCGCGAGCATCCACCCATCGACGCCGAGCTCGACTCGAACGGGTCTCTCGTGGCGTTTCGCTGGAACGGCCGCCGCGAGCCGGTCGAGGTGTGCAATCGCTGGCGCATCGAGGAGAGCTGGTGGAGCCGGCCGATCGCCCGCGACTACTTCAAGGTGGCAGGGCCACGCTGGCTGGCTCTGATCTACCTGGACAGAGTCGACGGCAGCTGGCATCTCGAGCGCGTATACGACTAAGTGTGCCCGCGGAGCCCCTCGGCGCCGCCCCGAGGTCGGTAGTATTGGCAACCTCATCGAGGATGCCGGCGCGACGCGAGGGCGTCTGGGTCTTCGAGAGGGGTATACCGGAGAGGGAATGCAGGAGTTCTGGTTCTGCGAAGCCTGCAAGTCGATGAACCGTGGCGACGCAGACCACTGCTATCGCTGCCGAGCTCCCAGAGCCCGCGCGACCATGGCAACGATCCACGAGCGGCACCTCGCGGACGTCATGATGCCCGGCGTCGACAAGCTCGAGCCGGGCACCGCCAGGGCGATGCTGGCCGGCTATCCGTACAACGACGTGGGGCCCCTGGGATACATCGCTGCGGCGCTGCTGATCCCGCCCATCCTCTTTCAGCTCGGGTTCCTGCTTTATGAGGTCGCCAATCTCGTCACGCTGATCGCCCCCGACAGGTACTTCCTCGGGGCCGGTTGGTCCCTCCTGTTGCAGGTCTGCTTGGGAGGCTACGCGCTCTTTGTAGTGATCGCGGCCGTGATCCATAGCATCTTCCTGGCGCTGACGAACACGAACGTTCCTTCCCTCGGCGGCGGTACGCCAAGGTTCGGGAGTCCACGTGCGGCCGCGTGGTGGATCGAGGCGGCACTCTGGGCCTGGCGGGCCAATCTGACGGTCTGGATACCGCTCTATCTCGGCATTCGGTCGATGGAGGTCCTGGGCCTCTTCGGTCTGGTGTTTGCCCTCGCCCTGGTGTGGCTGGCGATCCGGTACCTCCACAACCCTTTGTATAGCCTGCAAAAGCCCAGGCGCTTGCTGGAGGATCTGACCAGCCGGTTAGCCCTGCGAGGTTCTTCCGACGGCGGCCTGCCGAGCATGTGGTCGGCCGCGTGGGGCACGGCGCGCATGGTCGACGTCATCACCCCGTTAGTGGTCGTGGTCGCCGCGATCATCGTCGTGATAGCGGCCTTCATCCAGATGACGCGCACGACCACAGGCTCACCTCCTGCGTCGGAACTGAGCTTCGCCTCGTCGCTCACGACTCTGTCGGCGGCGCTGATCCTGATCGTCATGGTCGAGGTCGTAGCGAATATCATCGCCCTGGCCCTGCTGGCCCGATTGACCCTATCGCTCTCCCACAGCCAGAAGGTTCGGCGAAGCTGGGTGGTCGCGAGCGCGGGCAGGCCCTCCGACGTGCCACCAATGGGCTTTCCCGCCGCGGTCCCGGCCCCGGCCGCCAATCCGCCGGCCGGATTGGCCACTCGGCCACCCGTGGTTCCCGCACAGCCTGCGGCCGGACCGACTCCGCTCACCGCTCCACCGCAACCGCCACCCGCCCCGGCGTTCGTGCAGGCGCCGGCACCGGGCGCACCTGCGGCGGAACCGAAGACTCCGCTGTGGCTTCGCACCCAGGCAGAGTTTGCGGGCGACTACTCGTCGACGCCGGAGGCCGAACCGGAACGGGAGCCGGCCGCGCAGGAGCCCACCGAGCCGACCTCGCCGCCCGAGTCTCCGCGGCCGGTTCTGCGCCCGTCATCGAGCTCGCTATCGCGCTACGGAACGCCGCAACCGCCCGAGACGATCGCGCCTCCTCAGGCGCCGGTAGCTGATGTTGCAGCCGCGCTGTCCGACCCCGACTGGCCCGAGGGGATGTAGCGCGAAGGTTCCGCGCGCCACAAGCTACGCCACCCGCCGCGACCCACGCCCACCCGCCGCGACCCACGCCCCCGCGCCGGCACGCCGACGCGAGCCACGCCCACGGCCACGCCAGCCCGCCGCTGCTCCGCCCCTCACGTCTTGCTCCGGATGCGGCAAGGCCCGCCGCCGAAGCGACGGGCCTTGCAGTTCGGGAGACCAGCTCACCAGGCCACCCGAAGGTCGAGCGATCCGGCCACCACACCGGGTCG
>Ga0302299_10000134_pt1 | contig 33541 bp, 29 predicted proteins | sample III_Fen_N3_4_FD_198795 | JGI IMG/M metagenome (GOLD analysis project Ga0302299, IMG submission 198795) | Peat permafrost microbial communities from Stordalen Mire near Abisko, Sweden - III_Fen_N3_4 | ecosystem: Environmental > Terrestrial > Soil > Wetlands > Permafrost | place: Sweden: Abisko...
TCAGCGGTTGCCGGTGGGCAGGATGGGGTGGCCGAACGTCGCTGCCGTGACGCCCGCGGCCGACGCGTACCAGGCCTCGAACGCCGTCAGCAGGCCGAGGTAGCCGCCGATGTGGCTGATCGTGGAGCTTCCTGCGAACGCGCCGACGGTGAGCGCGATGAACGTCAGCGACAGCGTCACGAACACGAGCACGAGAATCGGGCTGGTGCGCAGCGCGGCGAGGGTCATGTAGAGCGTGAAGATCGTCCAGGCGAGCAGGAAGACGCCGATGCCCTTCTCTGCGTCGGCGGCGGGGAGGTCGGCCGCGACGAACTTCACCAGGCCGGCGAAGGACAGCCAGAAGGCGCCGTAGGACGTGAAGGCGAGGGCGCCGAAGACGTTGCCCTTCTTGAACTCCCACATGCCCGCGAGGACCTGGGCGAACCCGCCGTAGAAGAGCGCGATCGGGAGCACGACGGCCTCGACCGTCTTGGGCAGGATCCCGGCGTTGAACGTGCTCAGGACGAACGTGGTGAGCGCGAAGGCCGCGAGCCCGAGGGGTCCGGGATCGGCGATGGAGGCGCTCTCCGCGGCGGGCGCGGGGGTGGTGACGACGGTCGGGGCGTTCTCGACGGCGATGGCCATGATCAGGTCCTCCGTGCTCGGTGGCCGGGTGAGGTGGTGCCGTGAACGTAGGTGGCGCGCGTCACACCCGGGAGTACCTGGGGGACCCCGTGCGCCTGACGGGGTCCGTCGGGCGGCAGGCGGGTCGCGGGCGACGTCGCCGGTGCGCCGAAGGGCGGTCGCCGCGCGCCGAACGGTCGCCCGGACGACCGCCGTGTGACGGACGGCCACCGAGATGTGTCGTTGCCGTGTCCGCGTGCGCCGGCGCCTACCGCGAGGCCTCGAGCTCCTCCGGCGTGTGCAGCCGGACCATGGCCGCGGGAGTCGTGCGCGGCACGCGGCCCGTCGTCCGGAGCGACACGAGGACCGCGGTGCCGAACGCGAGCGGGACGGTCCAGGCGGCGGGCTGCTCGAGCAGGGCGCCCGCGAACCCGTGGAACGGCCCGAGCGTGAGGACGAGCGCGACCGCCGCGAGAGCCGAGCTCCCGCCGACGACGAGTGCGGCCGTCGCTCCGCGCACGGTGAGACGCGGCCACCAGATCCCGAGGACGAGCAGCGGGCAGAACGTCGAGGCCGCGACGGCGAACGCGAGGGTCACCGTCTCGGCGAGATCGGCCCGCGCGGCGCCGAGCGCGAGCACGAACGGGACGGCGATCGCGATCGTGGTGGCGATGCGGAAGCGGCGTACGCCGTCGCCGAGCCGTCGGTCGTGGGTCAGCACGTCCTGCGACAGGACCCCCGCCACCGAGACCGACAGCCCGCTCGCGGTGGACAGGAACGCGGCGAAGGCACCGGCCGCGACGAGGGCGGACAGCGACTGGCCGAGCCAGCCGTCGAACACGCGCCCGGGGAGCACGAGCACGACGGTGTCGGCCGCCGGCGTGCCGGCGAGCTCGGGCGTGTAGACGCGGCCGAGGGCGCCGAAGACCGGTGGGAACAGGTAGAAGACGCTGAGCAGCGCGATCACCGAGAGCGTCGTACGTCGCGCGGCGCGGCCGTCGGGGTTGGTGTAGAAGCGCACGAGCACGTGCGGCAGGCCCATGGTCCCGAGGAACGTCGCGAGCACGATGGAGTACGTCGAGTAGAGCGGGTACTCACGACCGCCGAAGCCGGACAGCGGCGTCCCCCAGTCGCCGACCGCGAACGCGGGCGACCCGCGGTGGAACCAGGCGGCCACGAGGAGGACGGCCGGCAGCGCGATGGCGACGAGCTTGAGCCAGTACTGGAACGCCTGCACCACCGTGATGGACCGCATGCCCCCGGCCGCGACCGTCACGCCGACGACGACGGCGACCACCAGGGCGCCGACCCACTGCGGGGCGCCGGTGAGCGCGTGGAGCGTGATGCCCGCGCCCTGCAGCTGCGGCAGCAGGTAGAGCCAGCCGATGAGGACGACGAGCACCGACGAGACACGGCGCAGCCGCAGCGACCCGAGCCGCATCTCGGCGAAGTCGGGGAGCGTGTAGGCGCCCGACCGGCGCAGCGGTGCCGCCACGAGCACCAGCAGCACGAGGTAGCCGACGGTGTAGCCCACGGGGAACCAGAGCATGTCGACGCCGTAGGAGAGCACGAGACCGGCGATGCCGAGGAACGATGCGGCCGAGAGGTATTCACCCCCGATGGCCGAGGCGTTGAGCAGCGGGCTCACCGAGCGCGAGGCGACGAGGAAGTCCGACGTCGTGCGCGAGACGCGCACGCCGAACGTGCCGATCACCACGGTCGCGACCACGACGGCGACGACGGCCGCGACGGGCCACCACGAGCCGGTCACGTCACGACCTCTCGACGAGGTCGACGAACGCGGCCTCGTTGCGCTCGGCATGCCGGACATAGGTCCACGCCGCGACACAGATCGCCGGGAACACCGCGACGCCGAGGACGAACCAGCCGACGGCCAGCCCGCCGACCCGTCCCTCTCGGACGGACGGGAACGCGAGGAACACCAAGGGGATCCCGATCACCACGACGGCGACGCCGAGCACGACGAGCACAGCGAGCCGCAGCTGGGCGCGACGCAGCGACGCGAGCATCGTGACGCCGAGCTCGGTCTGGTCGCGGACGTCGCGACGCACGCCGCGGCGCGCCGTCGTGCGCGCGGCCGCCGTCCTCGGGTGCACGACCGTGACGCGCTTCGCGGGTCGCTCGGGTCGCTCCGGTCGCTCAGGCGTGCTCACCGGTGGGTCACCGGCCCAGCCGTGCGCTGCGGACGAGCCGGTCGCGCAGTGCGCGCGTGTGCCGGCGGGACACCGCGAGCACGGAGTCGCCGATGCGCAGGCTCATCCGTCCGCCGTCGCTGCGCACCTCGTCGATCGCGCCGAGCGCGACGAGCCAGCGGCGGTGGATCCGCACGAAGCCGGCGTCTGCCCACTGCTCCTCGAGGTGCGCGAGCGAGACGCGGACGAGGTGACGGCCGTCGGCGGTCACGAGCCGCGCGTAGTCGCCGTGCGCCTCGACGTAGCGCACGTCGGACCGCTTCACGAAGCGGGTCACGCCGCCGAGCTCCACCGCGATCGTCTCGTCGGGATCCTCGACGTGCTCGACCGGTGCGGCCGCGGCGACCACCACGCGCTCGCGCGACTCGACCACGCGACGGACCGCCTCGGTGAGCCGCTCCTCGCGCACCGGTTTCATGACGTAGTCGACCGCGTTGAGGTCGAACGCCTCGACGGCGTGCGAGTCGTAGGCCGACACGAACACCACGGCCGGCGGGGACGTGAAGCGCCGCAGCACGCGGGCGAGGTCGAGGCCGTCGAGCCCGGGCATCCGGATGTCGACGAAGAGCGCGTCGACGGTCGTGGACTCCAGCAGGCGCAACGCCTCGGCGCCGTCGGAGGCGGTGAGCACGGTGGCGACCCGCTCGTCGCGGTCGAGGAGGTAGGCGAGCTCGGCACGTGCGGGCGCCTCGTCGTCGACGGCGAGGACGCGGAGGCCGGCGATCGGCTCGTCGCTCATGTGTGCACCCCCGGGGAGAACTTCGGAACGCGCATCGACACCTTCGTGCCGAGCCCGGGCCCAGTCTCGACCACGAGGCCGTACTCGTCACCGAACACCTGACGAAGCCGCTCGTCGACGTTGCCGACACCGATCGAGTCGCTGTCGCCCTCGCCCACCATGGCGCGACGGATCTGCTCCGGGTCCGCGCCGATGCCGTCGTCCTCCACCGAGATCGTGCAGTCGGCCCCGGCGTCCTCGGCGAGGATCGTGATCCGCCCTGGCCCGGCTCGCCCCTCGAGCCCGTGGCGCACGGCGTTCTCGACCAGCGGCTGGAGGCAGAGGTAGGGCACCGCGACCGGCAGCACCTCGGGTGCGACGCGGACGGTGACCTGCAGCCGGTCCCCGAAGCGGGCGCGCTCCAGCGTGAGGTAGCGGTCGATCGAGCGCAGCTCCTCGGCCAGCGTCGTGAAGTCGCCGTGGCGGCGGAAGGAGTAGCGGGTGAAGTCCGCGAACTCGAGCAGCAGCTCTCGTGCGTGCTCCGGGTCGGTCCGCACGTAGGACGCGATGGCGGTCAGCGCGTTGTAGATGAAGTGCGGCGAGATCTGCGCGCGCAGCGCCCGCACCTCCGCCTCGGCGAGCCGGGCCCGGGACGCGTCGAGCTCCGCGAGCTCGACCTGCGAGGACACCCAGCGGGCCACCTCCGCGGTGGCGCGCGCGAGGACCGCTGTCGTCTCGTCGGTCACCGCGACGAGCGTGCCCACCACCCGGCCGTCGACGACCAGCGGTGCCACCACGAACCACGAGCCGGCTCCGTGCGCGGCGAGCGCGGCGGTGACCGCCGACCGGCCGGTCGCGAGGACCGACGCGACGCTCGGCATGTCGAGCAGCTCGGACCCGGGTCCTTCGGCGGCGAGGACGCGCTCGGTGTCGGTGAGCGCGACGCCGCGCGAGCCGAGCAGCGTGCGCAGGTGACGAGCGGCGCTGGCTGCGGCGTCGGCCGTCAGGCCCTCGCGCAGCGCCGGTGCCGCGAGCGACGCCGTGTGCAGGGTCGCGAACGTGGCCCGGTCGGCCTCGCTGCCCAGGTCGCGGCGGCGCACCAGCCACCAGGCCAGTGCGGCGACGAGCAGCACGGCGGCCAGGGTGGCGGCGACCGCCAGCGGACTCATGGCGTGACCGTAGCCCTGCGGGTGTCGACGGTCGCCCGCGTCGCACCGGCGGCGTGCCGCCACCCGCGCACGGGAGGCGCGCCTGAGCCTCGTAGCGTGGCGCCGTGCCCTCGGACCCGCTCGCTGCGCTGCTCGACCTGCCCGGCGTCGCCGGGGCGGTCGACGGTGCTCGGTCGGCCGTCGACGGCGTGCTGTGGGACCGGGCCGTCCGCGCGCGGGTGACCGAGGTCGTGGCGGCCTCGAGGCTGCGCGGCGCGTGGGCGTCGGCCGCGATCGACGGCGCCGAGGTGCGCCCGGACGCGCTCGTGTCGGGCGACGCGCTCGACGGCTCGCCGATCGGCCGGGTCGTCGCGGCCTCGCTCGCGCTGCAGGCGGAGATCCCGGCACAGGTCGACGCGTTCGGCCGCTCGCCGCTTCAGGTGCTCTCCCGGCTGCACTCCGTGGTGTCGGTCGGCTTCGTCGACAACGGGGTGCGTGGTCGCGTGCGGACCGAGGAGGCTCCCGACGCGGACGACCCGTTGCGTCTCGGCGGCCTGCCCGAGCCCGTCGACGCCGCGCGCCGGATGACCGCGCTCGCCGGCGTCCTCACCCGTCCCACGGCCGCGCCGGCGCTCGTCGTCGCGGCGGTCGCGCACGCCGAGGTCGCGGTGACGCGACCGTTCGCGTGGGGCTCCGGGCTCCTCGCGCGGTCGGTCACGAGGCTCGTCCTCGCAGCGCGCGGAGTGGATCCCGACGGCGTCACGGTGCCCGAGGCGGGGCTCTTCGCTGCCGGCAGGTCGGCGTACGCCGAGGCGCTCCGGGCCTACGCGAGCGGCGACCCTGACGGTGTCGCGCGGTGGCTCGTGCTGCACGCGGAGACGGTGCGCGTCGGTGCCGAGGAGGCGCGCAGGATCCTCGCCGACCTGCCCTGACGCAAGCCGATCGGAGAACTCGTCGCGTCTACGGAAACGCCGGAAAGTCAAGAGGCGATGGGACTTCCGTCAGCCGTCCGACGGGAGTACACAAGGAAGCGAGCTCCCTTCGGGGAGGTGGCACTCACGGAGAGGCGACCGAGAGAGCACCACCACGAACAGAGCACGGGAACCCCGGGCACCCACGCGGCGGACCACCCTCGTAACGGGAGTCACGGACGGGGCAGCTTCGCGCCCCCGGCCGGACGTATCGCGCCAGCGCATGATCACCCGGTAGCTCGTGCCCGCAGACGGAGCCTCGCTCGCGGGGCTCCGTCCGTGCGTCGGAGCATCGCTCGGTCGAGCGTCCGTCGCGCTACGCCGTCGGCGCGTTCGGCGCGTTCGGCCAGCCCATGCCGGCGTAGTCGCCCTCCTGGAGCGCGGGGCACGCGACGCGATAGGCGTGGAGCAGGTGCTGGTCGGAGAGGGTGGCCCGCACCGGCCAGCTGTGCGATCCGGACGTCAGCGTGAGCGACACCGTGGGCGGGGACTGCGGCGAGCTGCACACGACTGCCCAGTCGACGGTGAGGTGGGCGTGGCCGCCGCGTGCGCCGGCCGACACCGTGAGGACCGTGGCGACGGCGCCGTTGCGGAGGTCCTCGGGCGCGGTGCCGTCGCTGATGGCCACGTGCTGCGCGGTGGTGGCGACGTCGACCTGCATCCGGAGCCCCACGAGCGACGGGTCGCCGCCGAGCGAGAACCTGCTCACGACGTCGGACGGCGAGTTCCCGGCGATCAGCACGGTGACCGTCGCCGGCGGGACGCCGCGGCACATCTGCCCGAGCAGGGACGTGACCTGTGCCTCCTGCACCGGCGAGAACGGCACGACGAGCCCGCCGCCGTACGTGGCGTCACCCGCGCCCACGTTCGCGAACAGGTTGAGACCGGCGCGCTGCGCCGACGGGCCGTTGCCGTCGGGGCTGGGCACGTAGGCGTCGTCGAGCCGGGGGTCGGCGCAGTCCGTCACACGGATCCGGACCGGGATGGCGACGTCGGCGTCCTGGGGCACGAGGACGAGCTGGCCGGCGATGTAGACCGACCGGCCCGAGCCGGTCATCGGCGACACCGTGAGGTCGGAGCGGAACCCGTTGTGCAGCGCGGTGTCGACGGTGAGGACGCGCGCGGCGATGTCGCCGGTGATGCGCGTGGCCCTGGCCGGGACGTGCTCGGCGAGCTGCTGCTGGATGCACGACGGCACGATGCTGTCGACCCACTGCCCGGCGTCGACGAGGGGGAGGTCGACCAGCCCCGTGGTGCTGCGGCCGTAGACGTCGGTCTGCTCGATGCGCAGGCGGAAGTCGTTCGCCGTCGCCGTCCCTGTGGCGGGGTCGTCGCAGCCCACCACCGCCGCGACGTCGGCGATCACCGACCCGTCCTCCGCGGCGTGGTCGGACAGCGGGTGGGCGGTCGACGCCCGGATGCCTGGGCCGGCGATCCCCAGGATGCGCAGGGTGTCTCCCGGGTGTCCCGGCGTCGCACGGTAGGTCGAGCCGAGCATGCCCGGGCTGGAGTTGAGCACCCCCGAGCCGCTCGAGGTGTCCGACACCCAGTCGTTGACCGATGCCGAGACGGTCATGTCCTGCGCGGGCGGTCGGCTCCGGAGGTAGCCGGCCGTGGCGGTCCCGGCCACGAGGACGACGGCCGTCGCCGCGGCGAGGGCCGCGCGGTGGCGGCGGATCCAGGGGGTGATGCCGGCGGACTGCAGGCGCTCGGTCCAGGGGGTGGCGTCGTTGCCCTCGAGCACGTCGTCGCGTCGCTGCGCGTCGAGCGACGAGGCATGGTCGATCACGGATCCGAGCTCGTCGAGCTCGAGCCGTCCGTCGCCGAAGTCCCCCACGGGCGCAGCGTACGTGCAGGTCCGGGCGGACGCCGCTGACGGTCAGCCGGTCGCCCAGCCGAACTGCGCGAGGTCGCCGGGCACCGTGCCCGGGCAGGCGGCGGTGTAGGCGCGGGCGAGAGCGGCCTGTCCGAGGTCGATGCGGTAGGGGTACGTCGTGCCGTCCGCGGTCACGACGAGCCAGACCGGCGGCGGTCCGACGACCGAGCTGCACTGCGCCGCCCAGTCCACGGTGACCACCACCCGGCCGTGGGTGACATCGGCCTTCGCGGTCGTCACCGTCGGCGGACCGGCGGCGACGTAGGCGCCGAGCGGGTACGAGCCGTCGGACAGGACCACGTGCGACGCCGGGGTGCGGATCTCGACCCGCGCCCGAAGGACCACGCCGTCCTGCGGGGTGCCGAAGCCGTACGCCGTGCTGACGGCGGCCGGGGCCGCCACGGCGGACAGGACGCGCGCCGTCGCTCCGGGCGCGCCCGCGCACATCGCGCGCTCGCCGGCGGCGATCGAGGCTCGCTGCTCCGCGGTCCACGTGAGGTAGATGCCGGCGCTGGTGTTCCCACCGGTGGACGGCGTCGTGAAGAAGCTGAGGTCGTTGGGCTCGGCCGACCCCGAGCCGTACCCGTAGGACGGCCCGGTCGCGCCGGACGCCACCGACTGCGGCGAGCAGTCGTTGAGGCTGATCGCGACGTGCTGCACGGCGCTCTCCCCGCCCAGCAGGTGCGTCTGCTCGACGGTGGGCTCCCCGGCGGAGGACGTGCCCGTGACCCCGTCGATGCGGAGGTTCTGCTCGAGGCCGTTGTGCAGCGTGATGTCGGCGTGCACGACCCGGCGCGCCACGTCGGTGCGCAGCGCGACGGCGGTGACGGTGACCGACTCGGAGACCAGCGTCTGGAAGCAGTTCTGCACCGACGTGTCGGCGAGCTGGGCTGCCACCGGGCTGGGCAGGGTGAGGTCGCCGACGGTCACCCGGCCGTAGGCGTCGGTGCGCCGCACGCGCAGGTGGTAGTCGGCGAAGGTCGCGGTGAAGGAGCGCGGGTCGTCGCACCCGGGGATGACGAAGACGTCGGCGACCCCGAGCCCCGACGCGCCCTCGGCCGGCACCGCTCTGCTCGCGCGAACACCCGGTCCCGTGACGCCGAGGATCTCGATCGCGTCGCGCTCGTCGACCTTCTCGACCCGCAGTGCGAGGGCGAGCTCACCGTCGTAGGTCGTCCCCGGCACCTGAGGTGCCGTCCCGTCGGCCATCGCGTCGCCCACGGTGGCGGAGATCGTCGGGTCGAGCGGGGGTGGCTGGCCCTGCTTCCATCCGACGCCGAGGACGACGCCCGACACGACCACGGCCGTCGCGATCCCGAGCGCGAGCACGTGACGCCGCGACCACGGTGCGACCCCGCTCGACTCGAGCCGCTCGCGCACCGTCGGCACGTCGTTGCCCGCGAGGACGTCCTCTGGCGCGGCCGGACCCAGCGAGGAGGCGTGGTCGATGACCGAGCCGAGCTCGTCGAGCTCGAGCCTGCCGTCGCCGTCCCCCATACCGGCAGCGTAGGTGCCTGCCGTCCCGGGTGGCGCGGATCAGGCGGCGGGTGCGGCTCCGGGGGTCACGGCGCCCCACCCGGGCACCTGCACCACCGCCGTCGGCGCGCAGGCCGCGTCGACCGCGGTCCGCAGTGCTGCCGCGTCCAGCGGCAGCTCGAACGCGTAGACGAAGCGGGTCGCGGTCGTCACCCGGAGCGCCATCGACGTCGGGATCCCGCGGCCGCGGTCGTCGCAGCTGATGCCGCTGAAGGTCACCGGCAGCCGGCCCGCGCCGCCGTCGAGCTGCACCGGGGCCAGGACCCAGCGCACCCCTGGCACCAGCGAGTCGGTCGTGGCGAGCGACGACCCCGCGCCGGCCGCGGGCCCGGTGAAGTGCTCGCGCCCGAGCGTGACGCCGATGCCGGACGTGCGGACGTCGTAGGTCCCGGTCACGAGCCAGCTGCCGTCGATGCTGCGCGAGCCCGCCACGTCGAGCAGGCGTGCCGACACGGTCGGCGCCCCCGCGCATGCGGTCGACAGCCGGTCGGCGAGCTGCCCGACCGTCCAGGGCAGCGCGTAGGACACGAGCGTCCACTCGGACCCGAGGCCGAGACGGACCGTGACGCCCGAGCTCGCCTGGGGTACGGCGTATCCCGGGCCGACGACGGGTCCGGGGAGCTCGGTCAGGGCGGTCGGCCTCGGTGTCGCCGAGCAGTCGTGGACGAGCAGCCGGGTCGCGACGGTGCCGCTGGTGTGCGGCGCGATCGGCACCGTCGGCGAGAGGTCGGTCTCGATGCCCGTGCCGGGTGTGCGTTGCGTCGTCACGCTCAGCGGGACGTCGGCGTCGTTGCGGACCCGGATCGCGAGGTCGAGCACCGAGGACCCCGGCGGGCCGGTCAGGTCGGCTGAGAGCACCGACACGTGCGCGGGCAGCTCGGTGGCCAGGCAGGCGTTGCGGACCGCGACGCCGAGCTCCGTGGTCGTCGCGTCCATGGGCAGGAGGCGGTCGTCGCCGGGTGCGGCCCCGGGCGTGCGGACGAGCAGGCCGTACGACGACGGGGCCGCGGCGGCGAGCTCAGGGTCGGTGCAGACGACCGTGGCGCCGAGCTGGACGAACGCCACCTCGCCGGCGGCGACGGTGTCGGCGCCCTCCTCGACGCCGGTGGCACGCAGGCCCGGCCCGGTGAGGCCGACGACGCGCAGCTGGCCCGCGGTCGAGGCGCGCGCGGTGTAGGCGACGGAGAGGTGGCCGTCCGGCCCGATGCGTGGGCCGCCGAGGTCGGCGCCGACCACAGGCGCGTTGGTGAGCGTCAGCAGCGCTGGAGGGGGAGGCGGGGCCGGGCGGGTGGACCACCAGCCGGCGCCGAGCGCGACGACGACCGCAGCCACGGCGACGGCCGCTACCGGGCGTCGGTGCGCGCGCACCCACGGGGCCGCGGTGCGCTCGACCCAGGAGTCGAGCGGCGTGTGCGCGAGGCCGTCGGTGGCGTGCGGGTCGGCGAGGTCGACCAGGACTCCTGGCGCGCCGGACGCGTCGACGACCCCGCCGGAGTCGTCGAGCTCGAGCCGGCCCTCGTCGGGGCCGGTCATGCGCGCCTCATCCGACGACGGTAGCCGCGCCGGCCCGGACCGGCACCAGGGACGGGGCGACCGACGTCAGGGAGCGAGGCCGTCCGCGGTCGCGCCGCACATGCGCCGCAGCGCGTCCTGGAGCGCCTCGCCGCCGAGGGCCATGGAGTAGGGCCGTCGCTCGGACGCAGCGTCGAGGGTCACGAGGTTGACCGAGAAGCGGGGGAGCCCGGACGCCAGCAGGTCGGCGCAGCGGGGCAGCTCCCACCCGGCGTGCAGGACGCCGACGCCCCCGGTGAGGTGGACCGGCGAGTCGAACGGCGTGAGCGTGCCGCCGGCGGTGGCGAGACCCGAGTTCACCTCCACGAAGGTGGCGTCCTTCGCGAGCACCAGCAGGGTGAGCTCGAGGGTCCCCGCCGTGGTGTCGCTGCTGCCGCTGTGGACGATCGCTTGGGTCACGGTGGCCGTGGGCGCCGAGCTCGCGCACAGGCCGGCGAACGCGGCGTCGACCCTGGCCCGCATGGCGGAGCTCACCGGAACCGTGAACGTGTTGCCGACGGTGTCGGCTGCCCCGGCCACGAGGTCGTCGGGGCTGAACGACGCCCGCAGCGCCAGGCCGTCGGCGAGCGCGCCGGACGGGTGCGCGCAGTCCTGCAGCCACAGCCGCGTCCGCAGGGCCGCCATGCCGCCGGCCGCGAGGTCGGCCGACGGGTGGATGTTCACCAGCCAGGGCAGGCCGCGCGTCGAGGTGCGCAGGCCCTGCCACACCCGGACCGCTGCGTTGGTGAGCACGATGTCGAGGTCGACCGCGGCGACTCCGGCCACACGGGTGGCCGCGAGCGACACCATCGTCAGCTCACGGTCAGCGACGGCCTGCAGGCACGTGGAGCGCACGAGCTGCGCGAGCCGCTGCGCCCCGACGAGCCGGATCCGGTCGTCGCGCGTCTCGCCCTCCGGGGCGATCCGACGCACGACCACTCCGAAGTCGCCGGGCTCGGCGGCGATGGCGGCCGCGGCCGAGGCGGGCGAGGTGCAGTCGAGTGCGGCCGAGACGGTCGTGACGGAGTCGGTGAGCGACGTGTCGACCAGCGAGACGCGACCCGAGGTCGGCGCCGACAGCCCCGGTCCGGTGAGCCGGAGGAGCTCCACCCCGACGCCTCGGCGCTCCACCGAGGCCACGGCGACGCTGAGCGTCAGCCCGACCACGTCACCTCGGGCGGCGTCGACCGTCACCTGCTCCTGGTCGGGCCCGCTCGTCTTCACGAGGAGGAGCGGCGCGTCGGGCAGCGGCACCGGACGGGAGGCCCACCACCAGCCGGCGGAGCCGAGGACCAGCGCGACGAGGACGCCGACCGCGACGACGGCCACGCGGTGCCGGCGTACGAACGGGGCGACGCCGGTGGACTCGAGGACGCGACGCAGATGCTCCGACAGCCGGGCGCGGTCGGACCCCGCGCCGATGACGTCGAGGTCGAGCGGTGCCTCGAGGTCGTCGAGGTCGAGCCGGCCGTCGAGGTCCGAGGGATACGCCGTGGTCCCCGGGCGCGGCGAGGCCGTGCTGCCGCCACGGTGCGCGTCGGGCACGGTCCAGGTCCTCTCGGTCAGGCGCTGCCGCGGCGTCGGCTGGCGTACCAGGCGAGACCGAGGGCGACGGTCGCCGCTCCGACCCGCAGGGCGGTGCGACGGTTGTCCTTGGTGTTGACGTTGGTGATGCGCTGCCGCATCGTCGGCATCGCCACGGGCCGGGCGAAGTCGACGATCGGCCAGTCGCGCTCGACCGCGATCCTGCGCAGCGCGGCGTCGGGGTTGACGCAGACAGGGTGCCCCACGATCTCGAGCATCGGAAGATCAGTCATCGAGTCGGTGTAGGCGTAGCAGTCGGCGAGGTCGTAGTCGTTCTCCTCGGCGAGGGCGCGCATGGCCTCCGCCTTCCCCTCGCCGTAGGCGTAGAAGAGGATCTCGCCGGTGTACCTGCCGTCGACGATCTCGACCTGCGTGCCGATGGCGCGGTCCACGCCGAGGCGCTCGCCGATCGGCTCGACGACCTCGGTGCCCGACGAGCTGATGATGATGACGTCGCGGCCGGCCTCCTTGTGCTCCTCGATGAGGTCGACCGCCTCCTCGTAGACGAAGGGGTCGACGATCTCGTCGAGCGTCTCGGACACGATCTGCCGCACCGTCTCGACGTCCCAGCCCTTCACCAGCTCGGACATGTAGTGCCGCATCGTCTCCATCTGGTCGTGGTCGGCGCCGGAGGAGAGGTAGGTGAACTGGGCGTAGGCGCTCTTGAGCACGTCCGCGCGGCCGAGCAGGCCGCCCTTGTAGAAGGGTCGCGCGAACGCGAGGGAGCTCGACTTGGCGAGGATCGTCTTGTCGAGGTCGAAGAAGGCGGCGCTGCGGGTCATGCCTCGATGGTAGGCGCGCGGCTCGGGCGCAGGATCCGTCGACGCCCGCGCGCGACCCGGTCGGTCCACAGGCAGTGCCACGCCCGTGTCGTCCCCAGGTGGATCCGCGCCGACGACGGGGCGGTGGGAGGGGCTGCGGATCGTCGCGTGCATGGCTGTGACGGACCGACCCCTGCTGCTGACCCGCGACCCCGACCTGCTCGACGACCTGCGCCGCCTCGCGGTGGCGGCGGGGGTCGAGCCCGACGTCGTCACGACCGCCGCCTCCGGCCGGCGGCTGTGGCCGACCGCGCCGCTCGTGGTGGTGGGCGACGACCTCGCCGACGAGGTGGCCGCCGCGTCGCTGGCCCGACGTCCCGACGTCGTCGTGGCCTCGCACGCCGTCGACGAGGACCTGCCGTGGCGCGCTGCGCTCGCGCTCGGCGCCGAGCACGTCGTCACGCTCCCGACGGGGGAGGGCTTCCTCGTCGAGCGGCTCGCCGACGGACGGCGCTCCGCCCGGGGGCGGGCGTTCACCGTGGGGGTCACCGGTGGATCCGGCGGAGCGGGCGCCAGCGTGGTCGCCGCCGCCGTGTCGCTGGCCGCGGGTCGGCTCGCGTCGGTGTGCCTGGTCGACCTCGACCCGGGCTCGGGCGGTCTCGACCTCGTCCTCGGCGCCGAGGACGAGCCCGGCGTGCGCTGGCCCGATCTCGCCTCGGTCACCGGGCTGCTCGAGCCCGAGGCGCTGCGTGGCGCGCTCCCGTCGGCGCACGGGGTCGACGTGCTCTCGGTCGACCGGTCGGGCGCGGACGCGTTGCCCGTGCGGGCCGTCCCCGCGGTGATCGACTCCGTGCGAGCGGCGTACGACGTGGTGGTGCTCGACCTCCCGCGGTGCCGGCCCGACGTGCTCGAGACCGTCGTGCCGACCTGCGACGTGGTGCTGCTGGTGGCCACGGCCGACGTCCGCGGAGCGGCCTCGGCGGTGCGTCACGCGGCGGCGCTGCGCGACCTCGCCGACCTGCGGCTCGTGGTGCGGCACCGCCCGCGGCCCGGGGCCGAGCTCGACCCGGACGAGCTCGCGGCGTGGCTCGACCTCGAGGTGGCGGCCGAGGTGCCCCACGATCCGCGGCTCGCCGCTGCGCTCGACCGCGGTGACCCACCGGGGCTGTCGCCGCGATCGCGTCTGGGCCGCACCTGCACCGAGCTCGTCACGGTGCTGGTGCCGCGATGACACTGTCGGCCGACGTCGTCGAACGGGTCCGCGAGCGGCTCGTCGCGGAGGGTCGGACGCCGAGCGCCGCCGACGTCGCTCGAGCCCTGCGCGACGACGGCGTCCTCATCGGGTCCGACTCCCTGCTCGCCGAGTCCGAGCGGCTCCACGGCGAGATGTCCGGTGCCGGTCCGCTGTCGCGCCTGCTGCGCGACCCGCTCGTCACCGACGTGCTCGTGACCGCGCCCGACCAGGTGTGGGTGGACCGCGGCCGGGGCGCCGAGCCGGTCGACGTCCGGTTCCCGAACGACGACGCCGTCCGCCGGCTGGCGCAGCGGCTCGCCGCTGCCTGCGGCCGTCGCCTCGACGACGCCTCGCCCTACGTCGACGCCCGGCTCCCCGACGGCACGCGCGTCCACGCCGTGCTCGCCCCGGTCGCGGTCTCGGGCACCTGCGTCTCGCTGCGCGTGCCGCGGCGCCAGGCGTTCACGCTCGACGACCTCGTCGCGGCGGGGTCCCTGCCGCTCGACGTCGCGCCGTGGGTCCGGGCGGTCGTCGACGCTCGGCTCGCCGTGCTGGTCACCGGCGGCACCGGCACGGGGAAGACGACCTGGTTGTCGACGCTGCTCGGCCGGTGCGACCCGCGCGAGCGGCTCGTCGTGGTGGAGGACTCCGCCGAGCTGATGCCCGACCACCCGCACGTGGTGCGGCTCGAGGCGCGGCCGCCCAACATCGAGGGCCGCGGCCAGATCACCCTGCGCGACCTGGTGCGGCAGTCGCTGCGGATGCGGCCGGACCGCATCGTCGTCGGCGAGGTCCGCGGCGCCGAGATCGTCGACCTGCTGGCTGCGCTCAACACCGGGCACGAGGGCGGCTGCGCGACGGTCCACGCCAACGCCGCGGCCGACGTTCCGGCGCGGCTCGAGGCGCTCGCCCTGGCCGCCGGGCTCGATCGCGCTGCCGTGCACGCGCAGATCGCCGCCGGTCTCGACGTCGTCGTGCACCTCGTCCGCGACCGCGACGGTCGGCGACGCTGGTCCTCGCTGTCGGTCGCCGAGCGGGTGGACGGCTTCACCATGCTCGTCGACGCGCTCGCGTGGCCCGACCCGCGCAAGCCGGTGGTCCGCGGCCCCGGGCTCGAGCGGCTGAGGCGTCGGCTCGGCGACCGGGCGCCCCGAGAGGAGCGACCGACGTGACGGCCTACCTCCCGGTGCTGGCGGTGGTCGCGTCGCTGCTCGTGTGGCCACCGCGGGTCGCCGTGCCGCGGTGGCTGCGCACGGTGCCGGTCCGGCTCGTCGCCCCGTCGCGCGCGAGCCGGCCCGACGACCTCGCGTGGGTCGAGGCGCTCGTCGCCGAGCTCGGCGGTGGTCGTGACCCGTCGGCTGCCCTGGTCGCCGCGTCGGCGTCGAACGCTGTCTGTCCGCAGGCGGTCACCGTCGCGCTGACGGGGGGCGACGTCGCCGTGGCGCTGCGCCGGTCGGCGCGCACCCCGCTCGTGCGCGGGGTCGCCGCGTGCTGGGAGGTGGCGCAGGGATCGGGCACCGGGCTCGCTGCGTCGCTCTCGACACTGGCCGATGCGACGCGTGAGACCGAGCGGGTGCGCGGCGAGCTGCGAGCGGGGCTGGCCGAGCCGCGGGCGACCGCACTGGTGCTCGCCGCGCTGCCGGCCCTGGGGCTGGTCCTCGGCTCGGCGCTCGGTGCCGACCCGCTGCACTGGCTGCTCGGGTCGGCTGCCGGCCGCCTCGTGCTGGCGGTGGGTCTCACCCTCGAGGGGCTCGGCGCGTGGTGGTCCTGGCGCATCACGACGTCGCTCGAGGCGGCGCTGTGAGCCCGGCGCTGCTGGCCCTGCTCGCCTGCCTCGCCGTGCTCGTCCTGCTCGGACCGCGTCCGGCGGGGGACGGGTCGCCCCGTCCGCACCGCCGCCCGGGCGGCGATGTCGAACCGGCCGCCGCCGCCGCGTCGTCCGACCGGGTCCGCGGGCTGGCTCCCGTGGCCGTCGCCCTGCTCGCCGGCGTCGCGACCGTCGTGGTCGTCGGCGGACCGGGCGGCGCGCTGGGCGGCGTGGTCGTCACGGCCGTCCTGCTCGTCGGGCTCGCGCGGCTCGAACCCGGAGCCCGGCGCCGGCACCGCGAGGCGCTCGAGCGCCAGGCGCCGCTCGTCGTCGACCTCGTCGCGGCCTGCCTCGCGTCCGGCGCGCCGCTCGAGCGGTCGCTCGAGGTCGCGTCGGTCGCCGTCGGTGCCCCGGCGGCGGACGTCCTGCTCCGAGCGACCGTCGCCCTGCGCCTCGGAGCGGAGCCGTCTGCGGTCTGGGCCGAGGTGGCACGCGAGGACGCACTGGCACCGCTGGCCCGGGCGGTCGCCCGGTCGCAGCAGACCGGCGCACCGCTGTCGTCCCTGCTGCCGCGCGTCGCCGACCAGGCGCGGGCGCTGCACCGCGTGCATGCCGAGACCCGGATCCGCACGGCCGCGGTCCGGCTCACCGCTCCGCTCGGCGCCGCCTTCCTGCCGGCTTTCGTGCTGCTCGGCGTCGTGCCGGTCGTCGCCTCCTGGGTCGGGACGCTGCTGTGATCCGTCGTCCCCAGGCCGAGGGAGGCGTGCTGTCGTCCCCAGCCCCGCGGCGCGCGGGCGTCCCGCTGTCGAGCAGGTGGCGCAGCGTTCGCGGGCCGGCGACGGTCGCCGGCAACCGATCCGCGAGGAGGGTCCCGTGACCCGTCGTCTGTCCGCCCGTTTCGTCACGCCGCTGCGTCACCGGATGCACGGCGACGCCGCCGACACCGGTGCCGCGAGCGCCGAGTACGCCGTCGTCACCGTCGCCGCCGCCGGTCTCGGCGGCGTCCTCATCAAGCTGCTCACCAGCGACTGGTTCCTCGAGATCATCAAGTCGATCCTGACCTGGGTCGTGAGGGCCGCGCTGTCCTTCTTCGGCCTCGGCTGATGCAGCTGCCCCTGGTGGTCCCGGCCGGCGCGCGCCGGCCGGGACCCCTCCCCTCCAGCCCGGACGGGGACCGTGGCGCGGTGAGCGTGGAGGCCGCGTTCGGGATCCTCGCGCTGCTCGTCGTGGTCTCGGCGCTGGTCTGGTGCCTGTCTCTGCTCATCGCGCAGCTCGCCGTCGGGGAGGCCGCCCGGGCCGCGGCCCGGGTGGCCGCTCGCGGCGACGACCTCGCGGCCGTCCGCGAGGAGGCGCACCGCCTCGTCGGCGACGCCGTGGTCGTCGTGCGCACCGACTCCGGTCACGTCGTCGTCGAGGTCAGCCGTTCGGTCACCGCGCCCGGGGCGCTGGCCCGGTGGGGAGCCGTCGAGCTGCACGCCGACGCCACCGCGCTCGTCGAGGAGACGCCGTGACCCGCCGAGCCGCTCGCGCCCGGGCCGACCGCGGTGCCGATCGGGCGCGTGACGACCGAGGTGCCGCTCTCGTGGCGGCCCTGCTCCTGACGTCGCTGCTCGTCGTGGTCGCGCTCCTCGGGGGCGTCGTCGCCGACCTGCTCGCGGCGAGGCAGCGCGCGGGGGCGGCCGCCGACCTCGGCGCCCTGGCCGGCGCCCCGGTCGCCATGACCTCCGAGGCGGATGCGTGCGCCACCGCGGCGTGGGTGGTGCGCCAGAACGGCGCGACGCTGCGCACCTGCTCGGTCGTCGACGGCGACGTCCGGCTGACCGCGTCCGCGCGACCGCGCGCACCCTGGTCGCGCTGGCTCTCGCAGCTGCTCGCCGGCGCAGTGGAGCCGACCGTCGCGGCGCACGCCGGCCTGCGGTGACGGGGCAGGCGGCCCAGCGCCGTCACGGCGCTGCGGCGCCGCTCACCGTGACGAGCGGCGTGCGGATGGCGTCGACGAGCACCTCGTCGGCCTCGACCCGCGCGCCCGGCCACACGACGCACCGGGTGATCGAGCCCGCGACCACCGCGTCGTCGGCGACCACGCTCGCGCCGCCGGAGACGTGCAGGTTCGCGCGGAGGTAGTCGGCCGGTGTCCCGCAGTCGATCGACGTGCCGCGCGCCTCGACGAGCTCGAGCGTGCCGTCGGCGAACGCCGGCTCCCACACGAGGCGATAGAGGCCGGCAGGCGCGTCGGGCATGAGGCCGACCAGCCGAGCGGGCAGCAGGCTCGCACCGAGGAACCTCGCGGACCCGAAGTCGCTCGGGCCGTCGTCGTAGCGGACCAGCAGGCGCGGGTGCTCGCCGGTCCAGCCGTCGAGCAGCTCGGACAGGTCGCTGTCGAGGAACGAGTCGGCGTTGTGCACCAGCACGTGCCGCCCGGCGATCCACCCGGCGAGACGGCCGAGAGCTCCCGCCGTACCCAGCCGCTCGGGCTCCTCGACCGAGACGTGCACCCGGCCCTCGAGGTGCGCCACGAGCATCGGCTGGGACCCGTGCGCGTTGACGGCGAGGGAGCCGACATGCGGTGTCACGCGATCGACCGCCCGGTCGACGAGCGGGCGGTTCCCCACGGGGCACATGGCTTTCGGCCGCTCAAGGGTGAGCGGCCGCAGCCGTGTCCCTGCGCCCGCCGCCAGCACCACACCGGCGACGTCCTCGCGCGCCACGGTCATGGCGCCTCCTCCGGTGGGGTCTCGACGGGTGCGCCGGCGAGGAGGACGTCGAGGAGGCGGACGGCGCCGGCCTTGTCGAGGGGGTTGTTGCCGTTGCCGCACTTCGGGCTCTGCACGCAGCTCGGGCAGCCGTCCGGGCACTCGCACGCGGCGATCGCGTCACGGGTCGCGGTGAGCCAGGTGCGGGCCGCGGCGTAGCCGCGCTCGGCGAAGCCGGCGCCGCCCGGGTGGCCGTCGTAGACGAAGACCGTCATGCGTCCGGTGTCCTCGTGCAGCGCGGTGGAGACGCCGCCGATGTCCCAGCGGTCGCACGTCGCGACGAGCGGCAGCAGGCCGATCGACGCGTGCTCCGCGGCGTGGGCGGCACCCGGTACGTCGACGTCCTGGAGCTGCGCCGCGCGCAGCTGCTCGGCCGACACGGTCCACCACACGGCCTGCGTGCGCAGGTGTCGCGGCGGGAGGTCGAGCGGCTCCTCGCCGAGCACCTGCCCGGTGAGGTAGCGCCGCTTGAGATAGGCCACGACCTGGTTCGTCACCTCGACGTGGCCGTGCACGAGCTCGGCCTCGCCCCAGGGCTCGCGCGCGATCACGTCGACGATCCGGATGTCGGTCGTGTCGCGGGCCGAGGTCGTCCAGTCGACGTCCTCGCGGTGCGCGACGGCCACCGAGTCCTCGAGGTCGAGCAGGTCCACGACGTACGTCGCTCCCTGGTGCACGTACACGGCACCGGTGTGCACGGTCGTGTGCGCGGCGCCAGGGTCGACGGTCCCGAGCATGCGGCCGGTCTCGTCCTCGACGACCTTGACCATGCCGCCGCCGATGCCGCGCAGGTCGGCGAGGTCGCTCGCCCGTTCGCGGCGGGTCCAGAACCAGCCGCCGGGGCGCACCCGGAGGAGGCCGCGGTCGACGAGGTCGTCGAGGACCGCCCGGGTCGTGGGCCCGAACGTCGGGAGGTCGTCGTCGGTGAGCGGCAGCTCGGCGGCGGCGGCGCACAGGTGCGGGCCGAGGACGTAGGGGTTCGTCGGGTCGCACACGGTCGCCTCGACGCCCGGCCCGAACACGGCCTCGGGATGGTGCACGAGATAGGTGTCGAGCGGGTCGTCGCGCGCCACGAGGACGGCGAGCGCGTCCTCGCCCGAGCGGCCGGCGCGGCCGGCCTGCTGCCAGAGCGAGGCCCGCGTGCCCGGCCAGCCGCACAGCAGCACGGCGTCGAGGCCGGTCACGTCGACGCCGAGCTCGAGCGCGTTCGTCGCGGCGACGCCGAGCAGCTCGCCGGACCGCAGCGCGTCCTCGAGCGCGCGCCGCTCCTCGGGCAGGTAGCCGGCGCGGTACGCCGCCACCCGGTCGGTCAGCTCGGGGTCGACCTCGGCGAGCGTGTCGCGCGCGGTCATCGCGACCGCCTCGGCGCCGCGTCGCGACCGCACGAACGCCAGCGTGCGGACGCCCTCGACCACGAGGTCGGTCAGGAGCGAGGCGGTCTCGGCCGTCGCCGTACGCCGTGTGGGGGCGTCGTTCTCGCCGCCGTGGTCGGTGAGCGGCGGCTCCCACAGGGCGAACGACGTCGCGCCGCGGGGCGAGGCGTCGGTGCTGACCGCCTCGACCGGGAGGCCGAGGAGCCGCGACGCGGAGCCTGCGGGGTCGCCCGACGTCGCGGACGCGAGGACGAAGGTCGGGGTGGAGCCGTAGCGCGCGGCGACGCGACGCAGGCGACGCAGCACGTTGGCCACGTGCGAGCCGAAGACGCCGCGGTAGACGTGGCACTCGTCGACGACGACGTAGTCGAGCGCGCGCAGGAACGACGCCCAGCGCTCGTGCCCCGGCAGCATCGAGCGGTGCAGCAGGTCCGGGTTCGTCAGGATGTAGCCGGCGTGCGCACGGATCCACGCGCGCTCCTCGTCGGGGGTGTCCCCGTCGTACGCCGACACCCGGAGTCCCTCGATCCGGTGTCCCTCCGCGCGGAGCTCCTCGATCGAGCGCCACTGGTCGTGGGCGAGCGCCTTCGTCGGTGCGAGGTAGAGCGCCGTCGAGCCGCGGCCGTTCGGTGCGCGGGATCCCTCGACCACCGCGGTGAGAGCCGGCATGAGGTAGGCGAGCGACTTGCCCGACGCCGTGCCGGTGGAGACCACGACATGGCGGCCCTCGTGCGCGAGGTGGGCGGCCTCGGCCTGGTGGGCCCAGGGGAACTCGAGCCCGCGCCGAGTCCACGCGTCGCGCAGGTCGGCGTCGACCCAGTCCGGCCAGCCCACGGCCGTGCCCACGCGCGCCGGCACCTCCTCGACGTGGAGCAGCCGGTCCGTGCGCCCCGCGGCGAGCCGCGTCAGCAGCTGCGCAGGATCGGGGGAGGCCACGTCGGAGATCCTGCCCTGTCGGCGCCGGGGAGCGGGACGTGGCCGAGGTGGCTGTGCGAGAGTGCGGGCGTGGATCTCGATGTCAGCACCCGTGAGGAAGCCGGCCGCGTCGTCGTCGTCGCCATCGGCGAGGTCGACGTCTACACCGCACCGCAGCTCGATGCCGAGCTGAGCCGGCTCACCGCCGACGGCCGCACCGACCTCGTCGTGGACCTCGCCCGCGTCGACTTCCTCGACTCCACCGGGCTGTCGGTCCTGGTGAAGGCGCTCAAGCGCGTCCGTGAGGCAGACGGGCGCCTCGACCTCGTCGTCACGTCCGACCGGGTCGCGAAGGTCTTCCGGATCACCGGCCTCGACCAGCTCATCCCGCTGCACGCCTCGCTCGCCGACGCCCTGGCCTGACCGTGCCCGTCGCCACGCTCTCCATCCCGCCGTCGGTCGAGCACGTGCGTACGGCGCGGCTCGTGGCCGTCGCGGCGGCCCGTCGCTCGGGCCTCGACGAGGAGACCGTCGACGACGTCCGGCTCGCCGTCGGCGAGGCGGTCGCACGCGCGGTGCTGCGCCACGGCGCTGCCGAGATCGACACCCACGTCGACGTCGTCGTGCGCGACGACGGCCACGGGTTCGAGGTCGAGGTGCACGACCACAGCTCCCCGAGCGTGCGCGACGACGACGACGGCATCGCGCTCGCCCTCGTCGAGGCCCTGGTGCCCGAGCTGCGCACGCACGGCGAGGTGCTCACCCTCGCGTGGCCCCTGAGCCCCTCGGCGTAACCGTTCCCGAGGCTTGCTCGCGGGGCTGGGAAACGACCGCAGCACCAGGCAGATGCGGGCGTCGCGGCATGACAGCGGTTGCACGTGGGCCGGTGCCCGTGCCGTCGTGCGGGAGGACCCGCCGGTGTGACCCATGCCGCACCACGAACCGGGGTCCTGGGGGTGGTCCAGGTCACAGCCGTGCGTAGACTCCGGCGCACTCGCAGGTTCGCGCTCCTGTTCCGGGAGCGGGCGATCCCCTCTACGTCTGCTAGGAGCCTGAATGTCCGGGTCGTTGACCGCTGCCATGGGCGCCGTGACCGTCGCCGGCGGGAACCTCACCCTGGTCGCCATCGTGGGGCTGGTCGCCATCGCCGCCCTCGGTGTCGCCTGGGTGCTCGCCCGCGAGGTGCTGGCCGCCAGCCAGGGCACCGAGAAGATGCAGGAGATCGCCGGAGCGGTGCAGGAAGGTGCGGCGGCGTACCTCTCGCGCCAGTTCCGCACCCTGTCCGTCTTCGCGGTGCTCGTGTTCTTCCTGCTCTTCCTCCTCCCGGCCGAGACGATGAACGAGAAGATCGGTCGCTCGGTCTTCTTCCTCGTCGGCGCGGTCTTCTCCGCGATCACCGGCTACACCGGGATGTGGCTCGCGGTGCGCGGCAACGTCCGCGTCGCGGCCGCCGCGAACGAGGACGGCGGCGAGCAGAAGGCGATGAAGATCGCGTTCCGCACCGGCGGCGTGGCGGGCATGTTCACCGTCGGCCTCGGTCTGCTCGGAGCCGCGGTGGTCGTGTTCTTCTACAAGGAGAGCGCCCCGACCGTGCTCGAGGGCTTCGGCTTCGGCGCGGCGCTGCTCGCCATGTTCATGCGCGTCGGCGGCGGCATCTTCACCAAGGCGGCCGACGTCGGCGCCGACCTCGTCGGCAAGGTCGAGCAGGGCATCCCCGAGGACGACCCGCGCAACGCCGCCACGATCGCGGACAACGTCGGCGACAACGTCGGCGACTGCGCCGGCATGGCGGCCGACCTCTTCGAGTCCTACGCCGTGACCCTGGTCGCGGCGCTGATCCTGGGCAAGGCGACCTTCGGCAACCTCGGCCTCGTCTACCCGCTGCTCGTCCCGGCGATCGGCGTCATCACCGCGGTCATCGGCATCTTCGCCGTGTCGCCGCGCAAGGGCGACCGCTCGGGCATGACGGCCATCAACCGCGGCTTCTTCATCTCGGCAGCCGTGTCGGCCGTGCTGGTCTCGATCATGACCTTCGTCTACCTGCCGGACCGGATCATCAAGATCGACGGCGTCGTGGGCGACAACCTCGGCCTGGTCGACGTGCAGTCGTTCAACCCGCGCTTCCTGGCCATCGGCGCCGTGCTCATCGGCATCATCCTGGCCGCAGCCATCCAGCAGCTCACCGGCTACTTCACCGAGACCAACCGCAAACCGGTCGACGACGTCGCCAAGAGCTCGCTCACCGGTCCGGCCACCGTGATCCTCGCCGGCATCTCGGTCGGGCTCGAGTCCGCGGTCTACTCCGCGCTCCTCATCGGCGCGGCCGTCTTCGCGGCCTACCTGCTCGGTGCCGGATCGGTCCTGCTCTCGCTGTTCGCCATCGCGCTCGCCGGCACCGGCCTGCTCACCACGGTCGGCGTCATCGTCTCGATGGACACCTTCGGGCCGGTCTCCGACAACGCGCAGGGCATCGCGGAGATGTCCGGCGACATCTCCGAGGAGGGCGCGCAGGTCCTCACCAGCCTCGACGCCGTCGGCAACACCACGAAGGCGATCACCAAGGGCATCGCGATCGCGACCGCCGTGCTGGCGGCGACCGCGCTGTTCGGTGCCTTCCGCGACACGGTGCTGCAGGCCACGCAGGACGCGATCAACGCCGGGATCCTCAAGGAGAACATCCCCGGCGCGAGCGACATCCCGCAGTACCAGGCGGTCCTCGACATCGCGAACCCGCGCAACCTCGTCGGCCTCATCCTCGGCTCCGCGGTCGTGTTCCTGTTCTCGGGTCTGCTGATCAACGCGGTGTCCCGTGCGGCCGGTGCCGTGATCTTCGAGGTGCGTCGCCAGTTCCGCGACCACCCCGGGATCATGGACTACACCGAGAAGCCGGAGTACGGCAAGGTCGTCGACATCGTCACCCGCGACTCGCTCCGCGAGCTCATCACGCCGGGTCTGCTCGCGGTGCTCATGCCGATGGCAGTCGGCTTCGGTCTCGGCATCGGCGCCCTCGGCTCCTACCTCGCCGGCACCATCGCGACCGGTGTCCTCATGGCCGTGTTCCTGTCCAACTCCGGCGGGGCGTGGGACAACGCGAAGAAGTTCGTCGAGGACGGCAACTTCGGCGGCAAGTACTCCGAGGCGCACGCCGCGACGGTCATCGGCGACACGGTCGGCGACCCGTTCAAGGACACCGCAGGTCCGGCGATCAACCCGCTGCTCAAGGTGATGAACCTCGTCGCGCTGCTGATCGCCCCGTCGGTCGTCTCGCTCTACCTCGCGGGCAACGCGAAGTACGGCTGGCTGCTCGCGCTCGCTGCCTTCGCGATCGTCGTCGTGGCGGTGGTCATCGCCAAGTCGCGGCCGATCGCCGTCGGCGAGGACCCCGAGATCGAGGTCATCCTCGAGCACGTGGGTGAGCACCACGACCCGAGCTACCACACCGACCCGCACTACGCGGAGCACCACCCGGACGACATCGCGCACATCCACCCGGAGAACGACGGGAGCTGACGCTCGTCGCCACAGCGCGTCACGACGCGGGCCCGGAGGACACACCTCCGGGCCCGCGTCGTCGTGGTGGGTGGGCCATGATCGGGTCGTGACCGACCTGGGGCGAGCCGACCGCGCGGCGGCGCTGCGCCTGCGCGAGGCGTTCCTCGACGCCGGCTTCACCGCCGACGGCCTGCTCTCGATGCTCGGCGCGTCCGCCTACGCCGCCCTCGGGCGCGGCGAGCACGTGCCGTCGCGACGGGCGCTGCAGGACCGGCACGGCGCCGAGGCCGAGCTCGCGCGGCTCTTCGTGCTCGGCGACACGGCCGAGCGCAGCGACGTAGCCCGGCACCTGCCGCTCGACGACCTGCTCGCCCTCGGGCTCGTCGGAGGTGGCGCGACGCTGCGTGCGCTCGTCGACGTGCGGCCCTACGGCGAGAGCGACACCGACTGGTACGTCGTCAGCGACCACGGTCCGGACTCAGCGGGTCACGACGTCGGCGAGGTGGCCGTCGACCACGTCCTCGGGGTGGGTGGCGCGTCGTTGACCCTCGCGCGGCTCACGCCGCGCACGCAGGTCGACCGCGCGCTCGACCTCGGCACCGGCTGCGGCGTGCAGGCGCTGCACCTCGGGCGCCACGCCGGCACGGTCGTCGCGACCGACCGCAACCGCCGGGCGCTGCGTCTCGCCGCGGTGACGGCGGCGCTGTCGGGCCAGGAGTGGGACCTGCGCGAGGGCTCGATGTTCGAGCCGGTCGCGGGCGAGACCTTCGACCTCGTCGTGAGCAACCCGCCCTTCGTCATCTCGCCCGGCCACCGCTACACCTACCGCGACGCCGGGCTGCCCGCCGACGATCTCGGCCGCCTGCTCGTGACGCAGGCGCCCGCGCGGCTCGCCGACGGCGGCACAGCCGTGATCCTCGCCAACTGGCTGCACCTGCGCGGCCAGGACTGGCGCGAGCGCGTGTCGTCGTGGGTCGCGACGACCGGGTGCGACGCGTGGGTCGCCGAGCGCGAGGTGCAGGACCCGGCGGAGTACGTCGGCCTGTGGCTGCGCGACGCAGGAGGTCGGCGCGACGACGCGGGGGACGACGCCGAGCACGACCGTCGCTACGCCGAGTGGCTCGACGAGCTGCGCGCGATGGACGCCGAGGGCATCGGCTTCGGCTGGGTCGTCCTGCACAAGGGCGGCACCTATGGCGCGCAGGGGCCGCGGATCGAGGACGTCGCGCACACGCAGCGTCAGCCGCGCGGCGACGAGGTCGCGGCGCTCGTCGACGCACGCTCCGGCTGGGCGCGGTGGGACGCCTTCGCGCTGCTCGGTTCGCGACCCCGTCGCGCCCCAGGGCTTCGGGTCGTCGAGGAGGAGCGCACCGACGCGATCGGGCGGCTCGGTCCGATGCCGTCACGCGTCGGGATCGCCGACGGCTGGCGACCTGACGTCGTGCTCGACTCCGTCGGCGTGCACCTCGTGCGTCAGCTCGACGGTGCGACGAGCCTGGCCGACGCGGTCGGGTCCGTGGCAGCGGCGTGCGACCTCGACCCCGACGACGTGCTGCCGGGGGCGCTGCTCGCGGTGCGCGGGCTCGTCGAGGACGGCCTCCTGCTGCTCGACCAGGACGACGCGTGACGCGCTCGACGACAGGACGGACGGACCGCCGTGGTTGACCACCCGCTCCTCGACGCGTGGCTCGCCGCGCGCGAGAAGGGCCTGCGCCCGTTGCAGATCCCGGGCCACAAGTACCGCTACACCGGTGAGGACCCGGCGCTCGGGTCCGACCGGCTCGGGCCGCTGATCCGCGACGACGTGTCGCTGCAGGGCGGGGCCGACGACAACCACTACAGCCTCGGCGTGCTCGCGGAGTCCGAGGCGCTGTGGGCGACGAGCGTGCACGCCGACCACGCGCGCTTCCTCGTCGGCGGCTCGTCGCAGGGCAACATCGCGGCGCTCACCGCGGTCGGCGGTCCGGGCGTCACGGTCGCCGTCGACCGCACGTCGCACCGCAGCGCGCTCGCCGGCCTCGTCGTGAGCGGTTCGACGCCGGTGTGGGTGCAGCCGCGCCTGCACCCGGTGTTCGGCCTCCCGCTCGGGGTGGACCCGCACGAGCTCGACGCGCTGCCGGCCGACGTCGGCGCCGTCTTCGTGACCACCCCGTCCTACGTCGGGACCCTGGGCGATGTCGCCGGTCTGGCGCGGCGCGCGCACGCGGCCGACCGCGTCCTCGTGGTCGACCAGGCGTGGGGCGCGCACCTGTTCTTCATGTCCGGCAGCGGTGCGTTCGACCAGGGCGCCGACATCGCGACGACGAGCGTGCACAAGGCGCTGATGGGCTACACGCAGACGGCGGTCGTCGCGGTGCGTGGGCCGCGCGTCAGCGCGGACCGCCTCGACCGTGCCGTCGACCTCACGGCGACGACGTCGCCGTCGGCGACGCTCATGGCCTCGATCGACGCGACGCGCGCGGTGATGGACGCGCACGGCGACGTGGAGATCGAGCGTGCCGTCGGCTCCGTCGCGGCGATGCGGGCGAGGCTGCGGCGTATCCCGGGTCTCGTCGTGGTCGACGACCACGAGCTCGGGACGCCGACCGACCCGCTCAAGCTCACGCTCTGGCTGCCGCGCACCGGCGTCGCCGGCGTGGCGCTGGCGGACCTGCTGTGGGAGCAGGGCAACGGCGTCGAGGCGGCCGACGCCGACTCGATCGTGATGACCATGTCGCTCCTGGACGAGCACGAGTTCTGCCTCGAGGTCGCCGAGATGCTCGCGACCCTCGTCGACAGGATGCGCGGCGAGCCGCGCTCCCCGGCGCCGGCCGCGCACTGGCAGGTGGTGCCCGAGGTGGTGGTGAGCCCGCGTGACGCGTTCTTCGCGAGCCGTCGGCGTATCGCCCTGCGTGAGGCCGTGGGAGAGGTCAGCGCCGAGCAGTTCTGCCCCTACCCTCCCGGCGTCCCGCTGCTCGCGCCCGGCGAGCGGGTGACCGCGCAGATCGTCGAGGACATCGAGCAGGCCGGCTGCGTCGGGCGCGTGGCCTACTGCAGCGACCCGACCCTGCGGACCATCGAGGTGCTCGCCTGACGGATTCCTCGGCGAAGTGCCGTGACCTGAGGCGCCACCAGGTCACACTCGCCCCATGGGGGACACCGCAGAGCGCCTGGCTCCGACTCTCGAGCCACCGGCTCCGGTCGACCACCGGCGCGCGCGCTGGGGGTGGGTGGTCGTGGTCGTCGCCCTCGGGCTCGCGACCACCGCGGTCGTCGGTGCGCGCCTGGTGCCGGCCTCGGGCTACGCCCCCCTCGTCGCAGGAGGGGCGGTGTCCATCTCCGGCGCGACCTACATCGAAGAGCCGACCGACGCGACATCCGCGCTCGACGTCCCGCGCTACCAGCTGCCGTTCGTGCCGGGCGAGACGCACACGATGGTCGTCGACGTGGTCAACACCGGCTCGTCGTCGATCGAGGTGCTCGACGGCGTCCCTGCCGCTGCGCTGCCGCTCATGCCGCTGGGCGTGGCGGCCGTGGGGGTGTTGCAGGACGACGGCGTCGGCGGGCTGCCGTGGCCGCAGACGATCGAGCCCGGGCACTCGCTCAAGCTCGCTGTCGTGCTGCGCATCGGGTCGTGCCACTCGAGCGGCAACGGCGTCACGGCGACGCTGAGCGGGGTGAGCCTGAGTACCCGCACGCTGTGGTTCGAGCGGCAGGCCGACATCGCCCTGCTGACCCCGGTCGCCACGACCGTCGACCAGTCCCACTGCACCGGCTGACCGACGCCCCAGTTCGCGGCTGAAGGTGCCCCAGGGTGCGTAAGAGGCACCTGAGGTTCCCCACTGCCGCCGCGTCCGTGGGCAGGTGACCGCGGCGGACCGGGATACTCGCCCGATGGACGAGCTGACCTGGCAGCGCTCGCTGCCGCGCAAGTGGATGGCCGCGGGGGTCGTGATCCGCGACGCCGAGGGCCGCGTGCTCATGGTCGAGCCGACCTACAAGGACGCGTGGGAGATCCCGGGCGGCGTGGTGGAGCTCGATGAGTCGCCGCGAGCCGCCTGCCGGCGCGAGCTTGCCGAGGAGCTCGGGCTGCCGCTCGAGCCCGGGCGACTGCTGTGCTGGGAGTGGCAGCACGCCGAGGCCGACCGCACCGAGTCGATGATGTTCGTCTACGACGGTGGCCTCCTGCCGCTCGACGCGGTGCTCCGGCTCCCCGCGGACGAGCTCTCGGCGTACCGCTTCGTGCCTGTCGACGAGCTCGGCGAGGTCACCGTCGAGCGTCTCGCCCGCCGCATCCGCGCCGCGCTCCGTGCCCTCGAGCTCGGCACCGTGATCGAGCTCGAGAGCGGCCACGCATCACCCCTCGGCCCGACCCGACCCGCGGCTGAAGGTGCCCCAGGCTGCGCTAGAGGCACTTGAGGTTCCCCACGGCTGTCGCGTCCGGTATGTGGAGGGCGGGTGAGATGCCTCTTACGCAGCCTGGGGCACATTCAGCCGGAACGGGGGGCTCGGGGCGCTGACCTGCGGTGATACGCCGGATCCGGGGGGTGGCGACACGCCGCGGGGAGATCTCGGGTTTGACACGGGGGGCTGTCGGATGGTGAGACTCCGCCCGTCCGGTGATGCTGTACGCCGGTCGTCGTGCGGGGAGACCCGCCTGTCCGTCGAGGAGACGCGTGCCCCCCAAGGCCAAGGCCACGGCCGAGTCCGCCACCGCCGCAGACGGCGGGGCGACCGCTGGCGGTCGCACGCTCGTGATCGTCGAGTCGCCGGCGAAGGCGAAGACGATCCAGGGCTACCTCGGGCCGGGCTACGACGTCGAGGCCTCGGTCGGGCACATCCGCGACCTGCCGAAGCGCGCGGCCGACATCCCCGCGAAGTACAAGGGTGAAGCCTGGTCCCGGCTCGGCGTCGACGTCGACCACGGCTACACCGCTCTCTACGTCGTCGACGCGGACAAGCGCACGAAGGTCGCCGAGCTCAAGAAGAAGCTGGCGGCCGCCGACCTCCTCCTGCTCGCCACCGATGAGGACCGCGAGGGCGAGGCCATCGCGTGGCACCTGCTCGAGGTGCTCGCGCCGAAGGTGCCGGTCAAGCGGATGGTGTTCCACGAGATCACCAAGGACGCGATCCAGCGCGCGGTGAGCGAGACCCGCGAGCTCGACCAGGACCTCGTCGACGCGCAGGAGACCCGCCGCATCCTCGACCGGCTCTACGGCTACGAGGTCTCGCCGGTCCTGTGGAAGAAGGTCATGACCGGACTGTCCGCCGGTCGCGTGCAGTCGGTGGCGACGCGGCTCGTCGTCGACCGCGAGCGCGAGCGCATCGCGTTCCGCAGCGCGTCGTACTGGGACGTCGAGGGGCTCTTCGACCCGGGCTCGTTCAGCGCGAAGCTCGTCGCCGTCGACGGCAAGCGCGTCGCGACCGGCAAGGACTTCAGCGACCTCGGGGTGCTGACGCGCGCCGACGCCGCGCACCTCACCGAGGAGACCGCGACCTCGCTCGCCGCGGCGCTCGCCGACGTGCCGTTCGCGGTCCGCTCGGTCGAGGACAAGCCCTACCGCCGCTCGCCCGCGGCGCCGTTCATGACCTCCACGCTGCAGCAGGAGGCCAGCCGCAAGCTGCGCTGGGGTGCGCAGCGCACGATGCGCGTCGCGCAGGGTCTCTACGAGCGCGGCTACATCACCTACATGCGTACCGACTCCACGACCCTGTCGGAGTCGGCCGTCAACGCCGCTCGCGCCCAGGCGGCGCAGCTCTACGGCAGCGACCACGTGTCCGAGACTCCGCGCCGCTACGACCGCAAGGTGAAGAACGCGCAGGAGGCGCACGAGGCCGTGCGTCCTGCCGGCGACGTGTTCCGGACTCCCGGCAACGTGACCGGCGAGCTGCGCGGCGACGACTTCCTGCTCTACGACCTGATCTGGAAGCGCACCGTCGCCTCGCAGATGGCCGACGCCCGCGGCATGACGGCCACGATCCGGCTCGGTGCCGTCGCGACCGACGGCCGCGACGCCGAGTTCTCGGTCTCCGGCACCGTGATCACGTTCCGCGGGTTCCTCGCGGCGTACGAGGAGTCGGTCGACGACGACGCGAAGGACGGCGACGACACCGAGCGCCGCCTGCCGAACCTCTCGGTCGGCGACACGCTCACGGCGCTGCGGCTCGAGGCCGAGGGGCACTCGACGAACCCGCCGCCGCGCTACACCGAGGCCTCGCTGGTGAAGGCGCTCGAGGAGCGTGGCATCGGCCGACCGTCGACGTACGCCTCGATCATGGGCACGATCGTCGACCGCGGCTACGTCGTGAAGCGCGGGTCCGCGCTCGTGCCGTCGTTCCTCGCGTTCGCCGTCACCCGGCTGATGGAGGAGCACTTCGGCACGCTCGTCGACTACGACTTCACTGCCCGGCTCGAGGAGATCCTCGACACCGTCGCCTCCGGCGAGGTGGACCGCGTCGGCGTGCTCGACCGCTTCTACCGCGGCGACGCCTCCGCCGACTTCGCCGGCCTGCACCCGCTGGTCAACGACCTCGGCGAGATCGACGCGCGCGAGCTGTCGACGTTCCCGATCGCCGGCTCCGACGCCGTGCTGCGCGTCGGTCGCTACGGCGCGTACGTCGAGCGCGGCGAGGAGCGGGCCAACGTGCCCGTCGAGCTCGCCCCCGACGAGCTCACGGCGGAGAAGGCCGCCGAGCTGCTCGCGCTGCCGTCGGGCGACCACCCGCTAGGGCAGGACCCGTCGACCGGTCGCGAGATCGTCGCGAAGACCGGTCGCTACGGTCCCTACGTCACCGAGATCCTCGAGGAGGGCGCGCCGAGATCGGCGAAGCCCAAGACCTCCTCGCTGTTCGCCGACATGGCGATCGACACCATCGACCTCGAGACGGCGCTCCAGCTGTTGAGCCTGCCGCGCGTGGTCGGCGTCGACCCGTCCGACGACGCCGAGATCACCGCGCAGAACGGCCGCTACGGTCCCTACATCACGAAGGCCAAGGACTCCCGGTCGCTGCCGAGCGAGGACGCGATCTTCACGGTGACGCTCGAGGAGGCGCTTGCCCTGCTCGCGCAGCCGAAGGGCCGTCGAGGCGCGACCGCGCCGAAGCCGGGCATCGTCGTCGGGGTCGACCCGTCGACGCAGCGCGAGGTGCAGCTCAAGGAGGGCCGCTTCGGCCCCTACGTGACCGACGGCGAGACCAACGCCTCGCTGCGTCGCGCCGACGACCCCGCGACCATCTCGATCGAGCGCGCGGCCGACCTGCTGGCCGAGCGCCGCGCCAAGGACCCCGCGCCGAAGAAGAAGGCTGCGAAGAAGGCTCCGGCCAAGAAGGCCGCAGCCAAGAAGGCCGCGAAGAAGGCGCCCGCCAAGAAGGCGGCAGCCACGAAGACGGCAGCGAAGAAGACCGCAGCGAAGAAGACCGCCGCCGCCGAGGCGTAGCCACGACGTACTGCGGGCGTGGTACGTCGCGGCTACGTCTGATGACGGACGCAGGCCCGGTGCCACGCCGCCTACAGTGGCTCACGTGAGCTGGTGGTCGGAGATGCGCGCGTGGCGGAACGCCCACCCGCTCGTCGGCGACGTGGTCCTGGCGGCGGTCATCTTCGCGCTCGGCCTCATGGGTCAGCCGAGCCCGCAGACGGGTCAGCCCGTGCCGCTCACGCCGGCGCTCGTCGCGATGCTCGTGCTCGCGTGCGTGGCGCTCGTGGTGCGACGCCGCGCTCCGATCCCGGTGTGGGCCACGACCCTCGTCCTCGCGGTGCTGTCGGTCGCGGTCGCCGCCGGTCCCGCGCCGGCGATCGTCACCGTGATGGTCGCGGTCTACACCGTCGCCACCGCGTGCCGCCCTCGGACCGCGCTGCTCGCCGCGGCCGTGACACCGGTCGCGCTGATCGTGACCTACCACCTCGCCGGGGCGGAGGCCGCGTGGCTCAGCGACGCGACGTACACCCTGATCGCCGTGTCCGCGATGTCAGCCGCGATCGGCATCGCCGTCCGCGGGCAGCGGCAGGTGCTCGCGTCCGCGGAGCAGCGCGCCGAGCGTGCCGAGCAGTCGCGCGAGGAGGAGGCGCAGCGCCGCGTCACCGAGGAGCGGCTGCGCATCGCGCGCGAGCTGCACGACGTCGTCGCGCACCACATCTCGGTGATCAACGTGCAGTCCGGGGTGGCGAAGCACCTCGTGCGCTCCGACCCGGACGCGGCGGACGCGGCACTCGGCCACGTGCGCGACGCCAGCGCCGTTGTGCTCTCGGAGATGGGGACGATCCTCGGCCTGCTGCGCACGGCCGACGACGCACCCGACACGCAGCCGGCACCGGGACTCGCCCAGTCCGATGCCCTGGTCGAGTCGGTACGCCGGTCCGGGCTCACGGTCTCCTGGCGGGTCACCGGCTCCCCGCGCGCCCTCGCACCGAGCGTCGACCTCACCGCCTACCGACTCGTGCAGGAGGCGCTCACCAACGCCGGCAAGCACGGCGTCGGCTCTGCCGACGTGAGCGTCGACTACCGCGACGACGTCGTGGTCCTCGACGTGACGAACCCGGTCGCGTCCGCACCCGGGGAGACCACGGCCGGACACGGGCTCGTCGGGATGCGCGAGAGGGTCGCGTCCGTCGGCGGCACCCTCGACACCGGTCCGCGCGGCGACGGCCGCTTCCACGTGCATGCCGAGCTGCCCCTCGGCAGCGCCGACGTGGCTTCGGCGTACGAGCGGAGCCTCGCGTGACCATCCGCGTGCTCCTCGCCGACGACCAGGCGCTCATCCGCGCGGGGTTCGCCGCTCTCGTGCGCAGCGCCGCCGACATGGAGGTCGTGGGGGAGGCGGTCGACGGCGAGGACGCGCTCGCGCAGGCGAGGACCGCCCGTCCCGACGTCGTGCTCATGGACATCCGGATGCCCGGCACGGACGGCATCTCCGCGACAGCGCTCGTCACCGGCGACGCCGATCTCACCGACGTGAAGGTCCTCGTGCTCACGACGTTCGAGGACGACGACCTCGTGCTCGCCGCGCTGCGGGCCGGCGCGAGCGGCT
>Ga0302299_10000135_pt1 | contig 33538 bp, 32 predicted proteins | sample III_Fen_N3_4_FD_198795 | JGI IMG/M metagenome (GOLD analysis project Ga0302299, IMG submission 198795) | Peat permafrost microbial communities from Stordalen Mire near Abisko, Sweden - III_Fen_N3_4 | ecosystem: Environmental > Terrestrial > Soil > Wetlands > Permafrost | place: Sweden: Abisko...
AGACGCCGGGCAGATCGGGCCACGGCTGCTCCGTGGTGGCCGCGCCGCCGGTCGTCGTACGCCGCTCCAGGACGACGGTGCGCAGGCCGGCCCTCGCGAGGTACGCCGCGGACACCAGCCCGTTGTGCCCCCCACCCACCACGATCGCGTCGTAGGTCCCCGGTGCGTGGGTCATGGTCCGCCGTTCGGTCGAAGGGTCCTGACTGACTGTTCAGTCTAAGAGGTGATACCGTGCCGCCACAAGGAGCGGACGCGAGACAGGGGACCGATGGCCGCGCGCGAGCAGGGTGACGCCGTCGCCGACGTACGCCGTGACCAGATGCTCTCCGCCGCCGCCACGCTGATCGCCGAGCGCGGCTTCAGCGACACCCGGATCGCCGACGTGGCCGAGCGGGTCGGCGCCAGCCCGGCCCTCGTCATCTACTACTTCGGCACCAAGGACACCCTGCTGACCGAGGCCCTGCGCTGGTCCGAGCGCTCGTTCTACGCCGCCACCGAGGAGATGCTCCGCTCCACCACCACCTTGCGCAGCCGGATCCAGACCCTCGTCGAGTGGACGCTCGTCCCCGACAAGCAGACGGAGCTGACCGGCGACTGGGGGCTGTGGTTCGACGTGTGGGCGCAGGCCTTCCGGCACCCCGAGGTGAACAAGGACCGGGCCGAGCTCGACCGGCAGTGGCGCGACCTGATCTCTCGTGTGGTCCAGGCCGGGATCGACGCCGGCGAGATCCAGCAGGTCGACGTGGAGACGTTCACGATCATGTGGAGCTCACTGCTCGACGGTCTCGTCGTCCAGGTCGCGCTCGACGACCCGGTGGTCGACGCCCAGCGTGCTCGCACGGTCGCCCTCGACGTCGCCTACCAGGAGCTCGGCCTCGCCGCCGGGCGCACCCGGTCGTCCGGCTGACCGATGCAGTCGCCCGGAGGTCTGGTCCTCGGGCGGCCACAGGGTTAGCGTCGACTGCGGACACGAGACCACCTCATCCCGAGATGGCCTGCACGACAGGAGGCCATGCTGTGTTCATTCAGATCATCCAAGGCAGGTGCACCCGTCACGACGAGCTCCGCGAGATGGCGAAGAGCTGGCGCGAAGAGCTGAGTGAGGGTGCGGTCGGCTGGCTCGGCGGCACCTACGGCTTCACCGACGACGACCAGTTCGTCGGTGTGGTCCGCTTCGAGTCCCGCGAGGCAGCGACAGCGAACTCCGCACGACCCGAGCAGGGAGCCTGGGCCGAGAAGATGATGTCGCTGATGGACGGACCCGTGGAGTTCCACGACTGTGACGACGTCACGCTGTTCATGGACGGAGGGTCCGACCGGGCCGGCTTCGTCCAGATCATCCAGGGCAAGGTCGAGGACCCCGACCGCATCAAGGCGATGCTCGCCGACACCTCGATGCTCCACGAGATGCGACCCGACATCATCGGCGGGACGTTGGCCCTCGAGCCCGACGGCACGTTCACCGAGACCATCGCGTTCCGTGACGAGGACAGCGCCCGCGAGGGCGAGAAGATGGAGCCGCCTGCCGAGGTGCGCTCCGAGCTCGAGTCGATGATGGTGGGGGCGAGGTTCTATGACCTCCACCATCCCTGGTTCGAGTCGGCCTGAGCGAGGACTGACCGGCCCATGAGCTTCGACGTCTCAGCTGACGCCTACCTGCGCTTCATGGGCCGGTGGTCCGAACCGCTCGCGGGGGAGTTCCTCCAGAGCGCCGACGTCCGGGTCACCGGGCAGGTGCTGGACGTCGGCTGCGGCCCGGGTGCGCTCACCGCAGTCCTCGTCGACCGCTACGGCGCGCCCGCGGTCGCGGCCATCGACCCCTCGGAGTCCTTCGTCGCGGCCACCCGCGCGCGCTTCCCGGAGCTGGACGTCCGGCAGGGCACGGCCGAGGCCCTCCCGTACGACGACGGGTCCTTCGACGCGGCGCTCGCCCAGCTCGTCGTGCACTTCATGACCGACCCGGTGGCGGGGCTGCGCGACATGGGGCGGGTGACCCGGTCCGGCGGTGTCGTCGCGGCCTGCGTCTGGGACCACGCCGGCGGGGGCTCGCCGTTGTCCCTCGTCTGGTCCGCCGCACAGGACGTGGACCCGGCGGCTCCCAACGAGGCGGACCTGCCGGGTACCAGGGAGGGGCAGCTCGCGTCGTACGCACGAGAGGCGGGGCTCCGTGACATCACGCCCTCCGCTCTCACCGTGAGCCAGCGCTTCGAGTCGTTCGACGAGTGGTGGGCGCCGTACCTGTTCGGTGTGGGCCCGCTCGGTGCCTATATCGGCACGCTCCCGGACGACCATCTCAACGCCCTGAAGGAGCGGTGCCGGGAGCTCCTGCCGGAGGCGCCGTTCGAGCAACCCGCGGTCGCCTGGAGCGTCCGCGCCCTGGCTGACTAGCCCGGCTGCCCGCCCTCGGCGTGGTCGGACCCGGCTGCAGCCGGCGTCGCGACCGACACCTGCTCCCGGGCCGGTGCGCCGTCGATCCCGAGCACCCGTAGGGCACGTGGCGAGACGTGGACGCTGACGTCGGCACCCTCCTCGAGCCACTCCGGGGGTTCGCCGCCGATGTTGGCCACCTCGGCCTCGATCAGCAGGCCCCGGATGTCGAGGTGGACCGCCGTCCGCGCACCGCGGAAGGTGATCGTCCGGACCCGGCCCCGCAGCACGTTCGTCGCGTCGTCCGGCTCCGCGCTCTGCGAGACCACCACCCGCTCGGGGCGCACCATCACCGACACGGTCTCGCCCTGCTGGGGGCCGCTGGCGTTGACCCGCAGGTCGAGCTCGCCGATCCGGCAGCACAGCACGCCGGGATCGGCCGAGAGCACCTCGCCCTCCCACAGGTTGGTGGTGCCGAGGAAGGTCGCGACGTGGGTGTTCTGCGGAGCGCTGTAGACCTCGCTCGGCGTTCCGACCTGCATGACCTGGCCGTGGTCGAGCACGGCGAGCCGGTCACTCATGGTGAGGGCCTCGTCCTGGTCGTGGGTGACGTAGACGAAGGTCGTACCGACGGTCTTCTGCAGGGAGCGCAGGTCGAGCTGGAGCTGTTTGCGGAGCTTGGCGTCGAGGGCGCCCATCGGCTCGTCGAGCAGCAGCACGGTCGGCTCGAGCACGAGGGCCCGGGCCAGGGCGACCCGCTGCTGCTGGCCGCCGGAGAGCTGGTGGGGCTTGCGCTTCGCGAGCGAGCCCATCTGGACGAGGTCGAGGGCAGCGCCGACCCGGCGTCGTACGTCCTCCTTGGTCGCGCGCTGGTAGCGCAGCCCGAAGCCGACGTTCTCGGAGACGTCGAGGAAGGGGAACAGCGCGTAGGACTGGAAGACGGTGTTGACCGGTCGCTTGTGCGGCGCGACCTGCGAGAGGTCGACGCCGTCGAGCTCGATCCGCCCCTCGTCGGGCCGCTCGAACCCGGCGATCATGCGCAGCGTCGTGGTCTTGCCACATCCCGACGAGCCCAGCAGCGAGAAGAACTCGCCCTCCCCGATCTCGAGGTCGAGGCCGTCGACCGCCACCTCGTCGCCGAAGCGCTTGACCAGTCCCGAGAGGGAGAGGGCGCCGGCCATCAGGCAGGGGTCCCGAGCACGGTGTCGGCCAGGGTGTCGCAGTTCGCCACGAAGCGTTCGACGTCCTGCTCGGTGTGCTGCACCGAGATCAGCCACTGCTCGACCTTGCCCCACGGCGGGAGGAACGCGCCGCGGTTGTGCTGGACGAGCCAGTGCGCGTGACCGTAGCGGCCGTCGAGCTCGCGGAAGTCGCGGAAGTTGCGGATCGGGTGGGGCAGGAAGGACACGCAACCCTTGGCGCCGGCGGTCACCACCCGCCAGGGCGCGTCGTGGCGGTCGATGACGTCCTGCAGGCCGTCGCGCATCCGGTCGCGGAGCGTGTCGAGGCGCGCGTACGCCGCGTCGTCGAGCACCTCGGTCAGCATCGCCCGCGCGGCAGCCATCGCCAACGGGTTGCCGTTGAAGGTGCCGACCTGCTCGTACTCGCCGCGCGCGATCAGGCCCATCACCTCGGTGCTGCCGCCGATCGCGGCGGTCGAGATCCCGCCACCGATCGCCTTCGCGATGCAGATCAGGTCGGGGGTCACGCCGGAGAGCCGGGAGACGCCGCCGGGGCCGACGGTGAGCCCGGTCTTCACCTCGTCGAAGGTGAGCAGTGCGCCGTGGGCATGGAGGAGGTCCTTGAGCCCGGCGAGGTAGCCGTCCTCGGGGTGGATGATGCCGGCGTTCATCATGATCGGCTCGAGGATCATGCCCGCGACCTCGCCGGGGTGCCGCGCGAGCGCGGCTTCGACGGCGGCCAGGTCGTTGAACGGCACGATGGTGGTCAGGCCGGTGATCGCGTCCGGGATGCCGCTGTTGTCCGGGATGCCGATGGGGGCGTCGTCGGGGCCGATGTCGACGCCGACCTCGGGCAGCACCGAGACCTCCACCGAGTCGTGGTGGCCGTGGTAGCAACCCTCGACCTTGAGGATCCGGTCGCGGCCGGTGGCGGCGCGCATCAGGTGTACGGCGTCCATCGTCGACTCGGTGCCGGAGTTGCCGAAGCGCCACAGCGGCTGACCGAACCGCTGGGAGAGGTTGTCGGCGACCACGATGGCGTCCTCGGTCGGCTGCGCGAAGTGGGTGCCGAGGCCAACCCGGGCACGCACCGCCTCGACGATCGCCGGGTGGGCGTGACCGGCCAGCGACACGCCGTACCCGCCGTGGAAGTCGGAGTACTCGTTGCCGTCGACGTCGTAGAGCTTGGAGCCGGCGCCGTGACTGATCCACACGGCGTGTGGCTCTGCCACCTGCCAGCTGGAGGTGGCGCCGCCGGCGAGCGTCTGGGCGCGCTCGGACATCTCGCGGCTGCGTGGCTGACGCTCGCGGAACCGCTCCGTCTCGTCGTCGATGAGGGTGTCGATCCGGGTGGACAGCTCAGGGGTGATCTCGGTCGTCGTCATGGGGCTCCTCGCCCGTGGCAGATCATTGACTGATTGTTCAGTCTATGTCAGCGTGAGAAACTCCGGCAAGGACTCGACCTTCCCACGCCAGGGGGCTGCATGGGCGCACGCACCGGGCCGGCACACGACCGGTCGCGGCAGCTCCATCGTCGTACCGTCCTGCGCGGAGGCCTGCTCGCCGCCGTCGGCGTCCCGCTGCTGAGCGCGTGCCAGACGCGCACCCATGACTACGGCGAGCTCCGGATCCCCACGCCGGAGAACCCGATCCGCTGGCCGCTGAGCAAGAAGTACCCGATCATCGAGTCCGGTCTCAAGCCCCAGCCCGGCAGTGTGCTGCGCATCTACAACTATGCCGACTACCTCTCGCCGAAGATGATGAAGGACTTCGAGGCGCAGACGGGCGTCGACATCCACCTCTCGACCTTCAACGACGCCGACGAGGCGTTGACCAAGATCGCGTCGGGCAACCTCGGCTTCGACCTCTACTTCCCCAGCTACGACTCGCTCGGCAAGCTGATCCAGGCCGAACTGCTGCGCCCGCTCAACCAGGACTACCTGACGAACGCCAAGAACCTGTGGCACAGCTTCGACAACCCGTGGTACGACCTCGGTTCGCGCTACACGATCCCCTACACGATCTACTCGACCGGCATCGGCTGGCGGACCGACCTGGCCGACGTGAACCTCTCGCAGTACGAGAACCCGTTCGATGTCTTCTGGGACACCCAGTACACCGACAACATGGCCATCCTCGACGACTGGCACACCGCCATCGGGATGGTGCTCATGCGCAACGGGGTCAACGACCTCAACACCACCAACTCCAAGTACCTCGAAGAGGCCCGCGTGGCGTTGCTCGACCTGCGCAAGACGATGAACCCCAAGGTCACCATCCAGATGTACACCGACATGCCGTCGGGCCAGTACGGGTTGGCGCAGTTCTGGTCCGGCGACGCCATCAACATGCCCTACTACCTGCCCAAGAAGACCCCCGTCGACATCCTCCGATACTGGTTCCCGCCGGACGGCGTAGGAGAGATCGACAACGACCTCGTGGTCTGCCTCGGGCAGGGCTCCAACCCGGTGGCAGCGCACTACTTCATGAACCAGATCCTCGACGTCACGAGCGCGGGTCAGAACTTCGGGTTCACCGGCTACCAGCCACCGCTCAAGCAGTTCACGCCCAGCGACCTCGTCAAACAGGGCTACGTACCGGAGAACCTCGCGACGGCAGTCGTGCAGGAGAGCGACTTCAAGACCGGGTTGCCGTTGCTCCAGCTGCCCGTGACCGCCGAGAACGAGTACCACCAGATCTGGCAGGAGTTCAAGTCCGGTGGCTGAGGTGGAGACCGAGACGGACCGGCCGGTCCCGGACGAGCTCGAGGAGTCCCAGGCGTCGAGGAGACGCGGGGCGGAGCCGGAGCCGCAGAAGGGGGTCGGCAGCCGCTGGCTGTGGGGTGGTCTCGCCCTCCCCGGCATCGTCTGGCTCTGCCTGTTGTTCATCGCGCCGCTCTACGTCGTACTCGCGATCATCTTCGGCGGCATCGACCCGATCCTGCGGCAGCCGGTCCCGGTCTGGAACCCGTTGGACTGGGACTTCTCCCAGTTCAACTTCGTGATGGGGCGGATCTTCGGCCCTGACCCCTACTTCCGGCCGGCGATGATCCGCACCGTGGCCTACGTGGCCTCGGCCAGCCTGATCTGCCTGGTGATCGCCTACCCGGTCGCCTACTTCACCGCCCGTCTCGCCGGACGGTGGAAGGGCCTGCTCCTGGCGGCCCTCATCGCGCCCTTCTGGATCAGCTACATGATGCGGATGCTGGCGTGGGTCAACCTCCTGCAGACCGACGGCCTGGTGAACAAGACGCTCAGCGCCGGGGGGCTGTTCAACGTCCACTACGCCTGGCTGCAGGGTCACTCCACCACGGTGATCCTCGGCCTCGTCTACGGCTACGTGCCCTACATGATCCTGCCCCTGTACGCCGGCCTGGACCGCGCGCCGACGGCCATGCTGGAGGCGGCCCGCGATCTGGGGGCGAGCCGTTTCCAGACCTTCTACCGGGTGACCTGGCCCTTGACCCGGACCGCCGTCGTGGTGAGCCTCCTGGTGACCACCTTGCCGATGCTCGGTGACTACTTCACCGTCGACCTGCTCTCCGGGTCGCCGTCGAACTCCATGATCGGCAACCTCATCAACAACTCGGTGCTGACGCCCGGTGAGACCGGCCAAGCGGGTGCGTTCGTGCTGATCGTCCTGGTGGTCTCGGTGATCCCGATGTTCATCTACCTCCGCAGCACCCGATCCGGGACGGACATCGCCGTATGAGCACCCTGAGTCCCGTCTCCTGGTGGCGCAATCCCTGGCGCAAGCCGTGGGGTCTGATGATCGTCACCGCGCTCTACCTCACCTGGTCCCTGCTGCCGGTGGCGGTCGCCGTCCTCTTCTCGTTCAACGCCGGCCGCTCGCGCGTGACCTGGCAGGGCTTCTCGATGCGGTGGTACTACGGCGACCCGCTGCGGTCGGTCTGGCACGACTCGAGCCTCCACGCCGCGCTGGTCCACACCCTGTGGCTGGGCGTGCTCGCCACGGCGATCACGGTGCCGCTCGGGGTGGCGTTGGCGCTCGGTCTGGACCGCTGGCGCGGGCGGATCCCGTCGGGGGCGAACCTCGCGGTCATCGTCTCGTTCGTACTGCCGGAGATCCTGATGGCGGTCTCGCTGCTGTTCGTGGCGACCGTGCTGGTCTCCCCGTTGAAGCTCGGCACGAGCGGGCAGGTGCTCGGGCTGGTCACCTTCCAGCTGTCGTGGCCGGTCGTGATCGTTCGTGCCCGCCTGCTGACCATCGGGCGCGACTACGAGGAGGCCGCGGTCGACCTCGGCGCCTCGCCGGCCGGTGCGGTGTGGCGGGTGCTGATGAAGCTGCTCTACCCCGCGATCTTCGCCAGCGCCGTCCTGGTCTTCGCCGACGTCATCGACGACTTCATCCTGGTCCGCTACCTGTCCGGCGACTCGAGCACCGAGACGGTGTCGATCAAGGTCTACAACACCGCCCGGGCAGCACCGACTCCGGCGCTGAACGCCCTCACCACGCTGCTTCTCGTCACGGCGCTCATCGTCGTCACGCTCGGTTACCTCGGCTACCGCTGGTTCACCCGGGGCGAGAAGGGGGCGGGCGCTATCGACGTGTTCGCCGGCGAGTCCTAGACTGGCTGAACCACCGTTCAGTTCTGTGAAGGAGGCGAGATGCCGACGATCCCACCTGCACCGCTCGACCCGGCCCAGCTGGAGCTGTCCCTGGCGCCGTTCGGCTCCAGCCGGATGCTGCCCCGCGACGCCTATCTGGCGGAGGACGTGCTGACCTGGGAACGCGAGCATCTGTTCTCCGGCTGGATGTGCCTGGGTCGCTCGGCCGAGATCAAGCCGGGCGGGCTGCGTGCGGAGTCCGTCGGGGACTACGGCGTACTGCTCACCCGTGACAAGGAGGGCGTGCTCCGCGCTTTCGAGAACGCCTGCCGGCACCGCGGCCACGAGCTGCTGCCGTGCGGCGGCTCCGCCGACGCCCGGGCGATCGTCTGCCCCTACCACGCGTGGTCCTACAAGCACGACGGGAGCCTGATCGGTGCCCCGCACTTCAAGGAGATCGAGTCGTTCGACAAGTCGACGCTCGGGCTGAAGCCGGTCCGGGCGCACGAGTGGCACGGCTGGGTCTTCGTCGACCGGTCGGGCACGGCGTCCGACTTCGGCGAGCACATCGGCGAGCTCGAGCACATCGTCGCACCGTACGACGCGGAGTCCCTGGTGACCTGCGAGACCCACCAGTACGACGTCGCAGCCAACTGGAAGGTCATCGTCGAGAACTACCAGGAGTGCTACCACTGCTCGATGATCCACCCGGAGCTGTGCCGGGTCTCGCCGCCGACGAGCGGGGAGAACATCGAGCGTGACGGCAACTGGGTCGGCGGCTGGATGGAGCTGCGCGAGGGCGCCGAGACGATGTCGCTCGACGGCCGCAGCGGCGGGGTCACGATGGCGCGTCTCGACGAGCACGAGCTGTCGACGGTCATGTACGTCGCGGTGCTGCCCAACCTGCTGATCTCGTTGCACCCCGACTACGTGATGACCCACCAGCTGGTGCCGCTCACGCCGGACACCACCCGGATCACCTGCTCGTGGGCGTTCCCGGCCGACGTCGCCGCCCGCGAGGGATTCGACCCGGCGTACGCCGTCGACTTCTGGGACCTCACCAACCGCCAGGACTGGACGGCGTGCGAGTCGGTCCAGCGCGGCATGTCGGCTCCGCACTACGAGGCCGGCCCGCTCGCCCCGGACGAGGACGGCGTCTACCACTTCGTCACCCACCTCGCCCGCGCCTACCAGGGCGGCTGACCTCGAACGCTGACCAGGCACAAGTTCACCGCCAGGTCAGCTGGTCCAGGCGTGCCAGAGGGCGGCGTACTCGCCGTCCTGGGCGACCAGCTCGTGGTGGGAGCCGAGCTCGACGATCTCGCCGTCGATGACCACCGCGATCCGGTCGGCGTCGTGGGCGGTGTGGAGCCGGTGGGCGATCGCGACCACGGTCCGCCCGTCGAGGAGCGCGTTCATCGAGCCCTCGAGGGTGCGGGCGGTGCGCGGGTCGATCAGCGAGGTCGCCTCGTCGAGTACCAGCGTGTGGGGGTCGGCGATGATCAGCCGGGCCAGCGCGATCTGCTGGGCCTGAGCAGGCGTCAGCGACTGGTTGCCGGAGCCGATCAGGGTGTCCAGACCGTTCGGCAGCCGCTCCACCCAGTCGCGCGAGCCGACCGCCGACAGGGCGTCGTAGACGGCCTCGTCGTCGGAGTCCTCGCGCGCCAGGATGATGTTGTCGCGCACCGTCCCGACGAAGACGTGGTGCTCCTGGGTGACCAGCGCGACCTCGGTCCGCAGCATCTCCAGTGGCAGCTCCACGAGCTCGACGCCGCCCACGGTGACCGAGCCGGTGCGCGGCCCGTTGATGCCCGACAACAGCCGGCCGAGGGTCGACTTGCCGGACCCCGACGGCCCGACGATCGCCAGTCGCTCCCCGACGCGCAGGTCGAGCGACACCCCGTGGAGTACGTCGTGCCCCTCGCGGTAGGCAAACCGTAGGTCCTCCCCGACCAGATGCGGCCCGTCCGGCAGGTCGGTGCCGGGCGTGCGGTCCTCCGGCACCTCCGCGATGCCGAGCAGCCGGCTCGTGGACGCGACCCCGACCTGCAGCCGGTCCATCTCGCCGACGAGCCGGTCGAGCGGGCCGCTCAGGGACTCGACGTAGAGCAGCGCGGCTGTGATCTGCCCGGTCGAGACCCAGCCCCGCTGGTAGCCGTAGCCACCGACCAGGAGGGTGATCACGCGCGGGGTGTTGAACGCGACATCGATCACGGCGAAGAGCAGGTTCCGCAGCGTCATCGTGTAGCGCTCGGCCTGGCCGGACACCGCCATGTCGTCGTCGCCGGCGCGTACCCGGAGGTCCGAGAGTCCGAGCGCCTCGACGGTCCGGGCACCCTCGGTGGTCTCGGTGAGGGTGGTGTTGATCCGGGAGTACGTCGCGCCCTCGGTGATGTAGCCCTTCGGTGCGCGCTGCAGGTAGCGGCGTACCTGGAACCACGACGAACCGATCAGCAGCAGCGACGGCACGGCGAGCAGCACCGAGTTCAGCAGCATCGCCACGACCGAGAGCGCGACGGTCAGGCCGGAGATGATCGCCTGGGGCACGCCGAACTGCACCGAGCGGCTCATCGTGCCGACGTCACGCGTCACGCGGGTGACCAGGTCACCGGTCGAGGCGCCCTCGACCCGCCCCAGCGGTAGGCGCAACACGGTCCGGACGATGAACTCGCGCGCCGACGCCAGCAGGTCCTGACCGAAGATCGTCGAGGTGCCCTGCGCCAGGAACGTCAGCACCGCCTGGGTACAGACCACCGCCACGATCACCCACGCGAGGTGGTCGAGGCTGCTCAGCTGAGCGGCCTGGCTGCCGCCCGCGACGAGTCGGTCGACCAGGTTGCCCAACAGGCGGGGTATGACGAGCGCCGTGGCGGCCGCGAGCGCGTTGAGGAGGATCAGCCAGAAGAAGATGCCCTTGCGCTCGCGGAGCAACCCGCGGAAGAACGCCATCACCACGTGGTTGTCGGCCACCGGCCAGCCACGCACCGGGTTGCGCGACGCGGCGTAGATGTCCAGCGCGCGATGCTCGCGCAGCAGGTGGCGGCGGTGCAGCGCCGAGAGCCGCTCGCGGCGGGACACCCCGTGCGAGGGAGGGACCAGCTCGGGCGGGATCGCCGGCTCGGCCGCTGAGCGCTCGCGCCAGGTCTCCGCTGAGGTCGCCAACGGGTCAGACAGGGCTGTGCTCATGGCCGGACACCTCCTCCACGGGCGCGTCCATCGCTGCACGTGCGACGACACGGCGGTACGCCGGGCTGTCGCGCAGCAGGTCCTCGTGGGTGCCGTCCTCGGTCACCCGACCGTTCTCGAAGAGCACCACCCGGTCGGCGTGGTGCAGCCAGAGGGGAGAGACCGTGCTGACCACGGTCGTCCGCCCGTGCCGGACAGCGGCGACTCGCGCGGCGATCCGCGCCTCGGTGTGGGCGTCGACCGCCGAGGTGGGCTCGACCAGCACCAGGATGGGTGCCTCGGCGGCGAGAGCGCGCGCAAGCACGACCCGCTGACGCTGTCCGCCCGACAGGCCGCGTCCGCGCTCGTCGAGCATGCCCTGCCAGCCGCCCGGCAGTGCGTCGTACACGTCCTCGGCGTTCGCCACGCGGACGGCCTCCTCGGCCTGCGCCCTGGTCAGCCGGCCGTGGGGGTCGATCGCGTCCTGCAGCGTGCCGGCGAAGAGCTGGCTGTTGGTGTCGCTGACCAGGATCTGCCGGCGGACGTCGTCCAGCGAGGCCGAGCCGAGGTCGACGCCGCCGAGGCGGACACCCCACTCGCGGTTGGCCAGCTCTTCGTCGAGAGCGGCCAGGCGGGCGCGCTCGGCAAGACGCTGGGCACGGGCACGACGGGCCGCGCGACCTTTGATCCCCTCCTCGAGCTCCTGACTGACCGGCTCGGTGTCGGCAGGCAGGTAGCGGCCCAGCCGGTCGGCGAGCGCGGACGTCTCCTCCGGCACCGCGCACACCACGATCGTCAGCTGACCCTGGCGTGCCACGAAGCCCGTGAGCTCGTCGTAGAGGTCGGCATCATGCGGGAGCCGGGTGCTCTCGGCCCGGTCGGGCCAGGGTGGCTGCTCCTCGAAGATCGCGACCGCCTTGCGCGCCGAGACCATGGCCCGGGTGGTCTTCTGCGCGAGCTCGAAGAAGGTCTGGATCGGGTAGATCATGAACAGCGCGTAGCCCAGGAAGCTGATGAGCTGGCCGATCTCCAGGTCGCCGGAGATCACCTGCCGGCTGCCGAGCCACACCAGCAGCACGATGAAGACGCCGGAGAAGAGCACGCCGACCGCCTCGATGGCCGCCTGCCACATGCCGGCACCGACGCCGGCCTCGCGGGCCAGCTGCGACTGGCGGTCGTAGTTGCGGCCGAAGGTCCGCTCGCCGCCGATGCCGCGCAGGATGCGCAGCCCGGCCACGATGTCGGTGGCCATCGAGGTGAGGTCGGAGTTGCGGCCACGCTCGATCTGCTGCTTGCGGTGCAGCGGGCGCAGCAGGGGTAGCGCGGCCCCGACGAGGACCGGCGCGGCGAGCAGCATCAGGACGCCGAGCTCGGGGGAGGTGCTCAGCACGATGAACGCGACCACGAGGTACGAGATCAGCTGGGAGCCGGAGCGGGAGACGATCTCGGTGAGTGCGCCGAACTCGTCGGAGTCGGCGGAGGCGACGCTGAGCACCTCGCCCGTCGGCGTACGCCGTGGCAGGACGTGGCCCATCTGCGCGACCTTGCGGGTCACCATCTTCATGGTCCCGTAGAGCGCGATCAGCCAGCTGCGCACGATCAACGTGTGCATGACGATTCCGAAGAAGGCGCCGATCAGCGTGACCAGCAGCAGGAGACCGGCCCACTTCAGGGTCTCGTCCACCGACCCGGGCACGATCCCGTCGTCGATCGCCTTGCCGAAGATCCAGGGACCGAGCGTGAGCGGGAGCTGCCACAGCACCCCGACCGCGGTCGTCAGCAGGATCAGGCGCCACTGCATCCTCAGGAACCACCGGAGCAACGCCGCCGGGGTGCGCGTGTCCGGCGCGGGACCCGTCTTCTCTCCGGGCGCGCTGTAGAACGTGGAAATCTCCGGTGGGAAGTCGCGCATGGCCCCCCGAGCCTAGGCGGCGCGCGTCCGTGGAGCGAACCGATTACGCCGGTGCCCGGTCGTTCAGCCGAGGCTGGTGCGAGGTCCTAGTCTGGCGCCATGTCCTACTACCGCAGCGTCGGCTCGGTGCCGCCGAAGCGCCACATCCAGCACCGCGACGAGGACGGACACCTCTACCGCGAGGAGCTGATGGGGGAGGAGGGCTTCTCGTCGGACTCCTCGTTGCTCTACCACCGCGGCGTCCCGTCCGCGATCGTCGACTCCCAGGTGTGGGACCTGCCCGACCAGACGCGCATCCCCAACCATCCGCTCAAGCCCCGACATCTGAGGCTCCACAGCCTCTTCCCGGAGGTCTCGAGGGGCTCGGCCGGCGCGTGCCCGGTCGAGGGCCGGCGGCTGATCCTGGGCAACAACGACGTCCGCATCGGCTACGTCGTCACCGGTACCGACCCCTCGCCGCTCTACCGCAACGCGATCGGCGACGAGTGCGTGTACGTCGAGTCCGGCTCCGGCACCGTCGAGACCGTCTTCGGCGTGATCGGCTACCGCAGCGGCGACTACGTGCTGATCCCGCGCTCCACCGACCACCGGTGGGTACCGAGCGAGCCGAGCCGGCTCTACCCGATCGAGGCCAACTCCCACATCTCCCCGCCCCGCCGCTACCTCTCGCGCTACGGGCAGCTGCTCGAGCACGCGCCGTACTGCGAGCGCGACCTGCACGGGCCCGGCGACACGTTCCTGGTCGAGGGCACGGACGTCGAGGTGCTGGTGAAGCACCGCGCGGGCGGCCAGGTCGTCGGCACCCGCCTCACCTACGCGACCCACCCGTTCGACGTCATCGGCTGGGACGGCTGCCTCTACCCCTTCACGTTCAACGTGGAGGACTACATGCCGATCACCGGCAAGGTCCACCAGCCGCCGCCGGTCCACCAGGTGTGGGAGGGCCACAACTTCGTGGTCTGCAACTTCCTGCCGCGCAAGGTCGACTACCACCCGCTGTCGATCCCCGTGCCCTACTACCACTCCAACGTCGACAGCGACGAGGTGATGTTCTACGTCGGTGGCGACTACGAGGCCCGTAAGGGTTCGGGCATCGACCTCGGCTCGATCTCGCTCCACCCGGGCGGCTACGCCCATGGGCCGCAGCCCAGCGCGATCGAGGCGTCGCTCGGGGCGGAGTACTTCGACGAGTCGGCCGTCATGGTCGACACGTTCGCCCCGCTCGAGCTCGGCGAGGGAGGGATCGCGGCCGAGGACCCGGCGTACGCCTGGACCTGGGCGGGCCGGGGCCCCGGCTCCGATGACGGCGACGGCGACGGCGGTCCGGCCGTCTACTCCAACTCCTGACGCGATGGCCGCATGACCGAGATCCTCACCTCCCGCGACGTGCCCCTGGGTGGGCTGCGCGCCATGAACGTACGCCGGACCCTCCCTCAGCGGCATCGGTCCCTGATCGGCGCGTGGTGCTTCCTGGACCACTACGGCCCGGACCGGGTCGACGAGACGGGCGGCATGGTCGTCTCGCCACACCCCCACATCGGTCTGCAGACCGTGAGCTGGCTGTTCGGCGGCAGCATCGAGCACCGCGACAGCGTGGGCACCCACGCAGTCGTGCGCCCCGGCGAGCTCAACCTGATGACCGCCGGACGCGGGGTCTCCCACTCCGAGGTCTCCACCGACGAGGCCACCGTGCTGCACGGCGTCCAGCTCTGGGTCGCGCTCCCGGCGGACCACCGCGGCACCGCGCCGGCCTTCACCCACTACGTCCCGCACGTCGTGCACGGGCAGGGGTGGGACGCCCAGGTCTTCCTCGGCTCGATGTTCGGCAGCACCTCCCCCGTCGAGACGTTCAGCCCGCTCCTCGGTGCCGAGGTCATCGTCGACGGGGGTACGGCGATCACGCCGGAGACCGATCCGGCCTTCGAGTACGGCGTGCTCGTCGACTTCGGCACCGTCCACGTCAACGGCGTCGAGGTGGCCCGCAACCAGCTGGCGTGCGTCGCTCCCGGCGAGCCGCTCGAGATCCACGCCGACGACCTCGCCCACCTGCTTCTCATCGGCGGCCGGCCGCTCGGTGAGGAGATCGTCATGTGGTGGAACTTCGTCGGCCGTGACCACGCCGAGATCGCGCAGGCGCGCGCTGACTGGATGTCCCAGATCACCGACAACAACGGCACCCTCCAGGACAGCCAGGAGATCTACGACGGGCGCTTCGGCATCGTCGAGGGCGACCACCTCCCGCCGATCCCCGCCCCGGCGATGCCGAACGCCCGGCTCAAGCCTCGCCGCTAGCCGGTCCTGCCCGGCTTCCGGACACGAGGTTCCTGTGTGCTGCGTAGTTGAGGCCATCTGGCCTCAACTACGCAGCACACGACCACCTACTCCGGCGGACCCGGCTCTGACAAGATCGCGGGCGTGCCCGGACCTGTCGTCGGCGAGGACGGCCTCGCCCGCTGCCCGTGGGGCGATGGCGACGCCGTCATGCGCGCCTACCACGACACCGAATGGGGGGTGCCGGTCCACGGTGAGTCGGCTCACCTCGAGCGCCTGACGCTGGAGGCGTTCCAGTCCGGGCTGTCCTGGCGGACGATCCTGCTCAAGCGGCCGGCGTTCCGCGACGCGTTCGCGGGCTTCGACGCCGAGCAGATCGCGGCGTACGACGAGCGCGACGTGACCCGGCTGATGGCCGACGCCGGCATCGTCCGCAACCTCGCCAAGGTCAACGCCGCGATCACCAACGCCCGCGCCACCGTCGCGCTGCGCGACAACGGCGGCCTGGCCGGCCTCATCGGGGCCCACCGCCCTGAGCCGGCCTCCGCGCCGGGGTCCGCCGACGAGGTGCCGACCAGGACGGTCGAGTCCCTGGCGCTGTCCAAGGCCCTGAAGAAGGTCGGCTTCGTGTTCGTCGGACCGACCACGATGTATGCCCTCATGGAGGCGATCGGGATCGTCGACGACCACCTGGCGGGCTGCCACCGCCGCGGCTCCGCGTCCGCCTGACGTATCAGCGGCCCTCCCGACGACTCTTGAACGATGCGCAGGGTCGACGGAGACTCTGTGTCATTCCCTGTGGGGCGCCGCCTGCGCACCACCCGACGGCCGCCGGCTCCAACCGACGGCCGTCACCTGGTCGGCTAGCCTCCCGCTCATGCCCCGCCTCCACGCCTTCACCGACGACGCTCTCGGCGACCTCGACGCCGTCGGGCTGACCGAGGCACTCGCTGCGGGTCAGGTGTCGATCCCCGAGGTGATCGAGGCGGCGATCGCGCGCACCGAGCAGGTGGCGCCGACCCTCAACGCCGTCGCGGCCGAGTGCTTCGACCGGGCCCGCGCGGAGGCCGCGGACCCGCGCGGCGGTTTCTTCGCCGGGGTCCCGACCTTCCTCAAGGACAACGTCGACCTCGCCGGCGTCCCTACCATGCAGGGCACCGACGCCTTCGACGCTCGGCCGGCCAAGCGCGACGGCGACTTCGCCCGGATGTTCCTCGCCACCGGGCTCGTGCCGATCGGCAAGACCCAGCTCTCCGAGTACGGCTTCAGCGCGTCGGCGGAGCATGCTCGGCTCGGTGCGGTCCGCTCGCCCTGGTCGACCGACCACACGGCCGGTGCCTCCTCGGCCGGTACGGCGGCGCTGGTCGCTGCGGGTGCCGTCCCGCTCGCCCACGGCAACGACGGCGGCGGCTCGATCCGGATCCCCGCGGCCGTCAACGGCCTGGTCGGGCTCAAGCCGACCCGCGGCCGGCTCGCGCAGGACCGGACGCTGCGCCAGATGCCGGTCCGTATCGTCTCCGACGGCGTCCTGACCCGCTCGGTGCGCGACTCGGCGGCGTTCCTGCGCGAGGCCGAGCGGGTCTACCGCGACCTGCGCCTGGCGCCGGTGGGCGACGTCCGCGGTCCGGGCCGCGCCCGCCGGTCCGTGGCCGTGGTCACGGAGGGCATCGAGGTGAGCTCCACGCCCGAGGTCGACGCGCTCACCCGCGAAACGGCCGAGCTGCTCGAGTCGCTCGGTCACCGGGTCGAGTGGATCGAGCAGCCGATGCCGGCGTCGTTCAAGGACGACTTCCTGCTGTACTGGTCGTCCCTCGCCTCGGTCGTCACCACGACCGGGCGGATGGAGCACGGCCGCTCGTGGGATCCCACGAAGCTGGATCTCTTCACCCAGGGTCTCGACCACCACTGCCGCCACAACCTCCGTCACCTGCCCGGAGCGACCACCCGGCTCCGCCGGTCCAGCCGGCTCTCGGAGGAGCTGCACGGGCGGTACGACGTCGTGCTCACCCCGACGCTCGCCCGTGAGACACCGGAGGTGGGCTGGCTCGACCCGGCCCAGGGCTTCGACACGGTGATGGGCCGGCTCCTCGCCTGGGTCGCCTTCACCCCGCTGCAGAACGCCACCGGCGCCCCCGCCATCTCCCTCCCGCTGGCCACGACGGCGGCCGGTCTTCCGCAGGGGATGATGCTCGCCGCGGGCCACGGCGGCGAGGCGATGCTGCTCGAGCTGGCCTATGAGCTCGAGGAGGCCCGGCCCTGGCCGCTCCTCCGCGACGCCTGACACACTCGCGTCGTGCACGCCGACGCTTCGCCCGCCCGTGTGAGTGACCCTCACCGCCGCCGGGCGGCGCATCTCTACGGGCTCATCATCAGCGGTGCGGTGCTCGCCACGGCCCCCGACGAGTTCCGGCTGGTCCGGGTCGCGGTGCTCCTGCTGGGCACCCTGTGCATCTACTGGGCGGCCGAGACCTACGTGCACTGGATGGCGTCGCGCACTCTCCTGCGCCGCGACCTCACGCGCGAGGAACGACGGGGTGTCGCCTTGGACGGGTGGCCGCTGGTCGCTGCCAGCGCGATCCCGCTGGCTGCCCTGGCGCTCGAAGCGCTCCTCGGGATCGAGACGAAGGTCGCCCTGGACATCACCCTGGCGGTCAACGCGGTGATGCTCTTCGTGATCGGCTGGCGGATGGGCAAGGTCAGTGGGCTGACCGGACCCAGGCTGGTGCTGGCCGCGGGTATCGCCGGCCTGCTGGGAGTCACGATGATCGCGCTGAAGACCCTCATGCACTGACCTTGCTAGCGTCGAAGCATGCGATCTGTCGTGTACTCGGCCACGGGTGACTCCTCCGTCCTGCACCTCGCCGACCGGCCCACGCCCGATCCCGGACCCGGCGAGGTCCGGGTCCGCCTCGTCGTGTCCGGGGTCAACCCGACCGACTGGAAGGCCAGGGCGGGGCTGACCGGCCCGGCCGAGCTCCCCTTCGACGAGGTGACCCCGGGTCAGGACGGCGCCGGCGTGGTCGACGCCGTCGGGGACGACGTCACGGGGGTGGCGGTCGGTGACCGCGTCTGGGCCTTCCTGGCCCAGCACGACCGCGCGGGCGGCACCGCCGCCGAGTACACCGTGCAACCCGCGCGCCGAGTCGTCCGCCTGCCCGAGGGAGCGTCGTACGACGTGGGCGCCAGCCTCGGCGTTCCGGCCCTGACCGCTCACCGGGCGCTGACCGTGCACGAGGACGGACCGGACCGGCTCGCTCCCGGGGCGCTCGACGGTCGCGTCGTGCTCGTCACCGGCGGGGCCGGCGCCGTCGGGCACGCCGCCGTCCAGCTGGCGCGCTGGGCGGGAGCCACGGTGGTGGCGACCGTCAGCAGCGACGAGAAGGGCCGGCTGGCCACGGCCGCGGGTGCCCACCACGTCGTCGACTACACGAGCGGTGATCCGGCAGCCGCGATCCGCGGGATCGCCCCGGACGGTGTCGACGTGGTCGTCGAGGTCGCCCTGATCCAGAACGTCGACCTCCTCGGCCGGGTCCTCAGGACCCGCGGCTCGGTCGCGGCCTATGCCAACACCGGGGGCACCGAGGCGACGCTGCCCTTCCGGGCGTTCATGGCGCTCAACGCCCGCATCCAGTTCGTGCTGCTCTACACCGTCGGTGAGGAGGCGCTGCAGGCTGCTGCCCAGGACGTCACCGCGGCGGTTGCGGACGGCGTGCTCGGGGTCGGCGACGGCCACGGCCTGCCCCTGACCCGCTTCCCCCTGGCGGAGACGGCCGCCGCCCACGACGCCGTCGAGCGCGGCACGGTCGGCAAGGTCCTGATCGACCTCTGAGCCGGGACGTCATACGGACGGAGCCGTCTATGGCTCGGAGCGTATGACGTTGCGGGTCAGCGGCGTTGCACGAGCAGGGCCTGCGCCGAGCGGGCGACCGGGCCTCGCTCGTCGTACGCCGTGGCCGTGGCGACGCCGACCGACCCCGGCCCCAGGGTGGTGGCTGCGTCGAGACAGATCCACTCGCCCACCGGCTCACGCAGCACGTGCACCGTCAGCTCGGTGTTGAGGAACGCCCACTCGCGCACGTCGAGCATCGCGCTGACGCCGGACGCCGAGTCCACGCAGGCCAGCAGGCGCTGCACGGGTGACATCGCCTCGCCGTCGACCAGCGTGGCCGGTCTCATCCAGACCACGCCGGTGCCCGGGGTGTCGAGACCGCCGGTGATCCATCGCCACTCGACCGTGTCGAGGTATCCCGCGCTCCAGCCCTGGGGTCGTGCGCGCTCGGTCCCGTTCGACGGCGTGTGACCCGGAGGCGGACCGGCGTGTCCGGCCCCGTGCTCCGACCGCGGGAACAACCAGGAGGAGGCGGTCGCCACCGGCCGGTCGAGCGTCACGTCGTGCAGCGACGCGTGGGCGAGCGAGACGGAGCGTCCCGGCCGCACCACCGACGCGGAGACGTCGAGCTCACCCACCGGAACCGGGCCTAGGAGATCCATCGTGAACCGGCCGACCGTACCGGCGCCGAGTGCCTCGATCGCCCGGCCCAGAAGGGCCGCTGGAGGCCCTCCGTGCTGGGCGTCGAGCGACCACGGTCCGGCGGTCGTCGGGCGCGACTCGACCCGCTGCCGAGCGCCGTCGGAAGGGCCTGTGAGACGGTAGTAGGAGCCCGGGGCAGACGATTTCGGGTTCATGTCTACGCCTGTGTATCCTTCACGGTCGTTGCCCCTTTAGCTCAGTCGGCAGAGCGTCTCCATGGTAAGGAGAAGGTCTACGGTTCGATTCCGTAAAGGGGCTCTGGGCAGGGGCCCCGCCCCTCTCCTGGTGGGGTAGCTCAGGTGGTTAGAGCACACGGCTCATAATCGTGGTGTCGCGGGTTCGAATCCCGCCCCCACTACACAGGGTCGACCGAAGGTCGACCTGGATCGACAGCACGACCGACAAAAGGACTTCCCGTGGCCAGCAAGAGCTCCGACGTTCGCCCCAAGATCACGCTCGCGTGCACCGAGTGCAAGGAGCGCAACTACATCACCAAGAAGAACCGGCGCAACGACCCCGACCGCATGGAGCTGTCGAAGTTCTGCCCGCGCTGCCGCAAGCACACGCCGCACCGCGAGACCCGCTGATCTTCCGCACCCGTCACGCCCGCCCGGTGCCCCCGGGCGGGCGTCGCCGTGTCCGGGTGCGACGCCGGTAGATTCGCCGCATGCCGATCGACCAGTCGCTCGTGGGCCGTGCCTTCCCGCCGACCCGGCCCTACCAGGTCTCCGAGGAGAAGGTGCGCGAGTTCGTCACCGCGACCAGTGGTCCTGAGGCGGGGCGGGCATACGCCGGCGGTCCGGCGCCCGCGACGTTCCCGATCGTGCTCGCCTTCGAGGCGATGAACGACTTCCTCGCCGCCGAGCAGGTCGACCTCTTCCGGATCGTCCACGGCGACCAGAAGTTCCGCTACACGCGGCCGATCGTCCCGGGTGACGTCCTCACCGCCACCCTGACGGTGGCGACCCTGCGCCAGATCGGCGGCAACGACATCCTCGGTACCACCTCGGTGGTCGCCGACGAGAACGGCTCCGTCGTCTGCGAGACCAGCGCGACCCTCGTCCACCGAGGCGGTGAGTGATGGAGGCCGGAACCCAGCTCGCCACCCTCACCTTCGTCGTACGCCGCTCCGATCTGGTCCGCTACGCAGGCGCCAGTGGCGACTTCAACCCGATCCACTGGTCCGACCGGGTCGCGACCTCGGTCGGCCTCCCGGGTGTGATCGCCCACGGCATGTTCACCCTGGCGCTGGCGGCCCGGGCGGTCGCCGAGTGGACCGACGGGGCCGAGGTCGTCGAGCTCGGAGCCAAGTTCACCAACCCGGTGGTGGTCCCCGACGACGACGACGGGGTCGAGGTCGTGGTCGATGGCTCCGTGTCCTCGGTGGACGACGGCCTCGCCGCGCTGTCGCTCACCGCCACCTGCGGCGGACAGAAGGTCCTCGGCATGCCACGGGCGGTCGTGCGTGCCTGAGCTGCGCGACCACACGACGCTCCGGCTCGGTGGTCCGGCCCGCGCCTGGGTGCGGGCCTCGACGGACGACGAGCTGGTCGACGCCGTACGCCGGGCTGACGAGACCGGTGAGCCGGTGCTCGTCCTGGGCGGCGGCAGCAACCTCGTCGTGGCCGACGAGGGCTTTCCCGGCACGGTGGTCGAGGTCGCGACGTCGGGCATCCGCGCCGACGCGGAGGGCGCCGACCCCACCTGCGGCGGAGTCGTCGTCGAGGTGGCCGCCGGCGAGAGCTGGGACGACTTCGTGGCCACCGCGGTCGAGCGGCACTGGGTCGGCGTCGAGGCACTGTCCGGAATCCCGGGCTCGGTCGGTGCGACCCCGATCCAGAACGTCGGCGCCTACGGTCAGGAGGTCGCCCAGACCGTCGCCCGGGTGCGGGTCTGGGACCGGCGCCTCCGAGGGATCCGCACCTTCGCTGCCGCCGACTGCGGCTTCGGCTACCGGACCAGCCGCTTCAAGGCCGACCCGTCGCGCCACGTCGTCCTCGGCGTCACCTTCCAGTTCCGACAGGGCGAGCTCGGAGCGTCGGTCGCGTATGCCGAGCTGGCCCGCGCCCTCGGCGTCGAGCCGGGCGCCCGCGCCCCCATGACCGACGTACGCCGTGCCGTCCTCGGCCTTCGCGGCGGCAAGGGGATGGTGCTCGACCCGGTCGACCACGACACGTGGAGCGCCGGGTCGTTCTTCACCAACCCCGTGCTCGACGCCGATCGCGTCCCCGAGGGCGCACCGGCGTGGCCGCAGCCCGACGGTTCGGTGAAGACCGGTGCCGCCTGGCTGATCGAGCGGGCCGGCTTCGGCAAGGGCTACGGCGCGGGGGCGGCCCGGCTGTCCACCAAGCACACGCTGGCGCTCACCAACCGGGGTGACGCGACCACAGCCGACCTGCTGGCGCTGGCCCGCGAGATCCGGGACGGCGTCGAGGCGCGTTTCGGGATCCGGCTGGTCAACGAGCCGGTCATGGTGGGCTGCGAGCTCTGAGGTCCGGTCAGAGGTGCTGGCCCTGCTGCACCGGGGCCGGCACGGGGGTCGGACTGTCCGGGACAGCCGCGATCAGCGCGATGATGCCGACGATCGCGATGATGCCGATGAGCAGGAAGACCGTGCCGATGATGCCCATGATCTTGCCCGCGTTGGCCTTGTCGCGGCCGCCGTACCGGCCCGGGTTCGCGTCGATCTCGCGCACCGACTTCCGCCCGATCGCCCACGCGAACGGCGACAGCACCAACGTGATGCCGCCACAGAAGGCGATGCCGACCAGGCCGATGATGCCCAGCACCATGGCGGTGGTGGCGGACGGCTCTTCGGGCAGCCCCGCGACGTACCCCGGCGGGTAGGCGCCGTAGGGCTGGGCGCCGTAGGGCTCGGCCGGCGCGTACTGGTCGAACGATCCCGGCTGGGGATAGGGGTTGGGCGGGGGCTGGTAGGGAGCCTGCGGTGCGGCGTACGGGTTCTGCGGCGGCGGGACGGCCCCCGGGCCCGGGGTGGCGCCGTACGGCGTGGTGGGTGGCTGCGCGTCGGTGGGCGGGGTCCCGGTCGGTCCCGTGATCGGCTGCGTCTCGTCCATGCCCGGGCGCTCGTCGCTCATAGCGACATCGTGGCAGACGGAGGGGCCGCCGACAGCCAGTCGCGCACCTCGGCGAGAAGGCGGGTCTTCACCTCGTCGGGCGCGCACGACGCGCGCACCGACATCGCGGCGAGCTCCGCCAGGGTCTCGTCGCACAGGTCGTGGGCTGCGCGCATCGTGGTGTACTGCCCGGCCAGTCGCGACCCGAAGAGCAGCGGGTCGTCGGCGCCGAGGGCGATGGTGGCCCCGGCCTCGAGCAGGATCGGCAACGGCACGGACGTGAGGTCGGAGTACACGCCCAGCGCGACGTTGGAGACGGGGCAGATCTCCAGGGCGATGTCCGCATCGACGAGTCGCGCGAGCAGGTCGGGGTCCTCCACCGACCGCACCCCGTGACCGAGCCGGTCGGCATGCAGTGACTCCACGCAGCGGCGTACGGACGCCGGGCCGACCAGCTCACCCCCGTGCGGGACGAGCGCCAGCCCTGCCCGCGCGGCGATGGCGAAGGCGGGGGCGAACTCCTCGGTGACACCGCGGCGCTCGTCGTTGGAGAGCCCGAAGCCGACCACGCCACGACCGGCGTACTGCGCTGCGAGCCGGGCCAGGGTGCGCGCGTCGAGCGGGTGGCGCGTGCGGTTGGCCGCGATCACGACCGCGATGCCGAGCCCGGTCGCGGCCGAGGCCTCGCGCACGGCGTCGAGCACGAGGTCGGTGAAGGCCGTGATCCCACCGAAGCGGGCGCCGTAACCCGACGGGTCGACCTGGATCTCGAGCCAGCGGCCACCGTCGCGGACGTCGTCCTCCGCGGCTTCGCGCACGAGCCGCCGTACGTCGTCTTCGGTCCGGAGCACCGACCGTGCCACGTCGTAGAGCCGCTGGAACCGGAACCAGCCCTTCTCGTCCGCCGCCGAGAGCTGCGGCGGCCAGTCGGTGACGAGGGAGTCCGGCAGCAGGATGCCGTCACGCTCGGCCAGCTCGAGCAGCGTCTCGTGCCGCATCGAACCGGTGAAGTGGAGGTGCAGGTGGGCCTTCGGCAACGTGCGTACGTCGCGTGGGTAGCGGACCGCTGGTTGAGGAGGTCGTGCCGTGACCGTCTCGACACCGGTCCCCACGTCAGGCGAAGAGCTTCTGGAGCCGGGTGATGCCCTCCACGAGGTCGTCGTCGCCCAGCGCGTAGGACAGTCGCAGGTAGCCCGGGCTCCCGAACGCCTCGCCGGGCACCACGGCCACCTCGGCCGCTTCGAGGATGTACTCGGCGAGGTCGGCCGACGAGTCGATCAGGCGGGTGCCGGACGACGTGCTGTAGTCGCGGCCGAGCAGCCCCTTGACCGAGGGGTAGGCGTAGAACGCCCCCTCCGGCGTCGGGCAGACCACGCCCTCGATCTCGTTGAGCATCGACACCATGGTGCGGCGCCGACGGTCGAACGCCGCCTTCATCTCCTGGACGGCCGACAGGTCACCGGACACCGCGGCGAGCGCCGCTCGCTGGGCGACGTTGGAGACGTTGGAGGTCGCGTGGGACTGCAGGTTTCCCGCAGCGGCGGCGAGGTCGGTGGGTGCGATGAGCCAGCCCACGCGCCAGCCGGTCATCGCGTAGGTCTTGGCCACGCCGTTGACGACCACGCAGCTGTCGGCGAGGGAGGGGCACAGCACCGGCAGCGAGCCGGTCTCGACGCCGTCGTAGACGAGGTGCTCGTAGATCTCGTCGGTGAGCACCCACAGCTGGTGCTCCTCGACCCAACGGCCGATCGCCCGGATCTCGTCGGAGGTGTAGACCGCACCGGTCGGGTTCGAGGGCGAGACGAACAGCAGCACCTTGGTGCGCTCGGTGCGGGTGGCCTCGAGCTGGTCGACGGTGACCTTGTAGTCCTGGGTCTCGTCGGCGAGCACCGGGACGGCGACGCCGCCGGCGAGCTGGATCGCTTCGGGGTACGTCGTCCAGTACGGCGCGGGCACGATCACCTCGTCACCCGGGTCGAGCATCGTGGCGAAGGCCTCGTAGATGGCCTGCTTGCCGCCGTTGGTCACCACGATCTGGGCCGGCGACACGTCGTAGCCGCTGTCGCGTCGCGTCTTGTCCGCGATCGCCTGCTTGAGCTCGGGCAGGCCGCCGGCGGGGGTGTAGCGGTGGTTCTTCGGGTCGCGGCAGGCGTCGACGGCCGCCTCGACGACGTAGTCGGGGGTCGGGAAGTCGGGCTCGCCGGCGCCGAAGCCGATCACCGGGCGGCCCTCGGCCTTGAGGGCCTTGGCCTTGGCATCGACCTTGAGCGTCGCGGACTCGGCGATCGCGCCGATCCGGCCGGAGATCCGGCGCGTGCGGGGGCTGCTGCTCGCGGTCTCGCTCATGGGTCCATCGTAAGGGTGGCTCCGGAAGCCGGCCGAGCCGGCGACCGCCAGGCCCGGGTCCGGTGCCGGACCGGTTTGGACTCGCCCTCGGTGGTGCCCGTAGACTCGGCCCCTGGTGGTTCTCCCCCATGCTTTGCCATGCCCTCGGCGCGGGCGGGTCGGCGACTCGGGAGGATCGAAGGGCACTAGCTCAACTGGCAGAGCATCGGTCTCCAAAACCGAAGGTTGGGGGTTCAAGTCCCTCGTGCCCTGCGAGGCAGCATCACAGGCCGACCATCCGGGTCGGTCGTGGACGACGACAAGGAAGCGGTGACCCACATGGCGGGAGGCAACGCGGTACGGTCGCGTGACAACCGGCACACTGAGCGCACGGGTCCGGTCCTGTTCTACCGGCAGGTCGTCGCCGAGCTGCGCAAGGTCGTCTGGCCGACGCAGCAGCAGCTGGTCACGTACTTCCTCGTGGTGATGGTGTTCGTCGTCTTCATGATGGCGCTGGTCTCCGGGCTCGACCTGGTGATCGGCAAGGCGGTCTTCTGGCTGTTCAACGGCCAGCCCAAGAGCTAATCCCAGAGCTGAGGTATGGAGTAGACGTGTCGCAGTCAGACATCGAGCAGGACCCCACGGCGGAGGAGAACCCCACCGAGGTGGTCGACGCCGTCGACGAGACGGTGCCGGCCGAGGAGGTCGAGGCGACCGAGGAGGTCACCGACACCGCTGAGCCGGACGCCGACGAGCCGGTCGTCGTCGACGAGGCCGCCGAGGAGATCGCCGCCGCCGACGCCGTCGCGGAGACCCTGGACGCCGACGCCGACGCCGACGCCGACGCCGACGAGGCCGAGGCCGAGGAGGCCGGCGAGGAGGACCCCCTGGAGGCGTTCCGCCGCGAGCTGTGGGCCAAGCCGGGTGAGTGGTACGTCGTCCACACCTACTACGGCATGGAGAACCGCGTCCGCTCCAACCTCGAGAACCGCATCGTCTCCCTCAACATGGAGGACTACATCCACGAGATCGTGGTCCCCACCGAGGAGGTTGCGGAGATCAAGAACGGCCAGCGCAAGATGGTCAAGCGGACCGTCCTGCCGGGCTACGTGCTCGTCCGCATGGACCTCACCGACGAGTCGTGGGCGGCCGTCCGTCACACCCCGTCGGTCACCGGCTTCGTCGGCCAGGCCCACCAGCCGGTGCCGCTGAGCATGAGCGAGGTCGAGAACATGCTGGCCCCGGCCGCGATCGCCCGTGCCGAGGCCCCCGCCGGCTCCGCCGCCGCGTCCGGTTCGGCCACGACCGCCGCCAAGAAGCCGGTCGAGGTGGCCGACTTCGCCGAGTCCGACTCGGTGATGGTCGTCGACGGGCCGTTCGCGACGCTGCACGCGACGATCACCGAGATCAACGCCGAGGCCCAGCGGGTCAAGGCGCTGGTCGAGATCTTCGGCCGCGAGACCCCGGTCGAGCTGAGCTTCAGCCAGATCCAGAAGGTCTGAGCCTGTTCCTGCGGCTCCGCCGCGGAGCCGGAGAGGAAACCGCGGAACACATCACTCGCCGCCTCGGGCGTGGCGGTGAACTGTTCCGCGTTTTCCGCCCCGACGCCCGAGCGACAAGGACCGCAGATTTCGCATCTCACGGGATTCGGGACCAGAATGGCTCGGTTGCCAGCAGTACCGAGCAACGCAAGGTGGCAGAGCCGGTCCGGCTCGCGATGACCACGACGTACGACACGAAGGACACAACGAGCAATGCCTCCCAAGAAGAAGATCGCTGCGCTGGTCAAGGTCCAGCTCCAGGCAGGCGCCGCGACACCGGCTCCGCCGGTCGGTACCGCCCTCGGGCCGCACGGCGTCAACATCATGGACTTCTGCAAGGCCTACAACGCCCAGACGGAGTCCATGCGCGGCAACGTGATCCCGGTCGAGATCACCATCTACGAAGACCGCTCTTTCACGTTCATCACCAAGACCCCGCCCGCGGCCGAGCTGATCAAGAAGGCCGCCGGCCTGCAGAAGGGGTCCGGCGTACCTCACAAGGAGAAGGTCGGTCGGCTGACCAAGGACCAGGTCCGCGAGATCGCGCAGACCAAGATGCCCGACCTCAACGCCAACGACATCGACGCCGCGATGAAGATCGTGGAGGGCACCGCCCGTTCGATGGGCGTCACCACCGACTGACGGCACCGATCCTCGCCATCGGTCGAGCAGGTCGCTCCGCGACCTCTCGACACCACGGCGGACGGACACCACCAACACCCTGTGGCAGGGCCGCGCTGGCCCGACGACCACATCTGGAGAAGAGGAAGACCAGCCATGCAGCGCAGCAAGACCTACCGCGCCGCGGAGGAGACGTTCGACCGGGACGAGCTCTACTCCCCGCTGACCGCGATCAAGATCGCCAAGGACGCCAGCAAGAAGAAGTTCGACGAGACCGTCGACGTCGTCATGCGTCTCGGCGTCGACCCCCGCAAGGCCGACCAGATGGTGCGCGGCACCGTCAACCTGCCCCACGGCACCGGCAAGACCGCTCGCGTGCTCGTGTTCGCGAACGCCGAGAAGGCCGACGCCGCCCGTGAGGCCGGCGCCGACGTGGTCGGTGGCGACGAGCTGATCGAGAAGGTCAGTGGCGGTTGGCTCGACTTCGACGCCGTCGTCGCGACGCCGGACATGATGGGCAAGGTGGGCCGGCTCGGTCGCGTGCTCGGCCCCCGTGGCCTGATGCCGAACCCGAAGACCGGCACCGTGACGCCCGACGTCGCCAAGGCCGTCTCCGACATCAAGGGCGGCAAGATCGAGTTCCGCGTCGACCGCCACGCCAACCTGCACTTCATCATCGGCAAGGCGTCGTTCTCGGAGACCCAGCTGGCGGAGAACTACGCCGCGGCGCTCGAGGAGGTGCTGCGGCTCAAGCCGGGCAGCTCCAAGGGCAAGTACCTCCGCAAGGTGACCGTGTCGACCACCATGGGCCCCGGCGTCCCGGTCGACCCCAACCGCACCCGCAACGTCACGGCGGCGGACGACGCCTGACGTCCTCCACCACGTCGAAGGGCCCGGTCACCTCACGGTGATCGGGCCCTTTCGACGTTGAGACACCTCCGGGTCGTGGGTCCGGAGGAGTCGGTCACTCGACGTAGACGCGCTCGTCGACCAGCTTCTCGGTCACGACGTTGCCGTCCGGGTCGAAGCGGCCCTGGTCGAAACGCTTCTTGAACTCGATCTCGGCGCCCCCGCTGCCGGAGCGGTTCTTCTCGACCGTGAGCACGGACCAGTCCTTGAAGTGCTCGGCGTTGGCCCCGCCGTACATGAGGTGGTGGCGAGCCACGATGTCGGACTTGGTGGCGAGGATCAGGACGACGTCCGGCTCGTAGGACAGCGCCGTGGAGCCGCGCATGTGACGCGTCCGCATCCGGGCGCCGGGCTCCAGGCCCTCGTGGTCCATGGCCGCCACCGCGAAGATCGGGCACTCGAACTCGATGGCGACGTCCTTGAGCTGCTCGGTGATCCGGGTGATCCGGTCCTCCTCGTCGAGCTCGGTCAGCGGCGTCGCGACCTTCTGGAGGTAGTCGACGATGATCAGCGGCGGCTCGCCGGTGTCACCCATGACCTTCTTGACCGTGTCGTTGATCTCGGTGATGTCGGTGTGGGTCGCCGTGGACCGGTGCACGACCAGGCGGTCGGCGTACTCGCTGACGCGCAGCAGGGCCTCGGTGCCGGTGGAGGTCAATGCCATCCGCTCGATGAGCCCGCCGCTGCCGCCGTCGGTGCCCTCGAAGATGCTGCGGATCCGGCTCAGGTCGGGAGCGTCGTACGGGTCGAGCTCACCGGCCTCCATCGCCACGAGCCGCTGGACCAGAGCGTCGGCCTCGAGCTCGTAGGAGAAGAACACCGCGGACCGTCCGGTCTTCACCGCTGCACGCGCCGCCTGCAGGGCGAACATCGTCTTGCCCTGCCCCTGGGGGCCGCCCAGGAGGTTGAGGCTGCCGGCGCGGAACCCACCGCCGATCGCGTCGTCCAGCAGGGGGAAACCCGTCGGCCACAGGCGGACGCCCGCGTCGGGGCTGCGCAGCCTGCCGTCGGCCCGCTCGAGCACGGCGGACATGGAGGTCAGTTTGAAGTCCATGCCTTGATGGAACCAGGAATCAAGCCCCGACGAGGGACTTCACCCAAACCGGGCAGGGCCTGACTAGACCACCCGATCGAATCTCCGAGAGTCGCGTCATAGGTGGCCGAGATGCCCGTCTCGCTGTGAAGACCGTACCAGCGTCTGGTCGGCCTGATACCCACCTGAACGGTGAAATCTTCGGCCCTGTCGTGGGCCGCCCCCCGGCCCGATTTGGCCACCGACTCCGCCACACCGTAGGGTTCTGGTCGTAACCAGAGACCGCTGGTCGTCGTGACTGCACCGTAGTCGCGACCGAAGGCTCCGCGAAGCGGACGACCCGCGCAGGTCACAGAGCGGCAGTGCCTCACCGGCGCTGCACACCACGCCCTGGGCCTGTGCCCGGGGCGTTCGTCTTCTCCGGGCACTCGGGCAGGGGTCTCGCCCATCGGAAGGAGACCCATGGCGCGGGCAGAGAAGCAAGCCGCCGTCGCGGAGATCGTTGAGTCGTTCAACGGTTCCGCCGGTGCTGTGCTGACCGAGTACCGCGGTCTCACCGTGAAGCAGCTGCAGGACTTGCGGCGCTCTCTCGGTGCGAACGCCAACTACGCCGTGGTCAAGAACACGCTGGCCAAGCTCGCCGCGAAGGACGCGGGGATCGACGGCTTCGACGACCTCCTGACCGGTCCGACCGCGATCGCCTTCATCAACGGCGACGTGGTCGAGGCGGCCAAGGGTCTGCGTGACTTTGCCAAGGCCAACCCCACCCTGGTGATCAAGGGTGGCGTCCTGGACGGCAAGCCCCTCGACGCTGCGGAGGTCGCCAAGCTGGCCGACCTCGAGTCGCGTGAGGTGCTCATGGGCAAGCTGGCCGGCGCGATGCTCGCGTCGCTCAGCCAGGCCGTCTACCTGCTCAACGCCCCGATCGCCCAGGCTGCCCGGCTCGCCGGTGCGCTGCAGGCGAAGGCCGAGCAGGACCCCTCGATCCTCGCAGGTGGGGCCGGCACGCCGGCTGCCGCCGAGGAGGCCAAGGCAACCGCCGAAGCCCCCTCCGACGAGGTGACCGAGGCCCCCGCCGACGAGACCACCGAGGACTCGGCGCCCGCCGAGACCGACGAGGCTCCCGCCGCGGAGGCCACCGCCGCCTCGGACGAGAGCGACACCACGGAGGCCTGACCGGCCGTCGTACCCACCTGAAACCCAGGCCCGGACCGGGCCGAGAACGGAAGGAAACGCCACCATGGCGAAGCTCAGCACCGACGAGCTGCTCGACGCGTTCAAGGAGATGACGCTGATCGAGCTGAGCGAGTTCGTCAAGCAGTTCGAGGACACCTTCGGCGTGACCGCGGCCGCCCCGGTCGCCGTCGCCGCCGCGCCCGCCGCTGGCGGCGCCGCTGCCGGCGGTGCCGACGAGGCCGCCGAGCAGGACGAGTTCGACGTCATCCTCGAGGCGGCCGGCGACAAGAAGATCAACGTCATCAAGGAGGTGCGCGCCCTGACCTCCCTCGGTCTCAAGGAGGCCAAGGACCTGGTCGAGGCCGCCCCGAAGCCGGTTCTCGAGCACGTCGCGAAGGACGTCGCCGAGAAGGCCAAGGAGGCCCTCGAGGGCGCCGGAGCCTCGGTCACCCTGAAGTGACTCCCGGCCGGCTCCGGCCGGCCACCGTACGCAAGGGCGGGTACCCCCATGGGGGTGCCCGCCCTTCGTCGTACCCGGGCGGGTTCGTGACCTGCGCGTGACTTCTCCGGCCCTGCGCCGTTGAGCACGCGAACGACCGACGTTCGCGCGTGGCCGGGAAGCAGGGAGGGCAGCAGACCCATGGGTGTAGAGATCCAGATCGAGGGTCTGACGAAGTCCTTCGGCAACCAGCTCATGGCTCGTGGACGGTCTGCACACCACCAGCGACGGGTCCTGAGCCGGGGTGACCGACGGGTCGGATCCACCGAACCCGACCGATGTGCTTGACCTTCGGGCCGCTCGGGTTCATCATCGGGGGAACATTCGACCGAGCGGGTCGGGTGGTATTTGTGGTGCGTCCGTTTCTGCGATACGATCTCTCTTTGCGCCTGCCCTCATATGCTGATCGCCTGCCCGGTGGCTGATCCAGTGGTGGGTCGGCGCGTCTCCAGAGCGATTCGTCTGAAGGACACCTCTTGGCCGCGCGTACCACCGCCGAAAATTCCCTCACCACGCCGCAGCGCATCTCGTTCGCGAAGATCAACGAAGTCCTCGAAGTACCCAAGCTCCTCTCCCTCCAGACCGACAGCTTCAACTGGCTGATCGGCAACCAGGCCTGGCTCGAGCAGGTCGAGGCACGGGCCGCCGCCGGCGAGGACGTCTCCCGCAAGTCCGGTCTGACGGAGATCTTCGAGGAGATCTCCCCGATCGAGGACTTCTCCGAGACGATGAGCCTCTCCTTCGAGAACCCCGTCTTCTACGACCCGAAGTACACCGTCGAGGAGTGCAAGGAGAAGGACTTCACCTACTCCGCGCCGCTCTACGTCTCCGCCGAGTTCACCAACAACGAGACCGGTGAGATCAAGGGCCAGACGGTCTTCATGGGCGACTTCCCGCTGATGAGCCCCCGCGGCACCTTCATCATCAACGGCACCGAGCGCGTCGTGGTCAGCCAGCTGGTCCGCTCCCCGGGTGTCTACTTCGAGAAGACCGCCGACAAGCTGTCCGACAAGGACATCTACACCTCGAAGGTGATCCCGAGCCGCGGTGCATGGCTCGAGTTCGAGATCGACAAGCGCGACATGGTCGGCGTCCGCCTCGACCGCAAGCGCAAGCAGAACGTCACCGTCCTGCTCAAGGCCCTCATCGCCGTGGCCGAGGACACCGGCGAGGCCTACGACTACGACGCCGTGATGGCGGAGTTCCGTCAGTACGAGTCGATCGTGCTCACCGAGGAGAAGGACCACAACCAGGGTCCCGACGACGCGCTGCTCGACATCTACCGCAAGCTGCGCCCGGGCGAGCCCCCGACGCGTGAGGCCGCGCTGACGCTGTTGAAGAACTACTACTTCAACCCCAAGCGCTACGACCTCGCCAAGGTCGGTCGCTACAAGATCAACAAGAAGCTCGCCACCACCGAGGCGTTCGACCAGCAGACGCTGACCATCGCCGACATCGTGGCGACGATCCGCTACATCGTGCGGCTCCACAACAACGACGACACGCTCGTGGACGGTGCCGGCAAGACCTACCTGGACGGCGACGGCAAGCCGATCGAGGTCCAGGCCGACGACATCGACCACTTCGGCAACCGCCGGATGCGTACCGTCGGCGAGCTGATCCAGAACCAGCTCCGCACCGGTCTGGCTCGGATGGAGCGTGTGGTCCGCGAGCGGATGACGACCCAGGACGTCGAGGCGATCACGCCGCAGTCCCTGATCAACATCCGCCCCGTGGTCGCGGCGCTGAAGGAGTTCTTCGGCACCTCGCAGCTGAGCCAGTTCATGGACCAGACCAACCCGATCTCGGGTCTGACCCACAAGCGCCGCCTCTCGGCGCTAGGCCCCGGTGGTCTGTCCCGTGACCGAGCCGGCATGGAGGTCCGCGACGTCCACCACAGCCACTACGGCCGGATGTGCCCGATCGAGACCCCCGAGGGTCCCAACATCGGTCTGATCGGGTCGCTGGCCTCCTACGGCCGGATCAACCCGTTCGGCTTCGTGGAGACGCCCTACCGCAAGGTGGTCAAGGGCAAGGTCACGACGCAGATCGACTACCTCACCGCCGACGACGAGGACAAGTACGTCATCGCCCAGGCGAACGCGCCCCTCGACGACAAGTCCACGTTCACCGAGGAGCGGGTGCTGGTCCGCCAGCGCCACGGCGAGGTCAGCGAGATCCTGGCTGACGAGGTCGACTACATGGACGTCTCGCCGCGCCAGATGGTGTCGGTCGCGACGGCCCTGATCCCGTTCCTCGAGCACGACGACGCGAACCGCGCCCTGATGGGCGCCAACATGCAGCGTCAGGCCGTGCCGCTGATCCGTAGCGACGCGCCCCTCGTCGGCACCGGCATGGAGTT
>Ga0302299_10000136_pt1 | contig 33502 bp, 29 predicted proteins | sample III_Fen_N3_4_FD_198795 | JGI IMG/M metagenome (GOLD analysis project Ga0302299, IMG submission 198795) | Peat permafrost microbial communities from Stordalen Mire near Abisko, Sweden - III_Fen_N3_4 | ecosystem: Environmental > Terrestrial > Soil > Wetlands > Permafrost | place: Sweden: Abisko...
CGCGCCGCCGCGATCACCTCGACGAGGTTGTGCGGCGCCATGTTGGTCGCCATCCCGACGGCGATCCCGGTGGCGCCGTTGACCAGCAGGTTCGGGATCGCGGCCGGCAGCACCGACGGCTGCGTCAGCTTGTTGTCGTAGTTCGGCACGAAGTCGACGACGTCCTCGTCCACCCCGGCGGTCATCGCCAGCGCGGCCGGCGCCAGCCGGGCCTCGGTGTAGCGCGGCGCCGCGGGACCGGCGTCCAGGGAGCCGAAGTTGCCGTGCCCGTCCACCAGGGGCAGTCGCAGCGAGAAGGGCTGGGCGAGGCGGACCATCGCGTCGTAGATCGCCGAGTCGCCGTGCGGGTGCAGCTTGCCCATCACGTCGCCGACCACGCGCGCGGACTTCACGTGCGGGCGGTCGGGCCGAAGGCCCATCTCGCCCATCTGGTAGAGGATGCGTCGCTGCACCGGCTTGAGCCCGTCACGGGCGTCGGGCAGCGCCCGCGCGTAGATGACCGAGTAGGCGTACTCGAGGAACGAGCCCTCCATCTCGCTCGCCACGTCGATGTCGACGATGCGCTCGACGAGGTCGTCGGGCGGCAGGTTCGGGGTGGCGGGGCGGCGGGCCATGCGGCCGGGCTCCTCGGGGTTGGCGGACGGGACTCCCCATTGTCGCCCGCACGTCCCACGGGCCCGGCCGCGGCACGCCCACTAGCGTGGGCACCATGGCGCAGGCCGACGGCGGCCCCGACGACGACACCCCGGGCGGTTATCCCGCGGCCTGGGAGGCCGACGTGGTGCTCGCGGACGGCTCGACGCTGCGCGTGCGGCCCATCCGGCCCGACGACGCCGACGCCCTGCAGGCGTTCCACGTCGGGCAGTCCGAGCGCTCGACCTACCTGCGGTTCTTCGCGCCGCTCGCGCGGCTGCCCGAACGTGACCTCGAACGTCTCGTCACGGTGGACCACCGGGACCGGGTGGCGCTGGTCGCCGTCACCGGCTCGGACCTCGACGAGCGCATCGTCGGCGTGGCGCGCTACGACCGGATCGACGGCCACGCGGCCGAGGTGGCGTTCAACATCGCCGATCCCTTGCACGGCCGGGGGATCGGCTCGGTGCTGCTCGAGCACCTGGCCGCGGCGGCCCGGGAGCGCGGCATCAGCCGCTTCGTGGCCGAGGTGCTGCCGCAGAACGGCCGGATGATCGGCGTGTTCGCCGACGCCGGGTACGACGTGCAGCAGCGGACGGCGGACGGGCTGGTGTCGGTGTCGTTCGACATCGGGCCGACGGACCGTTCGCGCGCCGTCGTCGCCGACCGGGAGCACCGGGCGGAGGCGCAGTCGGTGCGCGCGCTGCTCGAGGCACGCAGCCTGGTGGTGGTCGGTCCGGTGCGTGCGCCCGCGCGGGACCTGCACGTGCGGCTGGTGCGTCGGGTGCTCGACGACCTCGCACCCGGCGTGGCCGACGGTTCCGTGCGCGTCCAGGCCGTCGGCGACGTGGGCGGACCGGCGGCAGGCGTGCCGGCATGGGCGCGGTGCGACGAGGTCGTCGGACCGGTGGACCTCGCGGTGGTGGCGGCGGACGCGGACGACGTGGTGGCCCTCGTCCCGGACCTCGCCCTGCTCGGCGTGCGCGGACTGGTGCTGCTGTCCGCCGGCTTCGCGGAGGAGGGGCCGGCGGGGCTGGACCGCCAGCGGCACCTGCTCCGTGCGGCGCACGGCGCGGGGATGCGGGTGGTCGGTCCGGCGTCGTTCGGTCTCGTCGCGACGACCGGTGCGGGCCGGCTGGACGCCTGCCTGGCCGAGCGGCCGGTGCCGGCGGGTTCGGTGGGCCTGCTCTGCCAGTCGGCCCCCTTCGCCGTGGGCCTGCTGGACGGGGCACGGCGGCGTGGGCTCGGGGTCTCCCAGTTCGTCTCGGCCGGGCACCGCGCCGACGTGTCCGGCAACGACCTCATGCAGTTCTGGGCGCAGGACGAGCACACGGCGGCCGTCGGGCTGTACCTGGAGTCGATCGGCAACCCGCGCAAGTTCTCCCGGGTGGCGCGCCGGCTGTCGGTGGTCAAGCCGGTGGTGACGATGACGGCGACCCATGGGCAGCTGGTACCGCCGGGCCACGCGGTGCGTGCCACGCTCGCGCCGCCCTCGGTGCTCGACGCGGTGCTGCGGCACTCGGGCGTGGTGCGCGTCGAGACGACGCACCAGATGTTCGACGTGCTCCAGCTGGTGGTCGGGCAGAGCCTGCCGTCGGGGCCCCGCACGGCGATCCTCGCGTCGTCGGCGTCGGTGGCCGCCCTGGTGGCGCAGGTGGCGGCCGCCCACGGGCTCGTCGTCGCCCCGGCGCGGGCGGTGCTGCCGGAGGACGCCGCACCGGACGTGGTGCGGGCCGCCGTCGACGAGCTCTACGCCGATCCCGGGGTGGACTCGGTGATCGCGGTGCGGGTGCCCCTGGTCAGCCCGCCCGACCAGGTCACCGCGCAGGCGGTGGCCCGGGCCGCCGCGGCCACCGGCCGTCCGACGGTCGCGGTGATGACCGGTCTGCACGGCCTGACGGCGGACCTGTCGGCCACCGACCCCGCGGGCGTGCTCCGGACCGTGCCGGCCTACGCGACCCCGGTCGACGCCGTGCTGGCCCTGAGCCTGGTCACCGAGTACGCCGCGTGGCGGGCTGCGGACCGCGGGCGCCCGCTGCACCCGGCGGGGGCGGACCTGGTGGCGGCGCGGGCGCTGGTTGACCGGTGGCTGCCCGCCGGCGGTGGCCCGGTGACGCTCGAGCAGCCGGCGGTGGCACGGCTGCTGGCGACGGTGGGGCTGACCGTGGACGGCGTCCGCGACGGGTCCGGCGCCCCGGGTGGGCACGTCGCGGCGGTCGTCGTCCGCTCGGCGGAGGACCCGCTGTTCGGCCCGACGATCGGTGTCGGGCTGGCAGGTGACGCGTCCGACCTGCTCGGCGACGTGGCGTACGCGGTGCCACCTCTGACCGATGTCGACGTGGCGGACCTGGTGCGCGCCCCGCGGGCCGCGATCCGGCTGCTCGGCGGGGACGGCCGGCCGGCGCTCGACCTCGCCGCGCTGGAGGATGTGGTGGCCCGGGTCGCGGTGCTGGCCGACGCGCTGCCCGAGCTGGCCATGCTCGAGCTGGAGCCGGTGCTCGTCGCCGATCAGGGTGCCGTGGTGGCGGGTGCGCGGATCCGGTTGGCGCACGCCGACCGGGCCGACGTCACCCGGCGGCTGCCGCGCACGTGAGGCGTCGCACGCCGGCGGCCGCGCCGCGCGGCCCGGGACACCGGCGCGGGGGATGGGAGGATGGACCCGTGCCCGCTCCTGCACCCCTCCACCACGACCTGCAGCGCGACCTCCACCGCGCCGGCTACTACCCGGACCTGGTCGCCGACGTGCTCGACGTCGCACTCGGCGGCGAGGCGGTGGTGGCGCACCTCGTCCAGCCGGAGACGACGTTCGACGGCGACCAGGTGCACCGGCACGTCACCGTGCTCGTGCTGACCGCGACCCGGTTGGTGGTCGCCCACGTCGACGACAACCCGGCGGACTCCGAGCATCCGGCCGCCAGCGCCACCGCGACCACGGAGACGGTGCCGCTGCGTGAGCTGCGGTCGGTCGCCCTGACGCACGTCGTCACCGACCCGCAGCGGCACCGGACCGGCGGCGGGCGCGCCGAGGTGACGTTGGCCCTCGGCTGGGGCGCGGTGTCCCGGATCGACCTGGACCCCGCCACCTGCGGCGACCCGGAGTGCGACGCCGACCACGGCTTCACCGGCTCGCTGGTGCCCGACGACGTCGTCGTGCGGATCAGTGCCGCCGCCGAGGGCAACGACGCCGTGCGCGCCGCGATGGCGTTCGCCCGCACCCTGTCGGCCGCGACCGCCGCCCGATGACGGCGCGGTCCCCGGCCCCCGGTGCCGGACCCGGCACCTCGCTGCTGCCGGACGACGGCACGGTGGTGCACCCGGCCCGACGGGGCCGCACGCTGGCGGACGTGCTGCCGGCCGTCGCCGCGGCGCTCGGCGTCGAGGTGGACGGCGGGCTCGCGGCCCGGTCCCGGCTCGGTCTGCCGTCCACGACGCGTGCGTGCGTCGTGCTGGTGGACGGCCTGGGCTACGAGAACCTCGCCGATCGCGCGGGCCACGCACCGTTCCTGCGGCAGCTGGCCGCCGGGACGCCGCCCATGACCACGACCTTCCCGTCCACCACCGCCACCGCGATGACGACCTTCGGCACCGGCCTGCCGCCCGGTCGCACCAAGATGCTCGGCTACACCGTGCGCAACCCGGCGACCGGACGGCTCGGCAACCTCGTGTCGTGGACCGACCTGCCGCCGGCGCAGGAGTGGCAGCCGGCGCCGAGCGTGCTGGGCCTGCTCGCCGAGGCGGGCGTGCCGACGACGAGCGTCGGCCCCGCGCGGTTCGCCGGCTCCGGGCTGACCCTGGCGGCGCTGCGCGGCGCGCAGTACCGACCCGCGGAGGGCCTGGCCGAGCGTGTGGACGCCGCCCGCGACGCGCTGCGCACCCCCGGACTGGCCTACCTCTACTGGGGTGACGTCGACAAGGTCGGCCACCACGAGGGTGTGGGTTCCCGGCAGTGGGGCGACGCGCTCGGCGAGGTGGACACCGAGCTGGCCCGGCTGGCCCGGACGCTGCCCACGGGCACCCTGCTGGTGGTCACCGCGGACCACGGGATGGTCGATGCCGACCCGGCGCTGCGCTGGGACGTCGCCGCCGACCCGGTGCTCGGCGCGGACGTCGAGCTGGTGGCCGGCGAAGCACGCGCGCTGCACCTGACGCTGACGGCCGGCGCCGACGTCGAGACGGCTCGCGGCCGGTGGTGCGACGTGCTCGGCGCGCACGCCGTGGTCGTCACGCGGGACGAGGCGGTGGCCGACGGCTGGTTCGGGCCTGTCTCGCCCGACGTGCTGCCGGTGATCGGCGACCTCGTCGTCGCGATGCGCGGGCGCGCCACCGTGGTGGACTCGCGCACCCAGTCCCCGGGCGCCATCGCCCTGGTAGGCGTGCACGGGTCGCTGAGCAGGGCCGAGATGCTGGTGCCCTGCCTGATGACCGTGTGCTGAGCAGCACCGAACCGACCGAACCGAAAGGGACCGACACGTGGCCGAGCTGGTGTTCTTCTCCGGGACGATGGACTGCGGCAAGTCCACGCTCGCGCTGCAGACGCACCACAACCACGCCGCACGTGGCCGTGCCGGCCTGCTCTACACGCGGCTGGACCGGGCCGGGGCGGCGACGATCTCGTCCCGGCTCGGCCTGGCGCAGGCCGCCCGGGAGGTGCTCGACGACACCGACTTCTGGGTGGACGTCGTCTCCGAGCGCACCCAGGGGCGCCGGGTGGACTTCGTCGTGCTCGACGAGGCCCAGTTCGCCGGCTCGGCCCAGGTGGAGCAGCTGGCGCGGGTGGTCGACGAGCTCGGGGTCGACGTGTACGCGTTCGGCATCACGACGGACTTCCGCACCCGGTTGTTCCCCGGTTCCGCGCGGCTGGTGGAGCTGGCGGACCGGGTCGAGGTGCTCCAGGTCAAGGCGCTGTGCTGGTGCGGCGCGCGGGCGACCCACAACGCGCGGACGGTCGACGGTGTGATGGTGCTCGAGGGTGAGCAGGTGGTGGTCGGCGACGTCGCCGGCGAGGACTCGGTCAGCTACGAGGTGCTGTGCCGTCGCCACCACACCCGGCGGATGACCGCACGCTCGACCGCGGCGGCCGCGCTGAGCGCCGAGACGCTGATGACGGCGGCCGGGGAGCCGTAGCCGGCTTCAACCGGCTACTCCGGCTTGGCGCCGAACACGATCTCGTCCCAGCTGGGCACCTTGGCCCGGGCGCGGCGGGTGCGGGGTCGCTCGGCGGGGCCGGGCTCGTCGGACACCGCGACGGCCTCGGCGGGTTGCGCCCGCCCGACGTCGTCGCCTCCGGCTCCGCGGCCGGGGAGCACCCGGGCCGCGCCGGCCGGGTCGGCGTCCACCGGGTGCGCGCCCGGTACCTGCCCCTCGAAGGTGCTGAGGTCGAAGGCGTGCTGGGGGCCGAAGCCCTCGAACTGGTCCGAGTCGTCGTCGAGGTCGACCGCCTGGCGCAGTCCGCGGCGCGCCCGCAGGTCGTCAAGCATCGCTGCGGTGCGCTCCTGGGGCGACAGCTCGGTCTCCGCCGGCGCCGCCGGCAGGCCGCCGGCCTCGCCGGACGCGGCCGGTGCCACCGGTGCGTGCAGGTCGAACACCACGTCGCGCACGGCGGACAGGTGCCGGCGGGCCACCGGCTCGTCCAGCTCGGTCTCCGACAGCCACCGTGCCTCGTCGTCGATCGCGCCGAGCGTGCGTGCGGAGGGGTCGAACGACCACCGCGCCTCGCGGGACTCGTCGGCCACCCGGAACCGGGCGAGCACCGCCCAGGGCGAAGAGCCTTCGCGGGCGGCGTCCCAGGACAACGACGCCGGGTCGACGCCACGGGTGGCCAGCCGGTCGGTGACGAGGTCGCCCAGCGTGGGTGCCCCCAGCTCCCGGCCGACCGCGGTGCCGCGTGCCAGCTCGGCGATGTACTCGCGCTCGGCGAGCACCGGACCCTCGTAGCGCTGCACCGCTTCCAGGGGCAGGCCCGCGGAGGCGGCGACCTCCTGTGCGGTGGCGCCAGCACGGATCCGCGCCTGGATCTCGCGGGGGGCCAGCGTGCTCGCCCGCTCGGCGCGCAGCTGCTCCAGCTGCGGCCGGTCGCGGCGGACGGCCGCGCGCAGCGGCTCGTCGATGCGCAGTCGGAACCGCTGCCCATCCGGACCGGACAGCACGAGGTGCTCCCCGTCGTCGTGCAGGCCTACCAGCTCGAGCTCGCCCATGCGGTCCTCCCGTCGCCGGACCAGGCTGCCACCGAACCGGCCACGCGTGACGGACCCCGCCCGGTGCGCCGTGGACGTGCTCCCCGCCGGCAGCCCCGACGTCCCAGGGCGCGGGAGGATGGTCGGGTGGACGACGAGCGAGCGGTACCGGACGACGAACGAGCGGTGCGGGACGACCAGGTGCAGGTGGAGGCGCTGCGGCGGGTCGCCGAGATGCTGGCCCGGGAGGCCGGCGACCTCATCCGCGCCGGTCGCCTCGACGACGTGTCGGTCGCCGCGACGAAGTCCAGCCCCCAGGACGTCGTCACGGCGATGGACCTCGCGTCGGAGGACCTGCTGCGCCGTCGGCTGGCGGAGCTGCGGCCGGACGACGGGGTGCTGGGGGAGGAGCGGGAGTTCGTCCCGGGCCGCACCGGGATCACCTGGGTGGTCGACCCGATCGACGGCACGGTGAACTACCTCTACGGCCTGCCGCACTACGCCGTGTCCGTGGCGGTGGTTGCCGCGCCGGGGCAGGCCGGAGCCGGTGCCGCCCCGACGCCGGCCACCTGGACCGTGCTCGCCGGGTGTGTGCACGCGCCGGCGCTCGGCTGGACGTACTCGGCGGCCCGCGGCCTCGGCGCCTGGCGCGACGGCCGTCGGCTGGACCGCGGGCCTGGTCCCGACAACCTCGCGGACTGCCTGGTGGGGACCGGCTTCGGCTACCGGGCGCAGCGCCGCCGCGCGCAGAGCCGGGTGCTCGCGGGGTTGCTGGGCTCAGTGCGGGACGTGCGCCGGCTGGGCTCCGCGGCGCTCGACCTGTGCGCCGTCGCGGACGGCTTGCTCGATCTGTACTACGAGCGCGGCCTGCGCCCGTGGGACATGGCGGCGGGCGCGCTGATCGCCACGGAGGCCGGCGCGCTGGTGCGCGGGCTGCGCGGCGCACCTGCCGACGAGTCGATGGTGGTCGCCGGGCCGGCGGCGGCGATCACCCGCCTGACGGCGCTGCTGGAGGCCTTGGACGCCGACGCTGACGTGTGACGACGCTCCCACGGGCCGTCGAACGGCACGCGCACGCCCGCCGTTCGCGCCGGGGCGCGAAGTGGTGCACAATCCGTGCGCGCGGATCGACGCCACGGGAACAAACCTGCGGCGTCTGCGTTGAGGACGCGAACCGACCGACCAGCGACACGATTGCGAGTCCGACAGATGGCCACCGATTACGACGCCCCCCGCAAGACGGAGGAGGACCTCGGCGAGGACTCGCTGCAGGAGCTCCAGGCGCGGCGCTCGGACAAGAACTCCGGAGTGGTGGACGAGGACGAGACCGAGGCGGCGGAAGGGTTCGAGCTCCCCGGCGCGGACCTGTCCGGCGAGGAGCTCTCCGTCCGCGTGCTGCCGCGCCAGGCCGACGAGTTCACCTGCTCGCGCTGCTTCCTGGTGCACCACCGCAGCCAGCTCGCCTACGAGCGCGACGGTCAACCCGTCTGCTCGGAGTGCGCCGCCTGACGACGACGACCCCTAGCGGCGTCCGCCGCGTGACCCGGGCCGGCTCCTGCGGGGCCGGCCCGCGTCGTGCAGGGGGGCTGGTCGGGGCGTGCTCAGGCCCCGCGGCCGGGATCCGGACCCGGGTCTGCACCGGGGCCCGGATCAGTGATGTCCACGGCCGCCGCGAGGGCAGTGACCAGCAGGCCCGGTCGGCGTGTGGAGACGACCCAGTACGGCGTGGGATCGAGCGGGTCCTGCAGGTCGACGCGGACCGCCGAGCCGATCCATCCGCGCAGGCAGACGTAGGCGCGGGCGTCGAGCTCCGGACCGAGAGCGACGCGCAGCTCGTCCCCCCGCAGCTCCCGCGGCGAGGACAGCAGCGCCACCGGGACGTGCGCACGTCCGGCCCGGAGCTCAGCGCCCCGGACCTCCACCCGCGGGGTCCCCACCACGACGCCGACGACGAGGGCGAGCGTGGTGGCCGTGCCGATCACCACCCCGAGGCGCGGGTCCACCGGCCAGAACGCGATCGCGGCCACCACGCCGAGGCCGACCGTCGCCAGCCAGCCCACGGGGCCCGGCCACAGCCGCTCCGCGAAGGCCGGCGGGGGCGTCGTCGTCGTCATGTGCCCAGCATCGCAGCCCGTGCCGTGCCCGGGACGCGGCGCGGGCTGTAGGGTCGGCGTCCGTGACCGAGCCGACGACCGAGGTGCTGCTGTGCCGGCTGGACCCGGACCTGCCGCTGCCGTCCTACGCGCACCCGGGCGATGCCGGGGCGGACCTCGTCGCCCGCGTCGACGTGACCGTGCCGCCGTCGGGCCGGGTGACCGTGCCCACCGGGGTGGCCATCGCGCTGCCGGACGGGTACGCCGCGTTCGTCCACCCGCGTTCCGGTCTGGCGGCCCGGCACGGCCTGACCATCGTCAACGCACCGGGCACTGTCGACGCAGGGTACCGGGGCGAGATCTCCGTCACGCTGCTCAACACCGACACGCGCGAGCCGGTGGTGCTGCACCGCGGCGACCGCATCGCGCAGCTCGTCGTGCAACGGGTGGAACGGGCGCGGTTCGTCGAGGTCGAGCATCTGCCCGGCTCGCACCGCGGCGAGGGTGGGTTCGGCTCGTCGGGCGGCTGGTCGTCGTCCGCACGGGTGACGCGCGACACTGGTAGCTGAGCACCGGCGGGCGAGGGCCTGCCGAGAGGAGACGACGGTGGCACTGTTCCGGCGCGGCACCAAGCCGCCCGTTCCTGACGAGCCCGCCCAGGGGGCCGACGAGGTCGACCCCGACGCGCCCGCGTACGACGAGCCGGACGACGCCGGTCTGCCGGGCGGAGCCGGCACGGCGGAGGGTGCGGCACCGGTGGCGCCGGCCGGCCCCTGGGACGCCGACGACGCGCCGCAGGGCCTGCCGCGCGTCGACCTCGGCGCCCTGCTGCTGCCCGGTGTCGACGGCATGGAGCTGCGCATGGAGGTCGACCAGAAGACGTCGATGGTCACGGGCGTGACGGTGACGCTGGCCGGCTCGGTGCTCCAGCTGCAGGCGTTCGCGGCACCGCGCACCGAAGGCATCTGGGACGACATCCGCGACGAGATCGCCGCCTCGATCAGCGAGCAGGGCGGCACGGTCGACGACCTGCCCGGCCCGTTCGGCCGCGAGCTGCTGGCCCGGATGCCGGTGCGGACCGCGGAGGGCCGGACCGGGCACCGTCCGGCGCGGTTCCTCGGCGCCGACGGGCCCCGCTGGTTCCTGCGGGGCGTCGTCACCGGGAAGGCGGCCGTGGACCCGGAGGCTGCAGCGGCGCTCGAGCAGCTGTTCGCCGGTGTGGTCGTCGTGCGCGGCACCGAGGCCCGCCCGCCGCGGGACCTGCTCCCGCTGCGCATGCCGGGCCAGACGCCCGCCCCCGAGGCCGGCACCGCCGCGGGTCCGGACTTCGACCCGCTGCGCCGCGGGCCCGAGATCACCGAGATCCGGTGACCGGCGTGACGATCAAGGAACGGTGGCACCGCGCCCTCGCGTCCCGTGCCGAGGTGGAGGCGGGCGAGGAGCGCGCGGAGGCTGCGCTCACCGCGGGCGCCATCCCCGTCGGCTCGCTGAACAACCGGCAGCGTGCCCAGGTGGCGGGCGTGCTCCGGTCGGTGACGCTCCGTCCTCGCGAGGGCGTGCCCGCCCTGGCCGCAGAGCTGTACGACGGCAGTGGGACGCTGGACCTCGTCTGGATGGGTCGACGCGAGATCGCCGGTGTCGAACCGGGACGTCGGCTGCGCGCCGAGGGCCTGGTGTGCGTCGTGGACGGCCGCCGGACGCTGTTCAACCCCTGCTACGAGCTGCGGCCGCGGCCCGGTGAGTGAGCCCCGACCGGCCGACGACGCGCCGCTCGAGGCGCCCGACGGCGCCCTGACGGCGCCTGACGTCCCCGGCGGCCGCGGCATGCGGGCGCTGACCGCCACCGAGTTCTCCGCTGCGGAAGCCGTCGGTGGTGTCCGTGGCGTCGTCGAGTCGGTGGCACCCGGTCTGCTGTTCGTCGTCGTGTTCCTCGCCGCGGGCCAGCGCCTCGCACCGGCCCTGATCGCGGCGCTCGGCGCGGCGGTGCTGGCCGTGATCGCGCGGCTGGTGGCGCGCACCCCGGTCACCCAGGCCTTCTCGGGTCTGCTCGGCGTCGCCGTCGGCGTGTTCTGGGCGTGGCGGTCGGGGGAGGCGCAGAACTACTTCCTGTACGGGTTGTGGGTCAACGCGGCGTACCTCGTCGGCACCCTGGCGTCCATCCTGGTCCGGGTGCCGCTGGTCGGTCTCGTCGTCGGGCTGTTCGCCTCGGACGGACCCATGGGCGGTGGCCCCTGGTCGGCCGTGACCGCCTGGCGGGCGGACCCGGCGCTGCGCCGCCGGTACACCTGGGCCACCTGGCCGTGGGTGGCCATGTTCGGCGCGCGCCTGGTCGCGCAGGTGCCCCTCTACCTCGACGCCAAGGTGGCGTGGCTGGGCACGGTGAAGCTGGCCATGGGCCTTCCCCTGACCGCGCTGGTGCTGTGGATCAGCTGGCGGCTGGTGCGGGATGGGGCTCCGGCGCGGGATCCGGGTCCGGACCCGGACCCGGACCCTGGGTCAGCAGGGCCTCCAGCTGTTCCTCCGACGCGTCCCGCCCGGTGACGAAGAGCAGCTCGTCGGCGGCCTCGAGCGTGTCGTCCGCGCTCGGCGGGATCGGCCGCGCACCGCGGACGATGCACGCGAGCACCGTGTCCTCGGGCCAGGTGATCTGACCGACGCGCAGCCCCACCAGGGGCGACGTCGGCGGCAGCGTCACCTCGAGGATGTCCGCGCGCGACTGGTGGAACGTGAAGATGCGCACCAGGTCGCCGATGGTGACGGCTTCCTCGACCATCGCCGTCATGATCCGCGGCGTCGAGACGGCGACGTCCACGCCCCACGCCTCGTCGAACATCCACTCGTTCTTCGGGTTGTTCACCCGGGCGACGGTGCGGGGCACGCCGAACTCGGTCTTGGCCAGGAACGCGATGACGAGGTTCGCCTTGTCGTCCCCGGTGGCGGCGACCATCACGTCGCACTCACCGGCCTTGACCTGACCCAGGGTGGGCAGCTCGCACGCGTCGGCCAGCAACCACTCCGCGTCGGGCACCTGGGCGACCCGCATCGCCGACGGCTGCCGGTCGATCAGCGTCACCTCGTGGTCGTGGGCGAGCAGCTCCCGGGCGATGGACCGGCCGACGGAGCCCGCGCCGGCGATGACGACCCTCACTCGGTCACCTCCGGGACCGCCGTCAGGACGCGTTCCACGGCAGGCAGGTCGTCGACCCGGGTGAGCACATGGACCACATCGTTCTCCTGCAGCACGCTGGACGGGGTCGGCAGCACACCGTCGCCGTACCGGGTGAGGAAGGCCACCCGGGCACCGGACGCGGTCTCCATGCTGTGCACCGGGCGTCCGATCCAGCCGACGTGCACGTCGACCTGCGCGAGCGTGATCTGGCCGGAGGAGTCGCGGAACTGGTCCGTGGCGCCCATCGGCAGCAGCCGGCGCATCACCTGGTCCGTCGTCCAGCGCACGGTCGCCACGGTGGGGATGCCGAGGCGCTGGTAGATCTCCGCGCGGTGCGGGTCGTAGATGCGGGCCACCACGTTCTGCACGCCGAACGTCTCGCGCACCACCCGGGCGGCGACGATGTTCGAGTTGTCGCCGTTCGCGACGGCCGCGAACGCGTAGGCCTCCTCGATCCCGGCCTGCAGGAGCGTGTCGCGGTCGAATCCGAGGCCGGTGACCTTCTTCCCCTCGAAGGTGGGCTCGAGGCGACGGAAGGCCTCGGCGAGCTGGTCGATCACGGCCACCGAGTGGCCGTGGCCCTCCAGCGCCGTCGCTAGTGCGGCGCCGACCCGGCCGCATCCCATGATCACGAAGTGCACAGCCGGTCACGCTACCGTGCCTGCGTCCGGCTCGGCGCGGCGGCGCCGAACGACCGTCAGCGGCCTACGATGTGGCCTCGTGCCCGACCTCGCCGCCGCCACCAAGCGGCTTCTGCTCGGCAAGCCCGTCCGCAGCGACCGGATGGGGCACACGTTGCTGCCCAAGCGGATCGCGCTGCCGGTGTTCGCGTCGGACGCGCTGTCGTCCGTGGCGTACGCGCCCGAGGAGATCCTGCTCACCCTCTCGCTGGCCGGCGTCAGCGCGCTCGTGGTGTCCCCGTGGGTGGGGCTGGCCGTCGTCGTCGTCATGCTCACGGTGGTCGCGTCGTACCGGCAGAACGTGCACGCCTACCCGTCCGGGGGCGGCGACTACGAGGTGGCCACCGTCAACCTCGGGCCGACGGCGGGCGTCGGCGTGGCGAGCGCGCTGCTCGTGGACTACGTGCTGACCGTGGCGGTGTCGATCTCGTCGGGCGCCCAGTACGCCGCCACCGCGCTGCCGGCGCTGCGGGGGCACGAGGCGATGTTCGCGATGATCGTGGTCGCGGTGCTCGCGCTGATCAACCTGCGCGGCGTGCGCGAGTCGGGCACGGCGTTCGCCATCCCGGTGTACCTGTTCATGCTGGCGATGGGATCGCTCGCGGTGGTCGGGGGGATCCGCTACCTCACCGGCACCCTGCCGCTCGCGGAGTCGGCGGGGCTGGAGCTGATCCCGGAGGCGGGCTTCTCGCAAGGGCTGACCGGCCTGGCCGGGGGGTTCCTCGTGCTGCGCGCGTTCGCGTCCGGATCGGCGGCGCTCACCGGCGTCGAGGCGATCAGCAACGGGGTGCCGGCGTTCCGCAAGCCCAAGTCGAAGAACGCCGCGACGACGCTGGCGCTGCTGGGCGGCATCTCGATCACCATGATCATGGCGATCCTGCTGCTGTCCCGGGCGACCTCGGTGACCTTCGCCGACCGCCCGCACGAGCAGCTGCTGCGGGACGGCGTGCCGGTGGGCGACGGGTACGTCCAGCACCCCGTGATCAGCCAGCTGTCCGATGCCGTGTTCCACGGCTGGGGGTTCATGACGACCACGGTCGCCGTCGTCACCGGCCTGATCCTGGTGCTGGCCGCCAACACGGCGTTCAACGGCTTCCCGGTGCTGGGCTCGATCCTCGCCCGGGACGGCTTCCTGCCCCGCCAGCTGCACACCCGCGGCGACCGGTTGGCGTTCTCCAACGGCATCCTCACGCTGGCCGGTGGCGCGATCGTGCTGATCTGGGCGTTCGACGCCCAGGTGACGCGGCTGATCCAGCTCTACATCGTCGGCGTGTTCGTCTCGTTCACCCTGAGCCAGCTGGGCATGACGCGGCACTGGACGCGTGAGCTGCGCACCGAGCCGGACCCGGCCCTGCAACGTCGGATGCGCCGGTCCCGGGTGATCAACGCCTTCGGCTTCGTGATGACCGCGGCGGTCCTGCTCATCGTCCTGGTGACGAAGTTCGTCCGCGGCGCATGGATCGCGATCCTCGCGATGGCCTTCGTGTTCGTGCTGATGAAGGCCATCCGCCGGCACTACGACCGGGTCGCGGCCGAGCTCGCCCTGGGCACGGACGCCGACGCGGCGCGCGCTCTGCCGAGCCGGGTGCACGCCATCGTGCTGATCTCCCACCTGCACCGTCCGACGATGCGTGCGCTGGCCTACGCCCGGGCATCCCGACCGCAGGTCCTCGAGGCGCTGACGGTCAGCGTCGAACCCGAGGAGACGGAGTCTTTGCGGCGGGAGTGGGACGCGATGGACCTGCCCGTGCCGCTCAAGGTGCTGGACTCCCCGTTCCGGGAGATCACCCGGCCGGTGATCTCCTACGTCCGCTCCGTGCGCCGCGACAGCCCGCGTGACCTGGTGGTCGTGTACATCCCCGAGTACGTGGTCGGGCACTGGTGGGAGACGCTGCTGCACAACCAGAGCGCCCTGCGGCTCAAGGGCCGGCTGCTCTTCACCCCGGGCGTCGTGGTGGCGTCGGTGCCGTGGCAGCTGTCGTCGACCGAGGGGCAGACGGGCCTGGAGGAGTACGTGCCGGGTACGCTGCCGCGTGGCCTCTGAGGAACTCGTCGAGCTGACCGTCGGACCGGTGGCCCACGGGGGCCACTGCGTCGCCCGCCTGGACGGCCGGGTGGTGTTCGTGCGGCACACCCTCCCCGGCGAGCGGGTGCTGGCCCGGGTCACCGAGGGCGGCGCCGAGCGGGCGTTCTGGCGGGCGGACGCCGTGGAGGTGCTGGACGCGTCGCCGGACCGGGTGCCCTCCGTGTGGCCCGCGGCCGGACCGGGCGGGGTGGGCGGTGGCGAGCTCGCGCACGTCGCGCTCCCCGCGCAGCGCGCGTGGAAGGCGGCCGTGCTGGCCGAACAGCTGCACCGGCTCGCCCACCTGGACCTCGACGTGCCGATGCTCGCCGCGCCCGGGGACGACGAGCGCGGCGGCCTGGGCTGGCGCACCCGCATCGAGCTGGTGGCGGACAGCTCCGGGCAGGCCGGGATGCACCGGCACCGGTCGCACGACGTCGCGGCCCTGGCGGACATGCCGCTGGCCTCCGACGAGATCGCCGCGCTGGGGCTGTTCGACCGCCGGTGGCCTGCCGGTGGGCGGATCGAGGCCGTCGCTCCGACCGGCGGCGACGAACCGCTGGTGCTGCTCGACGGCGTGCCCTACGACCTGCGGCGCGGCCGCACCGACGAGCGGCCGAACGCGCGCACGGCGGTCCGCGAGGTGGTTGACGTGCCGCCGGGCCGGTGGACGTTCCGGGTGGCCGCCTCAGGGTTCTGGCAGGTGCACCGGGCCGCACCGTCTTTGCTGGTCGAGGCGGTGCTCGCCGGCGCGGGGGAGCTGACCGGCGCCCGCGTCCTGGACCTGTACGCGGGGGCGGGTCTGTTCACGCTCCCGCTGGCGGACGCGGTCGGCCCGAGCGGTTCCGTGGTGTCCGTCGAGGGCGACCTGCGGGCCGTGCGGGACGCACGCCGAGGCGTGCACGACCGCCCCGAGGTCACCCTGGTGCAGGGCGACGTGGGTGCCGTGCTCGCCGACCCCGGCAACGTCGGCCGGGCGGACGTCGTCGTGGTGGACCCCCCGCGGGTCGGCGCCGGCAGGTCGGTGATCGACGCGCTCGTCACCCTGGCGCCGGCGCGCATCGTCTACGTCGCGTGCGATCCCGCCGCGCTGGCCCGTGATCTCGCGCTGCTCGTCGCCGGCGGGTACGCGGTCGCCTCGCTCACCGGCCACGACCTGTTCCCGCACACGCACCACCTCGAGGCGGTGGCGGTCCTCACGCGGTGACCCCGCGTCGGGCGGCGTGCGGCGCCCGGTCGTCCTAGCGTGGTACCGGCGGCGTCCGACGCCGCAGACGGGAGCACCGCGATGGACGAGACCCAGGACACCACGAGCCCGCTGGCCAAGGCCAAGCGCGCCGTGACCGAGGAGCTGCACAAGCAGGGCACCCCCGAGTACGACCCGCGCTCGCTCGAGCGGCTGGTCGAGGCGGAGCGCAAGGCGACCGACCAGCTCGCCCGAGAGGCCGACCGGGATCGCTGAGACGGCCCCGGCGCCGGGCGGAACCGTGTATCTTGACATCAAGATAGTTTGTGCACGCCCGGCACCGCCGCCCGTCGTCGAAGGAGCACCGCGTGAGCATCGACAGCTTCGGTTCGCAAGGAGTCCTCGAGGTCGGCGGCACCGGCTACCAGATCTACCGCCTCGCTGCGGTGCCCGGCCTGGAGCGGCTGCCGTTCGCGCTCAAGGTGCTCGCGGAGAACCTGCTGCGCGCCGAGGACGGCGCCAACGTCACGGCCGACCACGTGCGGGCGCTCGCGCAGTGGGACCCCGATGCGGTCCCGGACACCGAGATCCAGTTCACGCCCGCCCGCGTGATCATGCAGGACTTCACCGGCGTGCCCTGCGTCGTCGACCTGGCCACGATGCGCGAGGCCGTCGCGACCCTGGGCGGGGACCCGTCGCGGATCAACCCGCTGGCGCCTGCCGAGCTCGTCATCGACCACTCGGTGCAGATCGACGTCGCCGGTCGCCGGGACGCCTTCGAGCGCAACGTCGAGCTGGAGTACCAGCGCAACCACGAGCGCTACCAGTTCCTGCGCTGGGGCCAGACCGCCTTCGACGACTTCAAGGTGGTGCCGCCGGGCACCGGCATCGTGCACCAGGTGAACCTCGAGTACCTGGCGCGCGTCGTCATGACCCGCGAGGTGGACGGCGTGCTGCGCGCCTACCCGGACACCTGCGTCGGCACCGACTCGCACACGACGATGGTCAACGGCCTCGGCGTGCTGGGCTGGGGCGTCGGCGGCATCGAGGCCGAGGCGGCGATGCTGGGCCAGCCGGTGTCGATGCTCATCCCGCAGGTGGTCGGGTTCCGGCTGTCCGGGCAGATCCCGGCCGGGGTCACCGCGACGGACGTGGTGCTGACCATCACGCAGATGCTGCGGGCGCACGGCGTGGTGGGCAAGTTCGTCGAGTTCTACGGGGCCGGCGTCGCAGCGGTGCCGCTGGCGAACCGGGCGACGATCGGCAACATGAGCCCGGAGTTCGGCTCGACGGCCGCGATCTTCCCGGTGGACGACGTGACGCTGGACTACCTGCGGCTGACCGGCCGGTCGGCGGCGCAGGTGGCACTCGTCGAGGCCTACGCCCGCGAGCAGGGCCTGTGGCACGACCCCGCGCAGGAGGCCGTCTACTCGGAGTACCTCGAGCTGGACCTGTCGAGCGTCGTGCCCTCGATCGCCGGGCCGAAGCGACCGCAGGACCGCATCGAGCTGGTGCACGCGAAGTCCGCCTTCGCGCGCGATCTGCCGACCTACGCACCGGACGTGCGCGACCTCGTCGAGGAGTCCGAGCAGGAGTCGTTCCCCGCCTCCGACTCGCCCGCGGTCGGCACCCAGCACCGACGCACCGTCGCGGTGACCGACAGCCGGGGCGCCACGTTCGACCTGTTCCACGGTGCCGTGGCGATCGCGTCCATCACGTCCTGCACCAACACGTCCAACCCGTCGGTGATGCTCGCCGCCGGGCTGCTGGCGAAGAAGGCCGTCGAGCGCGGCCTCACCGCCAAGCCGTGGGTGAAGACGTCCATGGCGCCGGGCTCGCAGGTGGTGACCAACTACTACGAGAAGGCGGGCCTGTGGCCGTCCCTGGAGAAGCTGGGGTTCCACCTGGTCGGGTACGGCTGCGGCACCTGCATCGGCAACTCCGGTCCGCTGGACGAGGCCGTGTCGGCGGCGGTGACCGAGCACGACCTCGCGGTGGTGTCGGTGCTGTCCGGGAACCGCAACTTCGAGGGCCGCATCAACCCCGACGTGAAGATGAACTACCTGGCCAGCCCTCCGCTGGTGATCGCCTACGCGCTGGCCGGGACGATGGACTTCGACTTCGAGTCCCAGCCGCTCGGGCGCGACGAGGCCGGCCGGCCGGTGTTCCTGCGGGACATCTGGCCCTCGCCCGACGAGGTGCAGGCGACCATCGACGCGTCCATCGACCGGCAGATGTTCACCGACGACTACGCCGACGTGTTCACCGGCGACGAGCGCTGGCGGTCGTTGCCGACGCCGCTCGGCGACACCTTCGCCTGGGACCCCGACTCGACCTACGTGCGCCGGCCGCCCTACTTCGAGGGCATGACGGCCCTCCCGGCGCCGGTCACCGACATCGTCGGGGCGCGGGTGCTGGCCACGCTCGGCGACTCGGTGACCACGGACCACATCAGCCCCGCCGGGTCGATCAAGGCGGACAGCCCGGCCGGCCGCTACCTGGCCGAGCACGGCATCGCGCGCACGGACTTCAACTCCTACGGCTCGCGGCGCGGCAACCACGAGGTGATGATCCGCGGCACGTTCGCGAACATCCGGCTGCGCAACCAGCTGGTGCCGGGGGTCGAGGGCGGGTACACCGTCAACCACCTCACGGGGGCGCAGGAGTCGATCTACGACGCCGCGATCGCCTACCAGGCGGCCGGTGTGCCGCTCGTCGTGCTGGGCGGACAGGAGTACGGCTCGGGCTCGTCGCGCGACTGGGCGGCGAAGGGCACCGCTCTGCTGGGCGTGCGAGCGGTGATCACGCAGTCGTTCGAGCGCATCCACCGGTCGAACCTCATCGGGATGGGCGTGCTGCCGCTGCAGTTCCCGGCCGGGGAGTCCGCCGACTCGCTGGGCCTGGACGGTACCGAGACCTTCGACATCGGCGGCGTGACGGCGCTCAACGAGGGCATCACGCCGCGCACGGTGGCGGTGCGCGCCACCAGGGCGGACGGATCGGTGGTGGCCTTCGACGCGGTGGTCCGCATCGACACCCCCGGCGAGGCCGACTACTACCGCAACGGCGGCATCCTGCAGTACGTGCTGCGCTCGCTGGTCGCCTGACCTCGGCGGCGCGGCGGTGCAAGCCGGGGCCGGGTTGCGACACGATGCAGGTATGAGGCGCAAGCGCGGGATGGGGGTCGTCGTGGCGGGGGTCGTGGCCGGGTCGTTGGCGCTGGGGGCGTGCGGCGGGCCGGGGGAGCCGGACACGATCGGACCGGGCGGCGACCGCGCCGCGCACGGGCTGCAGGTCGGCGCCGGTGACCGCGTCACTGTGGCCCTGACGGCCGCGCCGGACGTCACCTCGGTGGTGGACGCCACCTGGCGGGCCGGCTTCGTCGCGCTCGCCACCGGCGACGGGTCCGCAGGCACCGTGGTGTCACCGGCGAGCCTCGTCGTCGCCCTGTCGATGCTCGCCGAGGGTGCGGTCGGCGGGTCCGCCGCGGCGCTCGACGAAGCGCTCGGCGCATCCGGCGACGCCCGCACCGACGCGGTGAACGCGCTGTCCGCCGCGCTGGCCCGGTACGAGGGTGACCCGGCCGCCGTCTCGGCGAAGGAGCTGCCGGTGCCGCCGGTGGTGCACATGGCCAACCAGGTGGTCGCCGACGACGGGGTGCAGCTCAACGAGTCGTACCTGGACCGGCTGGTCGCGGGCTACGGCGCCGGGGTGCTGGTCACCGACCTGGCCACCGCGGCCGGCAAGCGAGACCTGGATGCGTGGGTGAACCGCAACACGGGCGGTCTCATCAAGGAGTCGGCGATCGAGCCCGATCCCGCCCTGGTCCTGGTGCTGCAGAACGCGGTCGCCCTGGCGGCGGCGTGGGCGGAGCCCTTCGAGGCCGACGCGACGAGCGACGACGCGTTCACCCTGGCGGGCGGCGAGCAGGTGACGGTGCCGACGATGCACGGCGCCGCGACGTGGGCGTACGCGGAGGTGGACGGCTGGCGCGCGGTGCGGCTGCCGTACACCGCAGACCTGCACGCCGACGTGCTGCTGCCCCCCGCAGGATCCAGCGCCGCGACCGACCCGTCCAGCGCCGACCCGGATGCGGTGGCGGCGGTCGTGGCCGCGCTCGATGCGGCCGAGCCGGGCCAGGTGCTGCTCGCGCTGCCGAAGGTCGACCTGACCAGCCGGACGGACCTCACCGCGACGTTCGAGGCGCTCGGCCTGGCCGACCTGCTCGACCCCGCGACGGCCCGGCTCGACGGCATCCTCATCTCGGACCAGCCGCTGTTCGTCGGACAGGCGGTCCAGCAGGCCGTCCTCCAGGTGGACGAGGACGGTACCCGGGCGGCGGCGGTCACCGAGCTCGGTGTCGCGGCCGGGTCGGCGCCGATGGAGCCGCCGGTCGAGCTCGTCGTCGATCGGCCGTACCTGTTCGCCGTGACCGACGGCAGCACCGGCTGGCCGCTGTTCCTGGCCTCGGTGCTCGACCCGCGCGGGTGATGGAACCCCTGGCGCCCGGCGCCGCACTGCGCCAGGGTGGGGGACCGTGAGCACGACCGAGGTCCCCGCGCTGCATCTGCGCGGCCTGCGCAAGGTGTTCGGCACGGCGGCGGATCCGGTGGTCGCGGTCGACGGGATCGACCTGGACGTCGGCGCCGGCGAGATCGTCGCGTTCCTCGGCCCGAACGGCGCCGGCAAGACGACGACGCTCGACATGGTGCTCGGCCTGACGAGGCCCACGGCGGGGACGGTGCAGGTGCTCGGTGGCACACCGCGCGCCGCTGTCGACGCGGGTCGGGTCGCGGCCGTGCTGCAGGCCGGCGGCCTGCTCCGGGACCTCACGGTGGGGGAGACGGTCACGGTGATCGCGGCGCTGCACCACGTGCAGCACCGGGCCGGCGAGGTGATGGAGCGCACCGGCCTCACCCCGTTGGCGCGGCGCAAGGTGCGGGCGTGCTCGGGCGGGGAGCAGCAGCGGCTGAGGTTCGCCCTCGCGTTGCTCCCGGATCCCCAGCTCCTGGTGCTCGACGAGCCGACCGCGGGCATGGACGTGGCCGCCCGCCACGAGTTCTGGGCGACGATGCGCGAGGAGGTCGCGGGTGGCCGCACGGTCCTGTTCGCCACGCACTACCTCGAGGAGGCGCAGGCCTTCGCGCCGCGCACCGTGCTCATCGCTCGCGGCCGGTTGCTCGCGGACGGACCGACCGAGCAGCTGCGCACCCTGGTCGGAACCCGCGCGGTCTCGGCGACGCTGCCCGACGACACGGAGGGGGTCGACGCGCTCGGGTCCATCCCCGGGGTCGACGGCGTGCGGCTGGCCGGGCGTCGGGTCACCGTGAGCGGCACCGCGTCGGACGAGGTCGCGCGCGTGCTCCTCGTCGAGCTCGGCGCGCACGACCTGGAGATCACGTCGCCGACGCTGGAGTCGGCGTTCCTGGCGCTGACGGCGGAGGACCAGGGATGAACGCCACCTACCTGCGCATCGACCTGCTGCGGCAGCTGCGCGACGTCGCGAACATCGTGTTCGTCGTCGCGCTGCCGGTGTTCATGTACGTGCTGTTCGGCTCCACGTTCGGTGCCGGGGGTGAGCTCGCCGGGCGGGGCGACGTCAGGTTCGCCGTCATGACGGCCATGGCGGCGTACGGCGCGGCGGTCGCGACGACGGCGATCAGCGGCACGGCGGCCGTCGAGCTCATGCAGGGCTGGGGCCGCCAGCTGGGGCTGACACCGCTGCGGCCGGCGGGCTTCGTCGCGACGAAGGTGGTGGTCGCACTCATCGTCGCGGCCGCCGCGGTGCTGGCGGTGGGCACCGCGGGTGTGGTGACGGGCGCGAAGGCGCCCCCGGGGGTGTGGGCGGCGTCCGCCGTGATCGCCTGGGTGGGCTCGGCGATGTTCGCGCTGTACGGGCTCGCGGTGGCGCAGTGGTTCCGCAGCGAGAGCGCGGTCGGCATCGGCAGCGCGTCGCTGGTCCTGCTGGCGTTCTTCGGGAACCTGTTCGTGCCGCTGAGCGGAGCGATCCTGACCGTCGCCCGGTGGACCCCGATGTACGGCTACGCCGCGCTGGTGCGCTACCCGCAGCTGCAGGGCGCGCAGCTGGTGGGCGACGAGCGCGACCAGCTGTGGGCCCTGCTGGCGAACGCGATCGGGTGGACGCTGGTGCTCGCGGGGGTCTGCGTGGCCGCGGTGCGCCGGGGGCGACGCCGACAGTAGGCGCGGCTGGGCACCTCACGTGGGTGCCCCGAGGGGGTGCCCGGCAGCGTCCGCCGACGGGCCTCACCAGGGGGCGTGTCGGAGGGTCGCCGTAGCATGGCCGGGTGAATGACCGTCTGGTGGTGCGGGGTGCCCGCGAGCACAACCTGCGCAACGTCGACCTCGATCTCCCGCGTGACAGGCTCATCGTCTTCACCGGACTGTCGGGGTCCGGCAAGTCGTCGTTGGCGTTCGACACCATCTTCGCGGAGGGCCAGCGGCGCTACGTCGAGTCGCTGTCCGCGTACGCACGGCAGTTCCTCGGGCAGATGGACAAGCCGGACGTCGACTTCATCGAGGGGCTGTCGCCGGCGGTCTCCATCGACCAGAAGTCCACCAACCGCAACCCGCGCTCGACCGTCGGCACCATCACCGAGGTGTACGACTACCTGCGGCTGCTGTTCGCGCGCGCGGGCACGCAGTACTGCCCGGTGTGCGGCGAGCACGTCACCGCCCAGACCCCCCAGCAGATCGTCGACCGGCTGCTCGAGCTGCCCGAGGGCACCCGGTACCAGGTGCTGGCGCCGGTGGTGCGCGGCCGCAAGGGCGAGTACGCGGACCTGTTCGCCGAGCTGCAGGCGAAGGGCTTCGCCCGGGCGAGGGTGGACGGCGAGGTGGTCCAGCTCACCGCGCCGCCGGCCTTGGAGAAGAAGCTCAAGCACGACATCGAGGTGGTGATCGACCGGCTGGTCGCCCGCGAGGGCGTGCAACGCCGGCTGACGGACTCGGTGGAGACCGCGCTCGGCCTGTCCGGCGGGCTGCTCGTCGTCGACCTGGTCGACGCGGACATCGACGACCCGGGCAAGGAGCGCCGGTTCTCCGAGCGGCGGGCCTGCCCGAACGACCATGTGCTCACGCTCGACGAGGTGGAGCCGCGGACGTTCTCCTTCAACGCGCCCTACGGCGCCTGCCCCGAGTGCACCGGCATCGGGTCGCGTCTGGAGGTCGACCCGGACCTCGTCGTGCCCAACGACGACCTGACGTTGCGGCAGGGAGCCGTCGCGCCCTGGGCGCAGACGTCGAGCGAGTACTTCGAGCGCGTGCTGTCCGCCCTGGCGGACGATCTCGGCTTCGACATGGACACGCCGTGGCGGGCGCTGCCGGAGCGTGCCCGGGAGGCCGTGCTCCACGGACGCGACCACCAGGTCAAGGTGCGCTACCGCAACCGCTGGGGGCGCGACCGGCAGTACTCCACGGGCTTCGAAGGTGTCATCACCTTCCTCGAGCGTCGGCACGGCGAGACCGAGTCGGACTGGAGCAAGGAGAAGTACGAGTCGTTCATGCGCGAGGTGCCGTGCCCGGTGTGCCAGGGTGCGCGGCTCAAGCCCGAGGTGCTGGCCGTGAAGATCGGCGGACGGTCGATCTTCGACGTGTGCGAGCTGCCGATCCGCGACGCCCGGGACTTCCTCGACGGCCTCGAGCTGGGCGCCCGGGAGCGTGCCATCGCGACGCAGGTGCTCAAGGAGGTCCAGGCCCGGCTGGGGTTCCTGCTGGACGTCGGACTGGACTACCTCACCCTCTCCCGGCCCGCGGCGACGCTGTCCGGAGGCGAGGCGCAGCGCATCCGGCTCGCCACCCAGATCGGGTCCGGCCTGGTGGGCGTCCTCTATGTTCTCGACGAGCCGTCGATCGGCCTGCACCAGCGGGACAACCGCCGGCTGGTGGAGACGTTGACCCGGCTGCGCGACCTCGGCAACACGCTGATCGTCGTCGAGCACGACGAGGACACGATCCGTGCGGCGGACTGGATCGTCGACATCGGTCCCGGAGCAGGGGAGCACGGCGGGCGGGTGGTGCACTCGGGCGACCTGGCCGGGCTGTTGTCGAACCCGGAGTCGGTCACAGGCGCCTACCTGTCGGGACGGCGTTCGATCCCGATGCCGCAGACGCGGCGCACGATCGACCGGGCCCGGCAGGTGCGGGTGATCGGCGCGCGTGAGCACAACCTGCAGGGCATCGACGTCGCCTTCCCGCTCGGGGTGTTCACGGCGGTGACCGGCGTGTCCGGGTCGGGCAAGTCCACGCTGGTCAACTCGATCCTCTACACCGTGCTGGCCAACCAGCTCAACGGTGCGCGGCAGGTGCCGGGACGCCACCGGACGGTCACCGGCCTGGAACATCTCGACAAGGTGGTGCACGTCGACCAGGGACCGATCGGTCGCACCCCGCGGTCGAATCCCGCGACGTACACCGGCGTGTGGGACCACGTGCGCCGGCTGTTCGCCGAGACCACCGAGGCGAAGGTCCGCGGGTACACGCCGGGCCGGTTCTCGTTCAACGTCAAGGGCGGCCGGTGCGAGGCCTGCTCGGGCGACGGCACGCTGAAGATCGAGATGAACTTCCTGCCGGACGTCTACGTGCCCTGCGAGGTGTGCCACGGTGCGCGGTACAACCGCGAGACGCTCGAGGTGCACTTCAAGGGCCGCACGGTGGCGGACGTGCTGGCGATGCCGATCGAGGAGGCGTCGGAGTTCTTCGCGGCGGTACCGGCGATCTCACGCCACCTGACCACCCTGGTGGACGTCGGCCTCGGGTACGTGCGGCTGGGGCAGCCGGCACCGACCCTGTCGGGCGGTGAGGCGCAGCGCGTCAAGCTGGCCAGCGAGCTGCAGCGTCGGTCCACGGGCCGCACCGTCTACGTGCTCGACGAGCCCACCACCGGGCTGCACTTCGAGGACGTGCGCAAGCTGCTCGGCGTGCTCCAGTCGCTGGTGGACAAGGGCAACACCGTCATCGTCATCGAGCACAACCTCGACGTGATCCGCAATGCGGACTGGGTGGTGGATCTCGGGCCGGAGGGGGGCTCGGGCGGTGGCCTGGTGGTCGCCGAGGGCACCCCGGAGCACGTGGCGGGCGTTCCGGCCAGCCATACGGGCCGGTTCCTGGCAGAGGCGTTCGAGCTCCGCGAGGAGCGCGCCAGCGCCTGATCTCTGCTCGCGCGCGCGCGAGCGATCCGCGCTCGGGAGCGTCTCCGGTCAGGCGGTTCGCAGCGGAGCCGGTTGCACCCGGACCGCGAAGTTGACGGACCGGGCGATGAAGCAGCGCTCGTGCGCCTCGTCGTGCAGCCGTGCCAGCACGTCATCGGTGACCGGCGTGCCGTCGGGAAGGGTGGCGCCGGCGGCGACCATGACCCGGGGGTGCAGCACGACGTCGGTGAACTGCCCGTGCCCCGCTGCCTCGATCCGCAACGTGCCGGTGGCCTGGTCGGCGTAGTCGACCACGACGACCCCGTCCCGGGCGGCCAGGTGCAGCAGCCAGAGCATGTGGCACTGCGCCAGCGCCGTGACGACGAGGTCCTCCGGCGACCAACGGTCGGCGCTGCCGCGGAAGTGCGGGTCGGAGGTCCCGAGCAATGTCGGCCGTTCGCCGGCGTTCACCTCGTGGTCGCGCCCGTATGCGGTGTAGCCGGTGGTTCCCCGGCCGCGCGCACCGGTCCACGTCAGGTCGATCGCATACGTGTTCAGCTGCGGCATCTGCCCACGCTACCGGCAGCCGGGTCTCAGCGACGGCGGCGGCGACGCCACGCAACCAGGTCCAGCGCGGCGAGCGCCGCGAGAACCGCCGCGACCACCGCGTAGGCACGGCGCTCGCTCCCGTCGGCGCCGTCGGGATCGCCCATCGCGATCGCTGCAGCGGCCGCTGCCAACAGGGCGAACAGGATGCCGAGTCCCAGCAGGCTGGCTTGGCTGAAGAACGCCGGCAAGGTCGTTCCGTGGCGCCGGAGGAAGGTGCCGGTCTCGTGGCGGGCAAGAAGCAGGGCCGCGCCGCTGCCGACGCCGGCGGGAACCACGAACGCGACTGCGGCGGGGTTCGCCCAAGCGGCGCACGCGGCGAGGCTGACGAGCGCCACCGCGGCACCCGCTGCGGCCCCGAGCAGCCACGGGCTGCGCAGCACGTCCCCGAGATATCCGCGTATCGCCGAGTCGACACGGGCCAGAGTGACGACGAGGTAGACCACGGCGATCGCCACGGTCAGCACCGCGGCGGGCTGGACGGTGTCGAGGGGGTGGTCGTGGTCGAAATACCAGAGGCGGGCCACGGCCAGGGTGCCGAAGGCGAGGATGGCTGCCACCCGGGAGAAGAACGTCCTGGCGAGGATGCCCATCGTCTGCAGGTTGACGTCCTCGCCCGGGGCGAACCGGAGATGGTCGCCCTGCGTCTGCAGGGCTCGGACCGTTCGCGTCCCGGCTGGGTCCGCGACGTCGATGAGCGCGGAGAGCCGGATCGCGTCGCCGTCCGTCGGGTCGAGCTCCAAGGCGCGGCTGATCGCGGCACGGGCGTCTCTCGTGCGGCGTTGCGTCAGCGCGACGTTCGCGACGACCACGTGCAGGCCGCAGTCGGTCGGGTCGAGTGCGACCGCCCGGGCCGCCTCGTCCCGGGCTCGCCTCCGAGGCCCACCGAGGTCCGACAGGACCACCGCCAGCATGCCGTGGCTCCATGCCTCGTCCGGCGCGAGCTGTAGGGCGCGCTCGGCCGCTGCGACCGCGCCGGCGCGGTCCCGCACACCGGCGAGAGCCGCCGCCCGCAGCCGGAGGGCGACCGGGGTATCCGGGCGGAGCGCGCACAGCCGGCCCGAGGCGTCGACGGCCTGTGGGGCGTGCCTGGCGGAGAGGTGCGCCCGGGTGGCGATCAGCCACGCGTACGCGTCGTCCGGCGCGTACGCGAGCACGTCCGCGACACGGCGCAGGGCTTCGTCAGGCCGCGACCTGTCCAGGGCGTTCTCGGCCAGAGCGAGGGCGCGGTCCCGCGTCGTGTCCTCGTCGGCCGGGACGGCGGAGCCGGTCACAGCAGCTTCTCGCGCCGCATGAAGGCGCGCAGGTCGTCGTACTCGCCCCCGCGGCCGGCCCACCGGACGACGGTGCGGGCCGTGTCGAACCATGCCGGCGTCGACGGCGAGACGTCGCGTGCGGCGGCCAGGAGGTCCGTCGTCGTCACCGGCCGGGCCACGCCCGTGCGCAGCGCGTCGGCCAGCGCCGTCTGCACCGCCGTCGTGCACACGTGAGCGAGGTCCGCGCCGCTGAACCGGTGGGTTGCGTCGGCGACCGTGCCCAGGTCGAGCGTCTCCGTCGGCCGGTCGCGCAGATGCACCTGCAGGACCTCGACGCGCGCCGCGCGGTCCGGCGGCTCGACGAGCACCATCCGATCGAGCCGGCCCGGGCGCCGGAGTGCCGGGTCGACGTCCCATGGGTGGTTCGTCGCAGCGATCGTGAGCACGCCCACCTCGGCTGCGCCGTCCATCGCCACGAGCAACTGATTGACCGCACCCCGTGCGGCGGAGCCCTTCAACGCGGAGCGGCGCTGCCCGATGGCGTCGACCTCATCGAGGAAGACCACGCACGGCGCGCGCCTCGCCGCCTCGTCGTACAGCGCCTGGACGTTCTGCTCGGCCTCCCCGAGCCACGGGCTGTAGAGGTCCGCGAGCGTCGCCGCGAGGAACTGGGCGTCGATCTCGGCGGCGACCGCCCGGGCCAGGTAGGTCTTGCCGCAGCCCGGCGGACCGTAGAGCAGGATCCCGCCGCCGGGCGTCACGCCGTAGAGCGACGCGATCGACGGGTTGCGCAGCGGACCGAAGAACGTGGTGTCCAGACGCTGCTTGACCGCATCCATCCCGGCGACGTCGGCGATCCCGCGAGGGCCGGTGGAGCGGGGGGCGCTCGCGGCTGGTGCCGTCGCCGTCCCCGCCTCGAACTGCTCCTCCAGCCGATCGATGACCACCGCGTCGTCGGGCCGCCCGCCACGCGTGACAAGGGCGAGCGCCTCGGCGTTGCGCGGATCGATGCCGAGCACGGCCGCCGCGTGCCGGACGGCGTCGTCGTGGCGGCCGGCGGAGGCGTAGCCGCGGGCGAGCAGGAGCCGCAGCACCGCATCCTGCGGCGCGGCCGCCACGGCGCGCTCAAGGCTGATCAGTTCGGCGTCGTCGGGCATTGCGCCTCGGTGGTCGTCTGGTGTCGGGCGTGCGGGACGACGATAGCGATCCGGCCAGGATGCCCGCTGCGCCGTGCCGCCGGAAGGGTGAGTCGGTGGGCCGAACTACGCTCGGCCCATGGCCGATCCCGCGACGTACCGCCCTGCGGCGGGGGAGATCCCGGACGCCCCCGGGGTCTACCGGTTCCGGGACGAGCACGGCCGCGTCATCTACGTCGGCAAGGCCAAGAGCCTGCGCAGCCGGCTGAACAGCTACTTCCAGGACCTCGCCGGGCTGCACCCACGCACGCAGCAGATGGTGCTCACCGCCGCGTCGGTGCAGTGGACGGTGGTCGGCACCGAGGTCGAGGCGCTGGCCCTGGAGTACTCCTGGATCAAGGAGTTCGACCCCCGGTTCAACGTCAAGTACCGCGACGACAAGTCCTACCCCTACCTCGCCGTCACCCTTTCCGACGAGGTGCCGCGCGTCCAGGTGATGCGCGGCGCGAAGCGCAAGGGCACCCGGTACTTCGGCCCGTACGCCCACGCCTGGGCGATCCGCGAGACGGTGGACCTGCTGCTGCGGGTGTTCCCCGTGCGCACCTGCTCGGCGGGCGTCTACAAGCGCGCCCACCAGCAGGGTCGGCCGTGCCTGCTCGGCTACATCGACAAATGCTCGGCGCCGTGCGTCGGGCGGATCAGCATCGAGGACCATCACCGGCTCGCCCAGGACTTCTGCGACTTCATGGCGGGGGACACCGCGCGGTTCACCCGACGGCTGGTGGCGGCGATGCGGGCCGCGTCGGACGAGCTCGACTTCGAGCGGGCCGCGCGTCTGCGCGACGACGTGGCGACCCTCGAACGCGCCACGGAGCGCAACGCGGTGGTGCTGGCGGACGGTACGGACGTCGACATCTTCGCCCTGTCCGGCGACGACCTGGAAGCGGCGGTGCAGGTGTTCCACGTGCGCGGCGGCCGGATCCGCGGTCAGCGTGGCTGGGTGGTGGAGAAGGTGGAGGACGTCGGCGACGATGTGCTCGTCGAGCGGCTCCTCCAGCAGGTGTACGGCACCGCCGCGGGCGAGGACGGCGGCGTCGTGCCGCGTGAGGTGCTGGTGCCGGTGGAGCCGCCGGACGTCGCGCAGGTGGAGGCGTGGCTGGCCGGGCTGCGCGGTGGTCGGGTGCACGTCCGGGTGGCGCAGCGCGGCACCAAGCGGGAGCTGGCGCAGACGGTCCACCGCAACGCCGAGCACGCGCTGGCGTTGCATCGCACCCGCCGGGCCGGCGACCTGACGACACGCAGCCAGGCGCTGCGCGAGATCCAGGAGGCGCTGGATCTGTCGACCGCACCGCTGCGGATCGAGTGCTACGACGTGTCCCACAACCAGGGCACCTACCAGTCCGCCTCGATGGTCGTCTTCGAGGACGGGCTCGCCCGCAAGAGCGAGTACCGGCTGTTCTCGGTCCGTGGCCCCGACGGGCAGGGGGCGAGCGACGACACCGCGGCGATGCACGAGGTGATCACCCGTCGGTTCCGGCGCTACCTGGCCGAGCGCGCCGACTCGCTGGACGTCGACCTGGGCGACGGACCGGGCGCAGCCGAGGACGCGGACGCGGCCGAGGACGAGGACGGCGTCCCGCTGCGGTCCGGACCCGTCGACCCGGCCACCGGGCGCCCCGTGCGCTTCGCCTACCCGCCGAACCTCGTCGTCGTCGACGGCGGACCGCCGCAGGTCGCCGCCGCGGCGCAGGCCATGGCCGAGCTCGGCGTCACCGACGTCGCGCTGTGCGGCCTGGCGAAGCGGCTGGAGGAGGTGTGGCGGCCGGGGGAGGAGTACCCGGTGGTGCTCGAGCGCAGCTCGGAGGGCCTCTACCTGCTGCAGCGGGTGCGGGACGAGGCCCACCGGTTCGCCATCGCCGCGCACCGCAAGCGCCGCAGCCAGGGCATGACGGTGTCGGTGCTGGACTCCGTGCCGGGGCTCGGACCGGCGCGCCGTGCGGCGCTGCTGCGTCAGTTCGGCTCGGTGCGCCGGCTGCGGGCGGCGTCGGTCGAGGAGATCGCGTCGGTGCCGGGGATGGGGGCGCGGACGGCTGCTGCCGTCGTCGCGGCGCTGCACACCGACGGGCCGGCGTCGGTCGGCGCGCCGTCCCCGGAGGGCGCCGTGGCGGATGCTGCTGGCATCCTGGGCACATGACCGACGAGCCGTCACCGCTGACCGTGCCGCGTGGTATCCCGGCCGTCGAGGCGGCCACGCCCGGCCCGCGGTTGGAACAGCCGCAGGTGATGGTGATCACGGGCATGTCGGGCGCCGGGCGCACCCGCGCCGCCGCCGTGCTGGAAGACCTCGACTGGTACGTCGTCGACAACCTGCCGGCCAGGATGCTGCCGCACCTGATCGGCATGCTCACGTCGGGCACGGCGGGTGCCAAGGCTCAGCGGCTGGCCGCGGTGGTGGACGTCCGCGGGGGCGAGTTCTTCGGCCACCTCGGGGAGGCCGTGGAGGACCTGCGCGCCTCTGGCGTGGAGCTGCGGCTGATGTTCCTCGACGCGTCGGACGACGTGCTGGTGCGCCGGTTCGAGCAGGTGCGCCGGCCGCACCCCCTGCAGGGCGAGGGCCGGATCCTCGACGCGATCACGGAGGAGCGGCGCCTGCTGTCCGCGCTCCGGGAGCGCGCCGACGTCGTCATCGACACCAGTGATCTCAACGTGCACGACCTGGCACGCACCGTGCGGGCGGCCGTCCTCGGTCCGGGCGACGACCCGTTGCGCGTGTCCATCGTCTCGTTCGGCTTCAAGTACGGCCTGCCGTTGGACGCGGACCACGTGGTCGACGTCCGCTTCCTGCCCAACCCGTACTGGATCACCGAGCTGCGCCATCTGACGGGCCGGGACGCGCCCGTCCGCGACTACGTGCTGGGCCTCCCCGGCGCCGTGGAGTTCATCGACCGCTACGTCAGCGCCCTGGAGCCTGTGTTCGCCGGGTATCAGAACGAGGACAAGCACTACGTCACCCTCGCGGTGGGCTGCACCGGCGGCAAGCACCGGTCCGTGGCGATCGGCGAGGCGCTGGCCGCCCGACTGCGCGAGCGGGGGTACCGGGTCTCCGTCACCGCACGCGACCTGGGCAAGGAGTGACCACGCCGCGGTCCGGTGGCGCCCCCCGGGCGGGTCGCGCTCCGGCCGTCGTCGCGCTGGGTGGCGGACACGGGCTGTCGGCGTCCTTGTCGGCGCTGCGCCTGGTCACCGACCGGATCACCGCGATCGTCACGGTGGCGGACGACGGCGGCTCCTCAGGTCGGCTGCGGGACGAGCTGAGCGTGCTGCCCCCCGGTGACCTGCGGATGGCGCTGTCGGCGCTGTGCGACGAGTCGGACTGGGGCAACCTCTGGCGCGACGTGCTGCAGCACCGGTTCGCCTCGGCCGGCCCGCTGGATCAGCACGCCGTGGGGAACCTGCTCATCGTGGCCCTCTGGGAGATCCTCGACGACCCTGTCGCCGGGCTGGACTGGGTGGGCCGCCTGCTCGGCGCCCGCGGCCGGGTGCTGCCGATGGCGGCGGTGCCGCTGGCCATCGAGGCGGACGTCCGTGGGCCCGACGGGCAGCGTCATCTGGTCCGGGGTCAGAGCCACGTGGCTGTCGCGCAGGGCACCATCGAGCACATCCGTCTCGACCCGGCCGACCCTCCGGCCTGTCCGGAGGCGGTCCAGGCCGTGCTGGATGCGGATTGGGTGGTGCTCGGCCCGGGGTCGTGGTTCACGTCCGTCCTGCCGCACCTGCTGGTGCCGACGCTGCACGAGGCGCTCGTCGCGACCGATGCGCGCACCGTCGTCACGTTGAACCTGTGCCCGGAGGATCGCATCGACAGCCCCGGGATGTCGGTGCTCGAGCACCTGGAGGCCCTGCACGAGCACGCGCCAGACCTGCGGGTCCATGGGGTGGTCGTCGACCCGGCGGCGGTCGACGACCTCGTCGGCCTGGCGCGGATCTGCGACGGCCTGGGGGCCCGGCTCCTCGTCCGGCAGGTGCGCCGCGGCGACGGCACGGCCCGGCACGACCCGTTGCGACTGGCCGCCGCCCTGCGTGACATCGTCGACGGCCACCTGGGCGATGTCGGCGGACCGGACCGCGACGCCCACCCTGAGCCGTGAACGGCCGCGCCCGCAGCTGCGGCAATGGCAGGATGACGCCATGGCGCTGACGGCACAGGTGAAGGACGAGCTCGCTCGGCTCAGAGTCGATCGGACGTCCTGCCGGAAGGCCGAGGTGTCCGCCACCCTGCGGTTCGCGGGCGGCCTGCACATCATCTCCGGGCGCATCGTCGTGGAGGCGGAGCTGGACACCGGCATCGCCGCGCGTCGGCTACGGCAGATGATCGCCGAGGTCTACGGGCACGAGAGCGAGATCATCGTCGTGTCGGGCGGCGGTCTGCGGCGCGGCTCCCGGTATGTCGTCCGCGTCGTCAAGGACGGCGAGTCGCTGGCGCGCCAGACGGGTCTGCTGGACAACCGCGGCCGACCGGTGCGTGGCCTGCCGCCGCAGGTGGTCTCGGCCGGCGTCGGTGAGGCCGAGGCCGCATGGCGTGGCGCGTTCCTGGCCCACGGCTCGCTCACCGAACCGGGCCGCTCGTCCGCGCTCGAGCTGACGTGCCCGGGACCTGAGGCCGCGTTGGCCCTGGTCGGCGCGGCGCGCCGGCTCGGCATCGTGGCCAAGGCCCGCGAGGTGCGCGGTGTGGACCGGGTGGTCATCCGGGACGGCGACGCGATCAGCGCGATGCTCGCGAGGCTCGGTGCGCACGACGCGATGCTCATCTGGGAGGAGCGGCGGGTGCGCCGGGAGGTGCGCGGCACGGCGAACCGGTTGGCGAACTTCGACGATGCGAACCTGCGCCGGTCGGCGCGCGCCGCCGTCGCCGCGGGTGCACGCGTGGAACGCGCCTTCGAGATCCTCGCCGACGACCTGCCGGACCATCTGCGGCAGGCCGGGGAGCTGCGGCTGGCGCACAAGGAGGCATCCCTCGAGGAGCTCGGCCGGCTGGCCGATCCGCCCCTGACGAAGGACGCCGTCGCGGGCCGGATCCGACGCCTGCTGGCCACCGCGGACAAGCGGGCCGTCGAGCTCGGCGTGCCCGACACCGAGGCGGGGCTGTCGCCGGACCTGCTCGACCTGTGACCTGCGGCGGAACCTCTGGCGGACCTTTGTCTCACCACCCCGACGGGGGTGAGGTATAGGGTCGGGGACATCCGATCGTCACTCGTTCGTCATGCGCCGGGCACGTCGTGCCGAGGCGGCCGGCGTCTGCGGGCGGGACGATCGGGAACGCACACCGGCGTGCGAGTCCCCAGCAACCATTCGTGTGCGCCGA
>Ga0302299_10000137_pt1 | contig 33418 bp, 29 predicted proteins | sample III_Fen_N3_4_FD_198795 | JGI IMG/M metagenome (GOLD analysis project Ga0302299, IMG submission 198795) | Peat permafrost microbial communities from Stordalen Mire near Abisko, Sweden - III_Fen_N3_4 | ecosystem: Environmental > Terrestrial > Soil > Wetlands > Permafrost | place: Sweden: Abisko...
CGGCCGGGAGCCGACGCATCACCCCTTGGGCCGAACAGGTCAGGTCCCTCGCGGACCGACCTTTCTTCCATGGCCCCACGACCCTCCGGTCGGGCTCGAGCCCGCCTGATCACGCCCTTGCTCGTCGGCGCACTGGCCGTTCCCGTCCTGGTGGCGGCGCCGACCTCGTCGGAGGCGGCGAGCTGTGCCACGTCGGTGAACCTGACCCGGCTCAGCCATCAGGTGCTCAAGGACAAGGTGGTCATCGACACCTTCCGCGCCCGGGTCACCACGGGTCGGAACACCCGGTCGGCCACGGTCATCCGGATGACGATGCCGCGCGGCAGCCGGCCGCAGCTGTTGCACAAGCCCTTGGGCCTGGTCGACTCGATCAGCAACCAGGTGCGGGCGCAGGCACCCCGCGCACTGACCGCCATCAACGGTGACTTCTTCGCCTACTACGACATCGGACACCACCAGAGCACGATCCTTCCCTGGTCGTCGACGGTCACTCACGGCGCGGTACTGCGCGGGTTCGACGTCGCCGACCAGATCGTGGGGGTCGACAGCAGCGGCCACCCCTACGGCGGACGGTTCGCGGTGGTCGGCACCGCCACCGACGGGCCCACGTCGTACCCCCTGCGCGGCATCAACGTCGAGTCGATCGCCAGCGACGGGGTCACCGTGTACACCCGCGCCTGGTACCCCAGCGGCTCCACCCCGCGACCCTCCGGCTCGGTCGAGTGGGTGGTCCGCCACCACACGATCACCCAGGTCTGGACCGGCGGCAGCAACGGAGCACCGGTGCCCGCAGGCTCGCAGGTGCTCGCCTTCGGCAGCTCGGTCGCGGCGACGGCGGCCAAGGCCAAGGTCGGCGACCCGGTGACGCTCACCTACCGGCAGAGCACCGCCACCGGGGTGAAGCTGCGCGAAGCGGTGGGCACGCGTGAGGCCATGGTCGCGCAGGCCAAGCCGAGCATCGACTGCCGTCACTACGACACCGAGGCCCGCCCGCGCACCTCGATCGGCTGGACCGCGAGGGGCCGCTGGATGACGCTCAGCGTCCCCGGCACCGGCTACGACCGCAGCGGCTACCGGATCGGTGGGCTCGACGTCCCCGAGGAGGCAGCGGTCGCCGCCCGGCTGCGGTTCGACCAGGCGTTCATCCTGGACGGCGGCGGGTCGGTGACGGCGTGGGCGCGGCACGGCTCGGCCTGGCAGCGCGTCGACGACTCCAACTCGGCCTGGGAGCGGTACGTGCCCAACGGTCTGGCGTTCCTCCGCCCCTGACGATCAGTCCGCCTGACGCGGCGGAGCGCTGGGCGGCGGGGGGACCGACGCCATGCTCGGCGACGGTCCGGCCGGAGCGCTCGGCTGCGGGGCGCTGGTCGGTGGAGCACTGGGCGGCGCGGCGCTGGGTTGAACGGCGCTGGGTGGAACGGGCGCCGGAGCCGAGGGTGGAGCCACCGGCGGTGGGCTGGTCGGTGTGGGCTGAGGGGCACTGGGCTGAGTGGCACTGGGCTGAGTGGCACTGGGCTGAGGAACACTGGGCTGAGGAACACTGGGCTGAGGAACACTGGGTGGCGCGGTCGGGGGTGGGCTGGCCGGCGGCTGGGCCGGAGGGGCCGGCGGCTGAGCCGGGGGTGCAGCGACCGGCGGTGCAGCGACCGGGGGTGGCGCCGCTGGGGCAGCCGGGGCGGCGGCGCCCGGGGCGACGGCTGCCGTTGGCGGGGTCGCCGACGCCGGTGGCGTCGGGAGTTCCTGACCGAGGTGCTGCAGGTCGTTGAGCTGGTTCTGCAGGTACGACTTCAATCGGGTGCGGTACTCCCGCTCGAACGCGCGCAGCTCGTCCACCTTCTTCTGCGCGGCGGCGCGCTCGCCCTCCAGGCTGGCCAGGGTCAGCCGCTGCTTGGCCTGCGCCTCGCCCTCCATGGCGGCGGCGCGGGTGCGCGCGTCGGACAGCATCGCGTCGGCCTTGGCCCGCGCGTCCGCCACGGTCTCGTCGTGGGTGCGCTGCGCCATCTCCAGCAGCACCGTGGCCTGCTCGCCGACCGGCGGCGCGACCGGCGCGGGAGCCGGAGCGGCGACCGGCGCGGGCGCCGCCTGGGCGCCCTGGCGAGCCACCGCGACCTGGGCCCGAAGGGCGTCGTTCTCCTGCGTCAGGCGGGTCAACTCAGCCTCGACCCGCTCCAGGAACGCATCGACCTCGTCGACGTCGTAACCCTGCCGGAACCGCTGAACGTTGAACGTCTGGGCTCGCACGTCCTCGGGGGTCAGCCCCATCACGTCACCTCGTGGTCGCCAGGAAGCGGCGGCTCGGCCGAGCCGCCCGCTGAGTCACCGCGAACCCTACCCGTCCCACGCGTCACACTGAACACATGGGGCGCGACGAATCGTGACGAGTCGTCACCTGCGGTGAGGGAATCGCCAGTCATGCGCTGTTCACGACCGAGATCAGCACCAACACGATGAAGAACAACGCCGTGAACGCCAGGTCCAGACTGATCTGCCCGAGGCGCAGGGGTGGGATCACCCGCCGCAACGCCTTCAGCGGAGGGTCGGTCACGGTGTAGACGACCTCGAAGACGACCAACATGAACCCGTGGGGCCGGTAGTCGCGGGCGAACACCTGCGTCCAGTCCAGGACGAGTCGCGCGATCAGGAACAGCAGGAACACCGACAGCCCCACCGAGACGATCTCGCGGATCAGCGCCATGAGTGGTCGGGCTGCCTTCCGGGCCGGACGTGTGGTCAGGTCGTGTCGAGTCGAAGGGTCAGCTCTGGTTGAAGAAGCCGCCCTCGGCGAGGCGCTGCTTCTGCTCGGCGGTCACGGTGACGTTGTTCGGTGACAACAGGAACACCTTCTGGGTGACCCGTTCGATCGTTCCGCGCAGGCCGAACACCAGGCCGGCCGAGAAGTCCACGATCCGCTTGGCGTCGACGTCGTCCATCTCGGTGAGGTTCATGATCACCGGGGTGCCCTCACGGAAGGCCTCGCCGAGGGCGCGCGCGTCGTTGTAGGTGCGGGGGTGCAACGTGGTGATCCGGTAGTCGATCGACCCGGCCGGGCGGGTCGCGGTGGCGGTGGCGGTGGCCACCGAGGTCCGAAGCTCGTGACCGCTGTCGCGGACCGGCTGCAGCGTCCGGGTCGCGTCCGGCCGACGCTCGCCGCGATCGGGCCGCACGTCGTGGTGCGGCTCGGGTCGCCCGTCGGTCTCGATCTCGTCGTAGTACTCGTCGTACTCGTCGTAGTGGTCGTCGTCCTCGACCAGACCGAGGTAGACCGCCATCTTGCGCATCGCGCCGGCCATCTCGTCACCCTTCGTGGACCACAGGTCCGAAGCCGCCAGGTTGCGCCAGGACGACCGTCCCGCCGCTGCGCCGACGCTACCTGACCGGAGGGCGTCGACCGAACACCGCGGTTCCGACACGCACGTGTGTCGCGCCGGCCGCCACGGCGGCTTCCAGGTCTGCGCTCATGCCCGCAGACAGGATCGTGGCGCGCGGGTAGGTCCGGCGCAGGTCGGAGGCCAGGTCGGCCAGGCGGGCGAACGCGCCGGCCGGCTCGGAGCCCAGCGGGGCCACGGCCATGACCCCGCCGAGCGTCAGGTACTGAGCCCGGGTGATCGCCGCCGCGAGGTCGGCCACCTCGGCCGGCAGCGCTCCCCCGCGCGGCTTGCCGTCGAGCCCCGCGTCCGGGTCGAGGTCGACCTGGATCAGACAGGCGGGGTGACGGTGGGCGGCCTCGGCGGCCCGTTCCAAGGCGGTGACCAGCCGTCCGCGGTCCACCGACTCGACCACGTCGGCGTAGCGGACCACCGACTTCGCCTTGTTGGTCTGCAACTGGCCGACGAAGTGCCAGGTGAGGTCCAGGTCGGCCACGGCCGCGGCCTTGGGCGCCGCCTCCTGGTCACGGTTCTCCCCGAATGCCGTGACTCCCAGCTCGAACAGACGACGGACGTCGTCGGCCGGCCAGGTCTTGCTGATCGCCACGAGGGTGACGCTGTCCGGGTCGCGGCCGGCCGCGGTCGCCGCCCGACTGATCCGGGCGCGGACGTCGGCCAGGTTCGCGGCCAGCTCGTCGGTCCGGTCGCTCATGCCGAGTCCAACCAGATGACGCCGACACTGCGGCCGGTCGGATGGTCGCGCCGGTAGGAGAACAGGTCGGGTGACTCCCGCGTGCAGACGGGGACGCGGTCGGTGCTGATGCCGAGCTCGAGCAGCTGCGCGCCCACGGCGCCGGGGACGTCCACCCCCGCGGTGCCCCACGAGGTCGTCGACGCCGCTGCGGGGATCCGCGCGACGACCTCGGCCTGCAGCGCCGGCGGAACCTCGTAGCAACGGCCGCAGATGCACGGGCCGATCCGGGCGACCATGCGCAACGGATCGGCGCCCTGCTCGACCATGCGGGCCACGGTGGCCGCAACGACGCCCACCACAGCCCCTCGGCGACCCGCGTGGGCGGCACCGATCACCCGCGCGACCGCGTCGGCCAGGAGGACCGGGACGCAGTCGGCCACCCGGACGACCAGAGCGAGGCCGTCGGTGGCGGTGACCAGACCGTCGGCGGTCGGGGGCTGCTTCGGCGGGTCCTCGACGAGCGCGACGTCGGCGCCGTGCACCTGGTGGCTGAACACGAGTCGGTGCGGGTCGAGCCCGATGGCCGCGGCCAGCAGCGCGTGGTTCGCCGCGAACTCGTCCGCGTCCTGCCCGTCGGCAGTGCCGAAGTCCAGCGACGCGAATCGGCCGCGGCTGACGCCACCGTGCCGGTCGGTGAACGCCAGGTTGGCCGGCCCGACCGTCGTTCGGTCGAGGAACACGCGTCGGTCCCGCGATCTACTTCAGGAAGTCCGGGACGTCGAGGTCGTCGCCTGCGGCGTCGTCGAAGACGATGGTGCGCGGCGTCGGCGTCGGCGCCGGGACCGGCGCGGCCGGCTCCCGAGCGGCCGACTTCCCCGGGTCTTCCTTCGGCGCCGGCGTGGCCACCGCGGGCGTCGCGACGGGTTCGGTCACCGCCGGTGCGGTCGGACGGGCCGACTCGGCGCGCGGTGTCACGGTCTTCATGGGACCGGGCTGTCCACCGTCGAACCCGGCCGCGATCACGGTGACGCGGACCTCGTCGCCGAGCGCGTCGTCGATCACGGCACCGAAGATGATGTTCGCCTCCGGGTGCGCCGCCTCCGCGACCAGCCGGGCCGCCTCGTTGATCTCGAACAGTCCGAGGTCGGACCCGCCGCTGACCGACAGCAGCACGCCGCGGGCGCCGTCGATGGACGCCTCGAGCAACGGACTCGAGATGGCGATCTCGGCGGCTCCGGTCGCCCGGTCGTCACCACGCGCCGACCCGATCCCCATGAGCGCCGTGCCCGCGCCCGCCATGACCGACTTGACGTCGGCGAAGTCGAGGTTGATCAGACCCGGTGTGGTGATCAGGTCGGTGATGCCCTGCACGCCCGACATCAGCACCTGGTCGGCGCTGCGGAACGCGTCGAGGATGCTCACGTTGCGGTCGCTGATCGACAGCAGCCGGTCGTTGGGAATGACGATCAGGGTGTCGACCTCGTCGCGCAGCTCCTCGATCCCGGTCTCCGCCTGCTGCGCGCGGCGTCGTCCCTCGAAGCTGAACGGTCGCGTCACGACGCCGATCGTCAAGGCACCGAGGCCACGGGCGATGCTGGCGACGACCGGCGCGCCGCCGGTGCCGGTCCCGCCGCCCTCGCCGGCGGTCACGAACACCATGTCGGCCCCCTTGAGGACCTCCTCGATCTCCTCGCGGTGGTCCTCGGACGCCCGGCGCCCGACCTCGGGGTCGGCGCCGGCACCCAGCCCGCGCGTCAGCTCGCGACCGATGTCGAGCTTGACGTCGGCGTCACTCATCAGCAGCGCCTGCGCGTCGGTGTTGATGGCGATGAACTCGACGCCCTTGAGCCCGACCTCGATCATCCGGTTGATGGCGTTGACACCGCCACCACCGATCCCCACGACCTTGATGACCGCCAAGTAGTTCTGCGGTGCTGCCACGATCTGCACCTCTCCCGATCTCGTGGGCTCCCGATCTCGTGGGCTCCCGGTCCAGCGGCGGGCTCACCGGCCCGGCGGCCCGCCCGGCGCGGACCCTCATCCTCAGGTAGACGTCAAGAGTTATGTCAACCCGGGGATGGCGCCCACCGTAGGGCTCGATCCGGTCCGGGTCAAACCTCAGGGCGAGGTTGCAGGTGCCTGCGGCGCGGACACGTCGTACACCGCGGCCGGGTGGTGCCGCAGGAGCAGCAGCAGGACCCGCGCCTTCTGTGCACTGCGCGTCGGACCGCCCCACCGGACCTGGCTGGCGTCGCGCAGCTGGAGGCGGACGTCCTCGGGGCTGGCCGCCCACACCGTGGTCACCCGGCGGGCCAGACCCGCAGGAAGTCGTCGAGCGACGTCGACCGCGGCGGCCGTGCTCGGGTCGGGCGCGCCCGCCGCCGGACCGCCCGCCGCGCCGGTCCCGTTGCCGGTGACCTGCGGAAGACCGTCGGGAGCCGTCTCGATCGCGCGATAGATCGCACCGTGCACGTCGATCAGTCCGTAGCCACCGCCGGCCAGCGCCGTGTAGGCGACCGGCCGACGTTCGTCGACCTCGATCCGCACGGTGTCGGGCCACACGCGCACCACCTTGACGTGGGCCACGGCCGCGAGCGTCGCCACCCGCGCGCCGATCTCGTCGACGCCGAGCCGGATCATCGGGGTGTTCGTCGGGACCGCGGCCAGCTGGAGCACCTGGTCCTGCGTCACCTGTCGCTCCCCCACCACCTGGACGTGACGGATCCGGAAGAACGGGAGGGTCAGCAAGGCCGTCACGGTGATCCCGACGAGCGCGACGGCGACCCCCGCGGTGATCAGCCAGAAGCGGGGCCGCGGCCACGACAGGTGCGGCAACGCGAGTCGCGACCGACGCAGTTGGGCGCCGGTGGAGGGCGTCATGGGCGGACCCCGGACGCGTGCCCGAGGACGGCGAGCACCTCAGGACCGATCATCGTGATGTCGCCGGCCCCCAGCGTCAGGACGAGGTCCCCCGGTCGGGCGCGCTCGGCCAGCTCCCCGGCCACGGCCGACCACGAGGGTTCGAAGCGGACGAACGCATCCGACAGGGGCACTGCTGCGGCCACCGACGCACCCGAAGCCCCGGGGATCGGATCCTCTCCGGCGGAGTACACCTCCATGACGACCACGTCGTCGGCGTCGCCGAGGGCCACACCCAACGCGTCATGGAAGGCAGCGGTCCGGGAGTACCGGTGGGGCTGGAAGGCGACCACCAGCCGGCCCCCCGCGGCCACCTGACGGGCGGCCGCCAGCGTGGCCGAGATCTCGGTGGGGTGATGGGCGTAGTCGTCGAACACGCGCACTCCCCCTGCCTCCCCCTTGAACTCGAACCGCCGTCGAGTGCCGGTGAACTGCTCGAGCCCGTCGCGGATGTCTGCGGCTGCCAGTCCGACTCCGAGCGCGACGGACGCAGCAGCCGCTGCGTTGCGGGCGAAGTGCACGCCAGGAACCCGCAACGACACCCGACCGACCCGGCGCCCGCGCAGCACGAGGTCGAAAGCAGCCCCCGTGCTGCTCAAGTCGAGCGCATCGACCCGCACGTCGGCCTCGGCGTCAGTGCCGTAGGTGACGACGTTGAGCCCGACGTCACGTGCATGTGCCGCCACCTGAGCCGAACCCGTGTCGTCGAGGCAGGCGACGACGAACCCGTCCGGGTCGGTGCGTTCGACGAACGCGTCGAACGCCGCGTGGAAGCTGGCCGCGTCTGCGTAGTGGTCGAGGTGGTCCGGCTCGACGTTGGTGACGACGGCGACGTACGGCTCGAGCATCAGGAACGATCCGTCGCTCTCGTCGGCCTCGGCGATGAACAGGTCACCACTTCCGGCATGTGCGTTGGCGCCCGACTCGTTGAGCTGACCTCCCACATAGAAGGACGGGTCCACCCCGCAGTGCTGCAGCGTCACTGCGAGCATCGACGTGGTGGTGGTCTTGCCGTGCGTCCCCGCCACGACGACCCCGCGGTACCCCCGCATGCAGCGGACCAGTGCCTCTGCCCGGTGCAGGACGCGACGTCCCAGACGGCGCGCCTCCACCAGCTCGGGGTTGCTCTCCCGGATCGCCGTCGACACCACGACCGTGTCCACGTCGGCGATCCGTTCCGGCCGGTGCCCGATCGAGATCGACGCACCCACCGCGCGCAGCGCCGCCAGCGCCGTCGAGTCCTTCAGGTCGGACCCCGACACCGGTACCCCGCGCGCCAGCAGGATCCGCGCGATCCCGGACATTCCGGCTCCGCCGATCCCCACGAGGTGGACCCGCCCGAGGGCCGCGAGCGGATCGTGGTCGACCGCGGTCACGACGCCTCCCCGACTGCGACTTCGACCATGTCGACCAGTCTGTCGCCGGCATCCGGCCGACCGAGGGACGCGGCCGCCGCCGCCCCCGCAGCGAGTCGTCCGGGGTTGCTCAGCCAAGCGATCACGTCGGTCGCCAGGCGAGGTCCGGTCAGATCCTCGTCGTCGACCAGCTCGCCGCCACCGATGCGGACCAGCTCAGCAGCGTTGAGTCGCTGCTCCCCGTTCCCGATCGGCAGCGGCACGTACAGCGCGGGCAGACCCACTGCAGCCAGCTCCGCACAGGTCATGGCGCCGGCGCGGCACACGGCGAGGTCGGCCGCTGCATACGCCAGATCCATGCGGTCGATGTACGGCACGGCCACGTACGGCGGGTCGTCGCCACGGCGGCCGAGCGCGATGTCGCCGGGCAGCTGGTTCCCGGGGCCGATCGCGTGCAGCACCTGGATCCCGGCATCGAGCAGGGCCCGCGCACCGCCCGACGCGGCTGCGTTGATCTGCTGCGCCCCTTGCGACCCGCCGAACACCAGCAGCGTCGGACGGTCCTGGTCGAGTCCGAAGAACCGACGGGCCTCGGCCCGGCTGGCCACCCGATCGAGATGCGCGATCGCCGATCGCAGGGGAACCCCGGCGGGCTGGGCATGCGGAAGCCGGGCGTCAGCCGAGCTCGTGGCCACGTGCGTGGTGAGTCGGGCTCCGATCCGGTTGGCGAGACCCGGGCGCGCGTTGGACTCGTGGACGACGATCGGAACGTCTGCGCGCCGCGCAGCGAGATACGCGGGCAGTGCCACGTAGCCGCCGAAGCCCACGACGACGTCGGCCCGCCGCACCTCGATGATCCGACGGGACTCCTCAACCGCCAGCCGCAACCGTCCGGGCAACGACAGCCAGGACGCGGTCGGTCGGCGCGGCAGCGGAACCGCGGGGATCAGGGCGAGGTCGTACCCGCGCGCCGGAACCAGCCGGGTCTCCAGTCCGCGCTCGGTGCCCAGCGCCGTGATCCGCACGTCGGGGTACCGACGACGCAACGCGTCGGCCAGGTTCATGGCGGGCTCGATGTGCCCGGCTGTGCCTCCGCCGGCCACGATCACGCTGTCCAACCGGTTCACCCCGACGCACGGGCCGATCGCGAACCGCTGCGTCGCCACCAACGGCGCCTGGCCCGCAGCGCCGATCGGGCACCCGGCAGGTCACGGGCGAACGACAGCAGCATGCCGAGGGCGACCAGTGTGGGCAGCAGCGCCGACCCGCCGTACGACACCAACGGCAGCGGAACCCCGGTGATCGGCAGCAGGCCGACGACCGCCCCCACGTTGACCACCGTCTGGAACGACAGCCAGACCACGATGCCACCCGCGGCCAGCCGGACGAACGGATCGCGGGTGAGCAGGGCGATCCGGATCGCGCCGAGGATCAAGGTGGCGAACAGGAGCAGCACGGTGACCGATCCGACGAGCCCGAGCTCCTCACCGATCACGGCGAGGATGAAGTCGGTGTGCGCCTCGGGCAGGGCCCCGGGCCACTTCTCCCGGCTGGCACCCAGCCCCACCCCCCACCATCCCCCCGAGCCGAGCGCCCAGATGCCGTGCACGGCCTGCCAGCCGCCCCCCTGGTAGTCGTTGAACGGGTGCAGCCAGTCCTGAAGTCGCGACATCCGGGCCTGCCGGTCCAGCGTCATGTAGGCCACGACCAGACCGACCAGGCCGGCCAGCAGGACGAACAGTCGGGCGGGGGCGCCGACCAGGAACAGCAGCCCGCCCACGATGGCCATGAGGATCAGGGCGGTACCCAGGTCGCCGCCGAGGAGGACGAGGGCGATCACCAGCCCGGACACCGGCAGGAACGGCACGAGCAGGTGCTTCCACTGCACGAGCAGGCGCTGCTTGCGGGTGAGCAGGTCGGCTCCCCAGACGACCAGGACGAGCTTGGCGGCCTCGGACGGCTGGATGCGGATCGTCGAACCGATCGCGATCCAGTTCTGGTTGCCGTTGACGCTGATGCCGATGCCTGGCACCAGCACGAGGACCAGCAGCACCACGACCACCGCCAGCGCCGGCAGCGCCAGCACCCGCATCGTCCGGACCGGTGCCCGTGAGGCGAGGAACAGCAACGGCAGGCCGAGGACCAGCCACATGGCCTGCTTCTGGGCGATCGCAAAGGACGAACCGTCCTCGACGTACGCGATCACGCTCGACGCCGACATGACCATGACCAGCCCGAGCGCCGTCAGCAGCACCGTGGCACCCAGGACCAGGTAGTAGGGCGTCAACGGGCGGGTGAACAGCATCCGCAGGGACGCGCGGATGTCGGCGATGAAGCCGGAGCGTCCCGACGGCGGCGCGGTGGACCGCGCCGTGGTGGTCACTCGGGAAGCCGCTGCACCGCCGCCACGAAGGCGTCGCCGCGGGCGGCGTAGTCGTCGAACTGGTCCATGGACGCGCACGCGGGCGCCAGCAGCACGGTGTCCCCGGCCCGGGCCAGCGACGCAGCAGCCGCCACGGCGGCCGTCATCACGGCAGCGCCGTCGTCCCGCGTCATGGCCTCAGTGTCGGTGGCTCCCGGCTCGATGACGGGGACGTCGGGCGCGTGTCGCGCCAACGCCTCGCGCAGCGGCGCGCGGTCGACCCCGATGAGCACGACGGCCTGGAGCCGGTCGGCCACGTCACGGACCAGATCGTCGAAGCCGGCGCCCTTGGCGAGGCCCCCGGCGATCCAGACCACCGCGTCGAAGCTCATCAGGGCCGCTCGGGCGGCGTGCGGGTTGGTCGCCTTGGAGTCGTCGATGAAGTCCGCGCCACGCAGCGTTCGTACGCGTTGGATCCGGTGCTCGCCGGGACGGAACGAGGCCAACCCGTCGCGGACGGCACGGGCACTCACTCCATAGGCTCGCGCCAGCGCGGCAGCGGTCAACGCGTCGAGCACGTTGTGCGGTCCGGCCACCGCAAGGTCGGAGACCTCCGCCAGCTCGGCGGCGTGGGTCTGCCGTTGCGCGACGAAGGCCCGGTCGACGAGCACCCCGTCGACCACACCGAGCATCCCGACGTCGGGGATCCCGAGGGTCACCCCGATGCCCCGGCAACCGTCCTGCACGTCCGCTTCGTGCGCCAGCTGCTCGGTCAGCGGATCGAGGACGGAGTACACGATCGCGGCCGACGTGCGCTCGTACACCCGAGCCTTGGCCGCCACGTAGGCGTCGAACCCCCCGTGCCAGTCCACGTGGTCGGGCGCGATGTTGACGATCGCCGAGGCAACCGGCCGGACCGATGAGGTGCGGGCGAGCTGGAAGCTGGACAGCTCCACCGCGAGCACGTCGAAGCCCGGGTCGGCCATCACCGCCTCGACCACCGGCGTCCCGACGTTGCCCACGGCTGCCGACCGCAGACCCTCGGCGGAGAGGATCGCGGCCAACATCTCCACCGTGGTCGTCTTGCCGTTGGTCCCGGTCACGGTGAGCCAGGCCGGTGCCCCGCGGACCGGTTGCACGCGCCAGGCCAGCTCGACGTCGCTCCACACCGGGATGCCGCGCTCGACGGCGGCGGCCAGCAGGGGCGCGTCGGGACGCCAGCCGGGAGACGCGACCACCAGGTCGGCCCCGGCCAGCACGGCCGGGTCGTCGCTGCCCGGGCCCAGCGCGACGCCGGCGCCGAGGATCTCCAGCACCTGTCCGTGCTCACGCTGCACGTCACCGGCGGACTGGTCGACGGCGCTGACTGCGGCCCCGAGAGCGACCAGGGAGTCAGCGCAGGCGAATCCCGCACGGCGCAGACCGGCGACCACCACGCTCAGCTGCGACCAGGGCGACTCGCGGGTGGCCGTGGCCAGCCAGTCGACCGTCACAGGACTCCACCGCGGAGCCAGGCGGCGTAGAACACCGCCAACCCGGTGCCGGTGCAGATGGCGCCGATGATCCAGAACCGCACGACGATGGTGATCTCGTGCCAACCCTTGAGCTCGAAGTGGTGCTGCAGCGGCGACATGAGGAACACGCGCTTGCCCGTGAGCTTGAACGACACCACTTGGATGATCACCGACGCCACGATGACGACGAACAGCCCGCCGAGGATCAGGAGCAGCAGCTCGGTCCGGCTGAGGATCGCCAGACCGGCCATGGCGCCGCCCAGCGCCAACGACCCGGTGTCGCCCATGAAGATGCGGGCGGGTGCCGCGTTCCACCACAAGAAGCCGAGGCAGGAGCCGAGGAGGGCGGCTGCGAGCACGGACAGGTCCAAGGGGTCGCGCACGGTGTAGCAGTTGCGGGCGAGCTCCACCGAGCAGTCGTTCGTGTACTGGAACAGTCCGATCGCGGTGTACGCCATGAACACCAGTGCTGACGCGCCCGTCGCCAGGCCGTCGAGACCGTCGGTCAGGTTCACGCCGTTGGACGACGCCGCGACCATGACGTAGACCCAAGCCAGGAACAGCGGAAGGACCAGCCAGACCGACGAGTCACGAACGAAGGACAGGTACTGCGAGGCCGGAGTGAGACCGGTTTGGGCGTCGGGAAACTCCAGGGCCAGCCCGGCGAAGATCAGCGCGACGGCGGCCTGGCCGAACAGCTTGGTCTTGGCGCGGATGCCGGTGGCCCGCTGCCGGAAGATCTTGATGTAGTCGTCGGCGAATCCGACCAGCCCCAGCCCGGTCGTCAGGAACAGGGCGAGCAGCCCCGATGCGGTCGGCCCCTGCCAGAACAGCAGGTGGCTGACGCTGTAACCGAGCAGGGTGCCGAGCACCAAGACGATGCCGCCCATCGACGGCGTTCCGCGCTTGGCGTCGTGCTGGGGGTAGGCGATGCCGTCGGTCGAGTCGCGGATCGCCTGGGCATAGCCGTGCTCGGTCAACCAGCGGATCACCAACGGCGTGAGGAACAGCCCGACGACCAGTCCCATGGCCGACGCGACCAGGACCAGCCTCACCGCTGTCCCTCCGCGGGCGCGGACCCCTCGAGCAGGGCGCTGGCCACGCGCTCGAGTCCCACCGCCCGCGCGGCCTTGACCAGCACGACGTCGCCGGGGCGAACCTGGCGGCGCAGCAGCGCGACCGCGGCATCGGGATCGGGGACGAGCACCGGCTTCTCCCCCCCAGAACCATCGAGGCAGGCGGCGAGGTAGATCGGTTCGGCCGCCGCACCGACCACCACGAGACGGTCGATGTCCAACCGGACGGCGAGCCTACCCACGCGCTCGTGCTCGACAGTGGATGCCTCGCCGAGCTCACGCATCTCGCCCAGGACCGCCCAGGTGCGCCGCCCCTGCCCCATCGCCGCCAGTGTCTTCAGCGCCGCGTGCACGGACTCCGGACTGGCGTTGTAGGCGTCGTTGATCACCGTCACGCCGTCCGCTCGCTCGACCACCTCCATCCGCCAGCGGCTCCGGGGCACGGCCCGCGACAGGGCATCGGCGACCTGCTGGACGGTCGCGCCGAAGTGAGTGGCGACGGCCGCCGCTGCCAACGCGTTCGCCACGTGGTGTTCACCCACCAGCTGCAGCGACACTGCCGCTCGACCCTCGGCGGTGGAAAGCACGAACGCGGCTCGTCCCGTGGGCTCCGTGTGGACGTCGGTGGCGCGGACGTCGGCGTCGGGCGCGGTGCCGAACCAGGTGACCGGTGCCGAGGTGGACGACGCCATCGCCCGCACGGCCCGGTCGTCGGCGTTCAACACCGCCTGACCCTCCGGAGCCAGAGCCGTCACGATCTCCGCCTTCGCGTCGGCGATCGCGGCGATGCTGCCGAACTCGCCCACGTGGGCCGCTCCCACCATCAGCACCACGGCGACGTCCGGCGGGGCGACCCCGCACAGGTAGGCGATGTGACCCTCGCCGCGCGCCCCCATCTCCAGAACGAGGAACCGGGTTCCGGCGTCGACCGACAGCACGGTCAGCGGCAGGCCGAGCTCGTTGTTGAACGACCCGCTGGGAGCCACGGTGGGTCCGAGTCCGTCGAGCACCTGCGCCAGGAGGTCCTTGGTGCTCGTCTTGCCGGCCGACCCGGTGACGGCCACGACCGTCAGTCCGGGCAACCGGTCGACCACCGCTCGGGCGAGGCGGCCGAGCGCGAGCAGCACGTCGTCGACGACGATCGCCGGACCGCCGACCGGGCGCGCGCTCAGCACGGCCACGGCGCCGGCGGCGAAGGCCTCGGCGGCGAAGTCGTGCCCGTCAGCGTGGTCGCCGACCAGAGCGACGAACAGCCCGCCGTCACCGACCACGCGGGAGTCGGCGACCACCGGCCCCACCACCACCGCGTCCGGGTCGGGGACCGCGACCAGGCTCCCGTGCACGGCGGTGGCGATCTCGCGAAGCGTCAGCGGAATCACGGGCGTGCCCCGCGGGCTGCAAGCTCCTCGGCCACCACCACGCGGTCGTCGAACGGATGGACCACTCCCCCGACCTCTTGGCCGGTCTCGTGCCCCTTGCCTGCGACGACGAGCACGTCGCCGACCTGCGCCTCGCGGATCGCCGCGGCGATCGCAGCTCGCCGGTCGCCCATCTCGATGACCGTGGCCCCGCTGCGGGTCGCGGTCTCGAGGGCGCCGGACAGGACCGCCGCCCGGATCGCGGCCGGGTCCTCGCGCCGCGGGTTGTCGTCGGTGACCCACACGACGTCCGCGCCCTGGGCCGCCGCGGAGCCCAGCAGCGGCCGCTTGTCCCGATCCCGGTCACCGCCGGCGCCGACCACCGCGAGGAGTCGACCCGACAGCCCGTCGCGCAGGGCCGCCAGCACTCCGGCCACCGCGTCGGGGGTGTGGGCGTAGTCGACGACCACCAGGAACGGCTGTCCGCGGTCGATCGACTCGAGGCGACCAGGGACCCCAGGACAGGCGCCGATCCCCGTTGCCGCTGTCACGGGGTCCAGACCGGCACCGGCCAACATCGCCAGTGCGGTGAGCGCGTTCGTCACGTTGTACCGACCAGGCAGTCTCACGCTCAGGTCAAGGGTGAGGTTCCCCGGGCCGTGGGCGACCAGGTCGGTGCCGCCGTCGGCCCGCGACCGCGTCGCCGACCCGGTCCAGTCCGCGGCCGAACGGTCCCCGGTCGCACTGACGGTGATGACCGGGATCGACGAGCACTCGGCCAGCCGGCGACCCCAGACGTCGTCGACGACGACCACGCTGCTGCGGGCCCGCGCCGGCGTGAACAGCTCCGCCTTCGCCGCGAAGTAGTGCTCCATGTCGCCATGGAAGTCCAGGTGGTCCTGGGTGAGGTTGGTGAAGGCGGCGACGTCGAACTGCACGCCGTCGACGCGCCCCTGCGCCAGTGCGTGGCTGGACACCTCCATGGCCACGCAGTCCACCGCGGCCTCGCGCATCCGGGCCAGCAGGGCCTGCAGGTCCGGCGCTTCCGGGGTGGTTCGGACCGCCGGCAGCGTCACCTCACCGATCCGCGTCGTGACCGTCCCGATCAGCCCCGTCCGCTGGTCGCAGGCGCGCGCGCCGGACTCCAAGAGCCAGGTGGCGGTGGTCTTGCCGTTGGTCCCGGTCACGCCGAGCATCATCAGGTCCTCAGCCGGATTGCCGAACACCTCGGCGGCGACCATCCCCAGCACCGAGCGTGGATCGGCGGCCACCAGCGCCGGGAGCCCCAGCTCCGCGGCCCGCGCGGCACCGCGGGCGTCGGTCAACGTGGCGACCGCGCCTCGGGCGATCGCCTCGACCAGATGGTCGGCGCCGTGGGCGTGCGCGCCGGGAAGCGCCGCGAACAGGTCGCCGGGGGTGACGCTGTGGGAGTCCAACGTGACACCGGTGACGGTCACGTCGGACTGGGGGATCAGGAGACCGGCCCGCGTTGCCAGATCGGCGAGCGAGCGGGCCGGTACGGCGGGGCGCCGGGGGTGCGCGGACACGGTTTCTGCAGGCTACCGGTCACCACGTGAGACGCAGGTGCGGCGCCTGGGTGCCGGTCGGCGGGATGCCCTCGTGTGCCAGCGCGTACGACATCACCTTCTTGAAGACCGGGCCGGCGAGCATGCCGCCGAAGTGACCGTTCACCGGGTTCTGCAAGGTGACCGAGACGACCAGAGCCGGATGATCGGCCGGTGCGAAACCGATGAACGAGGCCGTGTACCCGCGATAGCAACCGCACGACGGATCGACGCGGTTGGCCGTTCCGGTCTTGCCCGCCACGCGGTACCCGGGGATCTGCGCCTGCGGGGCGGTGCCCGAGTCCGAGACGACCCCTTCCATCATGCGGCTCAGCGTCTGGGCCGCAGCCGCGCTCACCACCCGGTGCCGGATCGGCGGACGCGACGCCACGAAGCCACCGTCGGGGGCGACGACGCCGTCGACCAGCGTCGGCTGCACCCGCACCCCGTCGTTCGCGATGGTGGCGAACACCGACGTCGCCTGCACCGAGTTCAGCGACAGGCCCTGCCCGAACGCGATGGTGGCGAACTCGGTGGGCCCCCAGGCCGTGACGTTCGGAAGCAGCCCGGTGCTCTCACCGGGGAAGTTGAGTCCCGTGGGCTCGGCGATGCCGAAGGCCTTGAGCTTGTCGTAGAGGCGATGCGCCCCCAGACGCTCGGCGATCTTCATCGTGCCCAGGTTGCTCGACATCGCCAGGATGCCGCTCGGCGTCAGGCGCAGCGTGCCGTGCGCGACGTCGTCGTGGAACGTCTGACCGCCGCGGGTGAGCGTGGGGGGGACGGTGAACCGCGAGGTGGGCGTGATGACTCCGGCGTCGAGCGCCGCCGCCATCGTCATCACCTTGCTGGTCGAACCCGGCTCGTAGATGTCGGACAGCGCACGGTTCCCGAGATCCGCTGCCGGGGCGTCGTTTGCGTGGTTGGGGTTGAACGTCGGGACGGTGGCCAAGGCAAGAATGCGACCGGTCGCCGGGTCCATGACGACGACCGTGCCACTGGCCGCACCCGAAGCCGCCACCTCGCGCGCCAGCTGGACCTGCGCCACGTACTGGATGTCGCGGTCGATCGTCAGCCGCACCGTGCTCCCGGGCACCGGGTCGTGACCTTGCGTCTCGACGGTGGGGATCTCGCTGCCACCTGCGCTGGCTTCGTAGGTGCGCTCACCGTTCCGCCCCGCGAGCTGACTCTGCAGGGACGACTCGATGCCGCCCAGGCCGGAGCCGTCGTAGCCCACGAAACCCACGACGTTGGCTGCCAGGTCGCCCTCCGGGTACACCCGCTTGGTGGTGCTCTCGTGGTAGATCCCCGGAAGCCGCAGGTTCAGCACCCGTTCCCACTGCGCCGGTGACACACCCTGGGCCACATAGGCGAAGCGGGCGGTTCCGGAGAGCTGGGTAACCAGGTCCTTGACCGGGATCGCAACGATCGGCGACAACGCCTGCGCCTCGGCCCGGGGATCGACGATCTGGGTCTGGTCGGCGGTCACGTTGACCGCCTTCACGGTGGTGGCCAGCGCCGCACCGTTCACGTCGGTGATCTCCCCGCGCTCGGCCGTGAGCACCATGGTGCGCAGGCGCTGCTGCGACGCGGTGTCGGCGTAGGCCTTCGCCTCGATCCCCTGCAGCTGCACGAGACGGCCCACGAACAGGGACAAGACCATGGCCAGGACGACTCCGACCGCCCGCAACCGGCGTCGGGGATCGCCCAGCGCGAGCCTGCGGGGTGCCGAGCGGGCCCGCCCGCGCCGGGTGGTCGCGGGGACGCGCGGCAGGCGGGCGCTGGGGTGCGGGACCGCCCGTCGCCGGCCCTGGCCGGACGCCCGTTGCCGGCCCTGGCCGGACGCCCGTTGCCGGCCCTGGCTCGACACCGGTTCCCGCCGTTGGCCCGACACCCGCGGCCGCCGCTTGGGGGGACGTGGCTCGCGGGTCACTGGCGGGTCCCGTCGACGTGGCTGGTGGTGCCCGGCTCGACCGGACCGACCGGCGGCGGTGGCGGCGTGGGCTGCGTCGCCGGGGCAACGCCGGACCAACCGCCGGGCGCAGGGACGCCGACGACGTGCCCGTCGCTGCTGCGCAGGAACACCGGGTTCTGGCTGGGCACCATGCCCAGGAGATGCGCTCGGCGGGCCAGTCGACTCGGTGCCCCCAGCCGCTCGACGGACTGCGCCAGCGCCTCCTGACGGTCCTGCAGGCTCGCGACCTGGCGCTGCAGCTGCGTGACCGTGAACGCGTCCTGCGCGAGCATCGTGTTGAGCAGCAGCAGACCGAGCAGGCCTCCGGCCAGCAAGAAGACGATCAGGCCCACGAACGGGGCCCGCTTCGGTCGGGCGCGGCTCGGCGCGACCACTTGCACCCGGGCCCGTGGCATCGCGCGCTCGGGCCGGGCCACGACTCGGGTGCCCGGGCGACCCGCGGGTCGGGTGCGCGTCCTCGGGCGCGGCGTCGGTGCCGGCTGAGCCGTCGGCGCTGGGCGGGTCGTCGCCGACGCGGCGCTCATGCGACCACCCGAAGCCGCTCGGCCGCCCGGAGCCGGGCGGACGCCGCTCTGGGGTTGGCCGCGATCTCGTCGGCGTCGGCGACCTCGGCCCCACGCGTCAGAAGCCGAAGGGTCGGGGCGAGCGCGTCGGGAACGACCGGCAGGCCGCGCGGCACGTCGGGGCTGGCTCCCCGCACGAAGCAGCGCTTGACCAGGCGGTCCTCGAGCGAGTGGTAGGACAACACGGCGATCCGCCCGTGCACGGCGAGCGCCTCGATCGCCGACGGGATCGCCCGGTCGAGCACGTCCAGCTCGGCGTTCACCTCGATCCGCAGGGCCTGGAAGGTCCGCTTCGCCGGGTTGCCGCCGGTCCGGCGAGCCGGTGCCGGGATCGCGTCGCGGATCAGCTCGACCAGGCGACCGCTGCGGTCGAACGGTTCCCGCGCCCGCTCGCGAACCACGGCGTCGGCGATCCGGCGAGCGAACCGTTCCTCGCCGTACCGGCGAAAGATGCGGGCCAGGTCGTCGGCCGGGTAGGTGTTCAGCACCTCAGCCGCGGTCGCTGCGTCCGTCTGGTCCATCCGCATGTCCAGCGGGGCGTCCTGGGAGTAGGCGAAACCGCGTCCGGCGTCGTCGAGCTGCAGCGACGAGACACCCAGGTCGAAGAGCACGGCGTCCACGTGCGACAGGCCGAGGTCGCCGACCACCTCGGGCAACCGGTCGTAGACGGCGTGGACCAGCGTGATCCGCTCCGCGTGGGCGTCGAGCCGGTCACGGGACCGGGCCAGCGCCTGTTCGTCCCGGTCGAGACCGATCAGCCGCAGGTCCGGGTACCGGTCGAGGAAGGCGTGACTGTGGCCGCCGAGCCCGAGCGTGGCGTCGACCAGCACCGAGCCCGGACGCTCCAACGCCGGCCCGAGCAGGGCGACGACGCGATCGACCAGGACCGGCACATGGCGCGCGGGGCGGGGAACGGGCACGGGTGATCCGTCCTAGCCGAGTCGCGCGACGAGGGTGGAGGTGACGATGAGGACCACGACCGTCGCCGCGAAGGCACCGGTGACGGCGACGGCGATCCCGACCGACCGACGCATCGATCCGGACGCTCCGAAGACCGCGGGCCGACCGGCCCCGGACGACCCCGGCACAGGTGGCCGGGTCACTGCCGTGCTGCCGCCCATCTCGACCCTTTCTCGCGGCGATCAACTGGTGGTGGTCAACGGGTTCTGCTCGTGCGGTCCGCTCGACCCGGTGCGGCTTCGGCGGTGGCCTGCGTTCGTCTCACCAGGTCCCCGCCCGCTCGCGGTTCGTGCGCTCCTTCTGGCACCGGGGAAGGTGTGACAGACGGCAAGGGAGCGGGGGGAGACCTGAGGCGACGTCCGTGGCCGGCCGCCGGTCGGATCACAGGAGTCCGGGCAGCACCTCCTCCGACCGCTCGGCGAACGACTGCTCCTGGCTACCGAGGTAGGTGTTCCACGTGGCGGCGTCCCAGATCTCCAGCCGCGCGAGAGCGCCGATCACCACGCACTCCTTGGTGAGTCCGGCGTAGTCGCGCAGCGGGGCCGGGACCGTCACCCGGCCCTGCCGGTCAGGGATCTCGTCCGACGCGCCGGACAAGAACACGCGCAGGTAGTCGCGGACCACCTTGTTGGCCAACGGAGCCGACTGGAGCTGCTCGGTGAACCGGTTGAACTCGGCGCGGGGGAAGACGTACAGGCAGTGCTCCTGCCCCTTGGTCATCACCAGGCCGCCGGACAGCTCGTCGCGGAACTTGGCCGGCAGGAACAGTCGACCCTTGTCGTCCAGACGGGGGTGGTGCGTGCCCATGAACACCGGCCGCACCTCCCTGTGTCCGCTCCCGACTGCTCCTAGGCGCGCCACCATACTCCACAATTCCCCACCGTCAACTAGCCAACGGTCGAGCTCAGCCAACTTTCTGCTCGAAATCGCAGGTCAGACAGGTGGGGAACAGTGGGGCGGATCGCTCCTCGACGCCCGATCGGCACGCTCGACGGCACTGCCTGCGCCCGTGCCGACCCCGGGCGAGCCTCGAATCGGGGCGTAATCGGGCGATCCCGACGCCGGGGGCACGTCCCGGTGGGGCGAAGTGGTGGGGCGAAGTGAAGGGCCGTCCGCCGGTTTCCGGCGCGGCCGGCGGGGCCGGGCCGGCGCCGGACAGGTCACGGGCGAGTCACCGCGTCGGCAACTCGACGATCCGCGACTTAGGCTTCCAGTGGTCCACCCAACGGGGAGGCTTCGTGACCACCACGCACAGCAGCGGATCCGGCGCCGACGCCCACATTGACGTCGTGCAGTCCGCCCGCGCCATCGCCGACGCCGTCGAGACGGTGATCGAGGGGAAGCCCGAGGTCGTCCACCTCGCTCTCACCGTGCTGCTCGCGCAGGGCCACCTGTTGATCGAGGACGTCCCCGGTGTCGGCAAGACGCTGCTGGCCAAGTCGCTGGCCCGCAGTCTGGACTGCACCGTGCGCCGGATCCAGTTCACCCCGGACCTGTTGCCCAGCGACATCACCGGGGTCAGCGTGTTCCACCAGGAGACCCGTGACTTCGAGTTCAAGCCCGGGGCGGTGTTCGCGAACATCGTGGTGGGTGACGAGATCAACCGCGCGTCACCCAAGACGCAGTCCGCGTTGCTCGAAGCGATGGAGGAGCGCCAGGTCACCGTGGACGGCACCACGTATCGGCTGGCCCGCCCGTTCCTCGTGATCGCCACGCAGAACCCGATCGAGATGGAAGGCACCTACCCGCTGCCCGAGGCGCAACGCGACCGCTTCATGGCCAGGGTGTCGATGGGCTACCCGGACACCGATGCCGAGCTGGCCATGCTGCGCAGCCACGGATCGGGTGAGCCGCTGGAGGCGCTGACCCCGGTGACCTCGGCCGCACGGATCAACGAGCTCGTCGACGTGGTCCGCGACGTGCACGTGAGCATGGCGGTCAACCGCTACGCCCTCGACATCGTGGGGGCGACCCGGGCCTCGTCGGACCTGCGCCTGGGCGCGTCGCCCCGGGCCACGCTGCACCTGGTCCGGGCGGCCAAGGCCACGGCCGCGCTCGCTGACCGTGACTACGTGATCCCCGAGGACGTGCGCGGCCTGGCCGTCTCGGTGCTGGCCCACCGGGTCCTGCCGACGGCCGAGGCGCAGATCTCGCGTCGGACCCCCGAGCAGGTGGTCGCCTCGATCGTCGCCGGGATGCCCATTCCGGGCGCGAGCGACTGACCGTGTCCGGCGCCCCAGCCCCCGTGCGGGCCGCGCTGCGCGGCCTCACCCGACGCGGCGAGGGACTGCTGGCGGCGGGCGTGACCACGGTCGTGCTGTCCGTGGCGATCGGGCAGACCGACCTGCTGCGCGTGGGCCTGTTCGTCTGCGCGCTCCCGGTGTTCTCCGCCGCCGCGGTGCTGCGCTCGCGGTTCCGACTGGCATCGTCGCGACGCCTCCAACCGCGGCGGATCGAGGCCGGCCAGGAGGCGCGGGTGGTGCTGCGCCTGGACAATGTCGGGGCGCTGCCGACCGGGCTCATGCTGGTGCAGGACCAGGTGCCCGAGGCCTTGGGGGCGAGGCCCCGCTTCGTCTTCGACCGGCTGGAGTCGCGAAGTCGACGCGAGGTCGAGTACACGGTGCACGCACCGGCTCGCGGCCGGTACGTCCTGGGTCCGCTGCAGATCACGGTGACCGACCCGTTCCGCCTGTGCGAGTCACGCCGCTCCTTCTCCACTCAGGACATGCTCGTCGTGACGCCGACGATCGAGCCGCTGCCGTCGCTCGCGCTCGGCGGCGACTGGTCGGGAGCCGGCGAGAGTCGCTCGCGTTCGGTCGCCGCCGCGGGCGAGGACGACGTCGCCGTGCGCGAGTACCGGCACGGCGACGAGCTACGCCGCGTGCAGTGGCGGGCAACGGCGAAGTACGGCGAACTCATGGTCCGCCGCGAGGAGCAGCCCTGGGAGAGCCGGTGCTCACTGCTCCTGGACCTGCGCGACGTGGCCCACCGCGGCAGCGGCAGCAGCGGGTCGTTCGAGCGCGCGGTGTCGGCGGCCGCGTCGGTGGGGATCCATCTCGGTCGGCACGGCTACACCGTGCGCCTCTCCACGCCGGGCGCCCCCGACATCGTCAGCGCCGGTCACGAGGCCGGGACCCTCGGTGGCGACAACGAGGGACTGCTGCTGGATGCGTTGGCGGTGGTCGAACCGGTGGCCGGCGACCACCTCGGCGCCTTGACCGACGCGCTCCGACACGCCAGCGGCACGCTGCTCGTGGCGGTGCTCGGGCACGTCACCCCCGACGACGCCGCGCGGCTCGCCCGCGCGCGTCACGCTGACGCCGGTGCCGTGGCCATCGTCATCGAGGTCGCCGACTGGTTGCCCGAGCGTCATCCGGACCGGGCCGCGATGCGGGCCCAGTGCGACGGTGCCATCACCTTGCTGCGCACGTCGGGCTGGCGGGTGGTGACGTTGGACCGACGGACCTCGCTGGCCGCGCGCTGGCCGATGGCCGGTCGGGGCAGCGACGCCTGGTCGTTGGCCGTTGCGCGGGGTGAGGGCGCATGAGCGGACAGGTCCGCCTGACCCTGGTGGCCGCCCTGGCCACGGCGCTGGCGAGTCTGTCGTTGACGCCGGTGCTCGAGTCCGGCCCCTGGGCCGGACCGGTGGCCGCCACGATCCTGGTCGTGGCGCTCGCGGGGGGCACCATGCGTCACCTGCACGCGCCCCGTTGGGCTGCCGTCGCGGTTCCCGCCGCATCGCTCGTGCTGCTGCTCACCGTCATGTTTGCGCGCACCCACGCTCCGTTCGGGATCCTTCCCGGCCCGGCGGCGTGGCGCTCCCTCGAGTCGACGTTCCGCTCCGGCATCGACGTGTTGTGGGCGCAGGCGCCGCCGGTCGCGGCCACGTCGGGGGTGTCGCTGATCATGGCGGCAGCGGTCGGTGTGGTGGCGCTCGCCGTCGATGCGCTGGCGGTCACGTGGCGGTTCGCCGCCGTGGCCGGCCTTCCGCTGCTGGCCCTGTACCTGATCCCGGCCGCCGTCGCCGAAGGCGGTGCGCCCTGGTTGTTGTTCGTCATCACCGCCGTGGGCTGGTTGATGCTGCTCGTGGCCGACAGTCGCGACAGCCTGCGGCGGTGGGGGCGCACGCTGAGCATGCGACAAGGGCCCGGCGGAGCCAGCCCGGTGGACGTGGCACTGGGCTCCAGCAGTCGCCGACTCGGCGCCGCCGCCGTGGTCACCGCGGTCGTCATCCCGTTCCTCGTCCCGTTCCTGACCGACGGGGTCTTCGGACACGGCAACGGAGCCGGCGACGGCAAGGCGGGGAGCGCGGCGGCGGGCCTGGGCCAGCACGGTGGTCTCGATCCGGTGGCCGCCTTGCGGCGCGACCTCAGCGTGCCGGTCGACGGCGTGGTGCTGACCTACCACAGCACCGACAACAGCCCGGCCTACTTCCGGGTGGCCACGCTCACCGACTTCGACGGTTCCAAGTGGCAGCTGGGTCAGGCGCATCCGGTCCTCGTGCCGGCCGGTCCGAGCACGATCGACCTGCCCGGCGTCGGCTACCTTCCTCACGCCGTCCGCCGACAACCGGTGACGACCACCGTCGAGATCTCGCCCACCTATCGCGACAGTCGACTCCCGCTGCCCCTGGTTGCCACGAGCGTGCAGGGGGCGGGCGACGGATGGGTCTGGGACGCGCAGACCACCGACGTGGTCGCTGCCGACCCGAGCCGTACCACGCAAGCCCTGCACTACGAGGTCGACAGCGTCGACCTCGCGCCGACCCCGCGCCAGCTGCGTCGAGCCGGGGCCGCAGACTCGCCAGCCCTGACGCAGGTTCCGGCTCAGACCCGGCAGGTGCTGCAGCCTTACGTGGATCGGCTGGGCAACCAGCCGACGTCGTTCGACCAGGCGATGGCGATCCAGAACTGGCTGCGGACGCGGTTCACCTACGACGTGACGGTGGCGTCGACGTCGGGCAACACCGACGACCTGGGCCAGTTCCTGATCGATCGCAGCGGCTACTGCCAGCAGTTCGCGGCCGTGATGGCCCTGATGGCGCGGTTGTCCGGCATCCCGGCGCGCGTGGTCGTGGGGTTCACCCCAGGAACGCCGGTCGACTCCGACGGACAGACGGCGTGGCAGGTCAAGTGGCATGACGCCCATGCCTGGCCGGAGCTGTGGTTCGACCGGATCGGCTGGGTCCGGTTCGAGCCGACCCCGCCCGGGCAGGGCGGCACCGGAGCCGGGCTCCCGCCCTGGGCGAATCCAGCCGTTCAGGCGACTGGCCACGGCCCGGCAGGATCGCCCCACCCACACGTGCCGACGGGCGGGCACCTCCTGCCGGCCGAGCACGGCGGACACGCAGGGGCGGGCGGCACGCTCGCCACGCCGGCAGCCCCGTTCGACTGGACGCCGTGGGTGGTGCTCGGACTCGTGGTCGGCGCCGTACTGCTCGTGACACCGGCGGTGACCCGTCGCCGCATCCGTCGGCAGCGCGGTCGCACGCGCGACCCGCGCGAGCAGGTGGAGGCGGCTTGGGCCGAGGTCGTCGACACCGCGAGCGATCTCGGTCTGGAGCCGTCGCCGAAGGAGTCACCGCGCGACCTCGCCGCCCGTTTGGGCCGCGAGGGTGGGGTCAACGCCTCGGTGCTTCCCGCGATGCGCCGGCTGAGCCTGGCCGTGGAACGGGTGCGGTATGCCCGTGACCCGGGCCCGATCGATGATCCGTGGGCGGACGCGGCTGTGGTGTGTGCGGCCTTGATGACCTACGCCGGGCCGCGCCGGGCGCGTCGGGCGACGTGGTGGCCGGAGTCGGCGCGAGCCCATCTGCGGCAACGCTGGCAGGCTGCGACCGACCGGGTCGATCTCGTCCAGGGAAGAGCCACCGCGCGGTTGCGTCGACGGACACCCTCACCGGTCTAGCGGCACCGGTCGAGCGGCGAAGCGCCGGTCGAACGGCGAAGCGCCGGCGAACGGTCGATCAGGTGCCGTCGCGGCGACGGTCCCAGCGCTGCTCGAGACGGTCCATGAAGCTGCTGCTGGACCGCTGGGACTTCGGTCGGCGGTTCGGAGCCGACGTCCCCGGGGCCGCGGCCGCGGCCGACGCCGGACGCCGGATCGCGTACCAGGCACCGGCCAGCATGACGACGAATCCGACGACGCCCAGCTCCCAGTAGGGGGTCATGACTCCGGCCAGCAGCAGACCGAGACCGGCCACGATGCCGAGGATTCCCAGGATCAACCGTCGGCGATCTGCTGGACGCAGCGAGGAGCCACGCAACGTCGAGGCCAGCTTCGGGTCCTCGGCGTAGAGCGCTTTCTCCATCTGCTCGAGCAGACGTTGCTCGTGCTCGGAGAGCGGCACGGCTCCTCCTCGCAGGGTCAGCGATCGCGGGTGCGGTCACACACAGGATAAGCACCGTTTGCGCCCGGCGAAACCCGGACGCCCAGTCCCATCATCGGCAGCCCCGAAGTCGGGCCTTACGGCTCACCTCGGGTGAGGACGTTGGGCCCGGCCGGTTCGGTGGGGTCGGGGACCAACGCGGCGGGTCGGACCGCGGCACTCCCGAACCGCGCCGTGGCCCGGTCGACGGCCTGCTCGGCCTCGCGCCAGCCTCGCTCCCGGTCTCCCAGCGTGAGCTGCCGGGGCACCGTGTCGACGTCGACCAGGCCCTCCAGGCGGACCCCCACCAGTCGGATCCGCGCCCGGTCCAGGCGCAGCGCCTCGTACAGGCCGATCACGGCGGCATAGACCTCGCGAGCGACGTCGGTGGGCTGGTGCAGCGTGCGGGCCCGGGTGATGGTGGTGAAGTTGGCGAACCGCACCTTGATGCTCACCGTGCGTCCGGCCACCTCGCCGGCCCGCAAGCGGGCCGCCACCCGCTCGGACAACCGCAGGAGCTCGCGGCGGATGACCTCGGGGTCGTCGACGTCGACGTCGAACGTCTCTTCGGCGCCGATGCTCTTGTCCGGCTCGTGCGGCACCACCGTGCGCTCGTCACGGCCCCAGGCAAGTGCGGCCAGGTGACGTCCGACCGCCGGCCCGAGGGCACGTTCGAGCGTGCCGACCGGAGTGTGGGCGAGGTCGCCGACGGTGTGCAGCCCGAGGCGCTGCAGCGTCTCCTCGGTCTTGTCGCCGACGCCCCACAGCGCACCGACCGGCAGCGGGTGCAAGAAGCTGATCACCTCGTCGCTGGGCACCACCAGCAGGCCGTCGGGCTTGGCCCGCGACGACGCGAGCTTGGCCACGAACTTCGACGGACCGACCCCCACCGAGCAGGTGATGCCCTGCTCGTCGGCGATCCGCGCCCGGATCGTCTCACCGATCGCGGCCGGTGAGCCGAGCCGACGGATCGCGCCGGAGACGTCGAGGAAGGCCTCGTCGAGCGACAGCGGTTCGTAGCGCGGGGTGACGGAGGCGAACACGGCCATGACGCTCTGCGAGATCCGGGCGTAGTCGTGGTGGTGGGGCTCGAGCACCACCGCCGTCGGACACAGCCGCCGGGCCCGCGTCATGGGCATGGCGGCGTGGATGCCGAAGGTGCGGGCCTCGTAGGTGGCCGACAGCACGACACCCCGCGGCCCACCGCCGACGACCACCGGGTGGCCGACCAGGTCGGGACGGCGCAACAGCTCCACCGACGCGTAGAACGCGTCCATGTCCACGTGCAGGATCGGGCAGCCGGAGTCGTCGCGCTCCCCCGGCCCGGAGCCGGGAGACGCGCCGAGCGGTCCGGTGCGGTGCAGCTGTTTACGGGACATCGGGGCTCATTGTCCTGCGCTGCCGGGGCTGGAGTGCCACAACCGGCGCGGCGGCACGCCGCGGGCCGGGTCGTCGCCGGCCGGCTTGATGTCCGCGTACGGCGACTGGCGGAAACCGCTGGGGTGCACCAGCACCCGGCGCCGGCCCATGCCCCCGGCACTGCTCGGGGTGCGGACGACCACCGGGCGGGTCGACCGGCTGTCGGCCGCGCCGGCCACGGCGTCGTCGGCCTGGTCGGCCACGGCGGGGTCGGCGAACCCGCCGGCGAAGCCCTCGGGGACGGCAGCGAGCAGGGCCTGTACCGCGGCCAGCCCGCCGGTCCGCCAGGTCTCGTGGACCGCGGTCAGCTCCCAGCACCCCGTGGCCCGCAGCGAGAGGCCGCGTGGCCCGGTGCGGCGGATCTCGCCGCGGACCAGCAACAGCCAGGAGTGGAACAACGTGGCGGCGTACGGCCCCTGGGCGTCCTCGAAGAAGGTGGCGTCGACCGGACCGGTGGCGTCGTCGAGGGTGAGGAAGACCACCCGTCGCCCGGACCGGATCGGCGGGGTCTGGGTGGCCACCTTGACCCCGGCCACCAGCACCTGCGTCTTGCTGCGGTGCGTCAGCAGCTGGTGCGCCCGCGAGACCGACAACGCATCGAGCAGTGGGGCGTAGAAGTCCATGACGTGGTGGCTGGCGTCGAGCCCGAGCACGTCGAGCTCGGCCCGCACCTGCTCGGCCGGGGTCATCTCGGGCAGCCCCGACGGTGCGGTGTCGACGGTGGCGAGATCGAAGGTGAGCTGCATCGGTGGAGCGACGTCGTCGACGACCCGGACGGCCGGGGTGCGGTTCCACCGGTCGAGCTCGGCGACCTGCAGGAGCAGGTCACGACGGGTCACCCGGTCACGTCGACGGACCGGGACCCCGGAACCGATGCCGTACACCGCGTCGAACGCACCGGCCACGACCAGTCGTTCGACCACGGGACGCGACACCGCGGCACGGTGCCAGAAGTCGACCAGCGAGTGATAGGGCCGGCCGGCCACGATCCGCCGTGCTTCGGCGTCGTTGATCCCCTTCACATCGGACAACGACAGCCGGATCCCGTAGCCGCGCGCATCGGGCAGCGCGGGGTGGTCGGGAACCCCACGTGGCGCACGTCGGTCGGCGGTGAGACCGGTGAGCTGGCCGAGGATCCGCGGCGGTGGTTCGTCGTACGCCGCCACCCGCTCGACGCGGTAGGTGAGGTCGGAGACATTGACGTCGAGCGGCAGCACGGCGATGCCGAACTGTCGGGCGTCGTCGAGGATCAGCCGCTTGGGGTACATGCCCGGGTCGTGGGTGAGCACACCGGCGAGAAAAGCCGCCGGGTGATGGGCCTTCAGCCACGCGGACTGGTAGGTGGGCAACGCGAACGCGGCCGCGTGCGCCTTGCAGAAACCGAACGAGGCGAACGCGCGCAGCACCTCCCACACCCGTTCGACCACCGGCAACGAGTACCCGCGGCGCAGCGCACGGGGGTAGAACCACTCGCGGGTCTGCGCCTGGCCGTCGGGATCACCGAGCGCACGCCGTTGCTCGTCGGCCTCGGCGAGGGTGCACCCGGTGAACGTGGCGATCATCTGCAGCACCTGTTCGTGGAACACCACCACGCCGTAGGTCTCCCCCAGCACCGGCTCGAGGTCGGGATGCAGGTACTCCGGGTCGGACCAGCCCTGGCGCGCCCGCAGGAACGGCGTGACCATGTCGGACTTCACCGGACCGGGGCGGAACAACGAGATGTCGACGATCAGGTCGCCGAACGTCTCGGGGGCGAACTTGCCGACCAGCTCGCGTTGTCCCGGCGACTCGATCTGGAAGCACCCCAGCGTGTGGGTGGAGCGGATCAGGTCGAAGGTGGCGGGGTCGTCCAGCGGGACGGCGTCGAGGTCGGGGGCGTGGGTCTCGCCCTCGACCCGACCGATCTCGGTGACCGCGTACGCCATGGACGACTGCATCCGGATGCCGAGCACGTCGAGCTTGAGCAGACCGAGGTGCTCCACGTCGTCCTTGTCGAACTGGCTCATCGGGAAGCCGAGGTAGCTGGCCTCGACCGGCGTGCGGTCGAGCAGCGTGGCGTCGGACAGCAGCACCCCGCACGGGTGCACGGCGAGGTGGCGCGGCAGCCCGTCGAGCCGTTCGACGAGGTCGAACAGCAGGTCGATCCGACTGCCCGGCTCGGCGGCCAGCGCGGCGATCCCGCTGGAGCGCAGCTCGGGGAGCTCGCGCAACGCGTTGCGCGCGTCGCGAGCCCGGATGTGCGGAAAGGCCTTGGCCAGAACGTCGATCTCACCGGGGGGCAGTGCGAGTGCCGCACCCACGTCACGGATCGCGTGACGCACCCGGTAGGTGTCGGTCATCGACACGCACGCGCACCGGTCGGCGCCGAACTTGGCGAGGACGTTCTGGTAGATCTCGGTACGTCGTGCGGACTCGACGTCGACGTCGATGTCGGGCAACGCCTGACGGCGGTCGGACAGGAACCGCTCGAAGAGCAGGCCGTGACGCAGCGGGTCGACACCGGAGATGCCCAACGCGTAGGTGACCAACGAGCCGGCACCCGAACCGCGCGCCGCCACCCGCACGCCGAGGTCACGGATCAGGTCGCACACGTCGGCGACGGTGAGGAAGTAGGTGGGGTAGCCCAGGCGGGCGATGACGCCGAGCTCGGCGTCGAGCCGTTCGCGCACGGCTGCGGTGTCGGGCACCCCCCGCCGGACCAGCCCGGCCGCGCAGCGTTCGCGCAGGACGGCGTCGCCGGACCGACCGGACCGGTCGAGCTGGCCGAGCTCGGGGAAGTGCACCTCGCCGATGCCGAGGTCGGCACGCGGGTCGAGCGCGCACCGCTGGGCCAGTGAGCGGGTGGCCCGCAGCAGCGCGCGCACCCCACCGGCCTCGTCGTCGATCCCGGCCGCGCGGACCACGGCGTGAGCCACCTCGCTCATCTCCGGCCCCGACTTCAGGTATCCCTCGCCGGTGCGCCGGTCGACGTGGCGCAGGTCCAGCGGCACCAGCCGACGGGTGGCGTCGAGCACGTCGGCCACCGGGGCGTCGTCACGTCGGGCGTACCGCACGGCGTTGGTCAAGACGGCGGGCACCTGCTCGTCGTGGGCCAGGCGCAGCAACCGGGCCGCGAACGGCACCGAGTACCCCGTGGCGTCGGCGCCGAGGTGACTCACCACCGCGACCCGCAGCCCGTCGGCGGGCAGCCGTGAGCGCCACCCACGGAGCAGGCCGGCCGCGCGTTCCGGCCGACGGGCGGCCAGCGCGCGGCCCACGTCGGAGTCGGGTCCGAGCAGCACGACGAGCGCCCCCGAGGAGACGGCGGTCGCGGCCGTCGTGATCAGGTGCTGGCTGCTGACCGGCTGCCCACGTTCCCCCGCCGCGTGGGTCGCCGAGACCAGCCGGCACAGCGCGGCGTAGCCGGTGCGGCCCTGGACCAGCACCGTGACCCGCGGCCACCGCGGGTCCCGGCTGACCCCGCCGGCAGCCGGCGTCCGGCGGCGCGTCGGACGTCCGGCGGAGGCGGCCGGGCCCCCGTCGCCCGGATCGGGGCCGAGGGCGAGGTCGGCGCCGACGACGGGGGCGATCCCCACCTGCTGGCAGGCCAGGGCGAACTTGACCACTCCCCGTACGCCGTCCCGGTCGGTCAGGGCGAGCAGGTCCATGCCGTGCTCGGCCGCGACGGTGACCAGGCCCTCGGGGTGCGAGGCACCGTGGCGCAACGAGTAGCCGGAGACGACCTGCAGGTGGACGAACGGGTCGGTGGGCATCGGCGGGTCGTGAACCTCAGCTGACCGTGCGCAAGGAGAGTCCGACCTGGTGGGGCCGGCCCAACGTGGTCTCGACCAGGGCGACGAACGTCTCGGCGTCGCGCAGCAGGTCGTCGGCGTCCCGGGTGGAGACCACCTCCACCCCGGTCTCGATCCCGAGCTCGGCGGCCTGCCGTCGACCGGCCCCTGCGGCGAAGAACACGGCCCACTCACCCAGCTCCGGCGCCACCCGACCGAGCAGGGTCCAGGCGCTGCGGGGCCCGACGCTCCCCGGTCGTCCCCGCAGGGGACGGGTCCGGACCGCGAGAACCGCAGCCGCAGCCCGCAGCGCTGCGACGTGCGCGCCGACGTAGCGCTGCGCTGGCCGTTGCTCCAAGGAGGCGACGAGCAGGCCGTTGTGCGCTGCGGCCAGCAGCTCGGCCACCGACCGCGTCGCCGGTCGCCGCACCGGTCCGGTCGTCGCTTCCTCGATCATCGCTTCCTCGGCCCTCGCCTTCTCGGTCACGTTGCCTCCTTCCGCACTCAGGGGTCGCCCGCATCTCCGTCGCCCGCATCTCCGTCGCCCGCACCTCCCCGTCCGTCCAGCCCGTCAGTCCAACGACCGGACCAGCACCCACCCGTCCAGGTCCCGGCCGAGGTCGAACACGCCGCCTCCGGCCTCGACCCGCCAGACCTGCCGTTGCCGTTCCCGTGCCGGCCCCGGGGCGGTCGTCCGCCACCACGGCGCCACCTCGAGCCAGTGACCCAGCACCTCGGCGACGACGTAGCGCCGACCCCGCCAGTAGAAGACCCGGGGCTCGTCGGCCGGGCCGGCGAGCACCTGGACCGGGTCGGCGAAACGGCGCATCCCCCCGCCGCCCTTCCGGCCTCCGGCCCACCCGTGCTGGGTCCCACCGGCCGTCGGGGAGGCTTCCCCGCCTCACCCGTCGACCAGTGGAACCACCGGGTCGGGGCGGGGGTCGAGGCCACCCCTGTCCGGTGGACCTCCCGGACCTGGGCCGCGAGTCCCGGTCCGGGAGGGTTCGAACACCTGTTCGAACGTGGCCACAGTAAAGCCCCCCACCGACCGGACCGTCAAGCCCCTGGATCAGCTCGTTTCCGGGGCGTCCGGTGGGGCGACACGGGCCCGGTCGGTGAAGGTCCACGCCGGCTCGCCCGTGGGGTTGGGGCCGTAGACGTAGAGCATCCGGGCGTACCCGGGCGCGAAGTAGTAGGCCGGCTCGTGGGCGGGTACGCGCACCACGTCGCCGGGACCCGCGTGCACCCGCATCCCCCCGCAGTCGACCTCGAGCTGGCCCTCGAGCACGTAGTTCACCTCGTCGTGCGGATGGCAGTCACCGAACCCTGCGGCCCGCAGCTCCCACTCCCCCATCGCGAGCTGGGTCCACCCCGCGCGGGCCGGAGGGATGATCACGCGCGCACCACCGTCGTCGGTGCGCACCGGTGCATGACGGAACAGGTCGGCCGGCATCAGGGACTCCTCGGCTGGTCATGGACCACGCGCCTCGTTGGGCCCGATCACCTTGCCACGGCAACCACCATTGCCAGTGACGGTCGGCGTGCTGGACGCTCGTCGGATGACCGACGGACGACGTCGCCACTGGGACTCGGCATATGCGAAGGGCATCGCCGCCGTCAGCTGGCACCAGGACGAACCGCGGGTGTCGCTGCAGATGCTCGACGCACTGCACGTGGAACCCACGTCGAGCGTGGTCGATGTGGGTGGCGGCGCTGCACTGCTCGTCGACGCCCTCCTGGCCCGCGGCTTCGACGACGTCACGGTGCTGGACCTGTCGGCGGTGGCGTTGAAGCACGCCCGGTCCCGACTCGGCTCGGCCGGCTCCCGCGTCACCTGGTGCCTCGACGACGTCCAGGCTTGGCGTCCGCGACGTCGGTTCCAGGTGTGGCACGACCGTGCCGTCTTCCACTTCCTGACCGACGACGAGGCGCGGCAGCGGTACGTCGAGACACTGACCACGGTGACCGATGAGTCTTCGTTCGCCGTCCTCGCCACCTTTGCGCCGACCGGTCCGCAGACCTGCTCGGGTCTGCCGGTCGCCCGTTATGACGCGGCGGGGCTGGCCGAACAGCTCGGCAACCAGTGGGCCCTCGTGCGGTCGACGTCGGAGGACCACCGCACGCCGTGGGGCACCGTCCAGCCGTTCACCTGGGCCGCA
>Ga0302299_10000138_pt1 | contig 33402 bp, 30 predicted proteins | sample III_Fen_N3_4_FD_198795 | JGI IMG/M metagenome (GOLD analysis project Ga0302299, IMG submission 198795) | Peat permafrost microbial communities from Stordalen Mire near Abisko, Sweden - III_Fen_N3_4 | ecosystem: Environmental > Terrestrial > Soil > Wetlands > Permafrost | place: Sweden: Abisko...
TGGAGTCGACGAAGCCCTGGACTGTCGGCTCGAACAGCGTCCCGGTCCACTGCTCGATCCGGATCACGTGGAGCCCGTTCCAGAACGCCGTCGTCACGTCGCGATCGGCCAGGCCGCGGGCGATCTGGTAGACGAAGTAGAACCCGACCCAGACGACGACCTGCAGGGCGAGATGCCACCAGCCGCGCGGCAGCCGCCGGCTTCCCGATTGGGTGTAACTGGTCATCTACCTACAGTCTAACGCTGCCGGAGGATTACTCCATCCCGCGTCCGTGCATCTGGTAGTCGACGATCGCCCGGACGTAGTGCGAGCGCTCGAAGGCCCGGGGATCGCCGCAGGACTCCTGGCTCATGCTGCCCTTCAGTTGCTCGACCGAGGTGTATTCGCGCTCCGCCAGCCACGCCGACAGCCCGTCGGTCAGCTCGCGCAGGAGCTCCGGGCCGTGACGCAGGAGCGCCGAGGCAAGCATCACCGCGTCGGCGCCGGCAAGCAGCAGCTTGATCACGTCGTCCGTCGACTGGACGCCGCTCGTGGCGGCGAGGCTGACCGGGACGCGGCCCCGCAGGATGGCGATCCAGCGGAGCGGCAGGCGCATCTCCTCGTTGCCGGACAGGTGCATTTCCGGCTTCACGGTCATCGTCTCGAGGTCGAGGTCGGGCTGCAGGAACCGGTTGAAGAGCACGAGGCCGGCCGCGCCGGACTCGGCGAGCCGCGAGGCGGTGTTGGCGAAGGCCGTGTAGTACGGCCCGACCTTGACCGCGAGGGGCACGCTGAGCGCGCCGTGCACCTTGCTCACGAGCCGGAGCGTGCGATCCTCGACGCTCGCGGCGGAGGCGTACGGGTCGGTCTCGACGGCGTACACGTTGAGCTCGATCGCGTCGGCGCCGGCCTGCTGGAGGAGCTCGGCGTACCGGATCCAGCCACCGGGGGTGACCCCGTTGATCGACGCGATCACGGGGATCGAGAGGGCTTTCTTCGCGGCGGCGACGTGCTCGACGTACGACTCCGGGCCGGTGTTGTAGTCGTCCATCTCCGGGAAGTACGTGAGCGCCTCACCGAAGCTCTGGGCGCCGCGCTCCAGCACGAGGTCGACGGTCGTCTCGTCGTGCTCGATCTGCTCCTCGAAGAGCGACGGCAGCACGACGGCCGCCGCGCCGGCCGCCTCGAGCGCACGGAGCATCTCGAGGTTTCCCGTCAGGGGAGATGCGGACGCGATCAGCGGGCTCTTCAGCTGCAGCCCGAGATACGTGCTGCGCAGGTCGGGGCTCATGGCTCCTCCTCCGTGGTCACTCGGTCGCCGGGCTCGTCGTGCTCGTGCTCGATCTCCGCGAGCTGCTCGTAGACGAGCTGCCGCTCGTCGACGTCGTGCTGCGCCAGCACGCCGAGGCGCTCTGCCTCCTCGGGGCGCGACCGCCGGAGCATCGAGAAGCGCGCCTCGTTCGCCGTGAAGTCCGTCAGCGGCAGCTTGGCCTTCCTCGAGTCGAGCTGGAACGGATGCTCACCCGGCCCTGCGTGGCCCGGGTCGTAGCGCCACAGGGGCCAGTAGCCGGTGTCGACGGCGAGCTTCTGCTGCCGCATGCCCTTGACCATGTCGATGCCGTGGGCGATGCAGTGGCTGTAGGCGATCACGAGCGAGGGCCCGTTCCACGCATCTGCCTCGGCGAGGGCCTTGACGGTCTGTGGGTTGTCGGCACCGAGCGCGATGTGAGCGACGTAGACGTTGCCGTACGAGGTGGCCAGCAACCCGAGATCCTTCTTGCCGGTCTGCTTTCCTCCGGCGGCGAACTTGGCGACCGCCCCGCGTGGGGTGGCCTTCGACGCCTGGCCGCCGGTGTTCGAGTACACCTCGGTATCGAGGACGAGAACGTTGACGTTGCGGCCCGACGCGAGCACGTGGTCGAGGCCGCCGAAGCCGATGTCGTACGCCCAGCCGTCGCCGCCCACGATCCAGACGCTCTTGCGCACGAGCGTGTCTGCGAGCACGGCGAGCCTGCGCGCCTCGGGACTTCCGATCGGGGCGATCCGCTCGCGGAGCTCCGCGACGAGGCGCCGCTGCTCGACGATGCCCGCCTCGGTGTGCCCGTCGGCGGCAGCGAGGCTCGCGGCCAGATCGGGTGCGAGCCCCGCGGCGAGCTCCCGCGCCTGCTTCTCCTGGGCGTCGAGGGCGAGCCGCATCCCGAGGCCGAACTCTGCATTGTCCTCGAACAGCGAGTTCGACCAGGCCGGGCCGCGGCCGTCGCGGTTCGCGGTCCACGGCGTCGTCGGCAGGTTGCCGCCGTAGATCGACGAGCAGCCCGTGGCGTTGGCGACGATCATCCGGTCGCCGAGGAGCTGGGTCAGGAGCTTCAGGTAGGGCGTCTCGCCGCAGCCCTCGCAGGCGCCCGAGAACTCGAACAGCGGCTCGAGCATCTGCGAGCCCTTGACTGTGGCCGGCTCGATGAGCGTGCGGTCGATCTCCGGGATTGAGAGGAAGAAGTCGAATCGCTCGCGCTCGACCTCGAGGTGGTCGCGCTTCGGCTCGAGGTTGATGGAGCGGTGCCCGACGGCCTCCTTGGCGTGGGCGGGGCACGTGTCGACGCAGATCCCGCAGCCGGTGCAGTCGTCGGGGGCGACCTGGATCGTCATCTTCATGCCGGGCAGATGGCGATCGCGCCAGTCCTTCGCGACGAATCCTTCCGGCGCGCCCTCGAGCGCCTCGGACGGGAACACCTTCATCCGGATTGCGGCGTGCGGGCAGACGATCGCGCACTTGGCGCAGTCGATGCAGATCGAGGGATCCCAGATCGGGATCTCCTCGGCGATCGAGCGCTTCTCGAGCTTCGCGGTGCCCACCGGGAAGGTGCCGTCGACCGGCAGCGCGCTGACCGGGAGCGTGTCGCCCCGGCCGGCGAGCATCGTGGCCGTCGTGCGGGCGACGAGATCGGAGCTCTCGAAGACGGGCACGGTGGCGGCGACGGAGAGCACACCCTCCGGCACGGAGACCTCGGCGAGGCCGTCGAGGGCCGAGTCGACCGCGGCCTCGTTGCGGTCGAGCACGACCTGGCCGCGCTTCCCGTAGGTGCGCCGGATTGCCTCCTTTATGGCGAGGATCGCCTCGTCGAGTGGGAGCACGCCCGAGAGCGCGAAGAAGCAGGTCTGCAGCACCGTGTTGACGCGACGGCCCATTCCCGCCTCCTGCGCGACCCGGGTTGCGTCCACGACGAAGAGCCGGAGCCGCTTGGCCACGATCTGCTCCTGGACGGCGGCGGGGAGGTGCTCCCAGACGTCGTCGGGGCCGTAGGGCGCGTTGAGCAGGAAGGTCGCTCCCTCGGCGGCGACGTCGAGCACGGCGATCTTCTCGAGCAGCCCGAACTGGTGGCAGGCGACGAAGCCCGCGCTCTCGATCAGGTACGACGAGCCGATCGGTCGCGGGCCGAAGCGCAGGTGCGAGACGGTGACCGAGCCGGACTTCTTCGAGTCGTAGAAGAAGTAGCCCTGCGCGTGGCCGCCGGAGTGCTCGCCGATGATCGCGATCGAGTTCTTGTTCGCCCCGACCGTGCCGTCGGCGCCGAGGCCGTAGAACACGGCGCGGACGACGTCGTCCGGCTCCGTCGTGAGCGAGGGATCGACCGGGAGCGAGAGGTGCGAGACGTCGTCGACGATCCCGACCGTGAAGCGGCGGCGGGGCTCCGGATCGGCGAGGCCGGCCAGCACCGCCTGGGCCATCGCCGGGGTGAACTCCTTGGAGGCGAGGCCGTACCGGCCGCCCGACACGAAGGGCATCGCGCCGCCCCGTTCGGCGAGGGCCGTGATCACGTCCTGGAAGAGCGGCTCCCCGAGCGAGCCCGGCTCCTTGCAGCGGTCGAGCACCGCGACCTTCTCCACCGTCGCGGGGAGCGCCGCCACGAACGCATCCGCCGCGAAGGGGCGGTAGAGCCGTACCGTCAGCAGCCCGACCTTCTCACCGGCGGCGACGAGCGTCTCGACCGCCTCGGCGGCCGCCGTGCTCCCGGATCCCATCATCACGATCACGCGCTCGGCGTCGGGGGCGCCGGTGTAGTCGAAGAGCCGGTAGCGGCGCCCCGTGCGCGCGGCGAGCGCGTCCAGTTGCCGCTGGACGATGCCGGGCAGCGCGTCGTAGTACGGGTTCGCAGCTTCACGTGCCTGGAAGAAGACATCCGGGTTCTGGGCGGTGCCGCGCAGCACGGGGTGATCCGGGGAGAGCGAGCGGGAGCGGTGGGCGGTGACGAGCGCCTCGTCGAGCAGCGCGCGGAGGTCGTCCTCGTCGAGTCGATCGACGGTGTTGAGCTCGTGTGAGGTGCGGAAGCCGTCGAAGAAGTGGAGGAAGGGCACGCGCCCTTCGAGCGTCGCCGCATGCGCGACGAGCGCGAAGTCCTGCGCCTCCTGCACCGACGACGAGCAGAGCAGGGCGAAGCCGGTCGACCGGGCCGCCATCACGTCGGAGTGATCGCCGAAGATCGAGAGCGCGTGGGTTGCGATCGCCCGCGCCGCGACGTGGATCACGGCGGGCGTCAGCTCGCCGGCGATCTTGAACATGTTGGGCAGCATCAGGAGCAGGCCCTGCGACGAGGTGAAGGTCGTCGCGAGCGCTCCCGCCTGGAGCGCACCGTGGACGGCGCCGGCAGCGCCCCCCTCGCTCTGCATCTCGATCACCTGCGGCACGGCGCCCCACGCGTTCGGGACCCCGGCGGCCGACCACGCGTCCGAGAGCTCGCCCATGGGCGAGGCCGGGGTGATCGGGTAGATCGCGATCACCTCGCTGGCGCGGTAGGCGACCCAGGCTGCCGCCTCGTTGCCGTCGATCGTGGTGCGGGCGGCCATGCCTTGAGACTCTCTGCTCCGGTCGCACGCTGCATCCGGGCGGGCGCGGAGGTCCTTTCGGTGTTCCCGCAAGCGGGTCGGGCGCTAGCCCCCGATGTAGGACATCTCGACGCGCGGTAGCTCGGCCGTCCGCGACGAGCGCTCGTCCGAGTAGCGGTCGGTGCGTCGGCCCCAGACGCGGCCGATCACGTCGTGCAGCTCCGCATCGTCCGCACCGCTCCGCACGACGGCCCGCAGGTCGTGCCCCTTCGTCGCGAACAGGCACGTGTAGAGGCGACCCTCGGCCGAGATGCGCGAGCGCGTGCAGTCTCCGCAGAACGGCTGCGTGACCGACGCGATCACGCCGATCTCGCCGCCCCCGTCGCGATAGCGCCAGCGCCGCGCGACCTCGCCCCGGTAGTTCTCCTCGGCCGGCTCGAGCGGGAGCTCGGCGTCGATCCGGGCGACGATCTCGGCGGCCGAGACGACGTCGTCGAGGCGCCAGCCGTTCGTGGCGCCGACGTCCATGTACTCGATGAACCGCACGATGTGGCCGCTGCCCCGGAAGTGCCGGGCGAGCGCCACGACCTGGTGATCGTTCACGCCCCGCTTCACGACGGCGTTGACCTTGACCCCGAGACCGGCCGCCGCGGCGGCGGCGATCCCGTCGAGCACGCGGGTGACGGGAAAGCCGACGTCGTTCATGCCGCGGAAGGTGTCGTCGTCGAGCGAGTCGAGGCTGACGGTGACCCGCTGCAGCCCGGCCGCGACGAGTGCCTCTGCCTTCTGGGGCAGGAGCGCGCCGTTCGTCGTCAACGCGACGTCGAGACCGCCGAGCGCTGTGAGCCGCCCGATCAGCACCTCGAGGTCGCGCCGGAGCAGCGGCTCGCCGCCCGTGATCCGGATCTTCTCCACCTCGTGGCGGACGAAGGCGCCCGCGATCCGCTCGATCTCCTCGAACGTGAGGAGCTCCTTGCGGTCCATGAAGCGATACCCACGGCCGAACACCTCCCGCGGCATGCAGTAGACGCAGCGAAAGTTGCACCGGTCGGTGACGGAGATCCGCAGGTCGCGGACCGGTCGGCCAAGGGTGTCGAGTGTGCTCATCTCGAGCTCAGCGTACCCCGCTGCCCTCGCCCCCGGCCGGGGGCGAGGGCTGCCGGGGCGGTCGACTCGATCCCGCAGTAGCCTGCGCGGATGCCCCGGCTGCGCCTCCCGCCCATGGTCGCCCTGCTCGGAGTGACCGCGATCTGGGGCTATACCTTCGTGCCGGTGCAGGAGGCCGTTGCGGTCTACCCGCTCTTCGCCTTCCTGGCCGTCAGGTTCGGCATCTCGACCCTCGTGCTGGCACCGTTCGCATGGCGCTCGCTGCGGGTGCTGCCGCGGCGCGGGATCGCCGCCGGAGCGCTCGCGGGGGCGCTGCTCGCGACGGCCTACGGCCTGCAGACGGCAGGACTCGACCTGACGACGGTCGCGAGCACCGGTTTCATCACGGGGCTCTACGTCGTGCTGACGCCGGTGATCGCGCTCCTCCTCTTCCGGACGCCCGTGGCGGCGGCCGTCTGGGTGGGCGTGGCGCTCGCCGTCGCCGGGTTGCTGATGCTCAACGGCGTGCCGGGCGGCTCGGCCGTCGGGAATGCCCTCGTCCTCGGCAACGCCGTCGCCCAGTCGTTCCAGATCGTCGCGATGGAGCGGTTCGCACCGCGCTACGACGCGCGGGCGCTCACCTTTCTCCAGATGGCGATCGCCTGTGCCGCCTTCACGGTGATCGCGCTCTCCCGCGGGGAGCTGGCGATGCCGCACGGCGGCCAGGTCTGGTTCGCCCTCGTCGTCACGGGCGTGTTTGCAGGGGCGCTCGGCTATCTCGTCGCCACCTGGGTTCAGTCCCGCACCACGGCTGCCCGGGCGGCGCTCGTCTTCACGCTCGAGGCGCCGTTTGCCGCGCTCTTCGGCGTGCTGCTCCTGTCCGAGAGGCTCGGCTTGCTCGGCTGGGCGGGGTGCGGGGTGATGCTCGCTGGCATCCTGCTCGCCGAGCCCGCCGCAGCCGCGACGCTGCGCCGGCTCGCCCGGCGGCCGCCCTCCGAGCCCGCCTGATGGACGCCGTCGTCCTCGCGCTGTGCTCGGCCGCGCTCTTCGGCGCGATGACGGTCGCCCTGCGCCCGGCGCTCGCCCGCGGCGACGACCCGCTCTGCGGCGCCCTCTTCACCGTTCTGCCGGCGCTCGGAGTCGCACTCGTGGCCGCCACGATCGTGGGCGACTGGAATATCGCAGCCGTCTGGCCGTTCGCGCTCGCGGGCATCCTCGCACCGGGCGTGTCGCAGATCCTGTTCACGGTCGCGATCCGTGACGCCGGCCCGTCGCGCACGTCGGCGACGGTCGGGATGGCGCCCCTCTTTGCGGTCACGTTCGCGGTGGTGCTGCTCGGCGAGCCGCTCGTCGCCGGGATCGCCCTCGGTGCCGTGCTGATCGTCTCGGGCGGCGTCGTCCTCGCGAGCGAGTCGGGGCGCCCCGACCACGTGAAGACGATCGGCCTCGTCTTCGCGCTCGCCGCCGCGCTCGTCTTCGCGTTCCGCGACACGCTCGTCCGCTGGGTTGCGACGAGCACCGCCGTTGCCCCGGAGCTCGCGATCAGCGCGACGCTGCTCGCGGGCTCGCTCACGATCCTCGTCGCGGTGGTCGCGGGGCGCAGACGGCTGAGCATCGCGTCGTGGCCCGCCTTCGTGCCGGCCGGCCTCCTCTTCGGGATCTCCTACGTCTCGCTCTACGAGGCATTCTTCCGCGGCCGGCTCAGCGTCGTCGCACCCCTCGTCGCGACCGAGTCGCTCTGGGGAGTCGGGCTCTCCGCCCTGTTCCTGAGGCACGTCGAGGGCGTCGGGCGGCGGCTCGTCGTCGGCGCGAGCTTCGTCGTCGCGGGCGGCATCCTGATCGGCCTCTCGCGCTAGATCCGGGGCTCCAAATATCTGATACGATCTGGCTTAGATTTATCTCAGTCACTCTGACTCAAGCTCAGACAACGGAAGGAACTCCCAATGGCAAAGACAATCGGAATCGACCTCGGGACGACGAACAGCTGCATGGCCGTCCTCGAGGGTGGCGAGCCGACCGTGATCCCGAACGCCGAGGGCGGCCGCACGACGCCGTCCGTCGTCGCGTTCGCGAAGGACGGTCAGCGGCTCGTCGGTGCGCCGGCGCGGCGCCAGCAGGTGACGAACCCCCAGAACACGATCTCCTCGATCAAGCGCTTCATGGGACGCAAGTGGGAAGAGGTCTCGGACGAGATGACGATCGTCCCCTACGAGGTCGTCCAGGGCGAGAACGGCGACGCGCGCGTGGCGGCCGACGACCGGCAGTTCGCTCCGCCGGAGATCAGCGCGATGATCCTGCAGAAGCTGAAGACGGACGCGGAGGCATTCCTCGGCGAGCCGATCACCGACGTCGTCGTGACGGTGCCCGCGTACTTCAACAACGCGCAGCGCGAGGCGACGAAGGATGCCGGCAAGATCGCCGGCCTCAACGTCGTCCGGATCATCAACGAGCCGACCGCAGCTGCGCTCGCGTACGGCCTCGACAAGGAGGGCGCGGACCAGACGATCCTCGTCTTCGACCTCGGCGGCGGCACGTTCGACGTGTCCGTGCTCGAGCTCGGCGACGGCGTCTTCGAGGTCAAGTCGACGAACGGCGACAACCACCTCGGCGGCGACAACTTCGACAAGGTCGTCGTCGACTGGATGACGGCGGAGTTCAAGAAGGACCAGGGCATCGACCTCGGTGCCGACAAGATGGCGCTGCAGCGGCTCTACGAGGCCGCGGAGAAGGCGAAGATCGAGCTCTCGTCGACGATGACGACCCAGATCAACCTGCCGTTCGTCACCGCGACGGCAGAGGGCCCGAAGCACCTCGACCTGCAGCTGACGCGAGCGAAGCTGACCGAGCTGACGAGCGCCCTGCTCGAGCGGACCGTCGGCCCCACCAGGCAGGCCCTCGCGGACGCAGGTGTCGACGCCTCCGGCATCGACCACGTCGTCCTCGTCGGCGGCATGACCCGCATGCCGGCCGTGCAGGAGAAGGTCACCGAGCTGCTCGGCAAGGAGCCGCACAAGGGCGTCAATCCGGACGAGGTCGTCGCCGTCGGCGCGGCCATCCAGGGAGGCGTGCTGAAGGGCGAGGTCAAGGACGTCCTGCTCCTCGACGTCACCCCGCTGTCGCTCGGGATCGAGACCAAGGGCGGCGTCATGACGAAGCTGATCGAGCGCAACACGACGATTCCGACCCGCAAGTCGGAGACCTTCACGACGGCCGAGGACAACCAGCCGTCGGTGGAGATCCACGTGCTCCAGGGCGAATCGGAGATGGCCTCGTTCAACAAGACGCTCGGCAAGTTCCAGCTCGTCGGGATCGCACCGGCGATGCGTGGGATGCCTCAGATCGAGGTGTCGTTCGACATCGACGCGAACGGGATCATCCACGTCACGGCCAAGGACAACGGCACCGGCAACGAGCAGCAGATCAAGATCGAGGGCGGCTCGGGCCTGTCGGAGGACGAGGTCCAGAAGATGGTCAAGGATGCCGAGGCGCACGCCGGCGAGGCGCACAAGCTGCGTGAGCTGGCCGACGCGAAGAACATGGCCGAGACGCTCGCCTACCAGACCGAGAAGTCGCTCGCGGATCATCGCGACAAGCTCGACCCGGCGGACGCTGCGACGCTCGAGGGTCGCGTGATGGAGCTCAAGCAGGTGCTCGAGAGCGGAGACCTCGAGACGATCCGGGCGAAGACGCAGGCGCTGAACGAGGCGGCCCAGCCGCTTGCGCAGGCGCTCTACGCCGACGCGCAGGCTGCTTCGGCGCCCACGGATGGGGCCGGGAACGGCCGCTCCGCGGACGAGGACGAGGTCGTCGAGGATGCCGACTTCGAGGTGATCGACGACGAGGCGGCGACGAAGGCGTGACCGACGAGCAGCACATCCAGGTCGAGGTAAAGGAGCCCTGGGGCGACGACGACTCCTCTGCGGAGTCGGTCGCCGGAGACGCCGAGGCGCTGGATGAAGGGCGGGGTGAGGCTTCGGCCTCACCCGCCCCGGATCCGCTCGCAGAGGCCGAGGCGCAGCGGGACGAGTATCTCGCCGACCTGCAACGGCTCGCAGCCGACTTCGACAACTACCGCAAGCGCGCGCTCCGCGACCAGCAGGCGTTCGCCGCCCGCGCCGCGGAGCGGCTCGTCACGAAGCTCCTGCCCGTGCTCGACGACCTCGAGCGCGCGCTCGACGCGGCCGAGCACCACGAGGACGCGAAGGTGATCGAGGGCGTCGAGATGACGCGCTCCGCGCTCGCCGGCGTGCTCGCGACGGAGGGCGTGGAGGAGATCGTGGCGGAAGGCGTCTTCGACCCGCACGTCCACGAGGCGCTGCTCGCGCAGCCCGTCGCCGGCGTCGAGCCCGGCTCGATCGTGCAGGTCGTCCAGCGTGGCTACCGGCTCGGCGACGCCGTGCTGCGGCCGGCCCGCGTGATCGTGGCGGAGTAATCTGTGGCCCGCAGCCCCTACGAGGTGCTCGGCGTCCCGAAGACGGCGAGCGACGACGAGATCAAGAAGGCGTACCGCAAGCTCGCCCGCGAGAGCCATCCCGATGCCAACCAGGGAGATGCGGCGGCCGAGGAGCGGTTCAAGGAGATCCAGGGCGCCTACGACACGCTCTCCGACCCCGACAAGCGCAAGCAGTTCGACACGTTCGGCGCGAACGGGGCGCGCGGCGGTGGAGCCGGCCCTGGCCCCGGCGGGTTCACCTACGAGAACGTCGACCTCTCCGACCTGCTCGGTCAGTTCGGCGGCATCTTCGGCCGCGGTGGTGGTGGCCGGCGCGGTCGGCCACAGCCCGAGCGCGGCGCCGATCTCGAGTCGCGGGTACGGCTCTCCTTCGAGGACGCCCTCGCCGGCGCGCAGGTGCGCGTCCCCGTCGAGGTCGACGCCCCGTGCCATACGTGCCACGGCACGGGCGCCGCTCCGGGCACGGCGCCCGTCACCTGCCCCCAGTGCGGCGGCTCGGGAACGGTCTCCGACTCCCACGGCCTCTTCGCGCTGTCCCAGCCCTGCCCGCGTTGCCGGGGCAACGGCGTCATCGTCGAGAAGCCCTGCCAGACCTGTCGTGGCTCGGGTCACGAGCGGGTCACGAAGCGCTACGCGGTCAAGATCCCGGCCGGTGCGAAGGACGGCACGCGCGTGCGGCTGCGAGGCAAGGGTGAGCCGGGTGCGAACGGTGGGCCGGCCGGCGATCTCTTCGTCGTCGCGGCCGTCGACCCGTCGCCGCTGTACGAGCGCCGGGGCGCCGACCTCGTGCTCGAGGTTCCGGTGACCTACCCCGAGGCGACGCTCGGCGCCACCATCGAGATCCCGACCCCGGAAGGGCCGGTGAACCTCAAGGTGCCGGCCGGGACCGAGAGCGGCAAGCTGTTGCGGGTGAAGGGGCGAGGCGCCCCGAAGCTCAAGGGAGGCGGCAAGGGTGACCTGCTCGCCCGCGTGAAGGTGACCGTGCCGCACAAGCTGACGAAGGCCGAGAAGGAAGCGCTCGAGGGCTACGACAAGGTGCTCCGCGAGCGGCCACGCGACAGGGCGTTCAACCGATGAACGACCGGCCCCGCTACATGATCTCCGTCGCGGCCGAGCTTGCCGGCATGCACCCGCAGACGCTGCGGGCCTACGAGGCGAAGGGCCTCGTCACTCCCGCGCGCACCCCGGGCGGCACCCGGCTCTACTCCGAGGCGGACGTCGAGCGGCTGAACCTGATCCAGCAGCTGACGACGAAGCTCGGGCTCAACCTGGCGGGCGTCGAGCACGTGCTGCGGCTCGAGGACGAGCTCCGCCGCCTCCGGGCGAGGATGGAGCAGCTCGAGGCGGCCCTGCGCACGGAGATCAACGAGACCCACCGGCAGTACCGCCGTGAGGTCGTCCTCTACCGGCCGCAGCCTCCGGCGCGGCAGTGACGAACGCGAAGGAGACGCGATGGATTTCAACAAGCTGACGATCAAGTCCGGTGAGGCAGTCGCCGGCGCGCAGGAGCTGGCGCGCCGCGCCGGCAACCCGGAGCTGACCCGCGATCATCTGACGGTGGCGCTCCTCGAGCAGGAGCTGCCGCGTACGCTGCTGCAGCGGGCGGGCGCCGACCCGAGCTCGGTCCTCGCCGAGGCCGAGGCGCGCCTGCGGGCGCTGCCGGCGGTCAGCGGCGGGAACGCAGCACCGCAGGCGGGCGGCTCGTTCCGGCAGGCGCTCGACGACGCGTTCGACGAGGCCCGCAAGCTCGACGACGACTTCGTCTCGGTCGAGCACCTCGTCCTCGCGCTCGAGCTCGTTCCCCGGGAGGCCCTGCTCGGCGCGCTGAAGGAGGTGCGGGGTGGCCAGCGGGTGACGACGCAGGATCCCGAGGGCACCTACGAGGCCCTGACGAAGTTCGGCCGTGACCTGACGGCGGCCGCCGAGGCCGGGAAGCTCGACCCCGTGATCGGCCGCGACGAGGAGATCCGGCGCACGATCCAGGTGCTCTCGCGGCGCACGAAGAACAACCCGGTGCTGATCGGCGAGCCGGGCGTGGGCAAGACTGCGATCGCCGAGGGGCTCGCGCAGCGCATCGTCGCGGGCGACGTGCCCGAGGGGTTGAAGGGGAAGCGCGTCTGGGCGCTCGACGTCGGTGCGCTGATCGCCGGCGCGAAGTACCGGGGAGAGTTCGAGGAGCGCCTGAAGGCGGTCCTGGCGGAGATCACGGCGGCCGGGGGCGAGATCGTCCTCTTCATCGACGAGCTCCATACGATCGTCGGGGCCGGTGCAGCCGAGGGCGCCGTGTCGGCCGGGAACCTGCTGAAGCCGATGCTCGCGCGCGGCGAGCTGCGCGCCGTCGGCGCGACGACGCTCGACGAGTACCGCAAGCACATCGAGAAGGATGCTGCGCTGGAGCGCCGTTTCCAGCCCGTTCTCGTCGGGGAGCCGTCGGTCGCCGACACGATCGCGATCCTGCGCGGGCTCAAGGAGCGCTACGAGGCCCACCACGGCGTGCGGATCCGCGACGCGGCGCTGACCGCGGCGGCCGTGCTCTCGGAGCGCTACATCACCGACCGCTTCCTGCCCGACAAGGCGATCGACCTCGTCGACGAGGCGGCCTCGCGGCTGCGGATGGAGATCGACAGCTCGCCCGTCGAGCTCGACGAGGCGGAGCGACGCGTCACCCAGCTCGAGATCGAGCTGGCCGCCATGGCGAAAGAGGCGCCGGCGGTGCGCGAGCCCGTCGAGCGCGAGATCGCCGAGGCGAGGGCGCGACGCGACGAGCTCGCGGCGCGCTGGGCAGGGGAGAAGGACGTGCTCGACCGCGTCAAGGAGATCACCCGGCAGATCGACGAGCTGCGCATGGAAGCGGAACGGGCCGAGCGGCACGGCGACCTCCAGCGCGTGGCCGAGATCCGCTACGGCCTCCTGCCCGCGCTCGAGCAGGAGCTAGCCGAGCGCGGCGAGGCCGTCGGGGCCGTCGAGCCGATGGTGAAGGAGGAGGTCGACGAGGACGACATCGCCGCCGTCGTAGCGGCCTGGACGAAGATTCCCGTCGATCGCCTGCTCGAGGGTGAGGTACAGAAGCTCGTGCACATGGAGGAGCGGCTGCACCTGCGCGTGGTCGGTCAGGAGGCGGCGATCGATGCCGTCTCGAACGCACTCCGGCGTGCCCGCTCGGGGCTGCAGGACCCGAACCGCCCGATCGGCTCCTTCGTCTTCCTCGGCCCCACGGGCGTGGGGAAGACCGAGCTCGCCAAGGCGCTCGCAGAGTTCATGTTCGACGACGAGCGCGCGATGGTCCGGCTCGACATGTCCGAGTACATGGAGAAGCACACCGTCTCGCGCCTCGTCGGCGCGCCTCCCGGCTACGTCGGCTACGACGAGGGCGGGCAGCTCACGGAGGCCGTCCGCCGCCGGCCCTACTGCGTGATCCTGCTCGACGAGATCGAGAAGGCCCACGGCGACGTCTTCAACGTGCTGCTCCAGTTGCTCGACGACGGGCGGCTGACCGACGGCCAGGGGCGCACGGTCGATTTCCGCAACACGGTCGTGATCATGACCTCGAACATCCGCTCGCAGGCGCAGCTGCTCGACCACTTCCGGCCCGAGTTCGTGAACCGTGTCGACGAGATCGTCGTGTTCGAGGCGTTGACCCGGGCCCAGATCGGAGCGATCGTGGAGCTGCAGCTCGAGCGCCTGCGCGGCCGTCTGGCCGAGCGGAAGATCGCCCTCGAGCTCTCGGATGACGCCGTCGCGCTGATCGCGGAGGCAGGCTGGGATCCGGCCTTCGGCGCCCGGCCGCTGAAGCGGGCGATCCAGCGCCTCGTCGAGAACCCGCTCGCCCTCGAGCTGCTCGAGGGCCGGTTCGGCGACGGCGACACCGTGCACGCGGTCGTCGACGGCGAGTCGATCCGCTTCGAGCGGCTCGGCGCTGCGGCGATCGCCTGACTCACGCCGCGCGAGATCCGCGGCGCGGTCGAGCTGGTCGCGCACACCTGAGCCCCTGAGCGGGGCTACCCGACCGGGGCGATGCCGCCCCGGCCGGGTCCCGGCTCGTCAGGCGCAGGCGATTGCGGAGTCGTGCTCCGCCCGAAACGCGCAATCGCGGCCCTTCTGCTCGAGGCGCAGGAGGGGGGCGCCCGGGAGCTCACGCTCCGGTCGGGCCGAGATCGCGTCGGTTCCGTCGGTGCTTGCGCTGCCGGCGATCGTGATCCGCGTTCGCAGCGGAGGGTCGGGCCGCAGGAAGTCGTCGAGGCGGCAGATGCTCGTTGTGAGCACATGGGCCCCGTCGTGGACGGGGACGACCACCTCGACGAACGGATCGGAGATCACCTTTGCCATGCCCTGATCAAACACGGCGCGACTGTGACCGGCCTGTGAGGCCCGTGTGACCAGCCCCTGAGCTTCCCGGCGCCCCCACACCGTAGGATCGAGGCGTGGCGGACGTCCTCCTGGTGGCAGCGACAGAGCGCGAGCTCGCCGGCCGGGATGGCCTCGTCTGCGGCGTCGGGCCCGTCGAGGCGGCGGCCGCCACGGCCCGCGCCCTCGCGTTGCACCCCGTCGCCGCCGTGCTCCATGTCGGGGTTGCCGGAGGACGCGGCCTGGCCCCCGGCTCGATCGTAATCGGGACGGAGGCGGTCTACTGCGATCTCGAGGCCGCGATTCTCCTCGTCGATCGCGTCCCGGCCGATCCGCGACTCGTGGCGGCGGCGCGCGACGTCCTGCCCGCCGCCCCGGTCGTCCGGATCGGGACGACCGCCGCCGTCGGCGGGGCGCGCAGCGACGTGGTGGTCGAGGCGATGGAGGGCTTCGGCGTCCTCCGGGCCGCCGCTCTGGCCGGCGTCCCGGCGGTCGAGATCCGCGCCGTCTCGAACGAGATCGGCGAGCCCGATCGCACCCGCTGGCAGGTGGCCGAGGCGATCGACGCCCTCGTGGCCGTCACGCCGGCGCTGCTCGCGTGTATCGGCTCGGCCCTCGCCGGCTGATCAGAGCTCGCGAATCCGCACCGCGACCTCGAGCTCCTCGTTCGCCTTCCCTTTGTAGACGCCGCGCGTCGGCGGGACGTCCGCATAGTCGCGCCCCACGCCGACGCGGACGTACCGGTCGGTCTGCTCTCGATCGTGGGTGGGATCGAGCGACACCCAGCCACGTTCCGGCGCCCAGACGTCGACCCAGGCGTGCGAGGCCGAGCTCCCGTTCCCGGTCGCCTTCGGGTCGAAAAGATAACCGCTGACGTAGCGCGCGGGGATCCCGTGGAGCCGGCACACCCCGATCAGCACGTGGGCGAAGTCCTGGCAGACACCATGCCCCGCAGAGAGCGCCTCGTCGGCCAGGGTGCGCACGTGCGTCGAGCCGGTCTCGTACTTCATGCGCCCGCGGACGGCGGTCATCAGGACGTGGGCGGTCTCGAGCGACGGCTCGGTGCCGGGAATCGCCTCTGCCAGCTCGACGATCGAGCCACGGAGAGGGACGTACCGGCTCGCGCGCAGGAGATCCCAGCGATCGAGGAGGGACGGCGCCGCTTCGTCGTCGACGAACCGCTCGGGCGTCCACACCTCGCTGCGGGCGGTGACGCCGAGAGTCTGGTGCGACTCCAGCACGTCGAAGTGATGCACGGCGTTTCCGAAGCGGTCGCGGTACTCGGCGACCGCCACGCCGCGGGGCTCCGTCGCGAGGGAGAACGCCGAGCAACGCTGCCCGTCCCGGTGAGCGGGCTTGAGGCGGATCTCGGTGTACGCCTCGTTGATCGAGCCGTCGTAGGAGAACCGGGTCACGTGCTCGACCGTCAGCCACATTGCTGCTGCTGGGCCTCCTGCATCGCGAGGGCGCCGGCCGGGAGGGCACGGCTCGAGAAGTACGCTTTGGTGACCGCTTCGCCGGCGGCGTGAATCCCGGTCAGCAGCTCGCGCAGGGTCTGGGACATCGCCTCGCCCGAGATGTCGCCCGCCTCGCCGTACTCGAGCCCGGCGACCAAGCGTCCGAGGATCCGGTGCGGCGCACCCTGGTCGCTCGAGATCCGCGAGACGGCGTCGAGGCTGCTCGCCAGGCAGTACCGCACGGCCCGCGGGAAGTCGGCGGAGCGAATCAGCTCCTCCGCGATCGCGGCCGGCTCGAAGAGCGTGCCGTGCCGCTTGACGAACGCCTCGAAGGCGCTGCAGGACTCGAGCAACGCGATCAGCTGCCGAGCGCGGGCCGGGTCGTCGTGCTCGAGCGCGAGGGCCCGCGGATAGCGTGAGGTCACGATCCGCACCGTGGTCGCGGCGCGCTCGAGCTGGAGGCCGAGCCGGATGAACTCGTACGGGTCGCCGTGGGTCATCGTCGCATCGGCCGATCCCTGGAACAGGTGGGCGCCGTTGCGGAGCTGCTCGAAGAAGGCGTGCGGGCCCCGGGAGACGGCGCGGCGGTTCGCGCCGCGCACGAGCAGGAAGAGCTTGTTGATCGCCTCCCACATCTCACCGGAGATCTGCTCACGCACCGAGCGGGCGTTCTCGCGTTCCAGCGTGACGCAGTTGACGACCGCGTTCGGGTTGCCGTCGTGCCAGAGCACCCAGTCGCTCACGTTGACGGCGGTCGCCTCGTCGTAGTGCTCGGCGTAGCGCTCCTCGTCGCCGAGGAGCTGCACGATCTGCAGCCACGCCTGGCCGCGATCATCGACCTGCGCGTCGAGCAGCGCATGGAAGTTGACGTCGAGCAGGCGGGTGACGTCCTCGGCGCGCTCGACGTACCGCGCCGTCCAGTACAGCGACTCGGCGACCCGGCTCAACATCAGGCGAGCACCCAGGTGTCCTTGCTGCCGCCGCCCTGTGACGAGTTCACGACCAGCGAGCCGGGCCTGAGCGCGGTGCGCGTCAGGCCGCCGGGCACGATCCGGGTCGCATCCGCGCCGGAGAGCACGAACGGACGGAGATCGACGTGACACCCGCGGAGCTCACCGTCCACGAAGGTGGGGTGCCGGGAGAGCGCGATCGTCGGCTGCGCGATGTAGTTGCGCGGCTCCGCCACGATCAGGCGCCGGAACTCGTCGCGCTCGGCCGCGGTCGAGGCGGGGCCGATCAGCATCCCGTAGCCACCCGACTGGTCGACCGCCTTCACGACGAGCTCCTCCAGGTGGTCGAGCACGTACGCGAGGTCCGTGGGGTCGGTCGCGTGGAACGTCGGCACGTTGGGGAGGATGGCGTCCTCTCCGAGGTAGAAACGGATCATCTCCGGGACGTACGGGTAGATCGCCTTGTCGTCGGCGACGCCGGTGCCGATCGCGTTCGCGAGCGTCACGTTCCCGGCGCGGTAGGCGTTGAGGATGCCCGGCACGCCGAGCAGGCTGTCCTGACGAAACGCGAGCGGGTCGAGGAAGTCGTCGTCGATCCGCCGGTAGATGACGTCGACGCGCTGCATGCCCCGGGTCGTGCGGTTGAAGACGCGGTTGCGATGGACGATGAGATCGCGGGCCTCGACGATCTCGACGCCCATCTGACGGCCGAGGAACGAGTGCTCGAAGTACGCCGAGTTGTGGGCCCCGGGAGTGAGCAGGACGATGCTGGGCTCGCTGCCCGACGCGCGCGGGGCGACCGAGCGAAGCGTCTCGAACAGCTCGCGCGGATACTGGTCGATCGCACGTACCCCGTAGCGGTCGAAGAGCGCGGCGAAGATCCGCTTGAGCGCCTCGCGGCTCTCGAGCATGTAGCTGACGCCCGAGGGGGTCCGCAGGTTGTCCTCCAGCACCAGGTACGTGCCGTCGCCGTCGCGGACGAGGTCGACGCCGCCGACGTGCGCGTAGATGTCGCCGGGGACGTCGAAGCCCATCATCTCGCGCCTGAAGTTCCGCGAGCCGAAGACGAGCCCGGGCGGAACGATGCCGGCCTCGAGGATCTGCTGGCGATGGTAGATGTCGGCGAGGAAGAGATTGAGGGCCCGCAGCCGCTGCACGAGGCCGCGCTCGATGATCGCCCACTCCTCGGCGGGGATGATGCGCGGGACGAGGTCGAACGGGAAGATACGGTCGGTGCCGGCATCGTCTCCGTACACCGTGAACCCGATCCCCTGCGTGAGGAAGAACGCGTTGGCGACCCTGATGCGCTCGCCGAGCTGCGCCGCACCCATCGCCGAAAGGCGCTCCGCGAGCAGCCGGTAGTGCGGGCGCGGCACACCCGGGCTCTCGAACATCTCGTCGAAGAAGGTCCCGAGGTCGTAGCCGGCGGTCAGGCCGCCGTCGGCCTCGGCTGCGACATCGGCTCCGATCACGGGGCGATGTGCTTCCACCCTGCTCCTTTCACGTTCCGTGCCGGTCGCTGCAGGTGCGACAGCCTAACCCGGATCGCTCAGCCGGCGCGGGCGTTGCATCGAACGCCCGGCGATCACGCCGGCCGAGCGACCCGGGTAACCGCATTCCGCCGCTACCGTCTCGGCCATGGCCCGCCCCCGCTACCCGAAGTCGAGCGGCCCGCTGCCACCCGTCCTGTCGCCGTCCACGCGCACCGTCGGCCAGCTCGTGGCCGAGACGCTAAAGCTCTACGGCGACCGCTTCTACCTCGCGCTGCCACTCGGTCTCGTGATCGCCCTCGCCGACCAGGCGTCGTTCGGGCTCGACATGGCGGGCCGTATCGTCGTGCTCGTCGTCGCGGCCCCGTTCCTGAGCGCAGCGTACGCCGCGGCCTCCGCCCTCGTCGCGAAGCGTAGGCCGGCGCGGTCGACCTGGGCGCTCGCCGTCGGGGTCGGGACTGCCGTCTTCGTCCCGGCCGCATTTCTCTTCCCGTGGTTCGCGCTGGCGGCGATCGTCGTGCTCGCCCTCTTCGGCAATGCCGTACCGGCAACGGTGATCGAGACCCTGAAGCCGATCGGTGCCGTCCGGCGCTCGATCGAGGTGGCCCGAGCCGACCTCGTGCATGCGTTCGGCGGGCTCGCGACGCTCGTCCTCATGTTCGGGCTCGGCAGGCTCGCGATGGGGTTCCTCCTGCGCCAGCAGGCCGACAACACGCTGCGGGTCGCGATCTTCCTCGCCGACACGGTGCTCGGCCCGATCCTCTTCCTCGGCGGTGCGCTCCTCTACGTCGACCTTGCCGCCCGGGTGGGGACGACGCGCGCGGACCGACTTGCAGCTCGCGTCGCCGAGCACGACGCCGCGAAGTAGTCTCTCGCCCGGGAACCGACTCCGAGGAGGAACCATGGCGCTGTACCTGATGCTGACGACCCTGACCGAGAAGGGCGTCCAGACACTCAACTCGAATCCCGCCCGCCTGCGCGAGGTGAACCACGACGTCGAGGAGCTCGGGGCGCGAATCCTGCACCAGTGGGCCTCGCTCGGCGCATACGACTTCGTCAACGTCGTCGAGGCGCCCGACGACCTGACGATCGCGAAGGTCTCCGTCGCCCTCGGCGCGCGCGGTAGCTCGAAGATCGAGTCGCTACCGCTCGTCTCGGTCGACGACCTGCTCGCCTCGCTCGAGCGGTAGAAAGCCCCCGTCGCGACTCAGCCGCCGGCAGGAGCTGCGACTGCGGCGCGAAGGATCTCGTCGAAGTGCGCGAACGGCAGGAAGTGGCCCTCGCCGGGAATCGCGGTGAGGTCGGAGCCGGCGATCGCCGCGGCGAGCCTCGAGCCCCACTCCGGGGGCACGAGCCGGTCCTCGTCGCCCTGCCAGATCCGGGTCGGGACCGCGAGCTCGGACGGGTCGAAGCCCCACGGCGCATCCATGATCCGGTAGTCGTCGAGCACCCCTCGCGTGTCTCGCAGCCCTTCGGCCACGGCCGCCGCGAACCACGTGCCACCGTTGTCTGCGAGGGCCGCACGCGCCGCCGCCGACTGTCCGCGCCCGGCGGCCCGCGTGAACGATCGCGGCGCGTGGGCAGCCGTCAGGCGCATGCCGGCCAACGCCAGGCGGGCGGCGCCCCCACCGGACTCGGCCCCCCGCAGGAAGAGCCGGTCCATGGCGTTGAGCCCGGCGGTCATCCCGCCCCAGTCGCGCGGAATGCACGCGGCGACGAGCCCGAGCCCGGTCACCCGATCGGGCACGGCGTGGGCGCACGCCGCTGCGAACACGCCGCCGAGCGACCAGCCGACGACGGCGAACCGGTCGATCTCGAGCGCATCCATCAGCCCGGTCGCGTCCGCCGGCCAGTCGAGCAGCCGGCGGCCCGGCAGCCGGTCCGACGAACCGACCCCCGGGCGGTCGGGCGCAATCAGCCGAACACCGAGAGCCCGTGCTTCGGGCCCCGCCGGGATCGCGTCGAGCCGGCTGCTCAACCCACCGTGGCACCAGAGGACGGGGATGCCGTCGCCGCCGCCGAGCTCGATGTACCCGAGCCGGCGGCCGTCGCCGAGGCGGACGCTCCGCCCGGGCGGTGGCGGCGTCTGTCCCTCGACGGTGCCCGTCATCGGCCGATCGCGAACCCGGTCTCTCGCCCGACGACGGCGAGCGGGCTCGAGGGCAGTCCCGGTCGGGGGTCGAGGTTGAAGCCGCCGGGAGCCACGTCGTTCGGTGTGCCCGGGTGGAAGAGCGCCGCCAGGAGCTGGATCTGGTCGCGGCCGACCCCGAGCTCGAACTGCCCGCCGCCGTAGGCGCCGATCCCCTTCGCCGCGCAGTGGTCGTAGGCAGCGAAGAGCTTCTCCACGGAGCCGAAGCGCGAGGGCTTCACGTTGACCGTCCGGGGCGGCCAGCGCAGTGCCTCGATGTCGGCGACGGAGTGGATCACGGCGTCCCAGGTGACGCGGTCGTGATGCGGCTCGAGCACGGCCACCGTCTCGGGCGTGAGGGCAGGATCCTCGAGCCAGGCATCCGGGAGGCCGTCGACGACCCGCTCGTACAGAGCGGGATCGGGCACCGTGTCAACGCTCGTGCCGTGGTACTGGCCCTTGAAATCGACCGAGTCGACCGCACCGGTCGCCTCGAGCTCGGCGATCAGCTCGCTCGACCAGTCGGCGGTGGCGTCGAGCTTGAAGCGGAGCGACGGGTAGAGCTCGAGCCACGCCCGCAGGCGCCCGGTCGTCGCCGGCTCGCCGAGCCGCGTCGAGACGACGAACGTCAGCGGCTGCGCCGACTCGCCGACCGCGTCGGCGAGCGAGAGACCCGCCTGCCGGAGCGCAAGGTCGAGGGCGGCGCTCTCGTAGGCCCAGCGGCGGTAGTCGAGGTACGCGTGCTGGTCGGGCTCGTGGTCGAAGAGCGGCAGGGTCGCGAGGTGCTGCGAGAACGTGTCGAGCGTCCACTCGCCGGCGAGCGGGTGGGCCGCGCCCTGTGCCTGCGCGAGATCGTGCTCGCCTGCCTCGTAGGTGACGTCCTCCCCGAGGCCCTCCTCGCCGTGGCCGGCGAGCCGGATCACGGTCGTCTTGCGCAGGAATCCACTCGACACCTGCTGTTCGAGCCCGTCGAGCGAGTAGTCCTCGACGACGAGTGGCAGGTCGCGGACGGCGTCGTAGCGGCTCACGGGGCTCCTTCCTCGAGGGCGGCGTGGGCGGCCGCGATTGCACCCGCAAGGCTCGCATTTGCGACGATGAGGTCGCGATTGACCCGGCGCGTCTCGCCGCCGGAATGCTCGTGCAGGTAGGCGAGGACGAAGGGCGTGACAGGCTGGCCGCTGACCCCCTCGCGCTCGGCGGCGGCCACCGCCTCCTCGATCAGCAGGGCCACGTCGAGGCTCTCGGTGGGAGGGCGACCGACGAGGATCGCGTTGCCACCGAGCCGCCAGTGCGCATCGGCTATCCGCGCGAGCTCGACCACGTCGTCGGCGCGCGCCGGGACGGGCGGGCCGCCGGCTGCGTCGTAGAACAGCGGCAAGGTGTCGGTGCGGAAGCCGATCACGGGCACGCCGAGCGTCTCCAGGAGCTCGACCGTGGCCGGGACGTCGAGCAGCGACTTGACGCCCGACGACACGATCAGCGCGGGGATGCGTGCCGCGGCGGCGAGATCGGCAGAGACGTCGGGAGGCGTCGGGAACCCACGGTGGACGCCGCCGAGGCCGCCGGTGCCCATGAACCGGATCCCGACCGCCGCCGCTGCGGTCAGCGTGCCGCCGACCGTCGTCGCACCGACCGCCCGCTGAACGGCGCACACCGCGAGATCGCGGGGGCCGAGCTTCCGGGCGTCCGGGGTGAAGCGCTCCAGCTCGATTCGCCCCAACCCGATGCGGATGTGCCCGTCGAGGACACCGACCGTGGCCGGCACGGCGCCCGCCGCCCGGACCGCGGCCTCGCTCTCGAGGCCGGTCTCGACCCCGTCCGGAGCCGGGAACCCGTGGGCGACGAGGGTGGTCTCGAGGGCGACCACCGCGCGCTCTTCCTCGAGCGCCGTCTGCACCTCGTCACTGACGTGGATCAGGTCGCGCATCACCTCGCGACCCTAGCTGCCGGGCTCCGGCATCGAGCCCGCCTGCAGCACACATCGGGCACCCGCCGCGAGTGCCAGCTCCGGCCCGCCGACGAGCCAGCCGGCGGCGAACGCGTCGCCCGCCCCCGTCGAGTCGACGACCGTCTCCATGCGAGCCGGCGCCCGCTCGACCCCGTCGAACGATGCTCCGGCCGCGCCCCGCTTGACGATCCAGCTGCAGCGGGCGATCGGGCCGCCGACGACCCGGTCCTCGTCCTCGTTCGCGAACACGACATCCGGTGCGATGGCCTCGAGCTGTTCGCGGAACCGCTCCGCCCCGACATCGCGAATCGCGCTCCAGGACGAGAGATCGACGCTCACCCGGGCACCGTGCGAGCGGGCGTGCTCGATTGCCCGGGCGGCCGCGAACCGGACCGGCTCGCGCAGCAGCGCGTAGCCCGACACGTGCAGGTGCTCGCAGTCGGCGAACCATGCCTCGTCGATCTCGTCGGGCCGGAGCTCGGCGGCGACGCCCCGGTCGGGGCACATCGTCCGCTCACCGGCAGGATCCACGAGCGAGACGATCACGCCGTTTCCCTCGGCCTCGACGGGGCCGACGAGCTCGACCCCGAGCGCGAGCAGGCGTGAGGCGGCGAGAGCCCCCGCGTCGTCCGCGCCCCGCTTGCCGACGAAGCGGGCGCTGCCGCCGAGAGCCGCCACCCAGGCGGCAACGTTCGCCGCCTGGCCGCCGGGCCGGAGCACGATGCGCGAGGTCGCGTCGGCACCGATAGCGAGCGGCTGCTCGAGCCGGACGATCACGTCGAGCACGAGATCACCGAGGCAGAGGATCGTCATCCCCTACGATCTTCCCATGGAACGCCGCGCGCCCGCCCCGCTGCCCGGCCCGAGCCGGGGAGGCTCCCGCTAGTGGCCCGGGGCAACGAGCGCCGGGGTAGACGGATGCGCTCGTTCGTGATCGGTGGGCTGATCGGAGCCTCGGCGGCAGCCGCCGCCCGCCGGCTGCGACCGCCACGGCGGCGGCGCGAGACGCCTGCCGGGCTGGCCGCCTTCGAGACTGCGCCGTGCTACCGGGAGTTGTCGGAACGGAGCCGCAGCGACGCTCCGTAGCCGCGCAGCGTGCGGTCGGCGAGCTCGATCGTCTGGATGTTGACGTCGGCGTCGCCGATGCCGAGAGAGCGGCCGACGATCATCGCGCGCGCCGCCGCCGTCAGGTAGGCGTCCGCGGTCTTCACCGGCTTCCACGTGCGGATCACGAGGAAGGGGCCGAAGGCCCGCGTCTCGAACAGGCCGGGCGGCCCCGGGTTCCGGTTCTCGATCTCGAGCCGAGGGCGAAGGTTGTTCCTCGAGCTCGCGTCCAGGATCCACACACCGCGCCCGAGCGGCTTCGACTGGCGCTGCAGGGTGCGCAGCGCCAGCACCGCATCGGCTCGCGGGACGACGGTGTCCGGGAACGAGCTGTTGCGCTCCCAGGCACCGAGGAACAGCGGCTCGTAGCCGAAGAGGAGATCGTTGGGCCGGCTCGTCCGGGCGAGGAAGGTCTCCGCCTGGGCACGGGTCGCCTGCCTCTTGTTCGGCTCCCACTCGAAGAGCTGGGGCGTGCGGTGCCAGGCCCAGCTCACCTCGAGGATCACGATGACCGCGGTCAGCACGATCGCCACCGCAGGCAGCCGGCGCGTGGTCCGCAGGATTCCCGCCGCCACGAGGATGGAGAAGAACGGGAGGACGAAGATCAGGTGGCGCGACTCGGGCGACGTCGAGCCGCCGAGCCGGGCGGAGAGGAAGGCAGCCACGGGGACGCCGATCACGCACAGTGCGAGTGCCCGCGTCTCGCCGCGGACGGTCACGAGCCCGACGAGGGCGAACGCCAGCACGACGGCGAGCGCCGGCCAGCGGCCGCTGCTGAAGTCGCCGGCCGTCTGCCAGAGGTACGTGACGATCGCCCACGGCCCGCCGAGCGTCGCACCGCGGCCGCCGACACCGACGTCGAAGCGGCCGGCGAGGACGAGGTCGGCGAGCCAGAACGGTGTCCCGACGACCGCGACGGCGGCGAAGGCGATCGTCGCCTGCCGGAGCCGCTCGCGGCGCGCGAGGAGCACGAACACGCCCTGGGCGGCGAGCACGAGGGCGCCGTACGGATGGGATGCGACGGCGAGCAGGATCGCGATGCCCCAGGCCCCCCACGAGCGCCACGTGCCCCGATCGAGCGCCCGGAGCAGGAGGACGAACGACAGCAGCGAGAGGAAGAGGAAGAGGCTGTACATCCGTGCGTAGACGCCGTGGAAGAGGAAGACCCAGCTCCCTGCGACGAGCGCGGTCGCGATCAGCGCCGTCGCCCGTTTCGCGAGCCGCCGGCCGAGGACGGCGATCAGGGGCAGGCTCGCGACGGCGAATGCGGCCGAGACGAGCCGGAGGCTGCCGAGGCCGAGGCCGAGATGGGCCACGCCGTAGGCGAAGAGGAAGTGGAGCGGTGCGCCGCCACGCTCGCGGGTGACGTGCTCGACGACGCCGCCGAGGCTGTCGCGCCCAACGAACAGCGCGAGCGTCTCGTCCTCGTGCGGTGGCCAGGCCATCAGCTGGTGCAGCAGGAACGCCGTTGCCGCGATCGCGATCGCGCCAACCCCGACCCACAGCGCGTGCGCGTCGAGAAACGCCCGTGTCGTGGCAAGGGCGGGGCGGGTGCCCCGGGAAGCTTCGGCGGTCTGTGTCATCGACCTTCGGGCCGCATCTTCGCTGGTAGATTGGCGCCCTGATGCCGATCTACGAGTACCGTTGCCCGAACGGTCACCAGTTCGAGCTCTTCCAGAAGATGAGCGATGCCCCGGCCGAGAGTTGCGAGACGTGCGGAGCAAGCCCCGTGGAGAAGGTGCTCTTCCCGGTCGCGGTGCATTACAAGGGCTCGGGCTTCTACTCGACCGACTACGGACGTGGATCGCGCAAGGGCGTGTCGAAGGACGGCGACAGCGGCGGCTCGAGCGAGAAGAGCGACACGACCGAGAAGAAGGAGCCCGCAAAGGACTCCGGCTCGGGCGACAAGAAGACCGCCACCACGGACTGAGGCCGGCTCACAGCCGGCGGTCTCCGATCGCGCAGCCCGGCGCGTAGGGGAGACCCTTGGGTGGTGGCAGCGGCGCCGACCTCCCCGTGAACATCGCGATCGTGGCGACGTTGTCCTCGGAGCCGAAGATGACCGACTGGCCGTCGGCGCTGCCGGGTTCGCCCCCGAGCCGGCAGTGCAGCGCGTGCCCCTTGTCGGCCCGGAAGTAGGCCCAGCCGAGCTCGAGCACCTGGGCCGCGCTGAGGTCGGTGGCGAGGGGCTTCACGATGCTGCCACCACGGAAGGGCATCTTCAGCGCGCCGCCGATCGAGGTCACCCTCGCCGCCGTGGCCTGCACCACCTGTTGCTGGCGCCGCGCGCGGTCGAGGTCGGTCTCCGACGGGTCGAGCCTGTTCTCCCGGATCCTCGAGTAGACGAGCGCCCGCTGGCCGTTCATGTGCTGGCGGCCCTTTGCGAACCGCCAGCCCTCCCACTGTCGGCACCGCGCGGAGGTCGCGTACGGGCAGTCGAACCGATTCGAGAGGATCGGCTTCGGCACCACGATGTCGACGCCACCGACCGAGTCGATCAGCTCGCGGAAGCGGTCGAAGTCGACGACGGCGACGTGGTTGACGTCGAGCCCCGTCAGGTTCTTGACGGTCTTCAGCGTCAGCGCCGGCCCGCCGATCTGGGACGCTGCATTGAGCTTCGCGGATCCGTGGCCCGGGATCTCCACCCTCAGGTCGCGGGGGATCGAGAGGAACGCGAGCCGATGCTTGCCCGGATCGGTGCGGATCAGCATCACCGAGTCCGAGCGGTGCGCCTCGCTGCGGCCGGGGCCGGTGCCGCCGTCGGTGCCGAGGACGAGGATCGTCGTCGGGGTCGAGGAGAGCAGCCCGCTCTGGGACTTCAGCTCGCTCGCTGCCGCTGCCGGCAGACGGGCGTTCGCGTCCTTGATGCCCGACGAGACCGAGAGGTAGCTCGTCACGAGCCAGACGACGGCGAGGAGGAGCACGACCACGAGGGTGAGCGTGATCCACCGTCCGACGTGGTGCCGGCGCGGTGCGCCCGGGGTCGTTCCTGCGCTGGAATCCTTGCGGCGGTCGGGTCCCGGGCGCTGCAGCGGGACCTTGCCTTTCGCCCGACCGCCCTTGTACACCCGGTAGGGCTTCTCTTGTTCGGGCATTCGGGCGGTTATCGTAGCCGCGACGTGCGTGAAGAACGTGTTATCGGGGTCGACCTCGGCGGGACGAAGATTCTCGCCGGCCTCGTCGCGCGCAACGGGACGATCGGCCGCACGATCGAGATCGCGACCCCCGACGGAAGCCAGGCCGACGTGCTCGGCGCGATCGACGGGGTCGTCGAGGATCTTCTCGCCGACGGTGCGGCCGCGATCGGATACGGCGTTCCCCTCAACATCGACCGCCGGACCGGCGTCGCCCTGCGCGCCGTGAATCTCCCGTTGCATCAGGTGCACTTCCCCGATCGCGCGCACGAGCGCTACGGGCTCCCGGCCGGCGTCGAGAACGACGGCAATGCCGCCGCCCTCGCCGAATGGCGGCTCGGTGCGGGGAAGGGGACGGCAGACATGATCATGCTCACCCTCGGCACCGGCGTCGGCGGCGGCATCGTCATCGACGGCCATCTCTATCGCGGCTGGGCCGAGCTCGGGCACGTGGTCGTGGTCGCCGGGGGGCAGCCGTGCCAGGGGAACTGTCACGGGCGGGGGCACCTCGAGGCCCACGCCTCCGGGCTCGCAGCCGATCGAGCGGCTGCCGCGCTCTTCGGGGCCGGTGCCGATGCCCCGGTCCTCGTGCGGCGGGCGCGCGAGGGTGATGCCGGAGCAATCGCGGCTCTGGCGGAGATCGGCCGGCTGCTCGGGGCTGCGATCGGGTCGCTCGCCAATATCTTCGACCCGGACATCGTGATCATCGGTGGTGGCTTCGGTGCCGCTGCCGGCGACCTCGTGCTCGAGCCGGCCCGGGTGGCTGCCCGTGCCGAAGCGATCCAGCCTGCGGACGAGACGTTGCAGATCGTCGAGGCCGAGCTCGGCGACGGAGCCGGCCTGATCGGTGCGGCGCTCGTTGCGTTCGAGGCGCTCGACGGAGTGCGGTAAGGCGTGCCCCTCGCGGTCTGCGCGACACCGATCGGGAATCTCGCCGACGTCACGCTCCGCGTCCTCGACGAGCTCGCCGCCGCCGACACGGTCCTTTGTGAGGACACGCGCCACACCCGGATCCTCCTGACCCGCCACGGGATCGAGGCGCGGCTCCTCTCCTACCACCAGCACAACGAAGCAGCGCGGATAGCCGATGTCGTGCCGCGTCTCGTCGCGGGCGAGCGGATGGCGCTCGTGTCCGATGCCGGCCTCCCGGCCGTCAACGACCCGGGTGCGAGGCTCGTCGTTGCGGCGATCGCGGCAGGCGTCCCCGTGACGGTGCTACCCGGAGCGTCGGCTGTGGAGACGGCGCTCGTCGCAAGCGGGCTTGCCGGCGAGCGGTACCGGTTCGTCGGCTACCTGCCGCGGAAGGCGAAGGAGCGGACGACGTTCTGGCAGGAGGTCGTCTCCGGGTCGGATCCGGTGGTCGCCTTCGAGTCGCCTCGCCGCGTCGGCGCCTCGCTCGCAAGCCTTGCCGCGCTTGCACCCGACCGTCCCGTGGCCGTGTGCCGTGAGCTGACGAAGGTGTACGAGGAGGTGATGCGGGGCACGGCCGCCGAGCTCGCCGGCCGGCTCTCCGACGCGCCGCGGGGGGAGATCACCTTGGTGATCGGCGGCCGGACGGAGTCTTCGCCGGCTCCTGACGCCGCGGACGCTGGAGTCGCAGCCGTGGCGGAGCTCGTAGCCGCAGGCACGCCGCGGCGGGTCGCGGCCGACGTGGTGGCGCGCATCGCCGGTCTTTCGCGCAAAGAGCTGTATCGCTCGTCTCTCTGACCGTTCTCTCTCGCCTCCTCACTCGACGCTCCTTCTCGTCGTCGGAATGGACAACGTCCGGGCTGCTCGCTACAGTTCGATCCGTTGTCAACATTGAAGACAGGAGGCGTTCATGCGGTACCTCGTAATCGTGCTCGCCATCGTGGGAGCCCTCATCGGGCCGTCCGCGGCGGGAGCCTGGACCTGGCCGGTCGGCGGGCCGGTGTTGCGCCCGTACTCCCTCGGCCCCGATGCATACGCGGCGGGGCAACATCGTGGTGTCGACGTCCAGGGCGAAGACGGCGAAGCCGTCCTTGCTCCCGCGGCGGGCGTCGTCTCGTTCGCGGGCACCGTCCCGACTCACGGCCGCACCGTCACGATCCAGACGACGGCAGGGTACGCCGTCTCGCTGACCCACCTCGGCACCGTCTCGGTGGCCAAGGGAGACGTGCTCGCCGAGGGGGCGGTCATCGGCGGCGCCGGCTCGAGCGGAGAGCCCGAGTGGCCCTCTGTGTACGTGCATCTTGGGATCCGGACGGGGCCGGAGGCCGATGCCTACGTCGACCCGATGACCCTCTTGCCGCCACGGGCGGTGCTTCCTCCGCCCGGCACGGCACCCGCGCCGGCACCTGCACCCGTGCCGGCCCCTGCACCCGTGCCGGCCCCTGCACCCGTGCCGGCCCCGTCGCCTCCGGCCCCGTCTCCCGCGGCGCCGGGTGCGCAGCCTGCGGTGCCTGCCGTGGCTGTGGCGCCTGCGGCGGTTCCGGTTCCCGCGCCGGCCGGCGCTGCGATCCAGCCGTCGCTCACGGCGCCCGCCGTGCCGGCAGAGCCCGGGCGGGCACCGGCCCGGGAACCGATCGTTGCGCCTGCTCGGGCCGTGAAGAGCCCGACATCGCTCGCCCCGCGGCCCGGCGTCGGCGCGAGCGTCACCGTCCCGGGCCGTCGCGCGCAGTCGGTCGACGCTGCCCGGCAGGCCCGGGGAGCACGCGCAACACACCGCGGTACCACGCCGGCGGCAGCCCGCGTCGACCCGCGAGCGGTGGTGCCGACCGTCGCCTCGGCGGGGGCCGCGCCGTCGTCGCTGCCGCCGAGGCGAAGGCACCCGGCAGCTCCTGCCCCGGCGCGACTCGCGGTCCGTCGTGACGCTCCGGGTGAGGGCGCTGCAGCGACCGGTGGCGGTCGGCTCCCGGCGGAGCGCAAGGGTCAACCCGGCGAGGCGGTCGGCGCCGGGGCGGCGGTGCCCCCTGCCGCGGCCGGGGGGAGACGGGTCGGCGGGGCACCTGGCCTTCGCCAGAGTGCCGGTGCTCGGGCGGCTCCTCGCCCTCGTTGGCGTTGCGTTCGCCGCGCTCGGTGCGTTCGTGCACGCGAGGCGGCGGAATCAAAGGACGCTGCTCGTATGATGCTCGGCGATGTCCAAGCCCCAGAAGATCCTCGTCGCGGTGGCCTGGCCGTACGCGAACGGGCCGCGTCACATCGGGCACGTCGCCGGATTCGGCGTGCCCTCCGACATCTTCGCCCGCTATCACCGGCTGCGCGGGAACGACGTGCTGATGGTGAGCGGAACCGACGAGCACGGCACGCCGATCATGGTCGCTGCCGACCGGGAAGGTCTCTCGCCTCGTGAGCTCGCAGACCGGAACAGCGCCGTCATTCGCGACGATCTGCGGCGGCTCGGGCTCGCGTACGATCTGTTCACGCGGACGACGACGCGGAATCATCACGACGTCGTGCGCGACGTCTTCCGCACGCTCTGGGAGAACGGCTACATCCTCGAGCAGACGACGGTCGGCGCGTTCTCCGCCACCACCGGGCAGACGTTGCCCGACCGCTACGTCGAGGGGACGTGCCCGATCTGCGGGTTCGCCGACGCCCGTGGGGACCAGTGCGACAACTGCGGCAACCAGCTCGATCCGGCCGATCTGATCGAGCCTCGCTCGAAGATCGACGGGCAGCCACCGGTGTTCCGGGAGACGACGCACCTCTTTCTCGACCTGCCCGCGTTTCGCGACCAGCTCACCGGGTGGATCGGCGGGCAGGAGCACTGGCGGCCGAATGTCCGCCGGTTCTCGCTCGAGCTCCTCAAGGAGGTGCGGCCACGGCCGGTGACCCGCGACCTCGACTGGGGCGTGAGCATTCCCGTGCCCGGGTACGACGGGCGCGACGACAAGCGTGTCTACGTCTGGTTCGACGCCGTCATCGGGTACCTCTCCGCCTCGGTCGAGTGGGCCGCGAACCGCGGCACTCCCGATGCGTGGCGCGAGTGGTGGCAGGAGCCGAGCGCGCGCCACTACTACTTCATGGGGAAGGACAACATCGTCTTCCACAGCGTCATCTGGCCGAGCCAGCTCCTCGGCTACGGGCAAGGCGGGGAGGTCGGCGCTCACCGGGGCACGCTACAGCTGCCGTACGACATCGTTTCGAGCGAGTTCCTCACGATGGAGGGGAAGCAGTTCTCCACCAGCCGGAACGTCGTCATCTACGTGGGTGACTTCCTCGACCGCTACGACCCGGACGCACTCCGCTACTTCCTCACCGCCGGGGGGCCGGAGAATCAGGACACCGACTTCACCTGGGCCGAGTTCGTGCGCCGCAACAACGACGAGCTCGTCGCCAACTGGGGCAATCTCGTCAACCGGGCCCTGACGAGCGCGTACAAGAACTTCGGCACCGTGCCGCCGCCGGGGCCGCTGACACCCGAGGACGAGGCCGTTCTGGCGGAGATCGAAGCCGGCTTCACATCGGTCGGGGACCTGCTCGAGCGGGCCCGGTTCAAGGCGGGCCTCGCGGAGGCGATGCGCCTCGCCTCGCGCGTGAACCAGTATCTGAGCGACCAGGCGCCGTGGGCCGTGATCAAGACGGACAGGGAGCGCGCTGGAACGATCCTCTACGTCGCGCTGCGCTGCATCGACCACCTGCGGGTGCTGTTCGCGCCGTTTCTGCCGTTCAGCTCACAGGTGCTCCACGAGCTGCTCGGCCACGGCGGCTACCTCGCCGGGCCACTCGAGCTGCGCGAGGTCGAGGAGGACGGTGGGCCCCCTCACACCGTGCTGACCGGGGACTACGCGGACTGGGTCGGCAGCTGGTCGCCGGGTGCGCTCCCGGTCGGGCAGGTGCTCCTCGAGCCACGGCCGCTGTTCACGAAGCTCGACGCCGAGACCGTCGTCAGCGAGGAGCTCGCGCGGATGGAGAGAGCCGCGCTTCCGTGATCGACACCCACGCCCACCTCGACGGGTGCGACGAGCCCGCCGCATTTCTCGTCGAGCGCGCTCGGGCTGTCGGCGTCACCCGGATCGTCACGATCGGGACGGGGATAGCTTCGTGCGAGGCGGCGCTCGCGATCGCCGCGGCGGAGGAAGGAGTCTTCGCGGCTCTCGGGATCGATCCGCACCAGGCCGGCGGAGCCGAGGCTACGCGCGTCGACGAGCTCGCGGGCCTCATTGCCCACCCGCGCGCTGTGGCGGTCGGCGAGACCGGGCTCGACTACTTCTACGACCTCGCGCCGCGGGCCGCCCAGCTGGCGCTGTTCGAGTGCCAGCTCGAGCTGGCCGCGTCGTCGGGGCTGCCGGTTGTGATCCACACCCGCGACGCGGACGCGGACACGGCGGCCGCGCTCGCCGCCTTTCCGGGCACGGTGATCCTGCACTGCTTCTCCGCGCCCGGCCTCCTCGACACGGCGATCGGGCGCGGCTACTACGTGTCGTTTGCGGGCAATGTGACCTACCCGAAGGCGACGGCACTTCGCGAGGCGGCCGCCACCGTCGCCGCCGACAGGATCCTCGCCGAGACGGACAGCCCCTACCTGGCGCCGCAACCTCTGCGCGGGAAGCGAAACGAGCCGGCCAACGTGCTGCATACCCTGGCCGTCTTGGCGCAGGCCCGGCAGGAGGAGATACCGACGCTCGAGCAGCAGATCGACCGGAACGCGAGCGCGGCCTTCGGCCTTCCGGCGCCGTGAGCGGGCCTGCCCCGAAGAAGTCGCTCGGACAGCACTTCCTCGCCGACGACAACATCCTCGGCGTCATCGACCGCCTCGCCGGGCTCGAGGCCGGCGATGTCGTCCTCGAGATCGGCCCCGGCCTCGGCACGCTGACGCGCCTGCTTGTCGAGCGTTGCGCGCATGTCCACGCCGTCGAGCTCGACCAGCGCCTCGAGCCGCACCTGCGCGCGATCGCCGCAGCGCCCAACGTGTCTCTGCACTGGGGCGACGCGCTGCGCCTCGACCTCTCACGCCTCACCCCGACCCCGTCGAAGCTCGTCGCAAACCTGCCCTACAACGTCGCGACGCCGATCGTGGCGGAGAGCCTCGACGGCCTTCCGACCATCCAGCTGTGGTGCGTGATGGTGCAGCGGGAGGTCGCGGATCGCTTCTTTGCCGTCCCCTCGACGAAAGCCTACGGCGCCGTGTCCGTCTTGGTGCAGCTGGCCGCGGAGCGAACGGGCTTCCACCCGGTCTCCCGCTCGGTCTTCCGGCCACCGCCCAACGTCGATTCCGCCCTGGTCGCGTTCACGCGGATTCCGCTCCCCGGCAGCTTCGCGGAGATCCGCCGCGTCGTCGAGGGTGCGTTCGCTCACCGCCGCAAGACGCTCGCCAACTCGCTCCAGCTCGCGGGAGTCTCGAGCCGGGAGGCGGCGGTCTCCGCGCTGACCGAGCTCGGGCTCGACGCGGCCGTCCGCGCCGAGGCGCTCGAGCCGACCGTGTTCCCCGAGCTGACGCGGCTCGTCACGTGAGGCACCTCACCGCCCCGGCCAAGATCAACCTCGCGCTCGTCGTCGGCCCCCCGCGGGCCGACGGCAACCACGAGGTTGGGACGGTGCTCCAGC
>Ga0302299_10000139_pt1 | contig 33328 bp, 35 predicted proteins | sample III_Fen_N3_4_FD_198795 | JGI IMG/M metagenome (GOLD analysis project Ga0302299, IMG submission 198795) | Peat permafrost microbial communities from Stordalen Mire near Abisko, Sweden - III_Fen_N3_4 | ecosystem: Environmental > Terrestrial > Soil > Wetlands > Permafrost | place: Sweden: Abisko...
GACCAGGCGGTCGAGCTCCGCGCCGGCGAGCGGCCGCCCGGCTAGCGTCGCGGCGGCGGCGGCGAAGAACAGGGAAGGCAACCGCTCGCGCCCGCTGCGCCCGTCGGCGCGCGGGTACGAGAGCACCAGCCGCTCGCTCGCCTGGCCGATCGCGCGCTGGAACTGTCGCCGCGCCTCCAGGATGCGGTCCTGTGTCGTCGGTAGCCGCGCGGCCGGTTCTCCGGTGGCGGAGGAGGAGCGGTCGGCCCCCTCTGCCGCGAACAGCGACAGCTGGGTCGTCGCGGCGCGCCGCCGGGCCGGGGCCGCGCCCGAGGCGGCAGGGGGCGTCGCCCGGCCCTGCGGATCCCCGCCGCCCAGCGCCTCGCGTTCGTCGTCGAGCAGGAAGGGGTCGGGGCGGAAGACGCCGGGGTAGCCGCCCTCGACCAGGCCCGGGATCGCGAGGAAGCGGAACGGGAGTCCCGCCATCGCGTCGAGCGCGCCCACGTGCACCGCGCCGCCCTCGAACGGCTCGAGCGGCATGCGTTCCCATTCGAAGCGCGCCTCGAGCACCTGCTCGACCTCGTTCCAGGGCGCGCGCGCGGCCAGCGGACCGAGGCCACCGAGGTCGGCGATCACCTCGAGCACGCGCTCGCGGTCCCGCTCCTCCCCGATCCACTGCGCGCACACCGTCTGCAGCCGCTCCACCCACTCCGCCCAACCCGCCTCGCCGGCGAGGCCGTCGAGCGTCACGGAGAGCAGCTCCACGACCCGCAGCAGGGCCTCGGCGTCCTGCGCCTGGGCGAGGCGCCGCGCCCTCCGGTCGAGGTCCCGGTCGCGCTCCGCCGCCTCGCGCTCGGCTTCGGCCCACGCGCGCAGCCCCAGCATCCAGCGGCTGAAGCCGGACACGACACGGGCCTCGCGGCTCAGCTCGTCCCAGCGTGCGGGCGACGCGCGCACGTCGGGGCCCAGCAGCTCCGCGAACGGCACGGGCGCGAAGGTCAGGAACTCCATCACCGCCGCACGCTCGAGGCCGCGGCAGCGGAAGAGCAGCAGCAGCGAGCGCGCCGCGCGCCCGCGTTGCAGCGGCAGCGAAGGGTGCAGCCGGTGCGGGATGCCCAACCGCGACAGCAGGTCGCCGAACAGCGGCGCGTAGCCGTCGGGCCGCGGCAGCACTACGCCCATCTCCTCGAAGGGCACGCCGCGTGCCGCCTCGCGCAACAGCCGGCGTGCGATCGCGCGCGCCTCGGCCGCCTCGCCCGGCGCCGTGACCAGCTCCACGCCGCCGTCGTCCTCCGGCGCGCCCGCGGGCGGCTCGAACAGCCGCTCGCGCAGCCGGCGCAGCGAGGCCGGCGGTTCGCCCGGGGCGAGCGGCGCCAGGACGGTCGCCGCCCAGCCTGTCTCCGCGACGCCGCGCGCAGCGAGGCGTGCGCGGAAGGAGCCCGCGCGCAGCGACGGCGGGAGCACGCGGGCCAGGACGCGCACCGGCAGCGCGGCGGCCAGGCCGGCGACGAACTCCTCCTCCAGCGGGTCGAGCTCGAGGTCGTCGGCGACCAGCACCTCGCCGCCCTCGAGCCAGCGAGCCCCGCGCAGGCCAAGCAGCGCCGCGCGCAGCAGCGTGGGCGGGTCCGCGGCGTGGCCCTCGAGCGCGTCGTGGAAGCCACGGTACAGGCCCGCCAGGGCCGCAAGCCGGCGCGCGTCCTCCGGCGCCCTCGGCGCCAGCGCCAGCGCCGCGACGCGCGTCGGGTCGACGGCCGCTCGCCGCAGCGCCCCGAGCGTCCGCGCCAGCGCGGACGAGACCGTCGCGCGTGGCGCTCCCGGCGGCAGCAGCGCCGTTGCCTCGCCCGACTCGGCCAGCAGCCGTGCGGCGAGCAGCGCGTCGTGGCCGTTGTCCCAGGCCCGCAGCCCGCGGCCGAGCAGCACGGGCTCGGCGAGCGCGCGCGCGAGCTCGAGGGGTTTCATGCCGTAGACGTTCGCGATGGCGCGCCCGCTGGACGCGAGCCGGCGCGGCAGCTCGAGCGCCGCGGCGGCCGAAGGCACGAGCAGGACGAGCGGACGCAGGCTCACGGGCGGGACCTGGATTCTAGCCGATAATCCCGGCGTGGACCCGATCGGCCGGCTCCAGGCCTACCTCGACCGTCTCGTCAGCCGGCCGGTCGCGGAGCTGAGCCGTGCACAACGGGGCCTGCGCTTCCTGGTCGACCTCACGCGTCACGCCAGCCGCGAGCTGCGGGCGAACGACGCCGGCCAGATGGCGGCCGCCCTCACCTACCGCACCATCTTCGGCCTGGTGCCGCTGCTGATGGTGAGCATGCTGGCTTTCCGGCTGTTCGGCAACATGGACGCGGCCGCAGCGCACCTGCAGCAGGCCGCGTACGCGTTCTTCAACTACGAGGTGGACGCCTCGCGGCCCGAGGCGGCGGCCTTCAAGACGGTGCTCGACCAGAAGATCCTCGACGTCGTGCACAGCGTCAGCAGCCTCAACTTCGAGACGCTCGGGGTGCTCGGCGCCTTGCTGCTGATCTGGGCGGCGATCGGGTTGCTCGTCTCGTTCGAGGACGCGGCCAACCACATCTACCGCGCTCCGCGCGGGCGCAGCTGGCTGAAGCGGGTCGGCGTCTATTGGACGGTGCTGACGCTGGGTCCGATCCTGCTGCTGAGCGTCCTCTACGCGGCGGAGTTCTGGCTCGGCCGCGCGGAGACGCTGCCGGGCGTCGGCCCGCTGTTCGCCTTGCTCGGCGAGTTCGGCTCGCTCGCCGGCAGCTTCCTCGCGCTCGCGCTGCTGTACAAGCTGCTGCCGAACACCGCCGTGCGCTGGCGGCCGGCGATCGTGGGCGCGTTCCTCGCGGCCGCCGCGTGGGACGCGTCGAAGTGGGCCTTCGGTCTCTACGTCAGCCGCGCGCTGCCGTACCTCAAGCTCTACGGGGCGATCGGCCTCATCCCACTGTTCCTGTTCTGGCTCTACCTGAACTGGCTGATCGTGCTGTTCGGGCTCGAGGTCTCCTTCACGCTGCAGGCCCTGCACGGTCGCGCCTTCGGGCCCCCGGACACCCGCGGGGCGCTGCGCTGCGACCCGCAGTGGTTGCTGCCGCTGCTCGGCGCGATCGCGCGCGCCTCGCGTGACGGGGCTCCCGCCGGCAGGCAGGCGCTTGCCGAGGAGCTGAAGCTGCCGCTCGAGGCGGTTGGAGAGCTGGTCGTCTGCCTCGAGGACGAGAAGCTGGTCGTGCACGTGACGCGGCGAGGCTCCGAGGACCTCGGGCTGATGCTCGCGCTGCCTCCCGAGCGGATTGCGCTCGCCCGGGTCGTGGCGCTCGCCTCGCGCTTCACGCTCGGGGACCGCCCGCGCGAGGGGCCGGGCTGGAGCGCTCTCGGCTGGCTCCACGAGACGGCACGCGCGGCCGCCGGCGAGCGCACCGTCGCCGACTTGCTGTAGCGTCCGCTACAGCGACTGCGGGTTGAGGCGCACGGTCTCGCCGAGCCCTGCGGCCAGGATCAGGTAGGCCCAGAACGACGCCGGGAAGATGCCGACGCAGCAGAGCACCAGGCCGAACTGCGCGACGAAGGACGCGAGCAGGAAGATCACGAGCGCGAGCAGGTAGTTGCCGAGGTTCGCGCGGATGAAGCCAAGGACCTCCCGCACCGCGAAGCCGTCGCCGATCGTGCCGCGCAGGGCCGCGCGCGTGAGCGCGGCGGGCAGGTAGACCGCGAGCGCCAGCGAGAGCAGCATCACCAGCCCGTAGACCACGACGAAGCCGAGCCCGGCGATGGCGCCGGCCGCGTCGGCGCCGCGCTCGCCCAACATCCCGAGCGGGATCGCGATCGCCAGCACCGGCACCGTCACCACGAGCGCCATCCCGAGCGCGTAGGCGAGGTACACCACGGTGAGGCGCAGGCCGTCGTTGAAGATGCCGCCGAGGTCGTCCCACTCGGGCAGCCGGCTCGCGCCCTCGACGACCCCGCGCAGCGTGCGCGAGAAGTAGCCGAGCACGAACGGGATGCCGATCAGCATGCTGCTGAGCAACGCGAAGGCGCCGCCGATCAGGACCTTCTTGATCCAGTCGGGGTCGTCGGTCGGATAGCGCAGGATGCGGCCGAAGTCCACGGATCCGGACGGGACGTGCGGCGCGGTCGCCATGGCGGTCACCTCGTTCGAGTGATCGCTAGCTTAGCGGAGCGCTCGCCGCGCGCCAAGCGCCGAGTCGGGCGATGCGGAGCGATGGCTCGACCGTGACGCGTCGCATTGTCCCGGCCGACTCCGCTGGCGTATGGTGGGCCGTCCCCGGGGAGGTGTCCGTGCCCGCTGCCCGCCGAGTGTTCCTGAAGGCCCTGGCGGTTGCGCCGCTCGCGCCGCAAGCCGCCGCGCCGGTCCCGGCGCCCGCCGCGTCCGCGCTTCCCACGCCCGCGCTCCCCACGCCCGCGACGGGCACGGAGGCGGTGGCCGAGGCCCTGGCCGAGGTCGCGCAGCGCGAGGCCGGCGGCCGGCTCGACGCCGCCGCGCTCGCCAGCGTGAAGAAGCAGATCGCGCACTCGCTCGAGAGCGCGGCCCGCCTGCGCTCGGCGCTACGCCTGCGCAACGCGGACGAGCCGGTGACCGTGTTCGATCCCCGGCTGCCGCAGCCTTCCCCTGCTGGACCGGGCGGGAGGCGCCGATGATCCGCGAGGAGGTGCTCTACGGCTCGATCCGCGAGCTGGGCGCGCTGTTGCGCAGCCGGCGCCTCTCTGCGGTGGAGCTCGCGCAGGCCTGCCTCGACCGCCTCGAGGCGACCGGGCCGAAGCTCGGCGCTGTCGTGACGATCACCCGCGAGCGCGCGCTCGCGCAGGCGCACCGTACCAACCAGGAGCTGCTGGCTGGCAAGGACCGCGGGCCGCTGCACGGCATCCCATACGGGGCGAAGGACCTGCTCGCGACCAAGGGCATCCCCACCAGCTGGGGCGCCGAGCCGCTGCGCGAGCAGGTGTTCGACCACGACGCGACGGTGGTGCAGAGGCTGGAGCAGGCGGGCGCCGTGCTCGTCGCGAAGCTCGCGATGGTCGAGCTCGCCGGGGGCCTCGGCTACGACAACCCCGACGCGAGCTTCACGGGCCCGGGGCGCACGCCGTGGAACCTCGCGCACTGGAGCGGCGGGTCCTCGAGCGGCTCGGCGGCGGCGGTCGCCGCCGGGCTCGTCCCGTTCGCGATCGGCAGCGAGACGAGCGGCTCGATCCTCACGCCCGCCGCGTTCTGCGGCGTCACCGGCTTGCGGCCCAGCTACGGGCTCGTCTCGCGCCACGGCGCGATGGCGCTGTGCTGGACGCTCGACAAGCTCGGCCCGCTCGCGCGCAGCGCCGAGGACTGCGCGCTGGTGCTGGAGGCGATCGCCGGCCCCGACCCGCTCGACCCCACGACCGGCGAGACGTTCCGGCACCGCGACCGGCCCGCCTCCGGCGGTCCCGGCCACCGCTTCCGGATCGGCGTCCTGCAGCACGCGACGCTCGACGCGGACCCTGACGTGAAGGCCAACTTCGAGCGGGCGCTCACCGCGCTGCGCGACGTCGCGGACCTCGAGCCGGATGTCCCGTTCCCCGACCTCCCGTACCGCGAGGCGGTCGGGCTGATCGTCGACGCCGAGGGCGGCGCCGCGCTGCGCGAGCTGATCGAATCCGGAAAGGCGCAAGCGCTGCGCGACCCGAGCGACCGCACGGGCGGCCACGCGATGCTGCAGACGCGCGCCGCGGACTACATCGACGCCCTGCGCGCACGCGTCGCGATGCGCAGCCAGCTCGACGCGCTGCTCGCGCGATACGACGCCGTGGTGGCGCCGACGCGCGGCCGGCTCGCGCCGCCGATCGGGCGCGACTTCGACGCGGCGGGGTCCGGCGCTGCGGCGACCCCGCCCGCCGGGCCGCACCCGCCCGCCACGATCCCGGCCGGCAACCTGGCGGGACTGCCGGCCCTCGCCGTCCCGAACGGCTTCGGCAGGGACCGGTTGCCGACGTCGCTGCAGCTGCTCGGCCGCGCCTACTCGGAGCCGACGCTGGTCGCGATCGCGCAGGCGTACCAGCGCCTGACCGACTGGCACCGGCAGCGGCCGCCACAGCCCTGAGGCCCGGCGGCCGGACGCCGCGTGGCTACGGCTGGCGCGAGAGGACGAACAGGATGTGGCCCTGCTCGCGCCCTCCGGCCCACGAGGACCAATCGGCGTTGAGCCCCGCGCCCTTCCACTCCAGCACGCCCGAGTGGACGTGGCCGTCCTTCGCCGGATCGAAGTTCGTCCCGCCGTCGAAGGCGAACACCAGCCGCTCGGCCGTGGAGGCCTTCGTGTCGAGCTTCATCTTCGGCTGGTTACCCATGGCGCAGTAGTGGGTCAACACCAGCTGGCCGTCGGCCAGGTGGTACATCGAGATCATCTCGTGCGGCGAGCCGGGGAACTGCGTCTCCTGCACGACCGAGCCGCCCGAGGCGACGCGGTAGACGACGCGCACGTCCTGGTCGGTCTGGCCGTGGCCACCCCTGCCCTCCCAGGTGCCCGCGAGCGCCTTCATTCGCTCGAAGGCGGTCTTCGGATCGACGGCCTGAGCGCGCGCGGGGACGGCCGTCGCACCCAGGGCGACGAGCGCGAACCAGACGAGGCGAGACGCGCGAAGCAGCATGCGGACCTCCTGCGTCGGGGATGAGGCCGGTATTCTACGCTCGCGACGCGGCCGTCCGGAGCTCGCCGCGCTCAGTCGCGCCCGGCGGCCACGACCTGGACCGGCGTCACGGCCGCGCGATCCTGCTCGCCCGTGCGGATCCGGTAGATCTTCTCGACCGGCAGCACGAAGACCTTTCCGTCGCCGACATCACCCGTGCGCGCGGAGGCGAGGATCGCTTCGACGGTCGGTTGCACGAAATGGTCGGAGACCGCTATCTCGAAGCGTACCTTTTCCTGGAGCTCCATCTTCACGCTGGTGCCGCGGTAGGTCTCCACCGTCTCGGTCTCGCCGCCGTGGCCGTGCACGCGGCTCATGGTGAGCCCCTGCACGTCGGCGCGGAAGAGCGCCTCCAGGACCTCGTTCGCCTTGTCCGGCCGCACGACCGCCACCACGAGCTTCATCAGCGTCCTCCAGCGGCCGTGGTGGCCGTCTCGAGCGCCAGGACGGGGACCGCGGCCTCGTCCCGCTTCAGGATCAGGATCGCGCCCTCGTTGTCGGCGTACGCCTCCTCGCCGTGCTGGCTGACGTCGAGGCCGAGGCCCTCCTCGCGTGAGCTCACCCTGAGCGCTGTCACGAGCCCGAGCAGCTTCAGCAGCAGGAAGGTCGCCGCGCCGCTGTACGCCGCCGCGGCGAGCACGCCCACGGCCTGGATCCCGAGCTGCGCGGGGTTGCCATAGAGCAGCCCGTCAACCGTGCCGTTCCACGCCTTCGAGGCCAGAACGCCTGTGAGCAGCGCGCCCACGGTTCCGCCGAGCCCGTGCGCGGCCACCACGTCGAGCGAGTCGTCGAGCCGCGTGCGCGCGCGGTAGAGCAGCGCGAAGTAGCTGGGGAAGGCGGCCAGCATGCCGAGCATGAGCGCCGCCATCGGCCCGATGAAGCCGGCCGCCGGCGTGATCGCGACCAGGCCGACCACGATGCCGGTCGCGCCGCCGATCGCGGTCGCCTTGCCGCCGCGCCACAGGTCGAGCAGCGTCCACACGACCAGCGTGCCGGCCGGCGCGATCATGGTGTTCACGAAGGCGAGCGCGGCGATGCTGTTTGCCGCGAGCGCACTGCCCGCGTTGAAGCCGAACCAGCCGAACCACAGCAGGCCCGCGCCGAGCAGGGTGAACGGTACGTTGTGGGGCAGGATCGCCTGGCGAGCGTAGTCCTTGCGCTTGCCGATCACGATCGCCGAGACCAGGGCGGCGACCGCGGCGTTGACGTGCACCACCGTGCCGCCGGCAAAGTCGAGGGCGCCCATGCGCGCCAGGAAGCCGCCACCCCAGACCCAGTGGGCGACCGGGGCGTACACGACCAGGCTCCACAGCGTGATGAACGCCAGATACGGCCCGAAGCGCATGCGCTCGACGATCGCCCCCGAGACGAGCGCGGCCGTGATGATCGCGAAGGTGCCCTGGTAGGCCATGAACAACAGGTGAGGGATCGTCCCGTGCGCCTCGAGCCCGACCCCCGCGAGCAACGCTCGCGACGGCCCGCCCAGGAACGCCGAGCCCTCGGCGAAGGCCAGGCTGTAGCCGAGCACGGCCCACGTCACACCCACGAAGCCGAGCGCGGCGACGCTCATCATCATCGTGTTGAGCGCGTTCTTCGAGCGCACGAGCCCGCCGTAGAAGAACGCGAGCGCCGGCGTCATCAACAGCACCAGCGCCGTCGAGACCAGCATCCACGCGACGTCGGCTGGCACGATCGTTGGCTCCATGTCGGGCACACCCCTCCTTGAACGTCTGCAAGGATTGCAAGAGCCGTGCGCGGGACGCCGTCTCGCCCGGTGCGAGCCCAACTGATGCCCGCTGAATCAGTTGGAGCGTTCGAGCGCGAAGAGGCGCCGCTGTCGACGGGAGACAGAAGTGTAGAAGCTCGGCTCGCAGTCCGACAATCGTGTCGGACTCTGTTCGCGGCCCGGCGCTCAGGCCCGCTTCTGCTGCCAGCGGCCGCGCGTGAAGTCCGGGAACTCCTGCGGCGCGCTGCCGGCCGCCACCGACCGCTCGCTGAGCGCCGCGGGGGCGCTCCAGGTCGCCGCGTCGTAGACGTCCAGGTCGGGCGCGAGCCCCTCGCGCAGGCACTGCACGAGCCGCCAGCTCATCACGTAGTCCATGCCGCCGTGACCGCTGCCGGCGGCCTGCTCGTGCAGCTGCTTCCACAGCGGGTGCTCGAAGCGCTCCTCGACGCCGCCCGGGCGTCGGCCCTTCTCCGCGTTCACGGCGAGCCAGTCCTCCTCCTCCGTCGTCCCGGGCGCGCGCTTTGCCGCCTGCGGGTTCGCCGAGTCGAAGAAGATCCGCGGCGGGTAGTCGGCGAACGTGGCCAGCGTGCCCGAGAGCAGGTTGATCCGGCTGTAGGGCCGTGGCGAGACCACGTCGTGCTGCAGCACGACCGAGCGGCCCTTCGCGGTCTGCAGGAGGCTCGTGCTCACGTCGCCGCAGGCGTAGCTCTCGCCGCGCCGGGCGTCGCCCGCCGGCAGCGCCCGCTCGCGGTACGCCTGCAGGCCGAGCGACGGCGAGCTCATCGAGACGAGCCGCGTGAAGCGGTCGCCGCGGTTGACGTCCATGTAGAGGGCCATCGGCCCCAGGCCATGCGTCGGGTAGAGGTTGCCGTTCCTCTTGAAGTGCTCGAAGCGCCGCCACAGGCCCTCGCCCTCGTTCTCGAACAGCAGCGAGCGCAGGTCGTGGATGTAGGCGCACTCGCCGTGGACGAGCTCGCCGAAGACGCCCTGGCGCACCATGTTGAGCACCAGCAGCTCGCTCCAGCCGTAGCAGCAGTTCTCCAGGATCATGCAGTGGCGGCGCGTCGCCTCGGAGGTGTCGACGAGCGTCCAGCACTCCTCGAGCGTGACGGCCGACGGGACCTCGACGCCGACGTGCACGCCCGCCTTCATCGCGGCCACCGCCATCTCCACGTGCCAGCTCCAGGGTGTCGCCACGTAGACGAGGTCGAGGTCGCCACGCTTCACCAGGTTCTCGAAGTCGTGGTCGCCGCTCGGGTAGCCCTGCGGGCGCTTCTGCCCGTGCTTCTCGACAGCGGCCTGGGCGCGGGCCACCTTCTCGGGCACCACGTCGCAGACGGCGCGCACCTCGACGCCGGGGACGCCGAGCATGTCCGCGAGCAGGCTGCTGCCGCGTCCGCCGCAGCCGATCAGGCCGAAGCGCACTCTCTCGCGCCGCTCGAACGGGACGCCGAGCATGGAGCCGCCTGGCCCGGCCGCCGCTGCGGCCTGTGCGTGGCCGAGGCGGGCGAGCCCGAGGGCGGCGGCGACGCCGGTCGCTGTGCGCAGGACCTCGCGGCGCGAGGGGTTGCTCGGATCGTTCTGGGACATGGCGGCCTCCGGGAGAAACCCGAGGATACGCCTGATCGGCCGCCGGCAGGCGAGCCGGGCGCCGCCGGCGCTGGGGCGGCAGCGGCTCGCCGCGGCCCCGTCAGCGGAAGCGGGCGGGGTCGATGCCGTGCTTGCGCACGGCGTAGGCGAGGATGCGCTCGGTCGTGTGCAGCAGTCGCGCGGCCTTCGCGCGGTTGCCGCGGGCGCTCTTGAGCGCGTCCTGCACGAGGTCCTTCTCGTACGCGTCGAGCGCCTCGCCGAGCGACTGGCGTGCCAGCGTGCCCGAGACTTCTGCCGTCTGCAGCGTCGGCGGCAGGTGGTGCGCGTGGATGGCTCCCCCGTCGCACACGACCACCGCGCGCTCGACGCAGTTCTCCAGCTCGCGCACGTTGCCCGGCCAGTGGTAGCTCATCAGCATGTCGATCGCCGAAGTGGCGATCCGGCGCACGTCCTTGCCGTGGCCCGTCGCGTGCTTCTCGATGAAGTGGTCGACCAGCAGCGGGATGTCGGTGCGCCGTTCGCGCAGCGGCGGCAGGTAGATCGAGTACACGTTCAACCGGTAGTAGAGGTCCTCGCGGAAGGTCCCCTCCTTCACGGCCGCCTCGAGGTCCTTGTTGGTGGCGGTGATCACGCGCACGTTGACCTTGATCGGCTGCACCCCGCCCAGCCGCTCGAACTCGCGCTCTTGCAGCACGCGCAGCAGCTTCACCTGCGTGGAGGGCGTCAGCTCCCCGATCTCGTCGAGGAAGATCGTGCCGCCGTGGGCCAGCTCGAAGCGGCCCTTCTTCTGCGCGCGCGCGTCCGTGAAGGCGCCCGGCTCGTAACCGAACAGCTCCGATTCGACGAGGCTCTCGGGCAGCGCGGCGCAGCTGACCTTCACGAACGGCTTCTTCGCGCGCGGGGAGGAGTAGTGGATCGCGTGGGCGACCAGCTCCTTGCCGGTGCCCGACTCGCCGCGCACGAGCACCGTCGTCGGCGCGGGCGCCACCTGCGCGACCTGCTCGTAGACGGTCTGCATCGCGCGGCTGGAGCCGACCAGGTTGCGGATGTCGTAGCGCTCGGAGAGCTCCCGGCGCAGCTTCGTGTTCTCGTCGAGGAGGCGCTTTCTCTCGGCCTCCACCAGGTGGTGCACGCGCACCGCCTGGCCGATCATCGAGGCCACGACACCGAACAGCTTCGCCTCCTGCTCGTAGCCGCGGTCGCTCTGGTAGGGCAGCGCGAGCCCGAGGGCGCCGGCGGTGCGGTGCTCGGCGCGGATCGGCAGGCAGACGTAGGACATCTCCTCGCGGCCCGAGCGGCGAAACACCCCGGAGCGGTCGAGGAACAGCGGCTCGCGGCTCACCTGCGGCACGATCACGGGCCGGCCGCTCTGCACCACCCGCCCGACGATGCCCTCGCCGAGGCGGTAACGGGCGCGGTTGTTGGCGCCCGCGCCGCTGGCGGCGAAGACGGCCAGCTCGCCGGTGTCGTCCTCGCGCAGCACGATGACGCCGGACAGCGTGCCATGGCTCTCTTCGAGGATGCCGAGCACCCGCTGCAGCGCCCCGCGCAGGTTCAAGGTGGCGCCGAGCGTTTGGCTGACCTCGAGCAGGTCGGACAGATGGCGCGGATCGGCCCGGGGAGGCATCGGGCAGATTATGACAGAAATGTCGGGACTTCGCGGCGAGCCGACAAACCTGTTCCCGGCCCGGCCAGGCCCGACGGCTAGGGCAGGCGGAAGCCGAAGTGGCGGCGGGACGAGCTCGCGGCCGAGCGCGAGCGGGTGATCGCCTTGAACCAGCCCTGCGCCAGCACCTGGTAGCCGGCGTCGTTCGGGTGGACGTCGTCGTAGAACAGCGTCGACAGCGTGCCGGCCGCCTTCATGTCCGCGTTGAGGTCGGCGAGGTCGACCTGCTTCGCCTGGGCCATCGACTTGATCCGGGTGTTCATGTCGTCGAGCCACAGGTTGCGGCCTTCGGGCGCCTTCGCCGGGTTCACCGGGATGATCGTGGCGAGCACCGGTAGCGTTTCCGCGTCGCGCGCCGCGTCGATCATGCCGGAGAGCGAGTCGATCGTGAAACAGGCTGCGGGCCCCTGGTTCTGGCAGGTCTGGTCCTGCCAGTCGTTCGTGCCCTCCAGGATCAGCACGTACGCGGGACGGAAGGTCGCCAGCCAGAGGCGGATGCGGGAGAGCCCGCCAGCGCTGTTCTGGCCGGGCGCGCCGCGCCTGGCGACTTCGGCGCGGCCGAAGTGCGGCCCGAGCAGGCTCTGCAGGCGCAGCCCGTAGCCGTTGCCGTCGGAGGAGCCATCGCCAGCGGTGATGCTGTCGCCGAAGCCGAGGTAGAAGTTCGTCTTGTTGTTGCCGATCGGCAACGTCAGCGGGATGCGCACGTCAGCCTGGGCCGGCACCGAGATCGGCGTCGGGCCGAGCGGCTGGAAGTACGCGGGGATGCTCTCCGTGCGCAGGTTGACGGTGAGGGCACCCTCCTCGATGCCGGTCACGGTCGCGACGCCGGTGCCGGGCTGGCTGCGGCCGCTGCCGGTTCCGATCACCACGTCGACGTTGGGGACGCGCACGGCCTCGTTCGGGTCGAGCAGGCCGTTCGCGTTCTCGTCGTAGAACACGGTGGCGTTCACCGTGTAGGTCGGGACCGGCGGGGTGCTGGGCCCGACCGGCGTCGACCCGCCACCACCGCAGGCCGTGGCCCCGAGAACGGCAACCGCACAGGCCAGAACGCGCACGTGCCCCATAGCAGCCAAGGAGATTAGCATACGGGCCGGCGCCCACGACACGGCGGCCGGCTAGTCCGACTAGGGCCGGATCTGCTCCTGGACGTCGACCTCGAAGCGCCGGAAGTTCCCGAAGCTCATCAGGTCGCGCACGTGGAAGCCCACGAACACCAGCTTGCGGCCGGCGGCGCTGCCCTCGAACCGGCGTGGCAGCCAGACGCCTTGCTCGAGCCGGGTGAACTCCGCCCGGAAAGCCACGCTCGCGACGTTCGCGGCGAGCCCGAGCGCCACGCGCACGCTGCCGGTGTTGCGCAGCTCCAGCCGTACGACCGCCTGCTCCGCCTCGTCGACCCACAGCCGGCCGGCCAGCTTCCTCAGCACGAAGTCTCGCTCGAGCGGGAAGTCGCCGGGCCGCGGCGTGAAGTCGAAGACGAGCGCGCAGCGGCCCTCCAGCTCCTCGCGCCCGGCCAACGTGAAGTCGTAGCGCTCGAGGATGCGCGAGAGGCGCACGCCGGGCTGCTCGCTGACGGCCGTGCCGGCGCGCAGCGCCGCGGCCAGCTCGCGCGCCTTGCGGTCGACGTGCTCGCGCTCGGTCGTCGGCAATGGCTGGCCGTCGCGCGAGACCAGCCGGCGCACCGGCCGGCCCTGCACGTGGAAGACCTCGTAGGCGCGTGTGCGCCGCCGGGCGACCTGGCCGTCGCCGTCCAGCTCCTCGCGCGTCTCGCTGACGTCGTAGGTGTAGAGCGAGAGCGCCTCTTCGTTGCGCCGCTGCACGGCCACCAGCGCGCGCACGTAGGGGTTCGCCTCGGACAGCGGGGCGCCCGCGCGGCAGGCCGAGGCGAGCGTCAGCACGGCGAGCAGCGTCACCGTCCCATCATCGCCGCTCGCGGCGGCGCGAGGAAGCTAGCGCCGGGCCGCGAGCGCGACCGGCGGAGCCGTCTCCAGGAAGCGCACGCCCACGTCGTAGGCGGGCTCTGCCGCCCCGGGCACGCGCTCGACGCGCACCACCTCGCCGTGCAGGCCGACCGGAACCTCGTCGCGCCGCTCGATCACGAGGCTGACGGCGCTGCCGAGCGCGACCGTCTCGCGCAGGCTGACGAGCAGCCCGCCCTCCGAGACGTTCTTCACGCGCGCCTCCTGCGCCGTCCCGCCGGCCGAGAGCGTGACGCGCTCCGGGTCCGGGCGGCGGCGGTGGCGCCGGCGCTCGCCCTGCGGCAGCAGGATCCGGTTCTTGCCTGCGGCCTTCGCGCCGTAGAGCGCGGCGTCTGCCCGCACGATCAGGTCGGCCGGCGTCCCCGCGTCGTCGGGGAAGATCGCGATCCCGCCCGACACGGTGAGGCGGACCCGCGCGCGCGCGAAGCGCTGCTCGAGCCGCACGCGCACCCGCTCGGCGACCGCGAACGCGCCCAGGCGCGAGGTGTCGGGCAGCAGCACCGCGAACTCCTCGCCGCCGTAGCGCGCCGCGACGTCGATCTCGCGGACGCCCTCGCGCAGCACGGCGGCGGCGCGCATCAGGGCCCGGTCGCCCTCGACGTGCCCGAGCGCGTCGTTCACCCGCTTGAAGTCGTCGAGGTCGAGCAGCAGCAGCGCCGCCTTCAGCCCCTGGCGCCGCGAGCGCAGCAGCTCCTGGCGCAGCGCCTGCAGGAAGTAGGCGTGGTTGTAGAGGCCCGTGAGCCCGTCGGTCACCGCCGAGCGCTCGGTGCGCTGGTAGCTCGCGAACTCGATCAGCTTGGGGTTGCGCAGCTGGCCGCCCACGTTCACGAAGTAGTCGAGGATCGCGACCCGCAGACCCGGATCGCGGCCGAGCGCGGCCGTCATGCCGCGCCGGTGGCGCGCGATGCTCCGCCAGTGCCGCGCCGCCTGGCGCTCGCCGAAGTCGAGGTGTGTGAGCAAGTAGAGCAGCGACGAGTAGAGCGGATCGCCCGGCCGCTTGCTCCGCTCGAACTCCGCGAGGAGCGCGTTCTCGCGTCCCGGGCCCGCCTCCAGGATCGAGAGCAGCGATTGACGAAAGGGGAGCGTCTCCGCGAGGGTCTTCACGCGCGCTCTGGTCGTGGGGATGTCATCAGGTGCGCCAACGCCGGCCGACTGTATGATATCTGGAGTGACGACGCCCCTTGGAACTTTCTTAACGGCCGTGACTCCCTCTCGGGTGACTCGATGATCGCCGTCCTGCTGCTGCTGCTCGCCGCCCCCGCGCCGTCGGGCGTCTACTTCGAGCAGACCACGGTCGTGCGCTCGCAGGCCGCCGCGCCCGCCCCGGGCGTGCGCTCGCGCGTGTGGTGCGCGGGGCGCCGGCTGCGCCTCGAAGCCGCCGACGCGGCGAGCGGGCCGGCGCTCGTGCTGCGGCTCGACGAGGGCCGTGCGCTGCGCCTCGACCCCGAGACGCAGACGGCCACGGAGATCGACGCGGAGCGCCTGCGCGAGCGATCGCAGGCCGACGCGGCGGTCGCCGCCGGGCTGATGGGCGGTCCGGACGAGGACGAGCTGCGCACGCTGCCACTCGAGCGCACCCGCACGATCGCGGGCCACGCCTGCCGCGGCTTCCGGATCTCCGGCCGCTCGTTGCAGGTCGAAGTCTGGGTGGCGGACGACCTGCCGGTGCGCGCCGATCTGTTCGCGGGCTTCCTCGAGTGGTCGGGGGCGCAGCAGTCGCTCGCCGGGTTGGTGTCCGCGTTCCGCGCGCTGCCGGGCTTCCCGCTCGAGACGCGGGTGCGCGTGAGCGTCCTCGGCGAGGTCCAGGAGACGGTCTCGACCGTCACCAGCATCAAGGTCCTGACGCCGCCGGCCGAGCGCTTCGAGGTGCCGGCGGGCTGGCGGACCGTGAAGGAGCACGCGAACTCCAGCGAGGTCCCGCGATGAAGATACTGCTGACGATCGTGGCGAACGCCGTGGCGCTCTGGGCGACCACGCAGCTCGTGGCGGGCATCAGCTGGAGCGGCGACCTCGTCCAGCTCCTGGTCGCGGGCGCGGTCTTCGGGCTGCTGAACCTGATCGTGCGCCCGATCGCGATGCTGCTCTCGCTGCCGCTGCTGGTCGTCTCGCTCGGGCTGTTCTACTTCGTGCTCAACGGCTTGCTGCTGTGGGGCTTCTCGAAACTGATGCCGGGTTACACCGTGAGCGGCCTGTGGGCCGGCATCCTGGGCAGCCTCGTGATCATGATCGTCAACTGGCTGATCTGGGCGTTCCTGGGCCCGAGCAAGAAGTAGCCCGCTCAGCCGAGCGTCGACCTGCCGAGCATCGTGACGACCTCCTCCGCGCTCGCCGCGCGGTGCAGCAGGGCGAGGTCCTCGGGAGAGATCTTCCCGCAGCGCAACAGCGACGAGCTCAGCCAGCCGAGCAGACCGTCCCAGAACCCGTCGTCGCCGACGAGGATCACCGGGAAGGCCGGTACCTTGCCGGTCTGGACGAGCGTCAGCGACTCGAACAGCTCGTCGAGCGTCCCGAACCCGCCCGGCAGGATCACGAACGCCTTCGAGTACTTCACGAACATCACCTTGCGCACGAAGAAGTAGCGGAAGCTGATGCGGTGCGTGAGGTACGGGTTCCCCCCCTTCTCGTGCGGCAGCTCGATGCACGCCCCGATCGTCCGCCCGCCCGCCTCGTACGCACCCTTGCTGACCGCCTCCATGTCCCCGGGGCCGCCCCCGGTGATCACCGCGTGGCCGGCGCGGGCCAGGGCCCTCCCGAGCTCTTCGGCGCGGCGATAGTCCGGCGAACCCGGCAGGGTGCGGGCCGAGCCGAACACCGTCACGGCCTTCGGGACCCGCGACAGCGTCTCGAAGCCCTCCACGAACTCGGCCATGATCCGGAAGATCCGCCAGGTGTCCTCGGAGGTGAAGTCGGCAGCCGCGGCCTGATCCTGCAAAGGTCTCTCCTTCGACGATTCTGGGATTATGCGCGGCGGCCCCGGGGCCCGGCAACGCGAGCAGCGGAACTCCCGGTGGCCCTCGCGCGTTACGGAGCCGGAGGGTCTAGACAGATGCGGCTTGCGGGGGTGGTCGTCGCAGCGGTGCTGGCGGTCCTGACTGCCGGCTGTCTGGTGGACATCGACAAGGTGGCGGACCCGGCTCCGGCCTTCGCGCACGCTCGCGCCGAGGCGGCCCGGCTGCAGGGCCGCCGGGGGCCCGCCGGCCACCTCAACGTCCTCGTCTACGACGCGGGCGAGCGACAGCTGGTGCGCGTCAGCCTGCCGATGTGGATGGTGCGCAAGCTGGACCACCACGACGGCCTCGACCTCGACCTCGACGAGGGCCAGGGCGGCGAGGCGGCGCGCAAGGCGGCCCGCCGCCTGCGGCTCGAGGACATCGAGAAGGCCGGCCTCGGCGTGCTGACCGAGGTGGAAGAGGAGGGTGGCGACCAGGTGCTCGTCTGGCTCAGCTAGGCGGGCCGGGTCCGCCGTGGTCCAATGACGCCACGCAACGAGACGGGGGGAACGGACGCGGGATGCAGCCGTCGCGGGTCGAGCCGGCCGACCGGGAGCTCATGGCCCGCCTCGCGGCAGGTGAGCGCGAGGCGCTCGCCCCTCTCATGGAGCGCCACTATCGGCGCGTGTACCGCGTCGCCCTCTCCTACCTGCGCCAACGCGAGGACGCGCTCGACGTCGTCCAGGAGACGTTCGTGAAGGCATTCCAGAACGCGGCGCGCTGGGACGGCTCGGCCGAGGCCGGGCCCTGGCTCGCGCGCATCGCCGTCAACCTCTCGATCGACCGCTGGCGCCGCAACAAGCGACGGCTGCAGACCTTCGCGCCGATGCCGGAGGACGACCACGCGGAGGTGCTCGCGGCCGCCGGCGACGGCGCCGACCGCTCGCTGCAGGGCCGCGAGGCGCAGGAGCGCGTGCGCGCGGCACTCGCCGTGCTGCCCGAGCGGCAGCGCGCGATCGTGGTGCTGCGCCACTACCAGGAGCTGAGCCTCGAGGAGATCGCGAGCGCGCTCGGGATGAGCCTCGGGACGGTGAAGAGCAGCCTGCACCGTGCGCTGCACCGCATGCGTGCGGGCCTGCAGGCGGAGGCGCGCCCGTGATGCTCGAGCACCTGCGCCTGCGCCGCCGCATCGCCCTGCTGGCCGCGGACGTCCTCGACGGTCGCGAGCGAGAGGACGCGCTCGCTCATGTCGAGCGCTGTGCACGCTGCCAGGGCGAGCTCGCCGAGCTGCGTGTGCTGGTGGACGCGCTCGAGCAAGACCCGCTGCGCGCCGCCGAACCGGACGTCCCGCTCGCGGTGATGGTCGCGCGGGTAGAGCGCGAGGTGGCGCGTGCGCTGCTCACGCCGGAGCGCCGTCCGCGCTGGTGGCTGGTGGCGCTGCCGGCGGCCTGTGCCCTGCTCGCGGTGGCGGTGCTCGTGCCGACGCTCGTCGAACGCGCGCGCCGCCCGCCGCAGGCCGCGCGTGCCGCGATCCCGCCCTCCGAGGCGAGCCCGCTGGTGGCCGAGGACGCGTTGCGCCGGATCGAGCGCAACCTGGCCCGCGAGAACGCCGCGCGCTACCTCAGCGAGGCCGGCGAGCTGCTGGTGGCCGTCGCGGCCAAGGGCCCGGACTGCGATCGCAGCGACGGACGACTCGACGTGGGCGAGGCCCCTGAGCGCAGCCGGGAGCTGCTCGAGCGCCGGCGGCTGGTCCTCGAGCCGGCCGGCGAGGCGGTCGCCGGGGCGCGCGGCGTGCTCGACGACGTGGAGATGGCGCTGCGAGACGTGGCCGAGCTGCCCTCGTGCGTGAAGCGCCGCGACGTGGACCGGCTGCGCGAGAGCGTCGAGAGGCGGCAACTGCTGATGCGGATCCGGCTGATGACACGGGAGCTCGAGGGATGAGGGAACGATTGCTGGTGCTGCTGCTGGCGGCGCTCGTGGCGCCGGCCACGGCGTGGCCGCAATCAGAGGCGGAAACCCTGCGCGCGGCGAAGGCGCTGGTGCTCGACCGGGAGTACGCGCAGGCGCGGCGACTGCTGCAGGGCGTGCGTGCCTCCGGCCGCGGGCCAGAGGCGCAGTCGGCCCTCTACTGGATGGCGCGTTGCAGCGACCGCCTCGGCGAGGGCGAGCGGGCGCTGGGCGAGTACGGGGAGTTCCTCGCCACGCGGCCCGGTGACCGCACGCTCGTCGAGGAGGCGCGCACGAGCCGGATCTCGCTCGCGGTCAAGCTCGCGAAGGCCGGCAAGCCCGTGCACCTGGCGGTGGCGATCGACGCTCTCGGCGACGCGAGCCGCGAAGTCCGCTACTTCGCCGCGCTGCAGGTCGCCACCCTCGGCCCCGAGGGCGGCAGGCCCGCCGTGCCCGTGCTGAAGGAGATCCTGGCGAAGGAAAAGGACGACGACCTCGTCGAGCGCGCGAAGCTCGCCCTGCTGCGGGTCGACCGGCGAGCGCTCGCCGAGTCCGTGCCCGCCCCCACGCCGCGGCCCTCCGCCCGTGCCGCCAGCTGGATCCGCGTGCGCATCTTCGAGAAGGGCGTCGCGAAGCCCAACGTATCGATCAACCTGCCGGTCGCGCTCGCCGAGCTGGTGTTCAAGAGCCTGCCCGACGAGACGCGCGGCGAGCTGCGCCGCAAGGGCTACGACGCGGACAACTTCTGGGACCGCATCAAACGCACGGGCCCGACCGAGATCCTGACGATCGAGGGCGACGAGGGCGAGCGCGTGCAGATCTGGATCGAGTAGGAGGAGCCGATGAAGACGACCTGGGCCGCCCTGTTCCTGGTCGGGGCAATCGCCTCGCCTGCCCTCGCGGATCGTACCGACGACGATCTGGCCGCGGTTCGCAAGGCCGTGCGCGACACCCCGTCCGCGCGCGCCGGGGCCCGGCCCCCCGCAGAAGACCCGGCCCCCGCGGCACGGCCCTCCGCCCGCACGAGCGAAGCCCGCTGGTTCCGGGTGCGCATCGTCGAGAAGGCCGGCAAGCGAGGGAGGGTCTCGGTCAACCTGCCGCTCGGGCTCGTGCGCGCCGTCGGCGAAGACTGGCCGATCCACGACGGTCGCCACTCCGGGGGCAAGTCGATCACCTTCGGCGAGATCCTGCGCTCGCTCGACGCCGGCCAGAGCCTGGTCGAGATCGAGGACGACGAGGCGACGGTCCGCGTCTGGGTCGACTAGCGTCCGCTCGCGGCGACAGCCGCTGCGCTCGAACGGCGACAGCGAGCCGGGCGTCGCCGCCGCAAGTGGCTGATCCTGCTAGGCCGACGCCGTGGAACGGCACTTGCTGTGGAAGTGCGTAGACGGAGGACTCGTGATGAAAGCTCTCGCTCTTGCCCCTGCACTGATCCTGGCCGCGGCGCTCCTGGCGCCGGGTTCCGCCCAGGCCGACCAACGCCACGGCTCCCGCTCCGGCCACGGCGGCGGTTCGTCGTACGGCTACAGCGGTGGACACGGCGGTTCGTCACACGGCTACAGCGGTGGACACGGCGGCGGCCACTACGGCGGCTACGACCGCGGCTACTCCGGTGGCCGCTACGACCGCGGCCGCAGCTACCGCCACAGCCCGGCGCCGTACTACCGCAGCTACGGCTACGGGTACAGCGTCCCTTACAGCTACGGCTACTATGATCCCGGCTACTACGGGTACGACTACGGCTACGACCGGGGCTACGACTCTCCGTATGGCTACGGCTACAGCTACTACCCGCCGCCGCCCCCGCGCCGCTACTACCGCCACTCGCGCCCGCGCGTCGGGATCTACTTCGGGTTCTGATGCCACCCGGACTCCACGAAGTGGAGTCCGGGTCTTTCCTTCTTCCCCCTGGGCAGAGAAGGCCGCGGCGCTGCGCTAGGTCCCCGGGGCGTAGTAGCCGAGCTTGTGGCGAATCGTGAGGCCCTCGCGGCCGGGCACGCGCACGACGATGCGCCGCCACTTGCCGTCGCGGCGCGCGTTGGACGAGACGTAGCCCACGCTGTAGAGCGTGCGCAGCTCCTCGGCGATGCGGTCGTAGACGGAGTCGAGCTCGCTCAGCGAGGTCGGGAAGTAGGCGCGGCCGCCGGTGTCGCGCGTCAACGCGTTGACCAGGTATTCCGCCTGGCTGAAGGCCTGGCGCGCCCGGTCCTGTGGGCGGTTCGGCCGCAGGCTGATCGCGTAGATGTTGATCTCGCTCTTGCGCGCGAGCTCGAGCACCTGGTCGTCGCTCACCAGCGAGGCGGTGTCCTCGCCGTCGGAGAGCAGCACCACGGCGCGCCGCCGCAGCTCGGCCGCCTTCTTGTCCTTCATCAGGTCCTTGAGCGCAACGTAGAGCGCGTTGTGCAGCGCGGTCGGGCCCGAGGCCTCGGTCTTGCGGATCGCCGCCTCGAGCGCCCCGAGGTCGTTCGTGAAGGACTGCAGCGTCGTGGCGCGGTCGTTGAACTGGACGACCTGGGCCACGTCCTGCGGGCGCAGCGTCTTGGTGAAGCGGATCGCGGCCGCCTGCGCGATCGGCAGCTTCTCCTCCATCGAGGCGGAGGTGTCGACCATGATGACCATCGAGATCGGCAGGTTCTCGTGGGTGAACAGGCTCAGGTCCTGGCGGATCCCGTCCTCGAACACCGCGAAGTCACGCTGACCGAGGTCGGTCACGAAGTTGTTCTGCGCGTCGGTGACCGAGAGGCTGAGGTTGATGATCTCGATGCCCGCCCCGAACGTCGGGGGCTGCGCTCGCGCCTGCGCGCGCGCCGGGGGGGTGCTGCCGGCCAGCGCCAGCAGCGGCAGGAGCAGCAGCAGCAGCAGCCGGGTCTTCATCTCCTGGCCATCCATGTTGCCGGGCGCCGCGCTCAAAGTTCGGGCGCGGCCGGGGCCGCGTCCCGTGTCGTCTCGGCCGGCAGCAGCGCCCGCGTGCCCGGCCGCGCCACGCTCAGCTCGAGCCGGCGCTTCTTCAGGTCGGGCACCGTCGCGTAGCTCAGCCGGTAGCCAGCCCGCAGCAGCGCCGACGCCTTGCGCAGCGCCGTGTCGACGCCCATCGCCGAGAGCACCGTCTCGTAGCGGCCTCCCGTCGCGCTCGAGATCTTGTCGAGCGTGTAGTGGACGTTCGTGCGCTGCTCGAAGTCCGCCTCGCCGCCCTCGACCAGCACGCCGACGAAGAGCGCGACGCCCTTCGCGCCATCTTCGGCGGCGCGCCACCTGTCGAGGGAGCTGAACTCGGGCCCGGTGAAGGTCACGACGACCACGACCGTCCGCGTGCCCTCCCGCGCCGACTTCCTGAGGTCGGCGGCGACCTCGGCCACCCCGTCGAGCACGTAGTTGCCGCCCTGCGGTGCGACCCGGCGCAGCGCCTGCACGGCTGCCTGCCGGTCGTCGGTGAGATCCTGGATTTTCGTCGGGCGATCGCCGGTCGTCCAGACGGCATAGCGCGCCCCCTCCGGCAGGCGCGCGACGAGGCCGCTGACCGCATCGACGACGTTGAGCCGGTAGGCCGAGCCGACCGCGGCGCTCGAGTCGACGAGGATCGCCACCGACAGCGGGCGGCGGTCCGGCTTGAACGAGATCACGTCGCGCGCGACGCCGTTCTCGACCAAGGCCACGTCGGAGGCCGTCACGTCGGTGACCTCGTTGCCCTTCTCGTCGAGCAGCGTGACGGTCATGGCGCGCACCTCGGACCCCGGCGCGACCGCGGGCGCCGCCTGCGCGAGGAGGAACACGGCCAGAGTCAGGCCAGACATCGTCGGTCTCCGTTTCCTGGGCTTGCCCGGGCCCGCGAGAGTCCCTATCCTCCACTATAGTGCGCGCTTGGACCGGGTCAACCGTTCCCGGCGCTCTCCAGGAGCCTCAGGTTGACCACGCCGCCACGCGCCGCCGTCGTCACGGTCAGCGACTCGTGCTTCCGGGGCGAGCGCGAGGACCTCTCGGGGCCCGATGCCTGCCGCCTGCTGCGGGAAGCGGGCTTCGCGACCGCTGGGCCCGTGGTGGTGCCCGACGAGCGGGCGGCGATCGCCGAGGCGCTGCGCCGCGTCGCCGGTGCGGCCTGCCTCGTCGTGACCACGGGCGGCACCGGTCTCGCGGCCCGCGACGTGACGCCGGAGGCCACGCTCGACGTGATCGACCGCGAGGCCCCGGGGATCGCCGAGCACCTGCGCCGCGCCGGGATCGCCGAGACACCGCTGGCGCCGCTCTCGCGGGGGCGGGCCGGCCTCGCGGGGAACTGCCTGATCGTCAACCTGCCAGGCAGCCCCAAGGGCGTGCGTAGCGGCCTCGGGGCGCTCGTGCCGCTGCTGCCGCACGTGGTCGACCTGCTCTCGGGGCGTACCCGCCACGCCTGACCCGCGTCCTCGTCTCAAAACCATTGCAGCAGCTTGGCTTGACCGGCTTGGCGGGCGTCTCATATGATCCGGCCGGCCCGACAGCTTTGGTGGGGTGACATGCGCCCGTTTCTCTTCCTGATCCCTCTCTGCCCGCTCCTCGGGTTCCTCTTCAACTTCACGATCGGGGTCCGTGTCCTCGGCCGCCGAGGCGGGGAACCCGGGCACGACGACCACGGCCACGGCGGCGCCCATCCCGCGCCCTCGCCGCTCATCGGCCTCGTGGCGGCGGGATCGGTCCTGCTCTCGTTCCTGGTCGCGGCCTGGGCCGTGCTGCAAGTCGCGGCGACGCCCGAGCGCGCGATCGTCGAGACGCTCTGGACCTGGTTGCCCGGCGGGGCCGCCGAGACGGCGGTCCACGGCGTCGCCGGCGCGACGCCGTTCGGAGTCGACTGGGCGTACCTGCTCGACCCGCTCTCCTCGGTGATGGTCCTGGTCGTGACGTTCGTCGGCTTCCTGATCCACGTCTACTCGATCGGGTACATGGGACACGACCCCGGCTACGCCCGCTACATGTCGTACCTCAACCTGTTCATGTTCGCGATGCTCACGCTGGTGCTGGGCGCGAACTACGCGGTGCTGTTCGTGGGCTGGGAGGGCGTCGGCCTTTGCTCGTACCTGCTGATCGGCTTCTGGTTCCACAAGCAGAGCGCCGCGGACGCAGGCAAGAAGGCCTTCATCGTCAACCGCATCGGCGACGCCGGCTTCCTGGCCGGCATGTTCCTCGTCTTCACGACCTTCGGCACGCTCGACTTCCGGGGCGTCATGGAGGCCGCCGCGCAGATGCCGGTCGAGGCGGCGTGGGGCGGCACCCTGACCGTGATCGCGCTGTGCCTGTTCATCGGCGCTACGGGAAAGAGCGCACAGGTCCCGCTCTACGTCTGGCTGCCCGACGCGATGGAGGGCCCGACGCCGGTCTCGGCACTGATTCACGCGGCCACGATGGTCACCGCGGGCGTCTACATGGTGGCCCGCTCCGCCCCGATCTACGCGCACGCGCCGAACGCGATGATGACGGTCGCGATCACGGGTGCTTTGACCGCGATCTTCGCGGCCTCGATCGGGCTGGTGCAGAACGACATCAAGCGCGTGCTGGCGTACTCGACCGTGAGCCAGCTCGGCTACATGTTCCTCGCCTGCGGCGTCGGCGCCTTCACGGCCGGCATCTTCCACCTCGCGACCCACGCGTTCTTCAAGGCGCTGCTGTTCCTCGGCTCGGGCTCGGTGATCCACGCGATGTCGGGCGAGCAGGACATGCGCCACATGGGCGGGCTCAAGGCGAAGCTGCCGTGGACGCACCTGACGATGCTCGTCGGCTGCATCGCGATCGCCGGCATCCCGCCGCTGGCCGGCTTCTTCTCGAAGGACGAGATCTTGTGGTCGGCGTTCAAGGTCGGCGGTTACGGGCAGGTCGTGTGGGGCATCGGCGCTGTGGCCGCCGCGATGACCGCCTTCTACATGTTCCGGTTGTACTGGATGACGTTCGGCGGCAGCTTCCGCGGCACCGCCGAGCAGGCGCACCACCTGCACGAGTCGCCGAGGACGATGATCGTGCCGCTACAGGTGCTGGCGGTCGGTTCGATCGTGGCCGGATTCCTCGGCGTGCCGGTGGTCCTCGGCCAGCTCGTCGGTGTCCCCAACTTGATCGAGCACTGGCTCGAGCCGGCCCTCGAGCCCGCGCACCACGCGCTCGGCGAGGTCTTCGCGGCCCCCGTCCCGGGCCACGGCGTCGAGCTCTCGCTGATGGGTCTCTCCGTGCTGATCGCCGCCGCGGGCATCGCGGTGGCGATGCGCTTCTACAAGGGCGCCTTCGAGATCCCGAACCGCATCGCGGCGGCGCTGCCCGGCGTCTACCAGACGCTGCTGAACAAGTACTGGATCGACGAGTTCTACGGGGCGGTATTCGTGCGCGGGCTGGTGCTCGGCGGCGGCAGGGCGCTGTATGCGAACGACCGCTTCGTCGTGGACGGCGGCGACGGCGAGGTGCGCCCGGGGCTCGGCGCGAACGGCATCGCCTGGGCCGTGCGCGACGTGGTCGCGAAGGCCTCGAACCTGTGGGATCGCTGGGTCGTCGATGGCGCCGTGAACCTCGCCGCCTTCATCCTCGACAACCTGAGCTACGCCTTCCGCGCCGTGCAGGACGGCCTCGTGCAGCACTACGCGCTCAGCATGCTGATCGGTCTCTTCCTCCTCATCGCGGCCGGCCGCTTCGTGCTCGGGCTCTACTGAGGGCTTTTCGACGATGGACTTCTACCGGGAGCATCTCCTCTCCGTCATCACCTACACGCCGCTGGTGGGCGCGCTCGTCCTGGCACTGCCCTTCTTTCGCGGCAAGCAGAACGAGAACGCCGTGCGCTGGGCAGCGAACGGTTTCGGCCTCGTCGGCTTCCTGGTCAGCCTGCCGCTGTGGTTCTCGTTCGACCGCGGCGCGGCCGGCTTCCAGTTCGTCGAAAGGGCCGAGTGGATCCCCTCGATCGGCGTGCAGTACGTCTTCGGCGTCGACGGCATCAGCGCGCTGCTCGTCCTGCTCACCACGCTGCTCGGCTTCATCGCGATCCTCTCCTCGTGGAGCGCGATCAACGACCGCGTACGCCAGTACTACGTGTTCCTGCTGCTGCTGCAGGCCGGCATGATCGGCACCTTCTGCTCGCTCGACATGTTCCTGTTCTACGTGTTCTGGGAGGTGATGCTGGTCCCGATGTACTTCCTGATCGGGATCTGGGGCGGCGCGCGCCGGCTCTACGCGGCGATCAAGTTCTTCCTGTACACGCTGGCCGGCTCCGTGCTGATGCTGCTGGGCATCCTGGCCCTCTACTTCCACTCGAAGAAGCTGCCGGGCCTCGAGGCGACGGGCACGTTCGACTACCAGCGCTGGCTGGAGATGGGGATCCCGGCCGACCTGCAGTTCTGGTGCTTCCTGGCGTTCTTCTTCGGCTTCGCGATCAAGGTGCCGATGTTCCCGTTCCACACCTGGCTGCCCGACGCCCACGTCGAGGCGCCGACGGCGGGCTCGGTGATCCTGGCCGGCGTGCTGCTGAAGATGGGGACCTACGGCTTCGTCCGCTTCTCGTTGCCGCTGTTCCCGCAGGCGACGCTCGCCGCGGTGCCCTGGGTGGCGACACTCGCGATCATCGGCATCGTCTACGCCGCGCTGGTGACGCTCGTGCAGAAGGACATGAAGAAGCTGATCGCCTACTCCTCGGTCAGCCACCTCGGCTTCGTGATGCTCGGCATGTTCGCGCTCAACCCGCTCGGGCTCGAGGGCAGTGTGCTGCAGATGGTCAACCACGGCCTGTCGACCGGCGGGCTGTTCCTGCTGGTGGGCCTCGTCTACGAGCGCCGCCACACCAAGGAGATCGCCCAGTTCGGCGGGCTCGCGCATGTGATGCCCGTCTACGCGACATTCACCCTGATCATCTTCCTCGCTTCAATGGGCCTGCCCCTGCTGAACGGCTTCGTCGGCGAGTTCATGATCCTGCAAGGAGCCTTCGCGGCGAACCGCGTCTGGGCCTACTGGTCGGTCACGGGCGTCGTGCTCGGGGCGGCCTACCTGCTCTGGCTCTACCAGCGCGTCTTCTGGGGCAAGCTGACGAACCCGGAGAACGAGAAGCTGCAGGACCTGAACGCCCGCGAGATCGCGACGCTGGTGCCGCTCGTCGCACTCTGCTTCTGGATCGGCATCTACCCCAAACCTTTCCTCGAGTTCCTCCACGTCCCCGCGGCCCGCGTGGCCTCGCTCGTGCAGCCGCAGAAGTTCGGTGATGCCCAGGTCGCGCACGCGGCGACCGCGGCCGTCGCTGCGCCGGCTGCTGCCGCGCCGCCTGCAGGCGCAACCGACGCGCCCGGGCCGGTCGCGAGCCCGGCGCCCGGGCACTGACCGGGGGCGCAGCGCCAGCCGTGAGCCCATGGCTGCGCCGGGCGGCGTGGCCCGCCGCGTTTGCGGCGGCCACCGTCCTGCTCGGGGCTGCGGCGGCCTCGCGCTTCGAGGCCTACCTCGCGCGGCCGGACCTCGACCACGGGCTGCACCTCGCCTACACGCAGCGGTTGGTCGCGGACGGGGCGCTGCAGCCCCATTTTCTCTATCACCTGCTCGTCGCGGCCGCCTCGGGCGGCTCGCGCGACTTCGGCCGCCTCGACCACGCCGCTGTCGCCGTGCTCACGCTGTTCGCGCTTGCGCGCGTGGCGCTGGCGCTCGCTTTCGTGCGCTCGCTCACGACCGCGGCCCTAGCCCCGCTGCGCGCGGGGCCGGCGCTCGCGCTCGGCGTCGCCCTCTTCTTCGTCGCGCCACTGCCGAAGCCCTGGCGGCCGTTCGACATCTACCTCGGCCAGCTCTCGCCGACGGTCTGGCACAACCCGACCGTGATCACGCTGACGCCGCTCGCGCTCGCGGCCTTCTGGGCCTTCGTCGGCTCCGCCGCCCGGAGGCAAGGCCGGCACGACGCGAGCAGCGGGATCCTGCTAGCGCTGTCCGCGCTCGCCAAGCCGAACTTCGCGCTGGCGTTCGCGCCCGCCGTCTCCCTGCTGAGGCTGCGCCGCCCGCTCTCGCTCGCCGTCCTGCTCGGCCCGACGCTGGCCGTGCTCGGCTGGCAGCTATACCACGCGCGTTCCATCGCCCTCGCGCTGGCGCCCTGGGCCGGGTCGCTGCTGGCGATTCAACCGCTCGAGGTCTGGCGGGCGTACTCGCCGCACCCGCTCGTCTCGGCGCTCGTCTCGCTGGCGTTCCCGCTCGCTGCGCAGGCGGCGGTCGGCCGCGACGCCCGCCACCCCCGCGCGCTCGCGGCCGCGTGGTTGGTGACGGCCGCTGCGATCGCCGAGTTCGCGCTGCTCGCCGAGCCTGGCCCGCGGCTGTGGGACGCCAACTACTACTGGGGGGTGGTGCCCGCCACGTTCATCCTGTTCGTGGTCTGCGCCGCCGAGCTCCTCGCGCCGCGCGATGCCGCCGCGCCGCGCGCCGCGCTGCGCCGCACCGCGTGGGCGCTGCTCGTCGCCCACGCGGCGAGCGGCGTCTTCCTGTGGGCGTACCCGTTCCAGCTCGCCGCGCTGCGCTGAGGGCGCTCCCGCCTTTGCTTCCCGGCGGGCGATCCGCTAGTGTACTCACACTGACAGAAGACGCGCGGACGAGGTTCGTCCGGACGAACCGGGAAGGAGCTTGACGATGATGAAATGGCTGGGGTGCCTGGGTGCGCTCGCGCTCGTGGTGCTCGTCGTCGGTGTCGTCGCGCTGGGGGCCTACAACAGCCTGGTCGGCCTGAACCAGGCGGTCGACGCGCAGTGGGCGCAGGTCGAGAACCAGTACCAGCGCCGGGCCGACCTGATCCCGAACCTCGTCAACACCGTCGCGGGCGCCGCGAACTTCGAGAAGTCGACGCTGCAGGCCGTCGTGCAGGCCCGCGCCAGCGTCGGCTCGCTCGACCCCTCGAAGCTGCCCGACAACCCGGCCGGCATGGCGAAGTTCCAGCAGGCCCAGGACGCCCTGTCGGGCGCGCTCTCCCGGCTGCTCGTCGTCGTCGAGCGCTACCCGGACCTGAAGGCGAACCAGAACTTCCGCGACCTGCAGTCGCAGCTCGAGGGCACGGAGAACCGCGTCTCGGTCGAGCGCATGCGCTACAACGAGAAGGCGCAGGAGTACAACACCGCGCGCCTGCGCTTCCCGACCGTGCTGTTCGCGAACCTGTTCGGCATGCGCGAGAAGACCTACTTCAAGGCCACGGCCGGCTCCGAGCGCCCGCCCTCCGTCAACTTCAACTTCGGCGGCTCCCCGGCGCCGGCCGAGCAACGCTGAGGGGCACAGCGGTGCGCGCTGCCGCGAGCGCGCTGCTCGCCTGCGCCCTGCTGGCGGGGGCGACCGTCCGGGCGGAGGCGCCGCTGCCTCCGCCCCCGGCGAACTACTGCAACGACTACGCGGGCCTGCTGCCCGCGGCCGACGCGCAGCGCATCGAGGCGAAGCTGCGGGACTTCGAGCGGCGGACCTCGACGCAGGTGCTGGTCGCGATCTTCCCAGAGCTGCCCTCGCCGTCGCTCGAGGACTTCACGGTCCGCACCGCGCAATCCTGGAAGGCGGGCCGAAAGCAGCTCGCCAACGGGGCGGTCCTGTTCGTCTTCGTGAAGGACCGCAAGCTGCGCATCGAGACCGGCTACGGCCTCGAGGGCGCGCTGACGGACGCGCTCTCGCGGCGCATCCTGGACGAGCAGGTGGTCCCACACCTGCGCGCGGGCGACTGGGCGGGCGGCATCGAGGCAGGCGTCGACGCGATCCTGGCTGCGACGCGCGGCGAGTACGCGGCGGCGCCGCCGCCGCGTCCCAGAGCCGGCTTGCCCGTCCTCCCCCTCGTGCTCCTGGTTGCGTTCGCACTGGTGTTCCTGTGGCTGGCCTCCCGCGGCGCGCGTCAGGCCGACGTCGGACGCACCTACGGCGGTGGCGGTTGGCGACGGGGCGGCGGGAACTGGGGCGGTGGCGGCTTCGGTGGCGGTGGTGGTGGCGGCTGGTCCTCGGGCGGCGGCTTCGGCGGTGGTGGTGGCGGCGGCTTCTCCGGGGGAGGCGGCTCGTTCGGGGGCGGTGGCGCCTCGAGCGGCTGGTGAGGGCGCAGCGATGAAACCCAGGCTGTTCCTCGACACGCTGGACGACGAGCGGGTCGTCGAGGCCATCCGTGCGGCCGAGGCGGTGACGCGCGCCGAGATCCGAGTCCACGTCAGCGTCGAGGAGGTCAGCGACGTCGAGGCTGCGGCGGCCGCCGCCTTCGGCCGGCTGGGGATGACCGCCACCGCCGAGCGCAACGGTGTGCTGATCTTCGTGGCACCCGCGGGCCGGCGCTTCGCCGTGCTCGGAGACGCCGGCATCCACGCCCACTGCGGCGACGCCTTCTGGACGGACGTCGCCGCCGCGATGAGCGCGCACTTTCGCGACGGACGCTTCACGGATGGCATCGTGGCGGGGGTCGCCGCGGTCGGTTCCGAGCTTCAGCGCCACTTCCCGCGCCGCCCCGGCGACGGCGACCGCAACGAGCTGCCCGACGCGGTGAGCCGGGACTGACGATGCCCGAGCGCCGCCGCAACGACCTGCTCTCGCCGCTGCTGATCGCGCTCGCCGTGATCCTGGCGCTCGCGTTCTGGGTGTTCGCCCCGTTCGTGCTCGTGTTCTCGGTGGCGGCCTGCGTCGCGCTGCTGCTCGCTCCGGTGCAGAAACGGCTGACGGCGGCCCTCGGCGGCCGCCAAAGCGTCGCGGCCGCGATCCTGGTGCTGGTCACCACGCTGCTGATCCTGGTTCCGGTGCTCGTCTCGCTGTTCCTGCTCGTGCAGCAGACGAGCGGCTTCCTCGACTGGGTGCGCACCTCGCCGGTGCTCGGCCCCGAGGCGCTGCAGCGCTGGTGGCAGGAGCTGCCGCAGCGCTACCCGGGCCTGCGCACCTGGATCGTGTGGCTGCAGGCGCAGGTGGGCGCCCCGCTCGAGGGCGGCCTCGCGCAGGTGGCCGGCGGCGCGAGCGGCATGCTGCAGGGCGTCCTCGGCCGCGTGACCCACGCGGCCTTCGACCTGTTCCTGTTCCTGCTGATGCTGTTCTTCCTGCTGCGCGACGGGGGGCGCCTGCGCCAGGAGCTGCGGCCCGTCTCGCCGTTCTCGCCGGACCAGGAGCGGCTGATCTTCGACCACCTGGAGAGGACGATCCAGGGCGCGCTGCAAGCGGTGATCGTCGTGCCCGTGGTCCAGGGGATCCTCGCCGGGATCGGCTTCATGATGTTCGGTGTCCCCTCACCTCTCGTGTGGGGGACGGCGGTCATCCTGGCGGCGACGGTCCCGATCGTGGGCTCGCCCCTGGGCTGGCTGCCGGCGGTCGGCTACCTGGTCCTGCACGGCGAGACCGGGCCCGCGCTCGGCCTGCTGATCTACTGCACGCTGATCGTGAGCGGCAGCGACAACGTCGTGAAGCCCATGCTGCTGCGGGGGACCGCCCAGATCCATCCGCTGCTGGGCTTCCTCTCGATCCTGGGCGGCCTCCTCGCCTTCGGCGTGTTCGGCTTCCTGATCGGGCCGGTGGTCCTGTCCCTCGTGCTCTCGGCGCTGCGCATCTACCGCCTCGACGTGCTGCGCACCCCACGGCCCGAGCCCCCCGCAGACGGGCCGCGCGGGGGTGTCACCGGAGCCGAGCCCGGGACCCCAACAAGCGCCGAATCAGCGGCTTAGCCGGCCTTGCCGCATCCTTGTGGGTGTGGTACCTTCCTGGCTGTTGCCGTCCGAATCGACCCCGCCGGAAGCGCCACCGCCTGAGGGGGGACGTGCGCGAACCGGCAACAGCGCGCTGCAGGACGCCGCACCGCTGCTGGGACTCGGGATGACGCTGGCCGTCACGGTGCTCGCCGGCCTGGGCGGCGGATACTGGCTTGACGGCCGGCTGGGGACCCGCCCGGCGTTCATGCTCGTGGGCGGCTCGCTGGCCGTGGTCGCCGCGCTCGTCTACTTCATCAGGACCGTGACGGGATCAACGAAAGACCAGACGGGCCGGAAGCCTTGACCCTCCGCAGATACGCGTTCCTCGTGCTCGGCGTGACGCTCGCGACGCTCGGCCTCGCATGGCCGCTCGCGCTCGGCCGCCTCGACATGCCGGCGCGCCGGGCCGTGCTGTTCGGCAGCGGCCTCGCCGTCGCCAATACGCTCGCCGCGCATGCGCTCGTCGTCTGGAGCAGCGCGCGGCCCTCCACGAACGCCTTCCTGGGCGCCGTGCTCGGCGGCATGGTCGGTCGCATGGCGCTGATGCTGGCCGCGGTGGTCGCGGGCGTCCTCGCCCTCGGGCTGCCCAAGCTGCCCCTCGCCCTCTCGCTGCTCTGCTACTTCGTCGTCTTCCTGATCATGGAACTATCGATCCTCCACCGGCGCCCTGGCGCGCCGGCCGCGGTCGCGCGATGAGCGCGCTGCTGCTCGCGTTGCTGTTGCAGGCTGCGCCCGCCCAGGCGCCGGCCGCCGCATCCCCCGCGCCCCTCCAGGAGGCCGCGCCCGCCGTCGCGGCGCCCGCGCACGAAGCCGCCGCTGCCGAACACGCGGCGCTCGGCGGCGATGCGCACGGGGCGGCCGGCGGCCACGAAGAGGGTCCGTCCGCCGTGATCATGCACCACGCCACCGATCAGCCCTTCTTCGGGCTGCCGTCGAAGCACTTCGTGTTCCTGCTGCTGGCGGCGGCGCTCGTGATCCTGATCGCGCGGCTTGCCGTGCGCAGCTACCGTGGCGGGCAGATCCCGCGCGGGCTCGGCGCGGCGGTCGAGAGCCTGGTGCTGTTCGTGCGCGACGACATCGCCGAGCCGAACATCGGCCACGAAGACGGGCGGCGCTTCACGCCGCTGTTGTGCAGCTTCTTCTTCTTCATTCTCGGCGCGGCGCTGCTCGGGCTGATGCCCTTCTCGGCGACGTCGACCGGCAACCTCGCCGTGACGATGGCCCTGGCGCTCGTCTCGTTCGCCGCGCAGCAGTACGCAGGCATCTCGAAGTACGGCGTCGTCGGCCACTTCCACAACCTGATCCCACCCGGGCTGCCGGCCTGGCTGCTGCCGATCATGGTGCCGGTCGAGATCCTCAGCCTGTTCACGAAGCCGTTCGCGCTGATGATCCGGCTGTTCGCGAACATGCTGGCGGGGCACATGGTGATCACCACGCTATTGCTGCTGATCGCGCTGATGGGCCAGACCAGCCTGCTCGGCGGCCTGGCGATGGCGCCGGTCTCCATCCTGCTCTCGCTGTTCATCATGCTGCTCGAGGTCCTGGTGGCGTTCATCCAGGCCTACATCTTCACGCTGCTCTCCGCCATCTTCATCGGCATGTACGCGCATCCCGCGCACTGATCGAACGTGACACCGGACGCACTCGCATAGGAGGAACGACAGAATGGATCCCAAGGTCATGGCGTACTTCGCCGCCGGCATCGGCGCGGGCCTCACCATCATCGGCGGCGCCGCCGGCATCGGCCGGCTGGCCGCGGCCGCCATGGAGGGCATCGCCCGCCAGCCCAACGCGGCCGGGGACATTCGCGGAGCAATGATCGTGGCCGCCGGCCTGATCGAGGGCGTCACCTTCTTCTCGCTCATCGTCACCATCCTGCTGGCGATCAAGTAGGCCTGCCATGCTGACGTCGTTTGCGGCTCCTTTCGTGCTGGCCGCGGCCGAAGGCGGCGGGGGCGGCCTGCTCAGCGTCGACAAGACGCTGCTCTGGGCCACCCTCGTCGTCTTCGCGCTGTTCGCCTTCGTGCTCGGCAAGTTCGCCTGGGGGCCGCTGCTCAAGATCGTCGACGAGCGCGAGAAGTCGATCCGCGACCAGATCGACTCCGCCGAGCGCGCCGCGGCCGAAGCGCGCGAGCTGCTCGCCAAGCACCAGGAGCTGCTGCGCGGGGCCGCCCGCGAGCGCGAGGAGCTGCTGGCGCGCGCGACGAAGGAGGCCGACGCGC
>Ga0302299_10000140_pt1 | contig 33254 bp, 35 predicted proteins | sample III_Fen_N3_4_FD_198795 | JGI IMG/M metagenome (GOLD analysis project Ga0302299, IMG submission 198795) | Peat permafrost microbial communities from Stordalen Mire near Abisko, Sweden - III_Fen_N3_4 | ecosystem: Environmental > Terrestrial > Soil > Wetlands > Permafrost | place: Sweden: Abisko...
GTCTTCGTCGCGAGGGGGGAGAGGTCTCCGTAGAGGAGGTCGACGAACGGCACCTGGAGCGCGTCGGCGGCCCGCATCACGAACGCCGCGATCCCGACGTTGAGCACCGCGATCCCACCCACAGCGGTGAGCCCGTAGAGGCGGTTCGAGAGTCGCAGCGGGATCGGCTCACGCAGCACCAGCAGCCGCAGCCCGGTCGTCCCGATCAGCAGCGCGAGCGCGACGAAGAACGCCCACCGCGCCACGTCGTCCGTCCACGTCGGGCCCGTCGAGCCGAACGCCTCCGTCGGCGGGGGCGGGGCGATGCCGATCCCGAACGTGTACACGCCCGAGCCCGTGTGGCCGTCCGACGATGTCGCCCGCCACCGCACCGTGTATGCCTGCCCGCGCCGGAGGCCCGCGACCGACGCGGACACGACCCGCCCGTCGCCGTTCGTCGTCGCCGGGCCGGAGAGCTTCGTGCCCGAGGCCGAGAAGACCTCGATCGCCCGCGGCGTGATCGTCACGGTCTGGTCGAACCGCAGCACGATCGCCCGGGGAGCGGTCGCGATACGCGACTGCGTCGGAGGGGTCGTGCCCGTCAGGGAGGCGTGGGCGAAGGCGGCGCCGGGGAACGCAAGCGCCACGGCGGCGACGGCGAGCAGGCGCCTCACTGGCCGCCGCCCGCGAACCGCGACAGGTGCCCGAAGATCGGCGCCACGTCGCGGTCGCAGAAGAGCATCACCGCCAGGACGACCCACGTGAGCGCGAATCCCGCACCCCAGAGCGCCTTTCGGGGCTGCAGGGCCTGGCCGAGCGGGAAGATCGCGGCGACGAGGAGCGTCCACCCGATCGCGTGGTGGAGGAAGGCCGAGCGCGAGAAGAACCACGGATTCTGCTCGTGGATCAGGAACGCCGCAGAGCTGACGAGCAGCGTGAAGCAGAGCGAGAGCGTCCACCAGCGGCTCTTCAGCTTCCCGCGCACGAGCGCCAGCTCGACCGCTCCCGCGAGCATCGCGACCTCGGCCCACGACCCGTGCGCCAGCATGTGCAGCGTCGAGTTAGTGAAGAACACCGCCACGGGCCAGAGCAGGACGCCGATCCCGAACGCGAGCGAGGGCCATAGGTAGAGGCGCCAGGGCCGCATCGCGAAGACCTCGCTGCCGACGATCACCTCCGCCAGGAGGATCAGCCCCAGCAGCAGGAAGCCGGCCGCGAAGGCCCAGTGGACGAGCTCAGCTCTTGGTGCCATCGGCGCTGCGGAGGTCCTCGATCAGGCCGGGAGCGATCCCGAGCGTGAAGATCAGCCCCACGCCGATCACGAGCAGAGGCGCCTGGAAGAGGTAGTCGTAGAGCCCCTTCCCGGCCGGTTCGAGGAACACGACGCGGTAGGGCTGGAAGATCGCCCACACGATGCCGCCAAGGATGGTCAGCGGGCCGAGGAACTCGACTGCGAGCACCCGCGCGGAGCGGTGCTCAACCTCCTCTTGCTTGCGTGACCCCTCGAGCGGGCCGACGATCTCCGAGCTCACGCTGCCTCCCAGGTTTCGTCCGAACGGACACCCTCCAGTCTGCCCTTACCGGGACAGTCTGGCAACCGGGAGGCGTCGATGCGGGCTCGTTAACCCGAACTTCACGGAGAGGAGACGCATCACATCCCGTAGGCCTCGAGCAGCTTCAGCCAGAGCTCGCTCCGCGTCGGGAACGACGGCACGGCGTGCCAGAGGTCGTCGAGCGGCACCTCGCCGACGACGGCGATCGTGGCGGCGTGCAGGGCCTCGGCCACCTCCGGGCCCGTGATCGTGGCGCCGACGATCACACGCCGCGCCTCGTCGACGACGATCCGCGACGTGCCCACGGCGCCGCGGCCCACGAACGAGCCGCCGGCGTTCCCCCCGGTGTCGACGTCCACGTGCCGGACCTGAAGCCCGGCTGCGCGTGCACCGGCGAGCGTGTAGCCCACCGCTCCCACCTGCGGGTCGGTGAAGATCACGCGCGGCGAGCGGACACCGTCGGAGCGCAGGCGGACGTCGCGCCCCAGGATCCTGTCGGCCGCGATCCGGCCCTGGTACTTCCCCATGTGCGTCAGGAGCACCCGCCCGTTGACGTCTCCGAGCGCGAACAGCCAGTCGTGGCCCGGCACCCGCAGGTCGTCGCCGACGCGCAGCGGGCCGCCGCCGGCAAGGCCGATCGTCTCGAGGCCGATGTCGGCGGTTCCCGGCTCACGGCCGAGGGCCGCAAGGACCTCGTCGGCCTCCACCACGGTGCCGTCCCCGAGCTCGACCGCTACCGCCTGGCCGCGCGACACCCGCGCGACGTGCGCCTCGAGCCGCACGCCGACGCCGACCTCGCGCAGCGCCCCGAGCACCTGCTCGCCCGCGAACGGCTCCTCGCGCTCGAGGAGGCCGTTGCCCCTGTGCACGAGCGTCACCTTCGACCCGAATGCGGCCCAGGCCTGGCCGAGCTCGACGGCGACCACGCCGCCGCCGAGAACGACGAGCCGCGGCGGAACCTCGGTCGCCGTCGTTCCCTCGATGTTCGTCCACGGGCGCGCCTCGCGGAGCCCCTCGATGTCGGGGATCGCGGCGGCCGATCCGGTGGCGACGATCACCGCCTTCCGGGCCACCAGCTCCTCGTCCCCCGCGACGACGCGCTTCTCGCCGGCAAGCCGCCCCCGGCCGCGCACGAGCGTCACCCCGCGCGCCTCGAGCCACGGCAGCTGGCCCGTGTCGTCGAGATGCGCGACGACCTCGTCGCGGCGGGCGAGCACTGCCGCCACGTCGATCGGCCCCACCTCGAGCCCGGGGATCCGCGCCGCCTCGCGCGCCAGCTCGACCGGGCGCAGCAGGGCCTTTGAGGGCATGCAGGCGTAGTAGGAGCACTCGCCGCCGACGAGCCTGTCCTCCACGATCGCCACCGAGAGGCCGTGCTCTCCCAACCTGCCCGCGGCCACCTCGCCCGCCACACCGGCCCCGATCACCACCACGTCGAACTCGCGCACGGCCCCTCCTGTCGGTTGCCCCTCTCGACCGACAGTCTGGCGGTGCGGGCGCGCGTTACGCCGCGCCTGAGTCGCTCAGCGCGAGAGCGTCCCGTTGGGGGAGACCCTGACGCCCCGCGCGCCGAAGTCCTCGCGGGAGAGGGTGCGCACGATCCCGTGCGCGCTCTCGGCCGGGTCGAGCGCCGGCAGGCCCGCGCCGACCATCCGCGTCGGCACAAGGGTGCCGCCGTCGAAGGTGCCGTCGCCGCGCAGCGTCACGCGCAGGATCCCGCTCAGCGAGAGCGGGCCGCCGAGGGCGAACACCCTGTAGCCGGCGAAGTTCCCCAGCGAGTAGGCGATCAGCCGCCCGTGGTACCACTCCATCCCGCGCAGGACGTGCGGCCCGCTCCCGATCACGATGTCGGCGCCGGCGTCGACGACGGCGTGCGAGAAGGCGACCGGGTTGCCACGGTTCTCGCCCAGGAACGTCTCGGTGCCCGGTGTCACGTGGGTGCGGTCGCTGCCCTCGGCGCCCGCGTGCATCGTCACGATCACGACGTCGGCGCTCGCGGCGGCCTTCTTCACGAGCCGCCGGGCCGCGGGGATGTCCGTGAGCGACTGCGCCCACCGGTAGGGCGCGAAGCCGAGCAGCGCCACCTTGATGCCGCCGACCTGCTGATAGGTGATCTGGCCGGGACGCCCGGTGTAAGCGAGCTGTCGGGCCTTCAGCGCCGCGAGGGTCTGAGCCTGGCCGGAGGGGCCGAAGTCGTAGGCGTGGTTGTTCGCCACGTTCATCACGGTGAAGCCGGCCTTGCGCAGCCAGGCCGCGTAGGAGGGCGGCGTCTGGAACGCGTAGCAGTTGGTGCTGCCTGCACCGCACTTCGAGCCTCCACCTTCCGACAGCGTCCCCTCGAGGTTGCCGAGGACGATGTCACCGGCGAGATCCGTCTGGACGCCGTCGAAGAACGAGCGGCCACCGTCGGGCGGCAGGTTCGGCGTCGAGCCCATCACGATGTCGCCGGTGGCCGCGATCGTGACAGCGCCCGCCGGCGCGGCCGTCCTCGCCTTCTTCCTGACGACCACGGCCTTCGTCCCGGACGCCTTCCGCGCCGAGGGCGACTTCGCCGCGGCCTCGGCCTGCGGGGTTGCAGGGCCGGGCCCGCCGTCGACGAGCAGCGAGAAGAGAAACCCGAGCACGAGGACGACGACGCCCGCCCTCAGGACCAGTGCAAGCGGCCGCACGGTGCGGGCGGGCTAGTTGCGGTTGCCGACGACGAGGATCCAGTACGCGAGCTGCGAGAGGGCGGCAAGCGCTCCGGCGACGTACGTCATCGCCGCTGCGCTGAGCACCTTGTTCGCTCCATCGGCCTCGCCGGCGGTCACAAGGCCAAGTGCGCTCAGCTGCTGCCTCGCGCGCCGCGAGGCGTCGAACTCGACCGGCAGCGTCACGATCTGGAAGAGCACGACCACGGCGAAGAGGATGATCGCGAACGTCGCCAGGCCGGTGAGCTTGGTGAAGATCCCGATCATCAGCAGGATGATCCACGCTGACGACGCGAACCCGACCGCCGGGGCCATCGCGCTCCTGAGCTTGAACGGGCCGTATGCCTTCTGGTGCTGGATCGCGTGACCGACCTCGTGCGCGGCAATCGCGACGGAGGCGACAGCCCGGCCGTCGTACACGCCCTGCGAGAGGTTGACGGAGCGGTTGCGCGGATCGTAGTGGTCGGAGAGCGGTCCTCCGGCGGCCGGGTTGACAGGTACGCCCGTGAGGCCGTTGTGCTCGAGGATCATCCGCGCCACCTGCTCGCCCGTCATGCCGTTCGCGACGGCAACCTGCATCTGCTGCGCGACCGTCTGCTTGAGCCGGTGCTGGATCACGAAGCCGATGATCATCGGCGGGATCAGGAAGACGAGATAGAGACCGAGGCTGCCCATTTGAAAATGAATCGTACCAACGGCCCCCCGGCGGTCCCGGAGCCTGTCCAACCCGCCGCGGGACCTTTTCCAGAGTGTCCTCACTGTGTTACTTTCCCGAATGAAGCGTCAACCATCATGAGCGGTCGAGGGAACTGGCCCGACGACACCGCCGCAACCGGGACTCCGTCCGTCAGGTGCGAACTCCAGCCGCGAGCCGGCCGTCCCGGGCGGTGAGCGGGAAGATGGGACACGCAGCACCCGCCGCCGGCGGGAGCACTGGAGGCCCCGGGACGCGCGTTCAGGGGCCTTCGCCGTTCCCGGGACACCAACCATCGCCGGCAGGCGGAGAGGAGCACAGATGAGCGACCACAGGCCCGAGACGATCGCCCTCCACGGAGGGCAGGTGCCCGACCCGACCACCGGGTCGCGGGCGGTGCCGATCTATCAGACCACCTCGTACGTGTTCGACGACACGCAGCACGCGGCCGACCTGTTCGCCCTCAAGGTGACGGGCAACATCTACACGCGGATCATGAACCCGACGCAGGACGTGTTCGAGCAGCGCGTGACCCAGCTCGAGGGCGGCATCGCGGCGGTGGCGACGGCCTCCGGGCAGTCCGCCGTCTCGTACTCCGTGCTCAACATCGCCCGCGCCGGCGACAACATCATCTCCGTGTCGACGCTCTACGGCGGGACCTACAACCTGTTCGCGCACACGCTGCCCCAGTACGGGATCGAGGTGCGCTGGGCCGACCCGGACGACCCCGAGGCGGTGGCGCGGCTCGCAGACGAGAACACGAGGCTCGTCTTCGCCGAGACGATCGGCAACCCGAAGCTGAACGTCGTCGACATCCGCGCCTGGGCCGACGCGGCGCACGCGCAAGGCCTGCCCCTGGTCGTCGACAACACGGTCGCGACGCCGGTGCTGGCCCGGATCTTCGAGCAGGGCGCCGACATCGCCGTCCACTCGGCCACGAAGTACATCGGCGGTCACGGCACCTCGATCGGCGGCATCGTGGTCGACTCGGGCAACTTCGACTGGACCGCTCAGGCCGACCGGTTCCCGGGGCTGACGAAGCCCGATCCCTCCTACCACGGGGTCGTCTGGGCCGACGCGCTCGGGCCGGCCGCCTATATCGGCCGCGTCCGCACGGTGCTCCTGCGCAACCTCGGTGCGGCGATCTCGCCGTTCAACGCGTGGATGTTCCTGCAGGGGCTGGAGACGCTGCCGCTGCGGATCGAGCGCCACTCGACGAACGCCCTCGCCGTCGCCCGGCACCTGGAAGGGCACGACGCCGTCAGCTGGGTCAGCTACCCGGGCCTCGACTCGAGCCCGTACAAGGAGGTCGCGGATCGCGTCCTCACGGGCGGCTACGGCGGCCTCGTCACCTTCGGGATCAACGGCGGGCTGGAGGCAGGGAAGGCCTTCATCGAGAGCCTGGAGCTCTTCAGCCATCTCGCGAACATCGGCGACGCCAAGTCGCTCGCGATCCACAACGCGTCGACCACCCACTCGCAGCTGAACGACGACGAGCTGGCGGCCTCGGGCGTGACCCAGGACACGGTGCGGCTCTCGGTCGGGATAGAGAACATCGACGACATCATCGAGGACCTCGACCAGGCTCTGGTGAAGGCCGCCGCTCCCGCCGCCGTCTAGCCCGGTGCCGGGATCGGTCGGATACGTCGAGACGAGGCGGGTCGTCCTCTTCACGGAGGACGACCCGCTCCTGCTCGAGTCGGGCGAGGCGCTCGCGCCGGTCGAGGTCGCGTTCGAGACCTACGGGACGCTCGCCCCGGACGGGTCGAACGCGGTCTTCGTCTGTCACGCGCTGACGGGCGACGCACACGCGGCCGGGTATCACGACGACCCCAACCGCCCCGGCTGGTGGGACTCCCTGATCGGGCCCGACAAGCCGCTCGACACCGACCGGCTGTTCGTGATCTGCCCGAACCTGCTCGGGGGCTGCCGGGGCACGACCGGCCCCTCCTCGACCGACCCTGCCACGGGACGGCCGTACGCCCTCCGCTTCCCCCACTTCACCGTCGCGGACCTCGTCACCGTGCACCGGCGCCTGCTCGCCCACCTCGGGGTCGAGCGCCTGCACGGCGCCATCGGCGGCTCTCTCGGCGGCATGCAGGTACTGCAGTGGGCGCTCGACTACCCCGACGAGATCGAGAACGCGATCCTCGTGTGCGCCTCGGCCCGCCTCAGCGCCCAGAACATCGCCTTCTCCGCCGTCGCGCGGGCGTCGATCATCAACGACGAGCACTTCGCGGGCGGCGACTACTACGCGACCGGCGAAACGCCACGCGTGGGGCTCGCCGTGGCCAGGATGATGGCCCACATCACCTACGTCTCCGAGGAGAGCCTCCGGCACAAGTTCGGCCGCGACCGCATCGGCGAGACCCCGACCTTCGACGTCGACTTCCAGGTCGAGAGCTACCTCGAGCACCAGGGGCAGAGCTTCCTGGAGCGCTTCGATGCCAACTCGTACCTCTACCTGACCCGCGTGATGGACTACTTCGAGCCGTTCGCCGACGAGGACGCCGCCGTCGCGCGCCTGCGCTCGGTGGGCTCGCGCTTCCTCGTCGTCTCGTTCGACACCGACTGGCGCTTCCCGACCGCCCACTCGGCCGAGATCGCCCGCGTGCTGCGACGGGCCGGCTGCGCCGTCCTGCAGGAGGAGGTCGTCTCGCCCTGGGGCCACGACTCCTTCCTGCTCGAGGTACCCCGCTACCACGAGCTCGTGGAGCGGTTCCTCGCGCCGGTGGCAGCCGCGCCCGGCCGCCGCTGATCGTCCTCGCAGCAGCGTTTCCCCACCGTTACTTGTAATTCTGAAGTGACGTTGCTATACATTCGGAAGCGTTAGCCATCACGAGCGGTCGAGGGAGCTGGCCCGTCGAAACCGCCGCAACCGGGACACCCGTCCGCCAGGTGCGAAATCCAGCCGCGAGCCGTCCACCCGGGCCGGCGAGCGGGAAGATGGCGAGGCGCAGGTGCCGCCGGCACCGTCCAGGGCTCCCGGGATCGAGGAGCCCGTTTCGTTTCCCGGGGTCAGGAGGAACCAGGTGGGAGACGGAGCACGGCCGGTCAAGGAGGCACCCACCCTCGAGCTCGTCCTGAAGCGGAATCCGGTCGAGCGCCTCAAGCGCGAAAAGAGCCCGCTCGCCATGCTCGGCGAGCTGCCGGCGCTGATCGCCACCGGCTACTCGGACATCGAGGAGGAGGACCTCGTGCGGCTGAAGTGGTGGGGGCTCTACCACGACAAGCCGAAGGTCGGGACGTTCATGCTCCGCGTCAAGCTGCCGGCGGGACGCGTCACGCCGGAGCAGCTGCGCGTCGTCGGCGAGCTCTCGAACGAGTTCGGGCGTGGCGCCGGCGAGTTGACGACGCGGCAGACCGTGCAGCTCCACTACCTCGAGCTCCGCTCGCTGCCGGTCGTGTTCGAGCGCCTGAAGGCGGTCGGCCTGACGACCGTCGGCGCCTGCGGCGACGCGGTCAGGAACCTGACCGGCTGCCCGGTGGCCGGCCTCGCGCACGACGAGCTCTTCGACGTCACCGCGCTCAACGACGAGATCGCCTCGTTCTTCTACGGCAACCCCGACTACTCCGACCTCCCGCGCAAGCACAAGATCTCCGTCTCGGCGTGCGCGCACCGCTGCAACGCGCCGGAGATCAACTGCATCTCTCTCGTCGGGGCGATCCAGGACGGCGAGCAGGGCTTCGCCGTGCTCGTCGGCGGCGGCCTCTCCTCGGTGCCCCGCATCGCCCGGGACATGGGCGTGTGGATCCGCGAGGACGAGGCGATGCCGGTGCTGCGGGCCCTCCTCGACGCGTGGAAGGAGGACCTGCGCTATCGGGTCTCACGCGTGAAGTCGCGGATGAAGTTCATGGTCGACGACCGCGGCGCCGAGGGGATGCGAGCAGAGGTCGAGCAGCGCCTCGGCTACGAGCTCTCCTCGTTCACGCTGGAGCCGCTCGACCACGAGCCGGCCGACCACATGGGCGTCGAGGCAGAGCACGACCCACGCCTGAGCACGGTCGGGGCGCCTGTGCACCTCGGCCTGATCTCGGGGGACCAGATGATCGCGGTCGCCGGCCTGGCGGCAGAGTCCGGCCGCGACGTCCGCCTGACGCGGCAGCAGAACCTCGTCGTCACCGGCGTCGCCGACGTCGCGACCGTGTCCGCAGCACTCGGCGAGATCGGGTTCCCGGTCGACGCGAACCGGCTCCGCTCGAACGCGATCGGCTGCACGGGCGAGCCGCACTGCAACTTCGCGGTCGCGGAGACGAAGGGGCGCCTGCACGATCTCGTCGAGCACCTCGAGGGACGATTCGGCAGCGAGGTCTCCGAGCTGCGGCTGCACCTCGACGGCTGCCCGCACGCCTGCGGCCACCACTGGATCGGCGATCTCGGCTTCCAGGGCACGACGGTGCGGGACGCCGAGGGCAAGCGTCACCAGGGCTACGACATCCTCCTGCGCGGAGCGCTCGGGCCGGCGGCGGCGATCGGCCGCCCCGTGTTCCGGCGCGTGCCCACGGAGGAGCTCGACGAGACGGTCGAGCGCCTGATCGTCGCCTGGCTCGAGGGTCGTGGCGAGGGCGAGAGCTTCCGGTCGTTCTGCGACCGCACCACCGACGACGAGCTCGGCGTCCGGATCGGCCGGGAGCCGGCCCGGTCGCGCCGGGGAGAGAAGACACCAGACGAGGAGGCGGCATGAGCACTGCAGAGGCAGCAGGGGAGTACCTCGACGACCTGGAAGCGGGCGAGCTGTCGGTCGAGTTCGAAGGGCAGGAGCCGCGGGAGCTGCTCGAGTGGGCGATCGACCGCTTCGGCGGCGGGCTCGCGCTCTCGACCGCGTTCCAGGAAGGCGACGTCGCGTTGATCGACATGGCGTACAGGATCGACCCCACCGTACGCGTCTTCTCGATGGACACCGGCCGGCTACCGCAGGAGACGTTCGACCTGATCGAGCAGCTGCGCGAGCGCTACCAGGGCCTGCGCCTCGAGCTCCTGTCGCCGGACGCGCAGCAGGTGCAGCGCCTCGTCGACCGGCACGGGCCGAACCTCTTCTTCCACTCGGTGGAGAACCGGCTCCTCTGCTGCAACGTCCGCAAGGTGCAGCCGCTGACCCGGATCCTCTCCACGCTCGATGCGTGGGTCACCGGCCTTCGGCGCGACCAGTGGGCCTCCCGCTCCGACATCCGCAAGGTCGAGATCGACCACGACCACGGGGCGATCGTGAAGCTGAACCCGCTCGCGGAATGGTCGGAGGACGAGGTCTGGGAGTACCTCCGCGAGAACGAGGTGCCCACGCACGCGCTCTACGAGCAGGGCTACAGCTCGATCGGTTGCGGGCCTTGCACGCGCCCGGTCGCCAAGGGCGAGCCCGTCCGCGCCGGCCGCTGGTGGTGGGAGACCGACGCGCCGAAGGAGTGCGGCATGCACTGCGCGATCGAGACGGGTGGCTTTGAGCACGAGCTCCACGCGATCGTGGGCGAGGGCTCGCATGAGTGAGACGCTGACGCCCACGGCGATCGCCCTCTCGGACGCGCAGGCGGAGCTCGCGCTGGCCGAGACGAATGCCGTGCTGGCGGCGGCAGCGGCGGAGGGCTACCGCGCGCGGCTGGCCCGCCTCGCCGAGGCGATCGAGTCAGGGAGCCTCGCGCTGGACGACGCACACACACTCGAGCCGATCCTCGAGCTCGCCCTGCAGACGGGCAGGATCCGCGCGATCTACGGCCCGCCGGGCGAGCAGGCGGCGCTCCGGCTGCACCGCAGGCTGCCCGCCGGCCGGGCGTTGCACGACGCGACGGCGGAGGTCAGCCGGGCGCTCCGCTCGCTCGAAGGACAGCGGCTCGAAGGGGTGACGGTCTCGGCGATCGGCCCCGGGACGTACACGATCTCGCTGGCCACCGACGAGGGCCGGCTCACGATCAAGCTCGACCGCCAAGGCCCACGGATCTCGTCCGTCGAGGTCTGAGCATGGAGACGGCCCGCTACTACATGGCATGCCTCGACCTGACCGGGCGCAGCGTGCTCGTCGTCGGTGCCGGGCCCGTCGGTCTCGAGAAGGCGGAAGGGCTGCTTGCCGCCGGGGCGGCCGTCACCGTCGTCTCGCCCGTGGCACTGCCGGCGTTCGAGGAGCTCGGCGTGACGCTCGTCCGCCGGCCCTATCGCACCGCGGACCTCGAGGGGAAGTTTCTCGTCGTCGCGGCGACGAACGTGAACGAGGTCAACCGCCGCGTCTTCCGCGAGGCGGAGGCGCACTCCCTGCTCTGCAACGTCGCCGACGTGCCCGATCTCTGCTCCTTCATCCTCCCCGCCGTCCACCGCCACGAGCCCATCGCGATCGCGGTCTCGACGGGCGGCGCCTCGCCCGCGCTCGCCCAGCACCTGCGTGACCAGATCGCAACGGTCGTCCGACCGGAGCACGCCGAGCTCGCACATCGGCTACGCGCGCTGCGGCCCTGGGCGAAGTCGCACTTCGCCACCTACGAGGAGCGCAAGGCCTACTTCGCCGGGGTCGTCGCGGAGGAGCTCGGGTGACCGTCCATCTGGTCGGCGCCGGCCCGGGCGACCCGGGGCTGATCACCGTCCGGGGGCTCGAGCTCGTCCGCTCCTGCGACGTGCTCGTCGCCGACGCCCTCGTGGCGCAGGAGCTCGTGGACGAGGCATCCGACGACGCCCTCGTGATCTCGCGCGCCGGGATGCGGCAGGAGGCGGTCACCAGCCTGCTCGTCGCCTACGGCGCCGCCGGCCTCGATGTCGTGCGCCTCAAGGGAGGCGACCCTTTCGTCTTCGGCCGCGGCGGCGAGGAGGCGCTCGCGCTCGCCGAGGCCGGGATCGACTTCGAGGTCGTCCCCGGCGTCTCCTCGATCGCCGCCGTGCCCGCCTCCACGCTGATTCCCGTCACGCACCGCGGCGTCTCCGACCGCGTCACGATCGCGAGCGGCCACGGCGCCGCCGGCGGCGAGCCGGACTACGAGGCGCTTGCGGCCGCCGGAGGGACGCTCGTCCTCTTCATGGGTCTGGAGCGGCTGCCGCAGCTCTGCGCGGGGCTGACCGCCGCCGGCCTCCCGGCTTCGACTCCCGCCGCGGCGGTCTCGCAGGGGACGCTGCCCGAGCAGCGGTCCGTGTCGGGGTCGCTCGGCGATCTCGCGGTGCTGGCCTGCGGGCTGGAGTCGCCCGCGCTCGTTGTCGTGGGAGACGTGGTGTCGGTCGGCGAGCGCCTCTCGGCCGCCTCGGCGGTCGGCGCAACCGCCTGACGGGAAGGGCGCGTCACCCGGAGGGCGACGTCAGCGCTGCCGTGATCGCCGCGAACCCCCGGTGGACGTCCGCGGTGAGGCCGGGCACCAGCGCCTGCGGGACGCTCGAGAGCTTCACGATCACGATGCGTGCGGACGGGTCGAGCCAGAGGTACTGACCGTGGATGCCGCGGCTCTCGAGCACGCCGTGGTCGTTGCCGGTGACGAACCAGTGCAGCCGGTAGCTGCCGTGCGGGAACTCGGCTGTGAATCCCATCCCTTCCAGCAGCCGGGAATCACCGCCCGCCACGATCGCCGAAACGGTGGCGGAGGCGCAGAGGCGGTACCCACCGTCTGCGCCGCCGCAGAGCACCAGGTGCCCGAACCGCGCAAGGTCGCGCGCCGTCGTCGAGACGCCGGCGTTCGCGAAGGCGAGCCCCGCCCGGTCGACGGTGATCGACCCGTCGTCCTCGGCGCCGATCCTCGACCACAGCAGCTCCGACAGAAGCTGCGGGTAGCGGCGCCCGCTTGCGCGCTCCATGACCCAGGCGAGCACGTCCGTCGTCGCGGAGCAGTACTGGAGGGCGCTGCCGTGCCGGCCGCCCGGCTGGATCCCGGCGAGGAAGGCGTACCCGTCGTCCGGGTCGCCCTCCCGGCGCGGGCGCCAGCCGGCGACCCGGTCCTGCTGCTGCGCGTCGGAGTCGGGCCGGTCGTAGTCCTCGTCGAACGCGACCGAGGCGGTCATGTCGAGCAAGTGCTCGACGGTCGCGCCCGCGAAGCCGGACAGCCGCAGCTCCGGCACGAGCTCGTCGACCGGCGCCGCGAGGTCGAGCCGCCCCTCCTCCGACAGCACGCAGGCGGCGAGACCGCAGAGCGACTTCGAGATCGACATCAGCAGATGCCGCTGGTGCACGCCCCCGCAGGCGTCGTAGCGCTCGTAGACGAGACGGCCGTCGTGGAGCACGAGGAAGGCGTCGGTGAACGTCGCTTCGAGGAGCGCGCCCACCGTTCGACCCCGCGAGGCGCCGTCCACGGGAAGATCGTCGAGCTCACGGCGAGCCGCCGGTAGAGGCAGCTGCGGGCCGGCGCCGCGCGGCACGAGGACCGAAGGGACGAGCGCGTCGAGATGGCCGAACGCCCACCGGTTGTGCGGTGCGTCCTGCCAGTTCGCCACCGTGACGGAGCCCGGAGGTGTGCTCATGAGAGCAACGTCATCCCGATCACAGCATCCGCCGACCGCCCCAGGACGGCATCGGAGGGTCCGCTGATCCCCGTTCGGCGAAGTACGCCGCCGGGTCGTCTGCGCAGGCTCTAGGCTTGCCGCATGGAGTTCCGCCGCGTCGACAACCTGCCGCCGTACGTGTTCGCGGTGATCCGCGACCTCACGCTCGAGCTGCGGCGCGCCGGCGACGACGTCGTCGACCTCGGCTTCGGCAACCCCGACCTGCCCTCGCCCGACCTTGCCGTCGAGAAGCTCGGAGAGGCGGCGCAGAACCCGCGCAACCACCGCTACTCGGCCTCGAAGGGGATCCCGAACCTCCGCCTCGCCTGCTCGACGCTCTACAAGCGGCGCTTCGGCGTCGACCTCGACCCCGACACGCAGGTGCTGAACACGATCGGCGCCAAGGAGGGCTTCTCTCACCTGATGTGGGTGCTGCTCGAGCCTGGCGACTCCGCGCTCGTGCCGAGCCCGAGCTACCCGATCCACATCCAGGGGCCGATCCTCGCGGGCGCCTCGGTGACGCGGGTGCCGATGGGCGCCGATCAGGACCTCTTCGCCAACCTCGAGGAGGCGTGGGAGCGTGCCCAGCCGAAGCCGCGCGTCGTCGTCCTCTCGTTCCCGCACAACCCGACGACCGCCACAGTCGACCTCGACTTCATGCAGCGCGTCGTCGACTTCGCGCGCAAGCACGAGCTGCTCGTCGTGCACGACTTCGCATACGCCGACCTCGCTTTCGACGGCTACGAGCCGCCCTCGATCCTCCAGGTGCCGGGTGCAGACGAGGTCGCCGTCGAGCTCTACACTCTGACGAAGTCCTTTTCGATGGCGGGCTGGCGGGTTGGTTTCGTGGTCGGCAACGCCGCGGTCGTGAACGCCCTCGCGCGGCTCAAGTCCTGGCTCGACTACGGCACCTTCCAGCCGATCCAGATCGCTGCGATCGTGGCCATGAACGAGCTGCCCGAGTACCCGCGCATGGTCTCGGCCATCTACGAGTCGCGCCGCGACGCGCTCTGCGACGGGCTCGCGCGCGCAGGCTGGGAGTTCCCCAAGCCGAAGGGAACGATGTTCGTGTGGGCGCCGATCCCGGAGCCGTTCCGGGCCATGGGCTCGCTCGCGTTCGCCGAGAAGCTCGCGCGGGAGGCGAGCGTCGCCGTCTCCCCCGGGATCGGCTTCGGCCAGGACGGCGACGGCTTCGTGCGCTTCGCGCTCGTCGAGAACGAGCATCGCATCGGCCAGGCCGTGCGCGGGATCAGGAAACTGTTGGAATCGGGCGCCTGACCGTCCGTCGGCGAGGGAGGGGCCACGGGGAACCGTGGGCTCCCGGCTTCAGGATCCACGCGAAGCGTGCAGAGAGCGAAGGCCTTCGGGGAAGGAGCGATACGCTCCTCAATCGCTTCTTCCCCGGAGGTACGCGTCGTCCCCGCGCACCCAGTCCTCCCGCACGGGAGAGAAGACGTCGAGGACGAGCGAATCGGCGAGCGCCTCCACCTCGTGCGGCACACCCGGTGGGAGGATCATGCTCTCGCCGGCCGACACGATCTGCTCGTCGTCCCCGACCACGAATCGGAGTCGGCCCTCGAGCACGGTCGCGACCTGCTCGTTCGGGTGCTCGTGCGAAGGGACGCAGGCGCCGGCGCGAAGGTGGATCCGGGCGAACGTCATCGTCTCGGTGTGGACGACCTGGCGTCCGAGCGACGGGCTCAGCTCCTCGACAGGCTCGTCCTGCCAACGATGCACCGGCATGCCCGGGATTGTAGGGCAGGAGACGAGATCCCTCGTGTTGAGGTCCAGCGAGGCGGTCGCACGGCCGACAACGACCGGGACAGCTTCCTGCCACAGGTTCTCGATGCTCCTCTCGCCTCGCACCGCGCTCTACTCTCTCGCGCTCGCCGTCACGGTCCTCGTCGTCGCCGCCGCCCCGGTGGGAGCAGCTCCGGCCCGGGCCGTCACGAACTGCAGCCCGTCGGCCTCATGGGGTACGAACCACACCGACCTTGCAGCGCAGGTGGTCGACCTGATCAACCGGTACCGCGCCGACAGGGGGCTGCCGAAGCTCGCGGTCTCAGCCGCCCTCACCGCGTCCTCGGAGTGGAAGTCGCTGCACATGGCGGGGAACGGGTACTTCGGCCACGACGACCCCGCACCCCCCATCGCCCGCTCCGCGCACCAGCGGGCGCTGGACTGCGGCTACGGCGGCGGCTGGTGGGGGGAGAACATCGCGTACGGATACGCGACCGCGGATGCCGTCGTGAACGGCTGGCTCGGCTCGACCGGGCACAGGGCGAACATCGAGAATCCGAGCTTCACGTCAACGGGTGTCGGCGTCGCGGCCGCCGCCGGGGGGAGGCTCTACTGGACGCAGAGCTTCGGCGACGACGCCTCGGCCGGCACGACGCCCGCGCCTGCTCCTGCCCCGCCTCCTCCGGCGACCCAGCCTCAGCCGACCGCGCCGTCGCCCGCTCCGCCGGCCGTCACGAAACCGCCGTCGGCGCCGGCAGAGACGAGAGCGGTCGCCCGTTCTCCCTCGATCGGAGCCATGCCCGCCCGCGTGACGACGGCGGGGGGCGGCAAGCTGCTCCTCGCGACCGTCCGGTTCGTGGTCACGGCGACGGGCAAGCCTCTCACGAGCGGCTCAGTGCGGTGCCGGGCCGAGATCGATGGAAGGCGCCTCCGCGTCCTCGCGAACGTCTTCGCGGCCGACACGGCTCGTTGTGCGTGGCGCATCCCCGGCCGTGCCGTCGGCAAGACGCTCACGGGCGTCGTCGCCGTCCAGCTCGACGGCACGGCGGCGACGCGGCTCTTCGTACGCCGCGTCGGATAGGCCCGGGCAGACGAAGCCGACCGGTGCAGGGTCGAGCGGCTGCGCTCGCGCCCGATCGACTGAGGCCGGCCGTGGGACGGGGCGCACGGCCCCGTCCCCAGCCGGCTCGAGTGCTCCTACTTCTTCGCCGCGGGCTTCCGGGCCGGGGCCTTGGCCGCCGGCTTCTTCGCCGGCGCCTTGGCGGCGGGCTTGGCGGGGGCCTTCGCCGCGGGCTTCGCGGGCGCAGCGGCGGCGACCGTCGTGTCGACGATCGTGGCGCCGGCGGCGAGCTTCTGCACCGACGCGACGCCGGCCAGCGCGGCACGCTTCGTCTCGTAGGCCTCGCTCGAGGCGACGACCTGGCCGTTGGTCGAGAGCAGCGAGAACCGGAACTTCCCGGTCGGGCCTTTCTTGACGACGAACTTCCCTGGCATGTGTGCCTTTCGTTCCGAGGTGAATGGGAGCTTCGCATGCAATGGTTGCAGGCGGGCAGGAGGACGGCGGCCGCGATTGGCGTCCAGCTGCAACACTGCACGACGTGGGACCGACGTCATTCCCCCAACTCCTGATCGCGGTCACGATCGCCGGCGCCATCTCGATGGGGACCTTCGCGCACGCCGACCGCCACGGCAGCACCCACGCAACCGCCTGGGGAGTCGGCGCATTCCTCGCCGCCGGGGTCGTCGTTCCCGTCTATTTCATCCGATACTGGCTGCGCAAGCGGCGCCCCGGGGCCTAGCCCTGCTCGCGGCCCGACACGGGCCGCTACCGTCGCTGACATGACCGGGAACCTGCTCGTCTTCCTCGGAGCCGCGCTCGCGAGCGCGGTCGAGATGGTGGAAGCGCTGACGATCGTGCTCGCCCTCGGCGTGACGCGCGGGTGGCGCGCACCGTTGCAGGGCGCGGCTGCGGCAATCGCCGTGCTTGCGGTCGTCGTCGCCCTGCTCGGCCCTGCGCTCCAGGCAGTCCCGATCGACCTGCTCCGCCTCGTCGTCGGCTCCCTCCTGCTCGTCTTCGGGCTGCAGTGGCTCCGCAAGGCGATCCTCCGCGCGAGCGGCCTGAAGGCGCCGCACGACGAGGATGCGGCGTACGCCGGGGAGATCGAGGCGGCACGCGCCGCGGGCCGGAGCCCCGGCATCGATCGCTACGGATTCGTGATCTCGTTCAAGTCGACGCTGCTGGAGGGCCTCGAGGTCGCGTTCATCGTGATCACGCTCGGCGTCAACCAGGGCGCGACAGCGATAGCAGCGGCGGGCGCGGCCGTCGCGCTCGTCGTGGTCGTCGTGGTCGGGGCGCTGGTGCGCCATCCGCTCAGCCGCGTGCCGGAGAACACCCTCAAGTTCGCGGTGGGCGTGATGCTGACGTCGTTCGGCACGTTCTGGGCGGGCGAGGGCGTTGGGATCGACTGGCCGGGCGCCGACGGGGCGCTCGCCGCCCTCATCGTCCTCACGGTCGCGTGGTCGCTGCTCTTCACGCGGCTGCTCGGGCGCGCGCCGAAGGCGGTGACGGCGTGAGGCGCGCCTGGGACGGCATCGTCGACTTCGTCGTCGGCGACGACATCTGGATCGCGGTCGCCGTGGCGCTCCTGCTCGGCGGCGCGGCGCTGCTCGTGCGCCTCGGCGGCGAGGCATGGTGGGTGCTGCCGGCCGGCGTGCCGGCGGCGCTGTGGATCTCACTGCAGCGCGCGCGGCGCGCGGCCCGGGGGCAGGGATGAGCAGCGCGCCCGGCGACGAGTGGCTCCGCCCGATCGACCTCGCGGCCGACTCCGACGCACCCGAGCAGATCGACCTCGAGCTCGGCCGTCGTCACGCGCTCTACCTGCGCGAGGCCCAGCGACTCGCGCTCGAGGGCCAGGTGCCCGACGAGGCCGGACTCGCCGACGGGATCCGGGCCGAGACGCGCCGCTACCTGGACTCGCACCCATGGCTCGTGCACGTGAGCCTCGAGCCGGTGGTCGCGGGTTCCGAGGAGCGCGCACTCGCATCGCTGCGGTCGATCGTGGCAGCTGCGGCGGCCGCCGCAACGCCTCCCCCGCCGGCTCCGGTGCGGCGGCTCGCACTGCAGCCCTCGCCGACGTTCGTCGGCAACATGCCGTTGCGCAAGCGGCGCACGCCGGACGGCGTCGTCCTCGAATGGAGCGCCACGTCGAACGTCGTCGAGTGGGTGCTCCGCGTCAGCGTCCGCCCCGACCCGCGCCGTGACTACGAGGAGCTCGAGGAGGTGACGCTGCCCGGTGGAGCGACGTCGTTCGAGGTCGAGCTCGACGACCTGCCGCGGCGGATCCAGCTCCTCGGCAATGCCCGCGGCGGCCGCACCGTCCAGCGCGCCACCGTGTCGGCGCTCACCCACGGCAACAGCGGCGCGCAGTGGAAGCGGCAGGGCAGCGCAGGCTGATCCTTGACACGGCTAACGTCGTTAGCTAGTTTGGCTAACGTCGTTAGCCACAGTCGAAAGGCACCCCGTGGATCACTCCCTCACCTCGCTCACCGAGCCGCGCCGGCTCGCGTACGCCGCCGGCGCCGTCGTCCTCCTGACGGCCTCGATCGTCACCTTCACCTACGTCGATGCCGGCTGGTGGGTGTTCCCGGTCTTCGCGATCGGGCCCGACCTCGCCTTCGTCGCCGGGCTCGGCCAGACGGGATCGCCGGCGCGGGGGCAGATGCCGTCTCGCGCCGTCCCGCTCTACAACGCGCTGCACCGTCTCTGGGGGCCGCTGGCGCTCGGGCTCGCCGCCGCCGCCGGCCTGCTCCCGCCCGCGCTGCTCGTCGGCGCGCTCGTCTGGGGCTGCCACGTCTGCTTCGACCGGGCCGTCGGCTACGGCCTCCGCACACCCGATGGCCTCCAGCGCAGCTGACGGCCTCACTCCGCGCGCGCGGGAGATCGTCGCGGCGGCGAGGGCCGTCCTCGAGGAGGGCGGCCCCGAGGCGCTGTCGATGCGCGCGATCGCAGAGCGACTCGGCATCCGGGCGCCCTCGCTCTACAAGCACGTGCCGGACAAGGAGACGCTCGAGGTCGCGCTCGTGGCTGACGCGCTCGCGGAGGTGGCGGTAGCCTTCGAGGCGGCGGCCGAAGCGGACGACCCCCTGTCGGCGGTGGCGGCGGCGTATCGCGCCTGGGCCCTCGCGCACCCGCCCCTCTATCGGCTGATGATGGACCGGCCGCTGCCGCGCGAGCGCCTGCCGGCGGGCCTCGAGGACCGGGCCGGCTCGGTCGTCGTCAGGGCAACGGGGGGCGACGTCGACGCCGCGCGTGCCGCCTTCGCGTTCGCGCACGGGATGGTGACGCTCGAGCTCAACGACCGCTTCCCACCGCGCGCCGACCTCGACGCCGCCTGGAAGCGGGGCATCGACGCGTTCCGCCCCAGTCGCTCTAGGAGCCGGGCAGCGGCTCCATCGCAGCGACGGCCCTGACCCTGGCCCTGCAGAGGAACGCCAGCAGCCGGCGACCGTCGTCGCTCCAGCCCGAGAGCTCGAGCTCGTCGCCGAGGTCGATCGGCTCGCGGTAGTCGAGCTCGGCCCGGAACGGCATGGTCGCGTCGCCTCCGTCCCGCGCGAGCCTGTCCTCGACCGCCTGCCAGTACACGGCGTTGTTGACGTGGCCGTGGGCGTCGAGGTCGGTCGAGCGAAGCGGCCACGGCGACCTCGGCGCAGCGCCTGGCGGATCGGGCAGCTCGAGCTTCGTGGAGACGGCGCGGCCCGCCGCCGCTCGGCCGTAGGGGCCGAAGTCGCCGATGCGGGCGGGACGCAGCTCCGGGTCGAGGTGGATCCAGACGCTGTCGACCTCGATCCGCCCGCCGGAGTCCCCGAGCACAGACCAGCGGCGGCCGGCGGCGATCGCCGCGACACCGCTGCACCAGGTCGTCACCTCGAGCTCGCGATCGTGCAGCAGCGGCGCGATGGCGTCGACCCGGATCCGTCGCACGACCCAGAGATGGTCGGGCGTCCCCCACCCGGTTTCCTGCACGTCGTCGATGGCCGCGTCCTGCAGGAAGCGTGCCACCGCATCGAGGCGGACGCGGCCGTGCGCGTCCATGTCGGCGAGGCGGACGCGGCGGTGGGCCGTCAGGAAGCGAGCGTCGCGTGGGCGCGTGATGGCCGTGTCCAGCACTGCCCCTCAGTCTGACGCCGCGCCGCCGCTGCTGCAGGCACGAGTGGCCGGGTAGGGGCAACGAGCAGTCAGGAGCAGAGGCTTCGAGCAGTTCGTGGCTCAGAGCCACGAAGTGGGCCTCGGCTCACAGCGCCCCCCTGCAGCCCCCGGGGAGACCGCGGCGAATCCACCTTGTGACTCAGAGCCACGAAGTCGCCGACTCGGCACGCGCCCGCCCCCGACGGCTGCCACGGAACGCCGCGGACCGTGGGGCGTGGTGCGTGGGGAGACGGGGTCGCGCCGGGTCGGCTGGGTGGGTCACGGCCGGAAGGCGCGAGGGCCGCACGATGGGGTCGAAGACCCTCCCGGCGCGACTCCAGCCCTCTAGCCGAGCTCGGCCCGGACCGACATGAACTGCGCCACCGCGAAGTCGACGTCGTCGAAGGAGTGCGCCGCCGACAGCTGGGTGCGGATTCGCGCCTGCTCCCTGGGCACGACCGGGTACGAGAAGCTGATCGCGTAGACGCCCTGCGCCCACAGGCGCTCGGCGAACGCGGCGGAGACCGCAGCGTCGCCCATCATCACTGGGACGATCGGGTGCGTCCCTTCCACGATGTCGAAGCCTGCCTCGGTCATGGCGCCGCGGAAGCGGGCCGTGTTGGCCCACAACCGCTCACGCAGCTCGGGTGAGCCCTCGACGAGCTCGATCGCCTTCAGCCCGGCGGCGGCGATCGGCGGCGCGACGCTGTTGGAGAAGAGGTAGGGCCGCGCCCGCTGGCGCAGCATCTCGACGATCTCGCGGCGGCCGGAGACGTAGCCGCCGGAGGCGCCGCCCATCGCCTTCCCGAGCGTGCCCGTGACGACGTCGACCCGCTCGGTGACCGCGTGCAGCTCGGGGGTGCCGCGCCCGTTTCGGCCGACGAAGCCGACCGCGTGGGAGTCGTCCACCATCACGAGCGCAGCGTGTCGGTCGGCGAGCTCGCAGATGCCGGCGAGGTCGGCGATGTGGCCGTCCATGGAGAAGACGCCGTCGGTCGCGATCATGCGGGTGTGCGCGCCCGCCGACTCCTCCAGGCGCGCGGCCAGCTCATCGAGGTCGCCGTTCGCGTAGCGGAGCCGCTGCGCCTTGCAGAGCCGGATCCCGTCGATGATAGACGCGTGGTTGAGGGCGTCGGAGATGACGGCGTCCTCGGGCCCGAGCAGCGCCTCGAAGAGTCCGCCGTTCGCGTCGAAGCAGGAGCTGAAGAGGATCGTGTCCTCGGTGCCGAGGAACTCCGAGAGTCGCTGCTCGAGCTGCTTGTGCAGGCTCTGGGTGCCGCAGATGAAGCGGACAGAGGCCATCCCGAAGCCCCACTGCTCGAGCGCGTCGCGCGCTGCCTCGATCACGGCCGGGTGGTCTGCGAGCCCGAGGTAGTTGTTGGCGCAGAGGTTGAGCAGCGCGCCCATCCCCTCCACCTCGACGTGCGGCGATTGCGGCGACTCGAGCACGAGCTCGCTCTTGTACAGCCGCGCCTCCTTCAGCCCGGCGAGCTCGCCGGCGAGCTCCTGCTGCAGCGATCCGTACACGTCAGCCTCCTCGCGATTGAAACGAACGCTCCTCGTGAACCCTCGGCACGCGAAGCGTGCCACTTCAGGATCACGCCCGTCAGGGCGTGCAGCAAGCCTCACGTCCAGTCGAGTATGACCTTGCCGGAGTCGCCCGACGCGGCGATCGCGAAGCCCTCGGCGAAGTCGCGGTACGAGAGCTCGTGGGTGATCACCGGCGAGATGTCGAGGCCGGACTGCACCATCACCGACATCTGGTACCAGGTCTCGTACATCTCGCGACCGTAGATGCCCTTCAGCGTGAGCATGTTGAAGACGATCGGCGTGAAGTCGATCGGCACCTCGCCCGTCTGGATGCCGAGCAGGGCGACCCGGCCGCCGTGCGCCATCGCAGGCAGCAGGCCCCGGAGCGCGACGTCCTTGCCCGACATCTCGAGCGCGACGTCGAAGCCCTCGCTCATCTCGAGCTCGCGCTGGATCCCGTCGAGCCCCTGGACGGTCGGGTCGATCGCCGCCGTCGCCCCCATCTTCAGGGCGAGCTCGCGCCGGTACGGGTTCGGGTCGGAGACGACGATGTACCGCGCGCCCGCGTGGCGCACGACCGCGACGGCCATGCAGCCGATCGGTCCGGCGCCCGTGACGAGGACGTCCTCGCCCAGCACCGGGAAGGTGAGCGCCGTGTGCACGGCGTTTCCGAAGGGGTCGAAGATCGCCGCCACGCTCTCCGGCACGCCGTCCCACTGGTGCCAGATGTTCGTCATCGGCAGCGCCACCAGCTCGGCGAAGGCACCCGGCCTCTGCACGCCGAGCCCGATCGAGTGGGCGCACAGGTGCCGCCGTCCCGCCATGCAGTTGCGGCAGCGACCGCAGACGACATGGCCTTCGCCGCTGACGATCTCGCCGGGGCGGAAGTCGCTCACGTTCGAGCCGACGTCGACGATCTCGCCCACGAACTCGTGGCCGATCACGAGCGGTACGGGGATCGTCTTCCGGGCCCACGCGTCCCAGGAGTGGATGTGGAGGTCGGTGCCGCAGATGCCGGTCTTGCGCACCCGGATCAGGACGTCGTTGATCCCGATCTCCGGCTCCGGCACGTCCTCGAGCCAGAGCCCCGGCTCCGCCCTGGCCTTGACGAGCGCTCGCACAGCCCTACCTCCTCCTGTTGCTGGGCCGACGACGGCTCGGCGAGCCCATGCACCGATTATCGCAAGCTGCCACCCGAAGGCGCTCAGACAGCGACCGCGAAGAGTGGCTCCCCGAGCACGTCGAGATCGACGTCGACCCCGAGCCCGGGCGCGCTGGGAGCCGATCCGAACCCGGCCTGCGAGCGCGGCTCGTGGCCGGCGACGTGCTCGTTCACCCAGTCGTTCATGAACGAGACGGTGAAGAGAGTCTCCGGCGGCGTGCTCGCCGCCAGGTGTGAGACCGCGGCCGTGACCAGGTCGCCGCCCCACGTGTCCTCGATCGTGACCCGGAGGCCGAGCGCTACCGCGAGATCGCGCATCAGCTTCGCCTGCGTCAACCCACCGACCTTCGAGATCTTCAGGTTGAAGGCCTCCATCGCCTTCGCCTCGTAGGCCCGCAGCAGCGAGTGGACGTCGACAATACACTCGTCGAGCACCATCGGCAGCATCGTCCGCTGTCGCACGATCAGGCACTCCTCGAGCGTCGGGCAGGGCTGCTCGAAGAAGACCCGCTCGAGGCCCTCGAGCGCGCGGGCCGCAACGACCGCGTCCTGCAGCCGCCAGCCGCCGTTCGCGTCTGCGACGACGACGTCCTCCGGCCCCGTGGCCTCGACGACGCTGCGCGTGCGGGCCGCGTCCTCGTAGGGATCGGCGCCGATCTTGAGCTGAAAGCGGTGAATTCCTTCTGCCCGCCGGTCCTGCACATAGGCGGTCATCTCCTCCGGCGACGCGAGCGGCACCGCGAAGTAGAGCGGGAAGTCGTCGGACAGCCGCCCGCCGAGAAGGTCGCAGACCGGCAGCCCGACCGAGCGGCCGAGCGCGTCCCAACACGCGGTGTCGATCGCGCTCTTCGCGTAGCCGTGCCCGAGTAGGGCCTGGTCCATGGCTGCGTTGACCGCAGCGAGATTGCCTGCCTCGACGCCGAGCACGGCAGGCGCGAGCACGCCGAGCGCCGCCCGCACGCCGGCCCCGTGGGACGGCAGATACGCAGGCCCGAGAGGGCAGACCTCACCGAACCCCTCCACGCCACCGGCGGTGAGGACCCGGACGATCGTGCTCGGCAGCGTCCCGATCACCCGGCCGCCCGACATCACGTAGCGCCCGTGAACATAGCTCAGGTCGAAGCCATAGACCTCGACCCGCTCGATCCTCGCGCTCACCCTCCGAAGCCTATGCGAAGAGGGTGCGCGCACCTGCGCGCGACGCCGACGGAGGTGTGCGAATGAACCGTTGGGCAACGCCGACGAGATCGCCGAGCCTTGGGGTTCCGACCGGTGCCCCCGCTCGCACGATCACCGCGACAATGCCACGATGGACGAGGGCACGCTTCTCCTGATCGTGGGTGCCGTGCTGGCGGCGAGCATCGCCGTCGGCGTCGGCGCGTCGCGCGCGGGGGTGCCGGTGCTCGTCGCGTTCCTCGCGCTCGGCATGGCGCTCGGCTCAGACGGCCCGGGCGGGATCGCGTTCGACGACGCCGAACTCGCGCGGACGGTGGGCATCGTCTGCCTGGTCGCGATCCTCTACGAGGGCGGGCTCTCCACCTCCTGGCGGCGGATGCACCACGTTGCCGTGCCCGCGGCCCTGCTCGGGACGGTCGGCGTCCTCGTCACCGCCTTGCTGACCGGAGTCGCGGCCCACGCGCTCTTCGACCTCGACTGGCCGTCGTCGATCCTGCTCGGAGGGGTCGTCGCCTCGACCGACGCCGCCGCGGTGTTCGCGACGCTACGCCACACCCACATCCGCCGCCGCCTGGCGCGGACGCTCGAGGGCGAGACCGGCCTCAACGACCCGATGGCGATCGCACTCACGATCGGGCTGATCTCGTGGATCCACGACCCGACCTTCAGGCTGGACGATCTCGTCGTGCTCGTGGTGCGCCAGCTCGGCATCGGGCTCGTGGTCGGCGTCGTGCTCGGCTTCCTCGCAACGCGCGTCTTCGCAAGCCTCCCCCGCTCCGTCGGCTCGTTCGTCCCGGTCGCCTCGGTCGCAGCCGCCGCGCTCTCGTTCGGTGTGGCCGACGTGCTCGGGGGCAGCGGGTTCCTGGCCGTCTACCTGGTCGGCCTCGCCGTGGGAAGCACGCCGTCCCGCTACCGCGGGCAGCTCGTCGGCTTCCACGAGGACCTCGCCTTCCTGGCCCAGGTGACGATGTTCGTCGTGCTCGGCCTCCTCGTCTTCCCGTCCGACCTGCCGCCGGTGATGATCTCCGGATTCGTCCTCGCGCTCCTGCTCGTGGTGGTCGTGCGACCCGCCGCGGTGCTGCTCTCGACCGCGTTCAATCGCTTCGACGCCCGCGAGCGAGCGTTCCTCGGCTGGGCCGGCCTGCGCGGCGCCGTCCCGATCGTGCTCGGCACCTTCGTCCTCTCGGAGGGGATCGGTAACGGTGAGACGATCTTCAACGCAGTGTTCTTCGTCGTCCTCGTCTCCGCGCTGCTCCAGGGAACGATGCTGGAGCGGGTTGCGGGCCGGCTCGGCCTCCTCGACCCGCCGCCACCGAAGGTGAGGCCGCCCCTCCGGGTCGAGGACTCCGGCCCGCTCGACCTCGTCGAGTTCGACGTTGCGCCCGGTCACGCGATTGCAGGCTCGGCCGTCCGGGAGCTGGGACTGCCACGCAGCGCGCTCGTGGCGGTGATCGCCCGCGGCCGGGAGACGATCCCGCGGCGCGGCAGCACCCTCGTCAGGCCCGGCGACCGCCTCTTCGTGCTTCTCCCGGACGGAGACCGGGCTGCGCTGGACGACGTCTTCGAGCGCTGGCGCCGCCGTGTCTAGCGCCGCGGCACCGGTCCTCTGCTGCCCCGACAAGTTCCGCGGCAGCCTCACGGCCCCCGAGGCGGCGGCCGCTCTCTGCCGGGGTGTCGAGCGTGCGGGGCGCGAGGGCCGCGCCCTGCCGCTCGCCGACGGTGGCGAGGGCACGCTCGACGCGATCCTCGCCTGCTCGCCGGGAGAGCTGCACACGCTCGCGGTCACAGGCCCGGACGGCGACCCCGTCGAGGCGGACTGGGCGGCGCTCGAGGACAGCACCGGCGTCGTCGAGATGGCGCGTGCGAGCGGGCTCGCGCTCGTCATCGACAACGACCCGCTCACGGCCACGACTCACGGCACGGGGCAGCTGATCGCCGCCGCGATAGGCCACGGCTGCCGCAGGGTGATCGTCGGCGTCGGCGGCTCGGCCACGGTCGACGGAGGCCTGGGGGCGCTCGAGGCACTTCGGTGGTCGCTCGGCGGCGCCGACGTCGTCGTCGCCTGCGACGTGAGGACGCGCTTCCTCGACGCCCCCGCGCTCTTCGGCCCGCAGAAGGGCGCCTCGCCTGACGACGTGCTCGCGCTCGAGGCGCGGCTGCGCGCGCTCGCGGAGCGCTACCGGGAGACGCTCGGCGTCGACGTGACGGCGCTCACGGGTGCGGGCGCCGCGGGCGGGCTCGCGGGTGGGCTCGCCGCTCTCGGCGCGCGGCTCGTCCCCGGCTTCGATGTCGTCGCCGAGGCGGTCGGTTTCGGCGCCGCCCTGACGGAGAGCGGCGCGGTGATCACCGGCGAGGGGAAGGTCGACAGCTCGACGCTGAGCGGCAAGGTGGTGGCCCGCGTGCTCGAGGCGGCGCGACGCGGCGGGCTCGCAGCGGCGGTCGTGGCCGGCAGGGTCGAGCCCGGCGTCGACCTCGGCGACGTGCCGGTGCAGGCGCTCTCGGACCTGGGCGGCGACAGCTTCCGCGACGCGGCGGCGCTCGTAGAGCGGGCCGCCTTCTCGCTCACCTCGCGCCTGTAGCGTGCCGCCCGTGCCAACCCCACAGGAGCTGCGGGCGCTGTTCATGCTCGACCCGTCCGTGGTCTTCCTCAACCACGGCTCCTTCGGCGCCGTACCGCGCCCGTGTTCGAGGCGCAGCCACATCACCTCCGTCAGCGCGATCGCCCTCCCCGTGGCCCGGCGCTGCGCGGAGGCACGGCGGCTCGGGATCCTCTCGATCGTCGACGGCGCACACGCGCCCGGGCAGGTCTCGCTCGACCTCGACGCGATCGGCGCGGACGTCTACGTCGGCAACCTGCACAAGTGGGTATGCAGCCCGCGCGGAACCGCGTTCGTCCATGCCCGGCCGGAGCTCAGGGCCTCGATCCGCGCCCCGGTCGTCTCGTGGGGCTGGAGCTGGGACGGGCCGGAGGCGTTCGTGGAGCGCTACCGCTGGCAGGGCACGTTCGACGCGACGGCCTACCTCTCCATCCCCGCGGCGCTCTCGTTCCGGGCCAAGCACGACTGGCCCGCCGTGATCGCCGGCTGCCGCGGGCGGCTCGAGCGCACGGTGGCGGAGCTCGAGTCGACGCTCGGCGGCGTGCCAGCGGCGGCGGTAGAGCTGAGGGCGCCGCAACTCGCCGCCGTCCACCTCGACCTCGGCGACCGCGAGCCCGGCGACGTCCAGCGGCTGCTCTGGGAGCGGCACCGGATCGAGGTGCCCGTGGAGCGGATCGGCACGCTCACGGTCGTGCGCGTCTCCGTGCAGGGCTACGCGAGCGGCGACGACTGCCGGGCGCTCGTGGACGCACTCGCCGCGCTCTAGCGTCCCGAGGGCACGATCACGAGCGGGCAGCGGGCGTGGTGGGCGAGGTCGTGGCCGACCGAGCCGAGCAGGAGCCGCTTCGCCGCGCCGCGCCCGTGGGAGCCGACGACGAGCAGGTCGGCGCCCTCCGACTGCTCGAGCAGGACCGTGACCGGACGTCCCTCCTCGGCGACCGCCTCCACGGCGGTGACACCGCCCCCCACCTGCTCGAGCGCTGCGCGCAGCAGGTCCTCTGCATGGTGCTCGGACTCGAGGAAGACGTCGGGAGTCGCCGCGAAGGCCTCGCCCGCGTAGGCGGAGGTGGAAGGCTCCCAGGCGCACACGACCCTGAGCCGGGCGCCGCGGAGCGCTGCCTCCTCCACGGCGAAGCGAAGAGCGGCGGCGGCCTCGGCGGATCCGTCGATGCCGACGACGACGAGTGGCGTGGGAGCGTCGCTCATTCGACCGACACCGGGGCCGCGGACGCGGTGACGACGTGCGCCCGGCGGGGCCGCCGGCCGGGAACGGCGAGCGAGGCCGCGATGGAGCCGATCATCGCGACGCCCATGAGCGCGAACGAGATCGTGAAGCCCTTCTCCCTGGGAACGCCGCTCGCCAGGATGCTCGCCGCGATGATGCTGGCGGCGATCTGGCTCCCCACTGCTCCGCCGATCGTCCGCATGACCGCGTTCATGCCCGTTGCGACGCCCGTCTGGTCGGGCCGCACCGCCTCGACGATCAGGTTCGCGAGGGACGCGAATGCGAACCCGATGCCGATCCCGATCAGGAACGACGCGAGGTAGACCTGCCAGTGAGCGGCGTGCGCGAAGGTCAGGATCAGGAACGCCAGCAGGCAGATGACCGCTCCGATCACGAGAGGAAGCTTCGGCCCGAACCGGCTCGCGAGCCGACCGGCGACGGGAGCGGAGACCAGCATCATCAGCGAGGACGGCAGCAGGAAGAGGCCCGCCTGCGTCACCGTCGAGCCGAAGCCGTACCCGGCCGACGACGGCGTCTCGACGAACTGGGGGATGAGCACGAACGAGCCGTACATCCCCACACCCAGGAGGACGGCTGCCAGGTTCGTCGTCCAGACACCGCGCAGGCGCATCATCTGCATGTCGACGAGCGGCGTGGGACGCCTCGCCTCCATCGCCACCCACACGGCCGCGACGACGACGGCGGCAGCCAGCAGGCCGATCGTGCGGGCGGAGAGCCAGCCCCAACTGGAGCCCTCGCTGATCGCGACGAGCAGGCAGACGAGCCAGAGCGACAGCAGGGCAGCGCCGGGAATGTCAACGCTTCCGGGTGCACGGACGGGCGACTCGGGGACGACGATCATCGTCACGATCGTCGCCGGCACGAGGATCGCGAGCGGGATCCAGAAGAGCCAGTGGTAGTCGAGGGACGAGAGGATCGGCCCCGCCACCACGATCCCGATCCCGGCGCCGATCCCGATCAGCCCGGAGATGAGGCCGATCCCGCCTGCGACCCGCTCGCGCGGGAACTCGTCACGGATGATCCCGAAGGCGAGCGGGAAGAAGCCGCCGCCGAGGCCCTGGATCACACGCGCGAGGATCAGCACCGGGAGGGTCGTCGCGAGCGCCGCGACGAGGGTTCCGGCGGAGAGAGCCACGAGAGCGAGCACGAGCATGCGCTTCTTGCCGAACATGTCACCGAGCCGGCCCGCGATCGGCGTCGCGACGGACGCCGCGAGCAGGTAGGTCGTGAAGATCCACGCGACACCTGTCGGCGACGCGCCGAGGTCGCGTTGCAGAGCGGGGAGCGCGGGCACGACGAGCGACTGCAGGATCGCGAAGGCGCTGCCGCCGATCGCGAGCACGGCGAGGACGAGGCCGGGGCGCGCTGCGGTCGCCGGTTCCGCTTGCACCGTCATCCCGCGCAACCTACCATAAGCGGAGCATGCCCTCCACTTATCCGACGGCCACCGGACGGCCTCTGCGCCGCGACGCCCGGCAGAACCGGGACAGGATCCTCGTCGCTGCCCGTGCCGCCTTTGCCGAACGCGGCGTGGACGCGAGCGTCGAGGAGATCGCCGTCCGCGCCGGCGTAGGGATCGGCACGCTGTACCGTCGCTTCCCGACGAAGGACGCGCTGATCGGCGCCGTCTTCGAGGAGCACCTCGAGCAGATCGCGTCGGCTGCGGAGGGCGCGCTCGAGCAGGACGACGCGTGGGCCGCGTTCCTCGGCTACCTCTCGTACGTCGTCGAGCTCCAGGCGACCGACCGCGGGATCTCCGAGATCCTCGGCGCCCACTTGCACACGGAGGCGCTCGTCGCGCGCGCCCGCAGCCGCCTGCGTCCGCTCGTCCAGGAGCTGATCGCCCGCGCCCAGGCGTCCGGTGAGCTCCGGCCGGACGTGGTCTACGAGGACGTCTCGGTGCTTCTCTGGACGACCGGTCGCGTCGTCGACGCGACGCGGGACGTCGAGCCGGCGTTCTGGCAGCGCTACCTCGCGCTCCTCGCAGACGGCCTCCGCACGGCCAGCGCGACTCCCCTTCCGCGTCCGCCGCTGAGCGCCGCCCAGCACGGCCGCGCGATGACCCGCTTCACGGGCGCCCGCGAGAGCACCGCCCGCGGCTGAGCTACGCCGGGCCTTACACGATTCTCAGCGCGCTCTCAGGGGGAGGGTCGATCATGTTCCTGCGAGACACACAGGGTCCAGTGCCGGGAACCACAACGCAGCGTCCCGGCACCGCTGACCGGCAAGAGCCCCGGCCCCCCTCCAGCCGGGGCTCTTGCAGTTCAAGGCCCGGTCCGGCGGCCGCGCGCATCGACCGTCACCTCGACGGCAGGCCCACCCGGGGGCTCCCCCACGAGCAGGGCCTCGTCGAAGTTGGCGACGGTCGTGCAGACGTGGCACGGGACGAGCTCGAGCAGGTCGCCCAGCCGCGGCACGTCGTCGGCGCCGATCGGAGCGGCGATCGGCAGGTGCTCCTCGCTCGGCCGCTCCGGCTCGAGCGCCGGATGGCCGACGACGGCGCACGACGGCACCCCCTGGTCGACCGAGACAGCCTTCGAGCCGGCGTCGACGATCAGCCTGGCGGGTGCCTCGCTGACCACGCGCGCGACCACGGTCGCGGCAGGTCGGAACCCGGCGCCGGGGTGCGTCTCCAACGTCATCAGGTCGGCATAGGTCACGGTGCCCGGAGCGACGGAGTGCCCGACGGCGAGCGGGCCGAATGGCGAGAGGCGGGCGGCGACCGCGAACGTCGGCGTCCCGCTCGTCACGACCTCCAGGCCCTTGCGACCGAGCCTCCGCACCAGCGCGGCCACTTCGTGGAGCTGCTCGGCCACGGCCCCGTCGCGGGCCTCGGGCGTGAGCCCGCCGAGATGGCCGTCGTAGACGTGGAAGCCGCGAAACCCGAGCCCCGCCCGCTCGATCGCGTGAACGGCCGCCGCCACCGCACGCTCGTCACCGACGGGGATGCCGCCGCGCCCCATCCCGACGTCGAGGTCGACGAAGAGCGACACCGGCGCCCGCCACGGGGCCACCTGGCGCGGGTCGTCCACGATCGCCGAGACGGCCGTCGCCGGATGCGCCTCGGCGAGCGCCTGGATCGCCGCCGCGTTCGCGCCGCCGTGCGGGTAGGCGACGAGCACGTCGGGCGCGCCGAGCCCGCACAGCACCTCGAGCTCGCGCGGGGTCGCGCACTTGAACGCGGTGACCCCGCGGTCGAGGAGCCGCTGCATCGTCCAGGCGAGCTTCGCCGTCTTCACATGCGGCCGCCAGCCGATGTTCGTGCCCTCGAGCAGGGCGAGGACGCAGGCGATGTTTGCGTCGACGGCTTCGGCGGAGACGACGAGCGCCGGCGTCCTCAGCGTGGCGGGATCGAGGCCGTGCGGGCTCTCGCGGGCGCTCACACGCGCACCGCACCCGACGCCGCGGCCGGCGCCGTCGAGACGACCTGGTGGCGCCGCAGGCCGATCCACGACGCAGCGGCGAGGCAGGTGGCGATCAGCGCCACGTAGACGAGGCGGTCGCCGCCGGCCTGCGCAATCGCCCCGGCGCTGATCGGCCCGAGTACCGCGGCGCCGGCCCACGTCATGTTGAGGAGGCCTAGGATGGCGCCGCGCCCGAGCCCCGCCTCGTCGGCACCCTCGACGCAGAGCGGGTAGCTGATCCCGAAGAGCACCGCCGTGATCGGGCCACGCAGGACGAGCAGGGCAACGAGCGGGAGAGCGCCCACGGCAAGGATCGGCAGCAGCATCGGTCCCGCGAGCGCGGCCGTCGCGATCGCAGCCACCGTCGCGGTCGCCGCCCGCACACCGGCCCTCGCGACCACCCAGGAGAGCACCGTGAAGCCGAGCGCGGACGCCGTGAGCGCTACGCCGATCCCCGCGGTTCCCATTCCCTCGCCCGACAGCTGAAGCGGCACGACGAGGAAGACGGCGCTCGCCGTGAACCCCGCGACGAGCGTGCAGGCGAGGCCGACCTGCACGCGGGTCGCGCGTCGCAGCCGTCCGAGGGTGATCGGCTCGCGCCGGGACCCTGGAACCGCGGCGGGAGCCCTCCCCACGGCGAGGCCGGCGCCGAGGGCCAGCACGGCCACGGCGGCGACGGCGAACGGCGGCCGCGGGCCGACGTGCGCCGCGACGACACCGGCCACGGCCGGGCCGAGCATGAATGCGAAGCCCGCGATCGTCATCGGCAGGGCGAGCGCCCGCGCCCGCTTCTCCGAGGGCACGAGCTCGCCCGCCAACGCCACGCCTCCGGTCCAGAGGGCACCGAAGCCGATCCCGAAAAGCACGCGGGAGGCGAAGAGGCCGGCGAAGGTCGGCGGCAGAGCGTGGCCGGCAAGGCCGAGAGCGAGAAAGACCGAGGCTCCCACGGCGACGCGCCGCGCCCCGATCCGGTCGGCCAGGATCCCGGCGGGAACCGAGACCACGAGCACGGCCGCGCCGGTGCCGCTGACGAGCACACCCGTCTCGAAGGTCGAGAGGTGGAGCGTCCGGGCAAAGGCCGGGACGAGCGGCACCATCGCCGACCACATGAGCTCACCGACGAGGATCAGCCCGTAGACGGTGAGCAGCAGGCGCGATCGCACACGCCGACTGTAGAGAACGCCCCGGGCCGTCGCGTGGCAGAAGGGTCCGGATAGGCTTCGCGCCCCATGACCGAGGCCGTCATCGTCGCCGCAGCGCGCTCGCCGATCGGGCGCGCCGGGAAGGGCTCGCTTCGCGACGTCCGCCCCGACGACCTGCTCGAGACGATCGCGCGCGCCGCTCTCGGCCAGGTGCCGGCGCTCGACCCGGCGGAGATCGACGACGTCTACATCGGCTGCGCGCGCCCGCACGGGGAGCAGGGCTCGAACCTCGCGCGACGCCTCGCCGTGCAGCTCGGCCTGGACGGCGTGCCGGGAACGACGATCAACCGATTCTGCTCGTCGAGCGTCCAGACGACCCGGATGGCGTTCCACGCGATCAGGGCCGGCGAGGGCGACGTCTTCCTCGCCGGCGGGGTCGAGTCGGTCTCGCGGTACGACGCCGCGGCACGCTCGCCCGGCGGCGAGGGCACCGAGAACCCGCGGTTCGACGAGGCCCGCGAGCGCACCGCCCGGACGGCGCAGGACAACACGACCTGGGCCGACCCGCGCGCCGACGGCCTCCTCCCCGACGTCTACATCGCGATGGGGCAGACCGCCGAGAACGTCGCCACCTCGCGCGGCATCTCGCGGCGCGCCCAGGACGAGTTCGGCGTCCGCAGCCAGCAGCTCGCCGAGCAGGCGATCGCGGCGGGGTTCTACGC